>LXOW01094239.1_pt2 | contig 10917 bp, 17 predicted proteins | sample 1368591 | NCBI WGS metagenome assembly LXOW01 (sample SAMN04884650, study PRJNA319009) | bovine gut metagenome | isolation source: Cow rumen | host: Bos taurus | place: Italy: Legnaro (PD) | collected 2014-07-09
GGTATATTACTTCTTAAACTTAGTTTTATATACTCATCTACTTTTATTATTTTAGGTTTTTTAACTGATAAGATGTCTAAAGACGCTATATAATTAAAAAAAACACTTGAAATTTTACATAAAATGTTTTATAATGCTTATGTATTTTTTTGGCCCCGCATAAATGGAGGGATACATATGCGACAAAAAAATTTAATTTATGCACAAAGTCTTTATGATCTTGTGGAAANNCTATAAGTCAATAAAAGCTTTTGGAATCGAACAAACCAAAATTTACTTTGAAAAACCTGATTTTTCAAAGGGACGGTATACAGGTTTAAATATTCCACTTGAAATGCGTGCAGTAGCAGCTTTCGTAGCTAAATTTTACTTTAGATGGCCAGATAGTAGTATGTACCGTATTGAACAGTATTATGGTTTACCAACATCAATTGAAAATATATTATTAGGTAACAAGACTTTTTTGAACAATAAAAATCAAAAAGACTTACCTTATATTTCAATTGATAAATTTATAAGTGACTATATCAGTTAAATATATTATAGGCGGGGCACATAATCTTAATTAAGATTAAAAAAATCCAACGTTATGTTNNTTGCTTTTCCCTTTGTTTCCTTCATAGCTTGTCCTACTAAGAAACCTAAAGCTTTATCTTTTCCTGCTTTGAAATCAGCAACAGATTGAGGATTTGCTTCTAATATTTTAACTACTAATTCTTTAATAGCTCCTTCATCAGAAATTTGTATCCATCCTTTTTCTTTTATTATTTCTTCTGGATCTCTTGGATTTTCAAAAAGTTCAACTAAAACTTTTTTACCAATACTTGAACTAATTGTTCCTTTATCAATTAATATAACTAATTTTCCTAATTGTTTTCCATCAAATGGAATTTCAATAGGATCCATTTCTGTTTCATTTAATATTCTTGAAATATCAGATATAATCCAGTTATTAACAGCTTTTGGATTATTACATTCACTTATTGCACTTTCAAATAAATCTGATAAATATTTAGATGATGTAATTAATTTTGCATCTTTTTCAGCTAAATTATATTTTTCTAAATATCTTTGTTTTCTACTTTCTGGTAATTCAGGAAGAGATTTTTTTATATCATTAATATACTCTTCAGATAATTTAATTGCAACTAAATCTGGATCTGGGAAATATCTATAATCTTGTGCATCTTCTTTATCTCTCATTGAAAAAGTTTTTCCAGATACATCATCCCATCTTAAAGTTTCTTGTTCAATTTTTCCACCATCTTCTAAAACATCTATTTGTCTTTCAACTTCATATTCGATAGCTCTTACAATACTTCTAAATGAGTTCATGTTTTTCATTTCTGTTCTAGTACCAAATGGTTCTCCAGGTTTATGAACAGAAACATTAACATCTGCTCTTAAAGAACCTTCTTGCATTTTACAATCAGAAACTTCAATATATTCAAATATAGATTTTAATTTTCTTAAATAAGCTTCTGCTTCTTCTGCACTTCTTATATCAGGTTCTGAAACAGTTTCAATCAAAGGTACTCCAGCTCTATTTAAGTCAACTAAACTTCCTCCACCAAAATCATCATGGTTTAATTTTCCTGCATCTTCTTCAATATGAATTCTTAATATTCTTACTTTCTTTAAATTTCCATCTTTATCTTCAATTTCTATATATCCATTTTCACATAATGGTTTATCAAATTGAGATATTTGATAAGATTTTGGAAGATCTGGATAAAAATAATTTTTTCTATCATTTTTACTATCTCTTGATATTTCACAATTAGTTGCTAAACCTGCTTTTACTGCATATTCAACAACTTTTTCATTTAATACAGGTAAAGTTCCAGGCATTGCCATACAAACTGGACAAGTATGTGTATTTGGACTTCCACCAAATTCTGTAGGGCAAGAACAAAAGATTTTTGTTTTTGTAGAAAGTTCAGCATGAACTTCCAAACCTATTACAACCTCATAATCACTTCTAGCCATTTTTTTCCTTCCTTTCTATCGTATATCTATTTTCTAAAATCTGGTTTATAATTATCTCTAAATTTAATATTTTGTTCCATTGCATATGCAGCATTTAAAATTGTTTCTTCTTTAAATCTATTACCAATTAATTGCATACCAATTGGCATATTTTCTTTATCAACTCCTACTGGAATTGATATTCCAGGAAGTCCAGCTATATTTACTGAAACAGTACAAATATCTGCTAAATACATTTCTAATGGATCATTTGATTTTGAACCAATATCAAATGCAACAGTTGGTGATGTTGGTGTTAATATTACATCATATTTTTCAAATGCTTTATTAAATTCATTTATAACTAATGTTCTAACTTGTTGAGCTTTTTTATAATATGCATCATAATATCCAGAAGATAAAACATAAGTACCAAGAATAATTCTTCTTTTTACTTCTGCACCAAATCCTTCACTTCTTGATTTTCTATATAATTCTTTTAAATTTTTAAATTCTGGTGTTCTATATCCATAACGAATACCATCAAATCTTCCTAAGTTAGAACTTGCTTCTGCACATGCAATTATATAATATGTTGCTAATGAATATTGAGCTATATCTAAAGAAAATTCCTCAACTTCTGCACCCATCTCTTTATATTTTTCAATTGTATTTTTTAAACAAGATTTTACTTCTTCATTAATACCTTCTCCAAAAAATTCTTTTGGTACACCAATTTTTAAACCTTTAACATCATTTTTTATTATCCATATTTTCAGATGTTGTATCTTTTTCATCATATCCTGAAATTAAATTTAAAAGCATAGCTGAATCTCTTACATCTTTTGTTATAGGTCCAATTTGATCTAATGATGAAGCAAATGCAACTAAACCATATCTAGATACAAGTCCATATGTTGGTTTTAAACCTACTACACCACAAAAGCTTGCTGGTTGTCTAATTGATCCACCAGTATCAGATCCTAATGCCCATGGTACTAAATTTGCAGCAACTGCAGCNNACTTTATTTAGATTCCAAGGATTTCTTGTTTTTTTGAAATAAGAATACTCTGTTGAACCACCCATAGCAAATTCATCCATGTTTAATTTACCTAGATTTATCATATTTTTCTTATTTAATTTTTCCATAACAGTAGCATTGTATGGAGAAACAAAATTTTCTAGCATTCTAGAACTACATGTAGTTTTTATACCCTTTGTACAAATATTATCTTTAATACCAATTGGAATACCTGCAAACTCTCCTAATTCTTCTCCATTGTCTAATTTTTGTTGAATTTCTTCTGCACTACTAACAGCTTCATCTGTTAATTTTGTAACAAATGCTTGAACATCATCTTCACGTTCTTCAATTTGTTTTGAATAAGCTTTTACTATATCAATTACATTTATTTCTTTATTTTTTAGCTTTTCTTGTAATTCATAAACAGTTAAATCTAAAATATTCATAAATATACCTCTCCCTATTTATTAGTTTATAACTTTTGGAATTTTGAACATATTTTGTTCCTTTGAAGGAGCATTTTGTAACAATGCTTCATTATCTTCAAATACTTTTATCTCATCTTTTCTGAAAACATTTTTCTTTTCATTTGCTCCTATTGTAACATTTAATCCTTCAGTTGGAGCATTATTAACTATATTAGCAAAATTTAAAATTTCTTGTAAATTTTCTGTATATTTTTCAATTTCATTATCATTTAATTCTAAATCAGCTAATTTTGCAATATGCAAAATCTCTTCTTTACTTATATGCATAAAATCNNATATATTACGTTTGTACAATACAAAGCAATTAGAAGTCACTTTTAGAGAATAAGGGTCCTAGGCTGAAAGCCCTTTAAGGTCAACCTAATTTGTGAAACATATTGGAGTAATTTTAATAAAGTGGAAAATATATTTATATTTTCAAGCTGGGTGGCACCGCGGAATTAATTTCGTCCCTGCATTCTTGCAGTGGACTTTTTTTGTGTTTGTCCACCGAAAAAATAATAAAATCTGTCTTTTAAGACTAAGGAGGTATTTTAAATGAATGAGTATAAAACTCACACATGTAACGAAATAAGTTTAGAAGATGTTGGAAAAAAAGTTAAAATTAGCGGATGGGTTCAAACAATTCGTGATTTTGGTGGTCTTGTATTTCTTGATATAAGAGACATGTATGGAATAACACAAGTTGTAACATCTGGTAACGAAGAAGATGTTGAATTTGCATCTCATATTCCAATTGAATCAACTGTTTCTGTTTATGGAACTGTTAAAAAAAGAGATGAAGAAACAGTTAACCCAAAATTAAAAACTGGTCTTGTTGAAATTCAAATTGAAGAAATTAAAGTATTAGGAAAAAGAACTAAAAACCTTCCTTTTGAAATCAATACTAATCAAGATATAAGAGAAGATTTAAGATTACAATATAGATTTCTTGATTTAAGAAATGATAGATTAAAAAATAATCTTAAATTACGTGCTGAAGTATTACAATTTTTAAGAAACGAAATGAATTCTCAAGGATTTTTAGAAGTACAAACACCAATACTTACAAGTTCTTCACCTGAAGGAGCAAGAGATTATCTTGTACCAAGCAGATTACATCCTGGAAAATTTTATGCACTTCCACAAGCACCACAACAATTTAAACAATTATTAATGGTTTCTGGATTTGATAAATATTTCCAAATAGCACCATGCTTTAGAGATGAAGATGCAAGAGCAGATAGAGCTCCAGGAGAATTTTATCAATTAGATATGGAAATGTCATTTGCAACTCAAGAAGATGTTTTCAATGTAATTGAACCTGTAATGTATAACCATTTATAGATAGAACTGTAAGAGCAATAAAAGTAAATCAACATTTATCAAAAGGATTCCATGAAAAAATGCTTCAATATGCTATGTCTATTGGTATGGGTGGATTAGGTTACTTAGAAGTTCAAGAAGATTTATCTTTTAAAGGTCCAATTGATAAATTCATCCCACAAGAATTAAAACAACAATTAATTGAACTTGCAGATTTAAAAGAAAATGATACAATCTTCTTTATCGCAGATACAGAAAAAAGAGCTAGTGAATTAGCTGGTCAAATAAGAACAGAATTAGCAAATAGATTAAATTTAATAGATAATGATGTATTCCAATTTTGTTGGATAATTGACTTCCCTATGTTTGAATTAGATGAAAATGAAAACATATCATTTAGTCATAATCCATTCTCTATGCCACAAGGTGGATTAGACGCATTAAATAATCAAAATCCATTAGACATACTTGCTTATCAATATGATATTGTATGTAATGGTATAGAACTTTCTTCAGGGGCTGTTAGAAATCATGATATAGAAATAATGCTAAAAGCATTCTCAATGGCAGGATATACTGAAGAAGAAGTTAAATCAAAATTTGGTGCTTTATATACTGCATTCCAATTTGGTGCTCCACCACATGCTGGTATTGCGCCTGGTATAGATAGAATGTTAATGCTTTTATCTAATTCTGAAACTATCAGAGAAGTTATAGCATTTCCTCTTAATAGTAAAGCTCAAGATTTAATGATGGGAGCTCCAGGAAATGTTAAAAGAGAACAATTAAGAGATGTTCATATTTTAATTGATGAAAAAATTAAATAAATAAAAAAGAAACTATATAAAATTATATAGTTTCTTTTTCATATNNATTTAGTTTGTGGATTTCTACCTTTTCTAGCAGCTCTTTTTCTAACTTCGAAAGAACCAAATCCAACTAATTGAACTTTTTCTCCTTTTACTAATGCTTCTGTTACTGTTTCTACGAAAGCATTTACTGATGCTTCAGCAGCTTTTTTTGTGTCTCCTGTTTTTGCAGCTATTGCTGCGATTAATTCAGCTTTGTTCATTTAAATTACCTCCTATAAGACTAAAAATTTATGTACTTTTATCGCCTGAACTAAGCAATAAGTGTACTCACTATTATCTCTATTCGCCAACTTTCGCTAAAATCCTTCTTTTTTTCTAANNTTTCCAGCAGGCAACATTTCAAATTCGTTTTTATCAAAGACCTTCAAATATAAAATTAACAATGTATATAAACAAACAGCAAAAATAATTGATATTATTGTAGCCAATTTTTCAAATACTATACATACTAAACATTGATATACAAAATATGAACATATTCCCATAACAGCAGTTGCAATTATTGGTTTTACAACAAACTTAGAAAAAGATAAATCAATTTTTATATATTTTCTTAAACATGTCATTGCTATACAAAATGCAACTAAATGGCATGCAACTGAACCTATTGCGGCCCCATATATACCAATAGATGGTATTGGAATTAATACAACATTCAAAATCAATTTAACTAATACACCAATTGATAAAGAAATTNNAATGCACTTATCTGTAAAACTAATGCACCACTATTTGCATTTGGAAATAATAAATTTAAAATTGGTGCTGCAAAAACAACCATACCAATTGTACATGGTAAACCAATTAACATTGATATCAACAATGAAAAAGATGTTTTTTGAGTGATTGTCTTAGTATCATTTTTTGCTTTAGCTGCAGAAATCGCCGGTACTAAAGCAGTTGCAAAAGCTACATTTATAGCTAACGGTAAACTTGTTAATGTATCAACTTTTCCCCCTAATATTCCATATAAAGATGTTGCCATATCCTCTGTCATAAATTTTTTTAAGTTTCTAACTACTGTAAATGAATCAACATTTTTATTAATAGAAGACATTATTGCTGTTAATGTAATTGGAATTGATACAAATAAAATNNGAATAAATATCCAAATCCTAAAAAAGTTGCTAATGTTGTAGCCAAATTTGCTCCTGCAGCCATCCATTCTGTAGAAACATTTGATAATATAGCAACAATTTCTACTACAATAATTGTTAAAAGTGTTTTAAAAACTTGTTCTAAAGATTGAGATTTTGCTCCTACACTTATTTTTTGTCTTCCATTAAAATATCCTCTAAAAACTGAAGCAACTGTTACAAAAAATATAGCTGGAGACAATGCAACTAATGTCATTTCTGCTTCAGGAATTTGAAGCCATTTAACAGCTATAACTTTAGCTCCAAAAAATAATAATAAACTAGCAACTAAACCTACTAAAGAAAATGTAGCAAATCCTATTTTAAATATTCTATGNNTTGATAACCACTTGCACAAATCCCATTTCCTTTATCACCAAATCCACTTCTGTTTGTTAAATATAATGTATATACCAGTCCTAAAATTTTTATTAATATTTGTGAAAAGATTAATGTTAAAACTCCCTGCATAAAACCTTCTTTTTTATTTTCAGAGTTAGAATTATTTTCTTTCTTTTTTAAAATATTTATCATTCTAATTAAAACCTTTCAATTTTATTTTATAATCTTCTATTTATTTTTATTTTAACATCTATTTTATTANNGTATATTATAATTTTTATTCTAATAATTAGCAATACTTTTCAAAAATTTTCCAAAAATCATTGACAAATTGGCATTTTTGTAATAAAATATTTCGTAAATTACGTTAAAAATATGTTTTAAATATAAAACTTCTCCCCGGTGGTTTTATCTTTATGTTCATATTTAATAAAATATATAAAAAATAGGAGGGTAATTATTACCATGAATAATACAACATATAGCCCAAAAAAGGCTGAAATAGAAAGAAAATGGTATATAATTGATGCAGCTAATAAACCATTAGGTAGAGTTGCTACAGAAGCTGCTAAATTATTAAGAGGAAAACACAAACCAACATTTACACCAAACTTAGATACAGGTGATCATGTTATTATTTTAAATGCAAAAGATGTTATTTTAACAGGAAATAAATTAAATCAAAAAATTTATAGACATCATTCAGGATATATTGGTGGAATGAAAGAAGTTCCTGCAAAAGTAATGTTAGAAAAAAATCCAGAAAAAGCTATGACATTAGCTATTAAAGGAATGTTACCACACAACTCTTTAGGAAGAGCTCAATTAAAGAAATTAAGAGTTTATGCTGGTAATGAACATGAAAATCAAGCACAAAAACCAGAAATTTGGGAGGTAAAATAAAAATGGCTAAATCAGAAAAAATAGTTTACTGTGGTACAGGAAGAAGAAAATCTTCAATTGCCAGAGTTAGATTAGTAGAAGGATCTGGAAAAATAACTATTAATGGAAAAGATATAGATGAATTTTTCGGATTAGAAACATTAAAAGTTATAGTAAGACAACCTCTTACAGTAACAAATACTACTGATAAATATGATGTTATTTGTTCAGTACAAGGTGGAGGATTCACAGGTCAAGCTGGAGCTATCAGACATGGTATTGCTAGAGCTTTAAATGAAGCTAATACAGAATTTAGACCAGCATTAAAAACAAACGGATTCTTAACAAGAGATCCAAGAATGAAAGAAAGAAAAAAATACGGTCTTAAAAAAGCTAGAAAAGCTCCACAATTTANNTTATATACCGAAACATAAATATAAGAACTACATTTCAAAAGAATGTAGTTCTTTATTTATTTTTTAACTCTCTTAAAGTTATATAAAAACCCATTAAATTTTATTCATAATATACAACCTTTCATTCTTATTTCTAAAATCTGTATAAAATACTATAAAACATGAAAGGCTAATTATTTTCTTCTATTCATTAGAGCATAATTAAATCTTTTATTTATTTGTTCATAATATCAAAATATTACAAGCACGATAATCCTTGCAATTCATTTCAAATTTCATATATTATACACATCAATAATTAAATAGTTTTTGTTATAAATTGAAATGCATTCCTTGATTAATCTATATTTATATTATATACTAATTATGAAGGAGAGATTAATAATGATACACGAAATGAAATTAAACGAAAAAGCTTTTAACAATATTGATAAAGGTATTAAAAAAATTGAATTAAGATTATTTGATGAAAAAAGAACAAAAATAAACCTTAACGATTATATTGTTTTTAAAAATATTGTAGATTTAACGAAAACCCTAAAAGTAAAAGTTGTTGGCTTATTACGATATAATACTTTTGAAGATCTTTTCAAAGATGTAGATTATAATATATGTGGTCCTGCCGATAGTCTTTCAGAAAAACTNNTAAAACAATCTTTCCAAATTCTGTCTCAAAAGGAAACTCCTTAGTTCTTCATTACTATCTAAATAAAAATAACTTTGCGGAGCTGAAAATCCAAATTCATTTCTTAATTTTTCCAGTGATAAAGATGAAGTTAGTCTGTATAGATGTTTTATGTGATAAGCAAACTTAGATTTCTTTATACCTTTGTTAAAATCATCGTTTCCTATCCCTTTTTCTGCAATTTTTTGTGGATATTCAATAATCTNNCTGAATTCATAATTTTTTTCACCTGTTTTTATAAGATTAGTGAATTTTGGATAAATACTTACTACAATATCTGTCATTTTAGAACCTCCATAAAATAATAAATCGAATAGTTTCTGAAAAGTTTATAAGGTTCTTCCAGCCAACTGTGAACTTCGGCATATACTCTAGCCAATCCAGTTATCCCCTTTTCTTTTCTCAAATTGTCATAGTTTATCATAAAAGATGGCAGGTATTTATATGCCTCTTCCTTTACATATAAAGACTTTGACAATTTTGCTCCCGACCAATCAGTAACCAACGGTGCATATAAAATCATTGGTAGTTTAGACACACTGTAACCTAATAAATCTGTTGTTTTATATAGTAATTGTTCCTGATAAAATCCTGCATAGTCTGCTCCAGTAATTCTCATCCACTGATAATTTATATTTGTGTCTTCGTTATCCGTCAAATATACCAATCCTCTAATAAGATTTCTTAAAGGCGTGTTGTACTCCAAACGATAACTTTCTTGACAAATATCCACTTTAAATTTACCATGTTCGGGACAAAAACAAATCATCTTATTTCCAAGAAACATATTCTCAATTCCCTGTTTATCAGTAAGTCCACAAATCGGACATGCGGCTCTAATTCTAAGTATTTGCTTTTTGGGTTCCAAAATAGGTGCTAACGCCTCTCTTTTATCAATAATCTTTTTAACAATACCTGGAATACTATAGTGTTTGTTAAAATCACTCTGTCCTCTTACTTCGTAGGAAATTCCAGACAACTCAGACAACTGCCCCAAAATTTCATAATACTGGTCAATGTACTTTTCCATCTCTCCACTATCACGTAAACTAATTTGGTATTTATTATTATTAACCATTTTAGCAATAGCAGGTGCTGTATCTACCATTTCAAATAGCACAGAGATTTTCAAATCATTGTCGTATTCTTTGAGTATATTTGCTAAACTAAAAGCTAAGCAAAAAACTTCAAGAGTACCAAAATGTGGTGAAGAATTGGGCTGTGCTCCTATACTTATTTTAACAACTTTCTTCCGCAACTGACTGTGCAGATACTGAATGAGTGAATCCTGGTAAACATATGAACCTCCACCTGGAGGATTATACACTTTACCATCTGTTACAAATTGCATCATAAAAAAATTCCTCCTTAAATTATTTTAGAGTATTTATATAAATAAGCACTTGACTTAGNNCTTTATTAAAAACTGTTGAAATTAAGTTATTATAACTATGACTTGTTCGTGATATTACCTATATAATGCACAAGTATTAAAAGAACATCTAATTTTATTTATTAGATTAAGTATATATCACTTTTCTCATTAATTCAAATAAATTTTATAATATAACTTATTTTCTTAATCCTTTTATAACATTATTTATATTTGTTATAATTATTGTAATATTTTTTAAATATACGCTAGTTTTTTTATCTAAAATATTATAAACTTTAGTACTAGAAAATGAGAATAAAGCAGAGTGTGTAGCCACCCTACATATTACACCGTATAGCTGTGAGAAAGCGAGGTGGTACTATGGAACCTATATTATTACATATCTGTCTCTTATACACATCT
>LXOW01045911.1_pt2 | contig 10912 bp, 8 predicted proteins | sample 1368591 | NCBI WGS metagenome assembly LXOW01 (sample SAMN04884650, study PRJNA319009) | bovine gut metagenome | isolation source: Cow rumen | host: Bos taurus | place: Italy: Legnaro (PD) | collected 2014-07-09
CTCAAGGTCCGCCGCCGGTTCGCTCGCTACAGGAAAATGTTTCGGATCGAGTGTCCGCCGTCCAGCGATGCAGTCAGGACGGAACCGTCGGCGAAGGTCAATGTGCTTTGTCTCAAATGGGGCGACTACTACGGGCCGGAATACGTGAACCGCCTTTATGCTGGCGTAAAGAGGAACCTGAAGCGACCGTTTCGGTTTGTGTGCGTGACGGATCGTCCAGAGGGCCTGTCCGAAGGGATCGAGACCGTTCCGGTGCCGGAGGATCCCAAGACGGCCTGTTCGCGGTGGCCGAACATCTTTGTGAAGCTCTGCCTCTTCAAGGATGGCTTTGCTGATCTTGTCGGCCCTACTCTGTTTCTTGATATTGATCTGCTCGTGACTGGGCCGCTGGATCGTTTCTTTGACTATCGCCCGGGAGAGTTCTGCATCATCCACAACTGGGTGGAGTGGCGCAAGTCGCTGTTCCGTAGAAAGCCCCTGATCGGGAACTCCTCCTGTTTCCGGTTCGATGCGGGGCGCTCCGGCGACGTTTACAACACCTTTATGGCCGAGAAGGACGACGCTACCCAGGCGGAACGCTTCCTTTTCGGCTCGCAGAAGTTCCAGACCTACGCCATGCGGAAGGCGGGTAAGGTGAACTGGTGGCCGGATGACTGGGTGTGTTCGTTCAAGCGGAAGTTGGTGCCGGTGTTCCCCTTGAACAAAATTTTTGAGCCGTGGCGTCCGCCCAAAAAGGCCTCCATTGTGGCGTTCCATGGCCAGCCAGACATCCCTCAGGCGATGGAAGGATACTATCTCAAGTACGGCAAGCCTGTAAAGCCTCATCTCACCTGCAAGCCGACGGGCTGGATTTCCGAGTACTGGCATGAATAGCGGGCTTCCAAAGTCGTTGCGCGCGCGCTGGGATGCGCTGATCGAAACTGAGGGCAAGGCGCTCGGCCTTGACGGCTGTCGCCCGTTCATCGAGAACAAGCTCGTCAACGACATCTTTTACGACGGGACGTTCAACGGAACGCCCTGCATCGTAAAATGCTCGTCGCGCGCACCGGAATCAATCGTGAACGAATATGAACTGGGGCAACGGCTGCATGCCGTCGATCCGGTGCATTTCCCGGCCGTGTACGGGTGCCATTCAGGGCCGCTTGCATTCGTTGTCGTCGAGAAGATCGAGGGCGGTCAGTCCTTGGCGGACGCGCCGGATGAACGGTACGCCGATGAAATATTGGCGATTCTCGATTCGCTTTACACGGCTAACGTGATCCACCGGGACATCCTGCCTTCTAACTTCCTCATTGCGCCTGACGGACATCTTAAGCTGATTGATCTCCAGTTTGCCGTGGACATGGACACGAAACGCATCGATCCCTGGCTCAAGAGACATCCAAAATACCACTTTGCGGTATTTGCCGCCATTGTCACACGCCGTGGAGCCTGGTGGGACGATGCCTATTTTGCGGGCATGCTGATGCCGTCGATGCGGGAACGCGTCCGTTCCAGGATCGGCCGTCTTCGGTTTGAGATCGCCTTCTCGCCGCTTGTCCGCCTGAGACTCCGCTTCCATTTTCTCGCGATGACCGCGCAGAGGATGTTCTGCGCAAAGGGGTCACGCAAACGCAAGGCCATAGATCGACGGTTGGGACGATTCAAATGATTAAATTCGCGGTAAAGATATTTCTTCAGCTTTTCTTCTGGAAGCCTAAGAACTGGCGTAAGGGATTTAAGGCGTTGCTAGAATCCCGTTTGTACTCCATTGCCATTCGACGGCGCGCCAAAAAATGCGGCAAAGGCCTTTACATTCTCGGCGCGGGGGTGAACGTCACGAACAATACAATGATTGGGGACGGCGTGGGGTTCGGCAAGAACGTCAAGATACGGGGAGATGGTCCTGTCTCCATCGGGAAGCGCGCATCCATTGCCGAAGACACGCTCATCTACACGCAAGTGCATGACTATGACCACTCCAACGTGCTGCCGTTCGGCTGGGGATTCACCTATCCCGAGACGCGCATCGATGACTATGCCTGGATTGGTCTTCGCTCGATCATTCTTCCTGGTGCGCATATCGGTGAAGGGGCGATCATTCAGGCTGGGAGCGTTGTCATGGGATCGATCCCACCTTGCGCCATTGCCGCCGGCAACCCGGCGAAGGTCATCGGCTGGCGGGACATCGACCACTACAACCGGCTCAAAACGGCTGCGGGCGAACGTCCCGTATCGATCCCCGCCACCTCCTTGTCAAAGTCGGTGCCGGCGGCGGATGGCGTCGCAGGCCACGCGCACAACGATCGGCTCACAGAAGTCTTCTGTACTGTTTTCTCGGTCTTGCCGGAAGAGGCCGTGAACATGGCTTACAAAAAACATCCAGCCTGGGATTCCGCCGGCCAGATGGCGCTTGCTGCGGCGATTGAGCATGAGTTTCACATGCGGCTCTCACCAGAGGATGTCTATCATCTGCGGTCGTATGCGGATGCACTTGCGCTCGTTGCGCCACGTTCTGCCTCTTCGTCCGCCCCCTCGGATGTTCGCCCCGTCTTCAATCTTGACCGCAACGGCATCGCCGTCATCTGGGAAGGGCGGGAGGTCACCTATCGTGAACTCGACGAATTGGCCGCGCGTGCGGTCTCGGGACTCACACCGCATACGGTTAAGATCATACGGAACGGACAGGATCTCGATACCGTTGCGCTTTTCGTCGGATGCATCAACCGAGGAATCGTGCCACTGATGCTTCCGGAAAACATGGACACCTCGCTTTTGGAGAAGCTGCAATCCTCATACGAAGGAAAGCCAACGGCCCCTGAACTCGCGCTGCTCCTTACGACGAGCGGTTCGACAGGAAGCCCCAAGCTCGTGCGCATCAGCCGCGCCAATCTCGCGGCGGATAACAAGCTGAGCGAGGTGCTGTTTGGTTTCGGTCCCGAGACGCGAATGGCGATGATTCTTCCCATCTGCTACGCCTGGGGGCTTTCGGTCGCCTGTTCCGTTCTTGAGGCGGGCGGAACGCTCGTCATGACGCGCAGGACCGTAATGGATGCAGAACTTGCCGACGTCATGCGGGCCTCATGCGCAACGCATCTTGCAGGCGTTCCGTACATGTATGAGGTTCTGGACAAATTCCGTTTCTTCGAGGGGGCTTTCCCTGCGTTGCGCGGACTTCTCGTCTCTGGGGGGGCGCTGGCTCCGGCACTGCGGCGCAAGTATGCGGAATTCGCGAAGGGGCGCGGCATTGCCTTTTACGAGGGATATGGACAGACCGAGACAACTGGCGTGATGACGACGATCCGAACCGATCTGCTCCCAGAACGTATTGGTTCCATCGGCAAGTCAGAGAAGGGAGGACGGTTCCGCATCAAGGAAGGCGAGCTTGTGTACGAAGGCGGAATCGTTGCGATGGGATATGCCGTCTGCGCGGATGATCTACTCAAGGGCGATGAGTGGAAGGGTGTGCGCCACACCGGGGATCTTGCGGTCATAGACTCTGCGGGATACGTTACGCTTACGGGGCGTGCGTCGCGCTTCTTGAAAATCTTCGGGAACCGCGTTTCGCTCGAAGAGGTGGAGAATCTCGTCAAGGATGGCTTTATCGGAGCGGGATGTGCGGCGACCGGATCGGACAACGACCTCCACGTCTTTGTCGTGGGGGTCTCCGCTGCGGACGTGGAGACGTTTCTTGTCTCCAAACTTCACTTCAATTCGACGGTGATGAAGGCTCATGTTCTCGGCGCGATTCCTCTCAACGCGAACGGGAAAATCGACTACCCAACTCTCAGAAAGATGTGTCCATGATACCGAAAGTCATCCGTTATGCCTGTCCGGGTCGTCAATAACAGTATGTGCCGCGGGAAGCAAGACATTCGTGTGTTTTCACTTCTGATTCAAGCAATGGAGGAATGCAAGTGACGCCTGAAAACCAAATAAACATAGCGATGGCATCGGATTCACGCTTTGCCCCCGGCATGCTGGTCACGGCTGGAAGCCTCGCGTTGCATGCCCGCCTGGGATCCAGGCTGCGCCTAACCATTCTCGATTGCGGCCTTACCGAGAAGGACAGGGCTGATCTCAGGTCTTTGATACTTCGAATACGCCCCGACACCACGATAGAGTTCATCCATCCAGACTTGTCTCGGTTTGCTTCTCTTCCGACATGGCGTGGCAACTACGCCACTTACGCCAGACTTCTTCTGCACGAGATTTTGTCTGACGATTATGTCATATATGTAGATGTGGATATATGTTGGACGAAAGACTGCGGCGAGCTCTGGGATATGCGCGATGTCGATCATGCCTGCTGGGCGCCGTCAAACTCCTTGGACCTGAACATGGATCGAAGCACAAGTTTTAGTCCTGGAACGTGCATGATGAATCTGGCCTGGTTGAGGCGCAACGACTTCACCGGGAAAATGGCTGAGTGGAGTAAAGGGAAGTCGCTTGAGTTTCCCGATCTTGAGATACTCAATGGACTGCTTAGTAAAGATACCGTAATCATAGACTCCATCTGGGGCATGCAGGAACCTGCGAAGTGGGAAGGTGCATTCGCCAGCCCCTGTGTCATGCACTATTCGCGGAATAAGCCATGGCTTGCCTCCACGCGAGATCCCTATACGATAGCCGCTATGCCATGGTGGCGGTTCTACCTTAGATTCCTGGGCCTTGGCCATTCCGTGCGCATCAGCTTGAACCTGATTCGGGGGTATCTAAAGTTCCGTCTATTCTCCGTCCCGGGATTCATCTCCGCCTACGCCTCGCTGCGCGGTCTTACGGAAGCCAAACGGGAAAGGCTTGCGGACATGTATCTCAAGGATACGCCACGCAACAGGAATTGGTGGATTGGCACATACATGCGAACGGAAGAGACGGAACCTGTACGCTTTATTGAGCAGAACGAAAATGTGCATATCGTGCACCTCTATCCGGTGATCGGCGATGAGATGGTACCGACCATTATCGACATTCTGGCGGAGCATGGAACGGTTGTTTGCAGGAGAGACATACATCTCACGATTTGCGGTATTGTGCAATGTGAGCGCATAAGCTACAGCCATCTTGATTTTGGCGGTAGCGCCGACAACGGTTTTCACGGCTATTGGAAGCACGCGAAGAAAAGCGTGGGCAAGTTCTGCCGCCCCACTAGAATAATCGTGGTGTCGGAGACGTCCAATGAGCGCATGCGGGCTGCGAAGGAGGCGATCAGACGCATGGTCGGCCTCGGTATAGAGAGCGTCCACATCACGGATACCAAGGAAGAGGCCATTGCCCTGTCGCGGATATACTTCAATCCCGAAGCCTTGTGTGTGTTCAATGCCACGTCGCGATGGTACAGCAGCGTTGCGTTCGATAGGATGGTGGAGCGGCTGAAGGAGAAATGCCGAGATGCCAACTTGCCTGTCGAGGGCGTCTGTGGGGTCGGAAGCACACCGATGGCGGTAGCAGGCTTTCGCAAGGCCAGGGATTTTGACTTTCTGGCATCGGATGCACGGTACAAGGAACTGGAAGACGACACATACTCCCTGCACGACACACAGTTGCGCTACTACGGGTTCCCCAAGGAGATCCTCTTTTCTGACAACTCGCCTACGTTTCATTATAGGGGCGTTAAGTTCCTGTCGCTCCCCGGCTTGATGGAAATGAAACGTCGCAGGGCCGAATGGCCAAAGGACTTCAGGGATCGCATGATTGTGCGCTGGGGACTGTTGAAGGGTGCCCTTCGTGATTTCTTCTACCACATAGGGAGGCGTCGCCGATGAATGCAAGGGAACTGCTTTTCAGGAGCCCGAGATTCGACCTCGCATTTAAGTATCTTTACGCGCTGAACAGAGAGAGGCCGGAAAGAGAATTTGCTTTGTATCGCGAAATGTATCTTGAATCGATTCGGATATTCAACGGATTTCGGGAGATCTCTCCTCCAAAGTCATCGCCGTTGGATTTCCTGACGTCGTTTGACGCGCTGATTGAGCAGATTCGCCGTGATGGATTCGACCAGAGGTTTGCCATACCGCTTGATAGGATGATGAATCCTTTGGACGGCGCACATCGGATCGCAATCGCGGCCGCATTGGATATCGAGGTGCCGGTCTGCGTAAAAATGGACACCATAAAGGCGCTTGATGACGATTACCGTCATTTCTATAAAAGGAAATTGAAGGGTAATGTCAGACTTCTTGACCAAGCGGCGTTGGAGTTTTCAGAAGCCAATCCTTTCATGAGGGCTGTGTGCATTTCGCGAAAATGTCCGGTCGGCATTTATCGACGCGTGCACGAAGCACTTATCCGCCAAGGGAACATCTACCTGAAAAGATGTGGCGTCAATGAGGAGTTCTGGCTGTTCGTGCCAAGTTTGCAAGACTTTGCCTTGCCGAATGTGGGAAGTGGAGTCAGTGTGCGCGGGACGCATCGGGAGACCATGGATGCCGCATCTGAATTCTTTTCCGCCGTGCCGAAAAAAGAAACATTCTGCAACAGGTTTAGGCGAAAATATATGAATCCGTACATGGGCGTATGATGGGGAAGGTCTATCACTGTGAAGATTGTGGTTTACAAGGATAATTTGTCCACAGGGCGCGGTGCGGATCGGGCGGTGCGTAATTTTGCCGCAGGACTTGCAGAACGAGGACATTCTGTGTCTTTGATGGAGAAAGATGAGTTCTTTTCCCGTGTCATAGGAATGGGCGACGAAGCTCTTGGGGATGGTTCGTTCGACATAATTGTGGCGACGGGTTCGAACGAAATTGTGGATCTGGATTCGGCTGGCTACTTTGACCGCGCGTCGCGGGCGAAAGTTGTGCTACAGCTCCATCTTGCACCGCGTGGCTTCTTCAAGTGGCGGCATCCGCTTCGCAACTGGCGGATTCGTAAGGCGTTCAACCGGGCCGATGCCGTTCAGGTCTTGTGCCGAAGCTATGTTGAGGAATTCAAGCGGTTGGCGCCCAATCCGCCAGTCGTTGTTATCGGCAACTATACGGATATAACGGTGCCGGAAAAGTTTCAGTCTTCCGTCGCCAGTGGCCATTGCCCGCCGACCATACTCTATCCTGCCGCGGCTCTCAACCGAATAAAGAATCAGAAGTTTCTGATCGAGGCGTTCGCTTTGCTGGCGGATGATTTCCCGGAATGGAGAGTGCGGCTGCTCGGCAAGGACACCACTCCGTACGCAAAAAGGTGCAGGCGTCTGATCGCGAAAAAAGGCCTTTCCGGGTGCGTTGATGTTGTTGGATTTACAAATGACCTTGCCGATGAGTATTCAAGGGCNNAAGGATCTCCACGGCGAGTATTCGCGGGCTGCGTTTGTCGCGTTTCCATCCACCCTTGAGGGATTCCCGTTGGCGATTCTCGAGGCAGCGCAGTTCTCGCTTGCAGCTGTCGTCCAGAACGGTTTGCCGGGTGTTGGGGATATCGTCACGGATGACACTGGCATCGTGACAGAGCCGACCGTATCTGCCTATGCCGATGGTTTGCGTCGGATGATGGCGGACAAGATGCTTCGCCAGAGACTCGGGGAGGGGTCGCGGAGGCATTGCGAAGATTGTTATTCACGTGCAAAGATTCTCGATCAATGGGTATCTTTGCTTGAAAGTGTGGTATAATAGGCAGCACAAAACCATGGCTAAGATCGAGTACAAAAAAGAATTCTTCGACCGCAGTTATTCTGTTGGCGAAGCGTACAGGCGAGTCTGGAAGTATGCGAGAAGATATTGGTTTCGGCTTTTTGTCGGAATCGTCTGCGGCATGTTGACCGCCGGCACGCTCGTGCCGTTCTTCCAGATTGTGCAGCCGGCGCTGCAGCATGTGGAGTCGCACGATTCCGACATGGAGCGGCGCCAGTCCGAAACGATCGTCGTTCAGCCCGCCGCCACCGCCGTCCCGGAGCTTGGATCGGGAGATAGCCGTCCGTCTGCCGGCGACCTGTTGCTCGGCAAGCGGAAAAACGCCTTTGAGAAGAAGATCGAGAAGAACTCCAAACTGCCGTCCTGGTATCCACAGGTCGAGAAGCTGGCGACGAAATGCGGCATTCGCCTGCAGGACGAGAAGGGCGGAATGGGCGGTGCGCTTGCGTTGATAGTCTGTGTCATTGTCCCGCTTGTGGCGTTTGTCCGGCTGCTGATGATGTTTCTCAATCATTATTGCCTCAGCTGGGCCGGGACGCATGCTGTCGCGGATCTGCGCATGGAGATGCTGGAGCATGTCCAACGGCAATCTCTGCAGTTCTTTGGACGTGTGGATGTCGGGCAGCTCATGACGCGTATCACGAGTGACCCTCATCAGATTCAGACGATTATGACCACAATTCTAACGGAAGTGGCGTTGGCGCCGTTTGAGATTGTGGTTGCGTTCGGTTTCATCATCTGGTTCGCCATCACCAACCACATGCTTCCTACGCTGATGCTCATCGCCATCGGGTTCCCCCTCTTTGTCCTGCCGATTCAGATGATTGGCCGCAAGATCAAGAAATGGGCCCGCAAGACGCTTGAGCGCAATTCGATGATCGGCGCGAAGATACATGAGATACTCACCTGCATCCGTGTGGTGAAGAGCTACCACACGGAGGAGTTCGAGAATCGCCGTTACGCCTCCACGAACAAGTACCTGCTCAAGTCCACGTTGCGGGGTCTGCGCATTGGGCTTATGGTGGGGCCGACGGTGGAGACGATCGGCATCCTGCTCATCTGTGCATTTGTGGTGTGGTGCTTTATCGTCGGCGTGAAGATATCGGACGTCGTTCCGATGCTGGCGCCGCTGCTGATCATCTACAAGCCGGTCAAGCAGCTCTCGAAGCTGCAGGTCCAGATCGAGAACTCCCTTGCGGCCTTGAATCGAATCTATTCCATCCTCGACCTCGACATGTCGCTTCCCGAAAGGGCGGAGCCCGTGCGCAAGGGATCCTTCGACTCCGAGATTGCGTTTAACGGCGTAACGTTCAAGTACGACACCGCCGAGCGTGCGGCCGTGTCGGATGCGACATTCTCCATCCCCCGCGGGAAGATGGTGGCGGTCGTTGGTGGCACGGGAAGCGGCAAGACGACGCTGAGCGGGCTTCTCGCGCGCTTCTACGATCCACAGCGCGGCGCGGTGACCATAGACGGCGTAGACTTGCGGGACGTGAAGATCGCCGATCTGCGCCAGCTCATCGGCGCCGTTATGCAGGAGACGCTTCTCTTCAACGACACGATAGAGAACAACATCCGCTACGGTTCCTTTGACGCCACGCATGAGCAGGTCGTCGCTGCCGCGAAGATGGCGAATGCGCACGAATTCATCATGTCCCAGCCGGAAGGCTACGACCGCGTCGTAGGCGAAAAGGGCTTTGTCCTCTCCGGCGGCGAGCGACAGCGCATCGCCATAGCGCGCGCGATACTCAAGAACCCGCCGATTCTCATCCTCGACGAGGCGACGAGCGCGCTCGACACCGTGACCGAACGGCTTGTCCAGGACGCTTTGACTAACCTGATGAAGAACAGGACAGTCCTTGCGATCGCCCACCGCCTTTCGACGATACGCAACGCCGACCTCATTCTCGTGATGGACCATGGCGAGATCGTGGAACGCGGCACGCATGACGAGCTCTACGCGAAGGACGGCGTCTACCGCAAGCTCTGCGACATGCAGAAGACAACGTGATATCTGCGCGATGGAAAAGTACGAACTCGAAGATTCGCTCAAAGAGGAGATCCGCTCCCGCACGCTTGGAGAGGGGTTCATAAAGCTCGTCCAGTCGGTGCGCAGGGGCGGTGGACGTTTCAGGATTTCGCTTAGGCCCGTCGAGATCGGCGGCGAGCGCAAGTACCAGGCCGAGATGGCCGAGGGTCGTGACGTTCAGGTGAAGAACTTCGACGCGAACGGAGCTGCGGAGGGCGTCGAGGAAATCATCGCGCAGAAGGGCGCGAGGGAACTCCACCTCATCACCGCGACCGGAGATCTCCATGTCCGCGTAACGAAGAAGGGACATGTGCTCGTGTCGCGTTCCTCTGGCGTCGAGCGCGAGGCGGTCGTGAGGCCGCACGACAGGGTGAAGAACTTGCCTCTTTCGCAGTTCGATTCAGCGGCATATCTCAAGGCGGCCGATCTCGCCGACGGAGACGGCAGAATCCGCGCGTCGATGCGCGGCAAGTACGACCAGGTCAACGAGTTCCTGAAGGTCGTCGCCGAGACGGTGGGGCCGGCGGGGAAGGACGCAGCAAGGCCCTTCACGGCCGTCGACTTCGGCTGCGGCAAGGCGTATCTTACGGTCGCGCTCTACTTTTACCTCGTTCATGTGCTTGGCTACTCCGAGGCGAAGGTCGTTGGCGTTGACAGGCGTGCCGATGTCATTGAGTCGGCGCGGAAGATGGCGGAGAAGCTCGATGTCGCGGACCGCGTCGTGTTCCTCGAGTCCGACATCGGCGCGTACAATGCCGAAAGCGTCGATCTTGTCGTCTCGCTCCATGCCTGCGACACGGCGACGGACGAATCGATCGCGAAGGGCGTGGAGATGCATGCGCGCTACATCCTTTCCGCGCCGTGCTGCCAGCACGAGCTCCAGAAGACGATTGGCCCCCAGTCGTCGAAGCCGTTTGCGGGGCTTCTTCGCCAGGGCATACTGCGCGAGCGGATGTGCGACATCCTGACGGACGCGTTCCGTGCGATGATCCTGCGCATTCTTGGCTACAAGGTGCAGGTCATGGAGTTCGTCTCGAGCGAGGCGACGGCGCGCAACATAATGCTAAAGTGCGAGTACGGCGTCAAGCCCGGCCAGCCCGGTCCCGTCGGTGAATACCTCGAACTTCGCGACTGGTGGAAGGTCGTCCCCTGGCTCGAGACTCGCCTCGCGCCGCTTCTCGAAAAGCACCTCTCCCGCTACGATTGAAAGACGAGGCCTGCGCCCGACCTGCTCGCCCGACCCGCAGTTTGCGGGCACCCCACCAGCATGATTTTGACGCGC
>LXOW01443944.1_pt1 | contig 10909 bp, 11 predicted proteins | sample 1368591 | NCBI WGS metagenome assembly LXOW01 (sample SAMN04884650, study PRJNA319009) | bovine gut metagenome | isolation source: Cow rumen | host: Bos taurus | place: Italy: Legnaro (PD) | collected 2014-07-09
CAGTTCGGTGATGATACCCGAGATCTGCGGTTTGACATTGACCTCATTACGCGGTTCTATCTTTCCCGTAATGATGGTGGTCTTGCGAATGTCGTTCACCTTGGGCATGAACTCGTTATAGACCACCTCCTTGGGCTGGCTCTTCTGCCACAGGAACACGAAGGTCCCGATGAAAATCAGCGCAATAATCGCTGCGATAATCAGTTTGCTGTACTTTTTCATTGCTATGTTGTTTTTATGTTCTTTCCTTTATTTTTGCAGCGGACTACAGGACTTAAGGACTTCTTTCCTGTTAGTCCTGTGATCCGCTGCTATATCTATTCGTCGCGCATGGCATCGACGGGTTTGATGCTCATGGCGCGGGCGGCGGGAGCGAGGCCTGCCAGAACACCCATAGCCGACACCACCAAGGCGGCGAAGATGGCTGTCCAGAAGCCCACCTGGAAGTGGGCGGTGACGATGCCGTCCTCGGTATTGCCCATCTCCAGCATCTGCAGGATCATCACGCCGAACAGAATGCCCGACATGCCCGCCACAAGTGTCAGCACGATGCTCTCGGAGATAATCTGTGAGAGTATCATCCTCGGTGTGGCACCGATGGCGCGGCGGATGCCAATCTCGGTGGTACGTTCGCGCACAGTCACCATCATAATGTTCGACACACCGATGGCACCAGCCAGCAAGGTGCCCAGTCCGACAAGCCAGATGAGGAAGTTGACACCCTTGAAAAGGTTGTCAAGCAACTGGAACAACACCTCGGTGTTGAACACCATCGCGCCCTGCTCGTCCGTCGGGTCCACGAAGTGTGGTCTGGCTACCGTCTCGCGAATGCGGTCGGAAAGTCTGCTCATCACCACTCCCTGACGGCCTGTCGCCATAATCATATCCACCTGGTTGCCCCGGTTGTAGGTCTGCTGCATCAGCGTCAGCGGCAACGTCACCCTCTCCTCTGAGCGGCCATTGATGTTGAAATTGGTATTGGCATAATCGACACCAATCACCTCGTAGTAAGTCGAGTCGATGCGGATGCTCTTGCCACAGGGATCGCCACCCTCCTTGAACAGCTCCTTGTATATCTTCTTGCCGATGACGCAGACCTTTCGGTGCTCGCGCATATCCATCTCGTTGATGAAACGGCCATAGAACAATTTCGGCGTCACCACCTTGGCATAATCTGGAGAGGCACCCTGTACGCGAGGCGTCGTCTTCTGGTCACCATAATAGGCATTGTTGGTACTACCCCATGAGGAGAACAGCACAGGTGCCACAAATTCCAGTTCCGGCACACGCTGTTTCAGGCGGTTGATGTCCTTGTAGTCCATACTCCACCAGCGACCCTTGCGAAAGCCCTTGTAGGCCTTCGACGTCTGTTGGCTCCAGATGATGACGGTATTCTGGGCAAAGCCCTCGAAGTTCTTTTCGAGCATCTCCTTCAGTCCCTGTCCACCACCCATCAGCACCACGAGCATAAAGACACCCCAGAACACGCCAAAGCCCGTCAGGAAACTCCTACTCTTGTTCCTCGTCAGCGTGTCAAGAATCTCGCAGTAGGTATCTAAATCTATTCTCATACTATGTCATTCCGTTTCGTCCGTTATGTCCGATGCTTCTTGTCATTCTGCTCTCAGGGCTTCGATGGGACGGATGCGGGAGGCCTTGAAGGCTGGGATGAGTCCGGCAATGGTGCCGGCAATGACCATTACCATCGTAGCCTCGAAACAGACGTCAAGTCCCACCGTCGGGTTGACGAACATCGTGGCCTTGAACAAACCCGTGTCTATCACATCGTGCCCTAATGTCGCGTCCATATATTCATTCGCCAGCACACCCAACACCATACCCACATAACCGAAGAATGTCGTAATGATGACGCTCTCGGTGATGATGAGCCGCAGGATGCTCCACGGCTTGGCGCCAATGGCCTTGCGGATGCCGAACTCATGGGTACGCTCCTTGACGGTGATGAGCATGATGTTGCTGACGCCAACGATGCCGCTCAACAGCGTAAAAAGTCCCACTATCCACAGGGCGGTGCGGATGATGGCGATGCCCTGTTCCATCTGCAGGTTCTGCGTAAAGCGGTTCCACAGCCACACGGCACGCTCGTCCTCGGGGTGTGCCTTGTGGTTGGCATTGAGGCGCTGACGGTAGGCATGTTCAAACTGCTCGTTGGCCTGCTCCGTCGGCAGACCGTGGAAGGTAAACTCAATGTTGCCGGCATTGTCGGTATTGGCACCGAAAATGCTCTTGATAGTCGAGTACGAAGAAAAGGCCGACGATTGGCCATCCTCGTCGTCCTTGTAAATGCCCACCACCTGAAACATCAACGCACCAACCTTGACGTGACGACCCACAAGGTTCGCCAGCTTCTCCGTTGGCTGAAATCTTGTCCCAGTACCAACGATACCCATCAGTTCCTCCGCCTGCTTCGAACTCAGCACCAGCACCTTCCGTTTCTCGCTGAGGTCGATGGCATTGATGAAACGTCCGTACAGCATCTCCACCTTGTCAATCTGCGTATGGTTTGGATAGACGCCTTCTATCAAGGTGGAAAGATACTCCTGGCCGTAGCTGATGACAGCCGAAGTCTCGTAGTTGGCACCAACTTCATCGACAACATTCTTGAATTCTGTCTCGGTAGCCGTTATGTCGCGTGCCTGCAAATTGATGCGCCGCCCTTCCTTCAGACCCTGATAGGGCTGCGACGTCTGACCGCCGAACACCACCATCGACGACGAGAGGAAACGGCTGGACTGCTGCAACTGGGCATTGATGAGTCCGTTGCCGGCACCCAAGAGCACGATAAGCATGAAGATGCCCCACGCCACGGCAAATCCCGTCAACGTGGTGCGCAGCTTGTTACGCCGTGCTGTCTGCCATATTTCGTTTAAAAGTTCTCTCACTCTTTTTTCCTTTTTCACCTTTCAATAATCCCGTCCTTGATGCGTATCACACGATTCGTCTGTGCACCAACATTCGGGTCGTGGGTGACGATGATCTGCGTCATGTGCTCCTCCGTGTTCAACTGTTTGAGCAGCTGCATAACCTCCACCGAAGTCTTCGAGTCGAGAGCTCCCGTAGGCTCGTCGGCCAGGATAATCTGCGGTTTGGTAATCAGTGCCCGAGCAATGGCGACACGCTGGCGCTGGCCACCCGACAGTTCGTTGGGATAGTGCTCGGCCCAATCCAAAAGTCCCAAGCGTTCCAGATACTCCAAAGCAAGGGTGTGCCGCTTCTTACGCGACACCCCTTGGTAGAAAAGTGGCAACTCAACATTTTCTACTGCAGTCTTAAACGAGATGAGATTAAATGACTGAAAGATAAAACCTATCATTCTGTTGCGATACTCGGCAGCCTTGGTCTCTGAGAGGTTCCAGATGGGTACGCCAGCCAGTTCGTAGCTGCCGCTGTCGTAGTTGTCGAGGATGCCAAGAATGTTCAAGAGCGTTGACTTGCCCGAACCCGAAGCGCCCATAATGCTGACAAACTCGCCGCGCTCGATGTCGAGCGTGATGCCTTTCAGTACATGCAGCGGCTGAGCACCCTGATAGGTTTTATGAATGTCTTGTAAATGTATCATATGAACTTTTATCTTTTAGACGCACTCGAAGGCGCTATTGTTGCGCAGCGTAGGCATCTTTAACATCTTCTAACGTAATGCCAAGCAGCTGCATCTGGCGGAAGAGTTCTGGCAGGTGTTCTTTCATGAAGGCTTTTTTGCGAGCCTTCAGTATTTGCTGCTTTGCCCCTTTCGTCACGAAGTAGCCCAGTCCGCGCTTATTATATATAATGTTCGCGCGAGAGAGCTCGTCGTAAGCCTTGACTGCCGTATTGGTGTTCACCTCCAAGAGCACGGCATACTCGCGGACAGACGGTATGCGGTCGTCGTCCTTATACACGTCAGACAGAATCTCGTCGCACAGACGGTCAGCCATCTGGAGGTAGATGGGTTTATCGTTTGAGAATGTCATACGTTCAACCATTTATTGTTAATAACCTGCATGCGGGTAAACAGCTTGTACGAAACCCAGTAGTGGAAGACGATGAGCAGCATCATCGCTGAGTTGATGATATAGAATGACGGATGGAAGATATTTGTATAGGTTTGCGTCTTCTCGTCCCAGGTGCCCGTGATGAAATCGAAGTGGATACTGTTCCAGTCTATCTGGTTCAGAAGCATTATCAGCAGGATGCCGACAACGACGATGGTGCCGCTGGTGAACAGGAACTGCTGGCGACGGAACAGCGTGCCGCCCACGATATAGAGCGAGTGGATGTAGAATGCCCAGACAAGGACCATCCATACCCCGTGCCAATCTTGGAAAGCACCCCACGGATGCTCACCATCACGTCCCATGACAGGCATCGTGAAGCCCCAGACGACGATGCGCCCCGTCAGCCAGTCCACCAATACGCGCAGGGCGTCGGCCAGTATGCAGGCACCAATGGTCAGGAACAGCATCATCACTACGGAGATCAGCACGCTGACGACGTATTTCTCCAAGTTGGAGACGGGCCATAGCAGATAGGCGGAGCGTTTGCGGGTGTCCTTCATCTGCGAGAACATGCCGCTGGCCGTAAACAGCATGGCGAAGCAGAAGAAGATGACACCGAATACGGAGGTCTGCTCTACGATTCTGCTATAGTGAAAAAACAATTCGCTGGGATAGTTGTCTGCCCAATGCGAGTAGCCGCTGTCAGCCACACGGGTAAAGAACAGGTTGGCCATGAACATGACCAGCGTATAGATGCCAAACAGTCGGATCCACGTCTTGCGCTCTACCAGGAAATGGCACTTCAGTGCCTGCGAAAATCTATTGTAATTAAAGTTGCTCATATCTTTTCATTATTTAAATTTTATCCTTGCATGATAGCCGTCCCTTATCAAGGGGCTCTAAATACCTTAGTTGTTGTTATGATTTTGCGTCTTATAGTTAAAGAGAAGTTCCAGATTTACCTGTGTTTCAGCATCACCGTCCTGGCGCTTGGTGATGACAGCATTGCCCTGAAGCGTGGGTTCAGCATAGAGCACTGTATCATCCATCTGCTGTGGTGAACGGAATTCGAAGGTATAGGCATCCTGAATTTCCTGCATTGAGGCATTCAGCAATACCGAGTGCTGGTCGAGCATCAGGATGTGGTCCAACATCTGCTCCACGTCGTGAACCTGGTGGGTAGAGATAACAACGGTACGCTCCTCGGTCATGTGCTGGGCAATGACCTTGCGGAACTGCGACTTCGAGGGGATGTCCAATCCGTTGGTAGGCTCATCCATCAACAGATACTTGGTGTTGGTAGCCATAGCAAAGGCGATATAAGCCTTCTTGCGCTGACCCATCGAGAGTTCACCCAGACGTACATCGGCAGGCAGTTCGAAATCAGCCAGACAACCCTGCAGGATCTCATCAGAGAAATTAGGGTAGAAGGTCTTGTAGAGTTTCACATACTCCGAAAGACAGATGGCGGGCATCTCGAACTCCTCTGTCACGAGGAAGATGTCGCGCAGGGTTTCAGGCTCGCGGTCTTTTGTTGCGATACCATCGCAACATACAGAACCGCAAGAGGGGCGGAGCAAACCTGAAAGCAGGTAGAGCAGCGTACTCTTGCCCGTTCCGTTCTTTCCTAACAGTCCGTAGATACGGTTTTCCTCCAGCGTCAGGCTGAAATCATCGAATACCAGATGTTTGCTTCCGGCATACTTGAAACTGATGTTTTTTACGTCAATCATACGTTTTAATTGTTTATGTTTATATTATTGTTTATTGTCTTAATCGAGCTTTGAAAGCCACTGTATCGGTGTACTACCTTATTAGTACACTGCAAAAGTAGAGAAAATAAGCTTACACTCCAAACTTTTCAAGCAAAAAGTGCTATTCTTTAACTTTCTTTAGCGTTTTGGACATCGTAAAAGCCCTATAAGCCTCGCGCGATCCTTATTATTTATATATTAATGTCGGACTGTATGGAAGTCGGGATGATTGTACCTNNGGGTGTTCGTAGATTTTCCACGAAAACGTTTGCGTAATTAGTGTACATTTACTACCTTTGCATCATCAACTAACAATAACAAACGATAATATCACATATGGTCAACCTTAGGAAACTGGCTACCATCATCATATTCCTAGCGTCTGTAGTCCTCATGACACCTGGGCGAGCTCAGGTGAAAGACGACACAATCAGCAGATTGCTGCAGAAAGTACGTATCACCTTCAATCAGAACGACGAGCACGCTTTCTACGAAGCGAATGCCAACTATCGCAACTATCTGCTCAAGCAGGGCGACATCAGCGGATTCTATCTCAGTTGGAAGAACGAAGTGCTCTACGACGTCAATCACAATCACTTCTATCGCGCCCTGCGAAAAACTATGACAATGCAGGCAGATATGGAACAGCGCGGCGCCACTCGTGAACTCTATAAGACCACCCACCTGCGAGGTATCATCTACTCGCTAAGAGGAAATATTCCCCTAGCCCACCAGTACTTCGAGAAGGCATTGGATCAGGTGGACCACTCCCAGCCTGCCAATCTCGTGTCGCTCTATATGGACTTGGCGAACATCGAGATGGACACCCAGCCCCAGGAAGCCATGAAGCACCTCGACTGCGCCATTGAAGTCATTAGGGCCAACGATTCCAATTACGAATACAGCGACGCCATCGGATTCAAGGTGATTGTGGCCTACGCAATGCGTGACTGGGAACAGGTGAACGAAGCTTTTGACGAATACATCAAGCTCCGCAAGACGCTGGGGCAGGACTTCAGTACCACCTATTATAATTATGCCGTCATCTGTAAGGCTGCAGCAGACAAACGCTACGATGATGCCATCAAGCAGACGTATGAACTAACTAACACAACAGATATATATAAGTTCCAAACGGAAATCTACGAACTGGCAGGTGATACGATACGTGCCTTTGAGACGCAGAAACGCTACATGGCCATCAAGGACTCAGTAGACAATGTCATCATGAGCGAAGAGATGGTCGGTTCAGCCAATGACCTCGAGAATGCCGAGGCGTTGAACAATGCCGTTTGCAAGAAAAACGCCCTCCTGCAATGGGCACTTCATCTTGGATTTATCGCAGTCCTGGTCATCGGATTTCTGATTTATCGCTGGAATCGTTCGCGCTACATGAAGAGTTTGCAGCATCAGAATCGTGAACTGCTCATCGCGCGTGATAAGGCACAGGAGGCAGAACGCATGAAAGTAAGCTTCCTGCAAAACATGAGTCACGAAATCCGTACGCCCTTGAACGTTATCAGCGGCTATGCTCAAATCATCAGCGACCCTCACGCCCTGTTGAGCGACAACGAACGCGCGGATATGGCCAAGCGTATCACCCACAGCACCCATAGTATCGTACATATCGTAGACGAAATACTCGACATTTCAGGCAAGGAAAGCATTCACTATATTGACAAAACAGATATGGTGGGCTGTAACGAATTAGCTCGAAAAATGATAGAAGCCTACGAAACGAAGGAAACGGGCCTGGAGGTCCGTCTCGACACACATTTGAAGGACAGCTGTGAGATTCTGATGAATCGTCACGAAGTGGAAAAAATCCTGCATCACCTACTCGACAACGCCTTTAAGTTTACCAAGCAGGGCAGCATCACGCTCAAAACTTATACAGACAAACAGGACGGAATGGTATGTTTCAGTGTAACGGATACGGGATGCGGCATCAAAGAAGGCGACGAAGAGAAAATCTTCGAACACTTCTACAAGTCGGATGCATATATAGAAGGTGTAGGACTAGGACTCTCGCTAGCTCGTCGCGTAGCTCGCCAATTAGGCGGCGACGTGGTGCTCGACACCGAATACAAAAACGGTAGCCGATTTATCCTGAAGCTTCCTAAAGAATAATTGTCAATTCTCAATTGTCAATTCCGTTCAACCGCGCTGGTCAGCTCCCCACATCATTTTTTCACGCAATGTATGGAAATACTTGGTGCCTGCACGCTTGATGACCTGCACGCGATAAGGAGCACGACGCAAGGTCAGTTGCGTGGTTTCATCCAACTTTTCGCTTCGTCCGTCCAAAGCAACAAGGAAATTATGCGTACGACTCTCAACAGAAAGCTCTATCACGGAGTCTTCTGAGACGACGATGGGGCGAACGTTCAACGAATGAGGAGCGACGGCAGTCAGCGAGAACACATGGGTGCCTGGCACAATAATCGGACCTCCTACGGAAAGTGAGTAAGCGGTAGAGCCCGTAGGTGTCGAAATGATGAGTCCGTCAGCCTGATAGGTCGTCAGGGTTTCGCCGTTAATCGTTGCATAGATGGAAATCATCGAGGCGTTATCGCGTTTCAGGATGGCCACATCATTCAACGCACAATTATACCCTTGCAACTCCTGACCTTTTGTTTCCACCTGAATGACAGCACGCGTATCGACAGCATAATCCTCATCATGCAAGGCGTGGATAGTATGTTCTATCTCCTGCGCATTGACGTCAGCCAAGAATCCCAGACGACCCGTATTGATACCCAGAATGGGAATCTGTTTCTGTCCTACCACACTGGCAGTACGCAAAAAAGTTCCATCGCCTCCCATCGAAATGGCAAAGTCAGCCTCAAACTGGTTATTGTCAAAGACGTTAACCCCTTTCAGAGACATCTGCTGCCCCTCGGTGATGAAGGTATAGAACTCTCGCTCAATAAAAACCTCTGCCTCGTATTGTGACAGACAAGCGAGGATTTTCTGTATCGAAACAGACTTCTTGGGCTGGTAGACATTGCCAAAAATGGCGAATCTTAGTTTACGCGTAGACATCATTTCTTACTTTTTGCGTGCAAAGATACGCATTTTTTTGCGTCTTTGTGCCTTCGTATTCATTTTTTTTGTATCTTTGCACCAAACTAATGATTTTAGCTATGACGAAACTAAGTGTAAATATCAATAAGATTGCCACGCTGCGCAATGCCAGAGGCGGCAATAATCCTAACGTGCTGGCTGTTGCACGCGACGCAGAAATCTTTGGTGCCCAGGGCATTACCGTTCATCCTCGTCCTGACGAGCGCCACATCCGCTATCAGGATGTTCGCGACATCCGTCCACTCATCACAACGGAGTTTAACATCGAGGGAAATCCTATCCCGTCGTTCACAGAACTGGTACTGGAAGTCAAGCCGAATCAGGTGACACTGGTTCCTGACGGACACGACCAGATAACCTCCAATCACGGATGGGACACGCTGGAGAACAAGGCATTCCTGACGGATATCTGTAAGGTCTTCAAAGAGGCTGGTATCCGCACGAGCATCTTCGTGGATGCCGACCCCAGAATGGTGGAAGGAGCCAAGGCGTGTGGTGCCGACCGCGTAGAGCTTTACACGGAGCCCTATGCCTCTGGTTATCAGGCCAATCGCGAGGCTGCCATTGCTCCGTTTATTGCTGCTGCTGAAGAGGCTCGCAAGGTAGGATTGGGACTCAACGCAGGTCACGACCTGTCGCTCGAAAACCTGCACTACTATCACCAGCAGATTCCCTGGACGGACGAAGTCAGCATTGGCCACGCCCTCATCTGTGACGCACTCTATCTGGGTCTCAAGGAAACCATCAAACAGTATTTACAAGCACTACAATAGTATGAAAAAGGTTTATGTATTCTTAGCAGACGGCTTCGAGGATGTCGAGGCTCTGATTCCTGTTGACGTATGGCGTCGCGGAGGTCTGGACGTAGTAACGGTGAGCATCAGCGATTTCCCATTGGTGCGCTCAGCTCATGGAGTAAATATCGAGGCAGACATCATGTTCGAGCAAGGTGACTTCTCGGATGCCGACCTCATCTTCCTGCCTGGCGGCATGCCTGGCGCCTCGAACCTGTTTGACGACAAGGATGTCTGCAAGGTTGTTGTCGACCAGCACATGGCTGGCAAGAAGGTTGCAGCCATCTGTGCATCGCCAGCTGTCGTCCTGGCTCCGTTGGGTGTTCTCGAAGGCAAGAAGGCCACCTGCTATCCTGGTTTCGAACAGGCCTTGGAGGATGCGAAATATACGGGCGACCTCGTCACCGTCGATGGCAATGTCACCACAGGCGAAGGCCCAGCAGCCGCCTTCCCCTTCGCCTACGAACTCCTTGCCCAGTTGGTTGACAAGAAGACCTCCGACCAAATCGCGGAAGGCATGCGTTTCAAGCACCTGATGGCCTGATGGATTATGTCATCATCGTAGCAGGCGGGAAGGGCCTGAGGATGGGGAGCGATATTCCCAAGCAGTTCCTGCCAATAGGCGGGAAGCCGGTACTGATGCGGACTCTCGAAAGATTCCGCGAGTACTCCCCCACCCTGCAAATTATCCTCGTATTGCCCAAAGCCCAGCAGGATTATTGGCACCAACTTTGCAAAGACTATGACTTCGAGGTGGAATATGTCTTAGCCAATGGTGGCGAGACACGATTCCACTCAGTACAGAACGGCCTGACAAAGATTCCTGACGATGCTGAAGGAGTCGTCGGCGTTCACGATGGTGTGCGCCCGTTCCCCAGCATCGACGTCATTCGCAACTGCTACGAAACAGCCCGCACGGCAAAGGCCGTTATTCCCGTCATCCCTGTAGTAGAAACGGTTCGTCACCTGCAAGGAAACAGTTCCGAAACAGTTCCTCGCAGTGACTATCGTCTGGTGCAGACCCCACAAACTTTCGACATCCAATTGCTTAAGGCAGCTAACAAGCAACCTTATAACGACGGATTTACCGACGATGCCAGTGTGGTCGAAGCTTTTGGCTTCAACATCACGCTTGTCGAAGGCAATCGCGAGAATATCAAGATTACCACACCCTACGACCTGAAAATAGCTGAAGTACTGATAGGATGACTTCGATACTGCAACAAGACATACAATACCTGCCTGGGGTTGGTCCCAACAGGCGGAAGATGCTCAGCGA
>LXOW01441757.1_pt1 | contig 10908 bp, 8 predicted proteins | sample 1368591 | NCBI WGS metagenome assembly LXOW01 (sample SAMN04884650, study PRJNA319009) | bovine gut metagenome | isolation source: Cow rumen | host: Bos taurus | place: Italy: Legnaro (PD) | collected 2014-07-09
TCAAAACAAAATGCATCCTTAGATAATACAGAAGGCATAGCACTGAAAAACATATTATTAGAGGCGTTTATCCCGATTAATGAGGTTTATGAGTTTTTTCATGATATAGACATTGATTTAAATGTTCTTAGAAAAATTGTGAGAGAATATTGTGAAGAAGAAAACTTATTTAGAACATCAAAAGACATATATAACCATCTAAAAAAAACAGCCACTCATCCCAAAATCAAAAATGGGGATTTGGTGTTTGCAAAATTTGAAGATGTTCAAATTGAGAATTCATATTATGAGGCTCTCGGTATTTACAAAATTGAGCAGACAGAATCTTTTTTAGAAGTTAATATTAGCAATGAGAATGTTTCATCATTGAAAATTCTTTCTGGAATACTCTCAAAAAACATTGACAAAGCATGTCTTATTGTATTCACAAAGGGGGAGCCATGGGTGCTTGTAATTGACAAGAACAATAAGGACACGCAATACTGGATTGATGACTTTCTACATGTGCGGCAGCGGAAAGATGAATATGCCAATACGGAGAACGTCATGGCCATGGCCAAGCAGTTTATCACAAAAGAACTGCCAAAGGAATTCGAGGTACCCAAGGCCGACCAAATAGATCTGCTGAACCGTTCGCTGCAATTCTTCAAGGAGAAAGACTCATTTGATATAGAAGAATTCGCCAATGAGGTAATTGAACAGCCAGAGGTGATTGAGAGTTTCAAAAGCTACAAGAAAAACTACGAGGACGAGCATGCGATGGAGATCGACGACAACTTCACAATCTCGCAGCATGCCTTCAAAAAACAGCAACGTTCATACAAACGTATCATCCGCCTCGACAAAAAAATCCAAATTATCATAGACGGCAACCGAGACCACATCGAGCAAGGCGAAGACGAAAAAGGCAAATACTACAAAGTTTACTACGATACCGAGGAATAAACCTGGTATAATACATCTTTGCAATTCCTTTTACGGTAGAGAAATATTTGAAAGGAGATTCATCCGCACTTAAATAATCTAATGAATATGGAATACCAATACGAATCTAACAGGATTGTCGCCATCGAGAATGGCGAGGAGGTGGGGGAGGTGACGTTCCCAAGGACGGGGACGAATACGTTTACCATCAACCATACTTATGTGGATGACAGGCTTCGGGGTCAGGGCGTCGCGTCGGAACTGGTACGCAGGGCGGTGGAGGCTATCGAGGCACAAGGCGGGCGCGTGGAGGCAACATGCTCTTACGCACTTCTTTGGCTGGGCCGTAACCGCGGGTGCGAAAATATCCGCATCCCGGGAATGCAATAAATCGCACATCCTTCCGTTTTATGGGGGAGTAGCATTTTGGACGAATAGTGATGCAGACCTTCTTTGTTGATGTCATATTGCCCCTGCATATCCATGGCACGTACACCTACCGCGTGCCACAGGAATATAATGATTCCGTGAGGGTAGGGCAGAGGGTGGTCGTGCAGTTCGGGTCGCGGAGGCTCTACTCGGCATTGGTGAGGCGCATCCATGAGGAGGTGCCGAAATACCGCGTGAAGTATATCCTCTCCATCTTGGACAAGCAGCCTATCGTCACGGAGAAACAATTCCTCTTCTGGGAATGGCTGGCAGACTATTATATGTCTTATGTGGGCGACGTGATGGCCATTGCGCTGCCGTCGGCATTCCGGCTGGCAAGCGAGTCGTCGGTAACCATCCATCCCGACTACTCGGGCGAGTTGTCGGACCTTACAGACAACGAGTTGCGCGTGGTACAGCTGCTGTCGGAACATAACGTCATGACTGTCGAGGACATCAGCCGCGCCATAGGGCTGCAGAAGATGATGCCTCTCCTCAACACCATGATTGAACGCGAAATCATCGTTATGGACGAGGACTTGCATCAGCGCTTCAAGCCCAGGACGACAACCTACGTAAGCCTCTCGCCGCTCTACCACGAGGAAGATGAGGCGCGCGCCCTCTTCGACCAACTGGAGAAGAAGAAAACCACGCAGAAGCAGGTGGATGTGTTGATGCGTTTCATGCAGATGAGCCAGTTCGGGAAAGAACCCGTCCCCCGCAGACTCCTCCTGGACAGCAACGGCGACAGCCCCCTCTCGGAATCCGCCTTCAAGACATTGGTGCGCAATGGCGTGCTGGAACAGTTCGACAAGGAGGAGTCCTTCATCGCACAGGATGAGGCTGACACCGTCTCGCCCGACAGCATCACCCTCAACGCCCAGCAACAAGAGGCTTTCGGGTATCTCAGCACTTGCGACAAGCCCGTGGCGCTCCTGCATGGAGTCACCTCCTCTGGCAAGACGGAGGTCTATATCAAACTAATCCATGAGGTGGTGAAGCAGGGGAAACAAGTGCTTTTCCTCCTGCCCGAGATTGCCCTCACGGCACAGATCATCAACCGCCTGCGGAAGTATTTTGGCAAGACGGTCGGCGTCTACCATTCCCGTTTCAGCGCATCGCAGCGCGCCGAGGTATGGACGCATACCTCGGCGGCAGACCCCGCGCAGCGCTACCAAGTGCTGTTGGGCGCCCGAAGCGCCTTGTTCCTCCCTTTCGCAGACCTGGGACTGGTGATCGTCGACGAGGAACACGACACCTCATACAAGCAATACGACCCCGCCCCGCGGTATCATGGACGCGATTCTGCCATCTATCTGGCGCACCTCTGGCAGGCGCGAACCGTGTTGGGGTCGGCGACACCCTCATTGGAGAGCTATTTCAATGCCCAGCAGGGGAAATATGGCTTGGCGACGATGACCAAACGCTACGGAGGACTGCAGATGCCAGAGGTGCTGTGTGCAGACATGAAGGAGGAAACCGCCCGTGTGCGTCGGGAACGCGGCACGGCGTCGGCACGGTCGACACACTTCTCCCAGTTCCTGCTCAACCATATCACCGAGGCCCTCGATAACAAGGAGCAGGTAATCCTTTTCCAGAACCGCAGGGGCTTCTCGTTGCGCATCGAATGCGACGACTGCCATTGGGTCCCGCAGTGCCAGCATTGCGACGTGTCGCTGGTCTACCACAAGGCCACCAACAGTATGCGCTGCCATTACTGCGGATACTCCATCCCTGTCCCGTCGGAATGCCCCGCCTGCCACTCGCACCACCTGACCATGAAAGGCGTGGGGACGGAACGCATCGAGGACGACCTCTCCATCCTCTTCCCCAAGGCCCGCGTGGCACGCATGGACCTGGACAGCACCCTCCAGAGAAACCGCTATCTTGAGATCCTCAACGACTTCCAGGAACGGCGCATCGACATCCTTGTGGGCACTCAGATGGTCACCAAGGGGCTGGACTTCGACAATGTCAGCGTCGTGGGCATCGTCAGCGCCGACAACCTCATCTATTTCCCCGACTTCCGCGCCTTCGAGCGCGCCTTCCAGCAGATGACGCAGGTCAGCGGTCGGGCAGGGCGCCATGGCCACCAGGGCAAGGTCATCATCCAGACCTACAACCCCTACCACCAGGCCATCCGCAACGTGATTGACAACGACTATGCCGCCATGTACGACAGCCAGATCACCGAGCGCCGCGTATTCCGCTACCCGCCGTACTATCGCCTGATAGAGCTGACACTCAAGCATCGCGACCAGGAGGTGCTGAACGATGCCGCGGGTATCTTGGCGCGCGACCTGCGTGAGGTCTTTGCCACCCGTGTCATCGGCCCGGAGTACCCCAGCGTGTCGCGTGTCAGGGGGCTGTACATCAAGACCATCCTGCTCCGTTTTGAACGCACCGAGGCCATCGGTCAGGCCAAGCATATCACCCTCGACATCTGCGACCGCCTCAAGGCTGACAAGCATTTTGCCAGTCTGCAAATCCATTTCGACGTTGACCCGCAGTGACTTTTTTCCTCTCCGGTGTACGAAAAGGGGGATTGTCGCGTTATTAAGGATATGGATCGACAAAAGAAGATACATATTGCTGTCGCCGTGACCAACGACTTGGTGACGGACCAGCGCGTGGCACGGACGTGCCACGCGCTGGTCGAAGCCGGATACCGCGTGACACTCATCGGCAGGCGCTTGCGTCATAGCCCCGCACTCAAGCAGATGACCTGTGAGACAATCCGCATGCGTCTGCTGTTCAAGAGGTCTGCCTTGTTCTATGCTGAATATAACCTGCGACTTTGGCTGTTGTTGCTGCGGTTGCGTCCCGACGCCGTCTGGGCCAACGATACCGACACCCTTGCGGCCTGTACCCTTGCGTCGAGAATGATGGCAAAACCGCTTATCTTCGACGCCCACGAACTCTTCCCCGAAGTGCCCGAACTGGTAAACCGTCCGCGTATTCGTGCTGTGTGGCAGTGGATTGAGCGGGTGTGCCTCCCCCATGTACGGGTGGCATATACCGTCTGCCAGAGTGTCGCCGACGAATACAAAAGGCGTTATGGCATCTCGATGACCGTGGTCCGCAACCTGCCCGAGACGCATCCCTGCAACCCCTCATCCACAAATGCCCAGTATACAGAACTCCCTCATTCCCACCTATTGTATCAGGGCGCTGTCAATGTGGGTCGAGGAGTCCGTGAGGCGATGGATGCCTTGGAATGGCTGCCTGACTGCCACTTGACCATCGCCGGCGACGGCGACATCAAAGAGCAGTTGCAGAGCTATTCCCAAACCCTGCCGTGGAAAGAAAGGATTGATTTCGTGGGTCGCGTGGAGCCCGACAAGCTGCACGCGATGACACGCAATGCCCACCTCGGACTCTGTCTGATGGAGGATTTGGGGCTCAACTACCGCTACTCCCTGCCCAACCGCGTGGGCGATTTCATCCAGGCGGGGGTGCCGCTGCTGGCGACGGACTTCCCCGAGATAGCACGTGTGACAAATGAATATGGCACGGGAACGCTTGTCGGGCCCTGCCCACGGGTGAAAGAGGGTGAGGATTACCATCAATATGTGCTTCATTTAGCGCGGCAGATTGCTGACACACTGGACTTTTGGCGTAATCTTCCCCCTGCGGAACGCCAAGCCAGATTCGCACGCGCCCGGGCAGAACTCTGCTGGGAAAAAGAAAAAATTAACTTTTTGAAGCCTCTTGATGCAATAATTTAACAAAACTGGCGTTATGAAATCAGTCTTAGTACCTCCCGGCCTGTCCGGCTGCGTCCTAAGATAATGTAACAGACAATAAACAATTTAAACTAGCATGCTCTACGACATCTTCTTGATAATCTATTATTTGGGCTGTGTATACGGTCTCTGGCTTGTGTTTGGAAAAGCAGGGATAGCCCGATGGAAAGCACTGATACCCGTCTATCATTTCATCCCGTGGGTGAAAATGTGTGGCAAGGAATGGAAATGGTATATCTATCTGCTCCTCCCGGCAATCAATATCTTCGTATTCCTCCTGCTGGTGGTCGAGATAGCCAAAGTGTTCCGCCGTTACAACTTCTGGGAACAGCTGTTCTCTGTGATATTCCCCTGGATTTATCTGCCGCTGGTCGGACTTTCGAAATGGGAATACCACGACCCCAAAACAGACCCTCCCGCCAAAGTCTCCGAGGCACGCGACTGGGCCGATGCCATCGCCTTCGCCCTCGTGGCAGCCGTCATCATCCGTGGCAATGTGGTGGAATTTTATAAAATACCCACCAGCTCGATGGAGAAATCACTCCTCACGGGCGATTATGTGTTGGTGTCGAAACTGGCTTATGGTCCCCGCACCGCCATGACCCCCCTGTCGTTGCCGTTGGTACACAATGTGGTACCCCTCACCGGCGGACAGGTGGAGTCGTTCCTGCCATTCATCCAGATGCCTTACCATCGCTATCCCGGCCTGGGCGATGTCAAACGTTTCGACCCCATTGTGTTCAACTACCCCGATGGCGACACGGCCTGCACCGCCTATGGCAGCAATGTGAGCTATTACGACCTGGTGCGTGAATATGGCCGCGAAGCAGTGTGGAATATGGACAAGGTGAAGCTCAACGGCCAATGGGTGCCAAACAAAATCCGTGTGCGTCCCGTCGACAAACGCGAGAACTTTGTCAAGCGCTGCATCGGTCTCCCGGGCGAGGAGGTCCGTATCCTCAACCAGGTGGTATACATTAACGACGTTCCGGTCCTGGCCCCCAAGCACTCCCAGCAGAGCTATCTCTTTGAGTCTACCGTGTTACGGAGCATGGACGAAATGTTGGATATGCTGGAGTCTGTCGGGGTGTCGGAAGAGGACCGGGGACAATATCTTACCCAGGCCCGTCGGTACCAGAATCCCGAGGTGGTGCTGACCGAGGAGATGGCTTTCCGCCTGAGCCAGATGCCCAACGTCAGAATCACGCCCTGCATCTACCCCGTGGGAGACTCGCGCGACTTTGTATTCCCCAAGAGCGAGGGCTACGACTGGACCCGCGACAACTTTGGCCCCGTCCACATCCCCGCCAAAGGCGAGACCATACAGCTCAACCTCAAGAACCTCCCCATCTACTACCGTGCCATCCGCACCTTCGAGGGCAACACGGTAGAGGTCAAGGACAGCACCATACTCATCAACGGCGTCCCGGCAGATTCTTACACCTTCAAGATGAACTACTACTGGGCTATGGGCGACAGCCGTCACAACTCGGCTGACAGCCGCTATTGGGGCTTCGTGCCCGAGGACCACCTCGTGGGCAAAGCCTCCCTCGTCGTGTTCTCCTGGGACGGCGACCATAGGAAAGTGCGCTGGGAACGCATCTTCCGCAGCGCATCACGCATGGACTGAAATTTAAAAATACCATATTATGTACGCAATCATCAATACTGCCAAAGGCACCATGAAAGTGGAACTTTACGAGAAAGAAGTTCCCGGAACAGTAGCCAATTTCGTGAAACTGGCCAAGGACGGCTTTTACAACGGTCTCCGGTTCCATCGTGTCATTCCTGATTTCGTGATACAGGGCGGATGCCCCTACAGCCGCAATGTCGGAGACCCCCGTGTGGGTACCGGCGGCCCAGGATGGACAATCAAATGCGAGACCAAGGCCGAGAAACAATACCACGACCGCGGCGTCCTCTCCATGGCCCATGCCGGCAAGGACACCGGCGGCAGCCAGTTCTTCATCTGCCACAACCGTGAGAACACCCAGCATCTCGACGGCGTCCACACCTGCTTCGGCAAGGTGGTGGAAGGCATGGATGTCATCGACAAGATACGTCCCAACGACCTGATAGAGAACATTGTCATCGTCGAGCAATAATCAACCCAAATAAATGAACAATTATGAATTTAGGAATCAAACTTCTCGTGGCTGAGGACGATCCCAACCTCGGCACGATATTGAAGGCTTACCTCACCCAGAAAGGGTACACCGTGTTCCTCGCCACCGACGGCCAGGCAGCCATCGACTCCTACCAGAGAGATGAAGTCGATGCCTGCATCCTCGACATCATGATGCCCGTCAAGGACGGCTTCACTGTCGCCAAGGAGATTCGCCGTGTCGACAAACGTATCCCCATCATCTTCCTCACCGCCAAGAACCTTGAGGCCGACAAACTCAAGGGCTTCGAGATCGGTGCCGACGACTATGTGACCAAGCCGTTCAGCATGGAAGAGCTGCTGGCACGTCTCAATGCCACCATCCGTCGCACCTTCGACGACGGCAAACCCGACAAGAATATCTTCCACATCGGTGAACTGGTGTTTGACTATTCCCACCAGACACTCACCAAAGGCGAAGAAGTCCAGCGCCTTACGATGAAGGAATCCGAGCTCCTCCGCATGTTTGCCATGAACTACAACCAACTTGTCGACCGCAGCAGCACTCTCCAGAAGATCTGGAAGGACGACAGCTATTTCGCTGCCCGCAGCATGGACGTCTACATCACCAAGCTCCGCAAATACCTCAAGATGGATCCCAAAGTGCAGATTGTCAACGTGCACGGCGTCGGATTCCGTCTTACCGTCCAGAACGACTGATGACAATAACATTCCTCGGGACGGGCACCTCGCAGGGGGTACCCGTCATTGCTTGCAACTGTACTGTCTGCCAGTCGCATGACACCCGCGACAGGCGTCTGCGCACCTCCGCACTCATCACCACCGACGACGGCAGCAACATCCTCATCGACATCGGCCCCGACTTCCGCGAACAGATGCTCCGCGAGCATGTGCGCCACCTCGACGCCATCCTCATCACCCATGCCCACCGCGACCATGTGGGCGGCATCGACGACATACGCTCCTTCAACTACGTGCAAGGTCGCAAGATGGAGGTCTACGGCAACGCCGAGGCACTCCACGCCCTCCAGCGCGACTACCATTATATCTTTGAGCCCCACCAGTTTCCCGGCCTCCCCGAGGCCAACCTCCACATCCTCACCGGCAACGAACCTTTCCAGGTCCCAACCCTCGACACCCAACTCACCGTCATCCCCATCCGGGCCATGCACAAAGACCTCCCTGTGCTAGGCTACCGCATCGGCCCCCTGGCCTATCTCACCGACACCAACTATATCGCCCCGGAAGAAATGCAGAAGATGCAAGGCGTAGACCTCCTCGTTGTCAATGCCTTGCGCAAGCAGAAACACTTCTCCCACTTCTGCCTCTCCGAGGCACTGCAGGTCATCCGCCAGGTGCAGCCCCGCCGGGCCTGCCTCACCCATCTGAGCCACGAGATGGGACTCCATGCCGAAGTGTCACAAGAGCTGCCCGAAAATGTATCTATCGCCTATGACGGATTGAAACTGTCGCTATGATCTCCATCTGCATCCCCGTCTACAACTACGACATACGCCCCACCGTCGAGCGTCTGGCCGCGCAAATCGCCGCCCTGCCTGTCGAGGCCGAGATTATCTGCATCGACGACTGCTCCGCCCCCGCCTTCCAGGCCACACTCCCCGCGCCGCGGCAACATCTCCTCTCGACCGTCCAACTCCCGAAAAATATCGGTCGCGCACGCATCCGCAACCTCTTCCTCCAACATGCCCGCCACCCCTGGCTGCTCTTCCTCGACTGCGACTCCCTCATCCCCGACGGGTTCCTCATGCGCTACCTCCAGCACCTCGACGGCACCCCAAAAGTCGTCTGCGGCGGGCGCGTCTACAGTCCCCGCGACAACGACCGCGACCATCGGCTACGCTACACCTATGGCATCCGCTGCGAAAGCAAGTCGGCGCAACAACGCAGCGCCAACCCCTACAACTCATTCATGACCAACAACTTCGTCGTCCACCGCGACGTGCTGGCGTCCATCCCCTTCGACTCCCGCATCAGCCAGTACGGCCACGAGGACACCCTTTTCGGCTACCGCCTCATGCAGCAGGCCGTCCCCATACGCCATATCGACAACCCCGTCGTCAACGGCGACGTCGAGGACAACCCCCTCTTCCTCAGCAAGACACAGCAGGCCGTGCAGAGCCTCGTCCAGATATACCTCCGCCTCGGCGACGACCAGGCCTTCGTCAGCCAAGTCGCGCTCCTCCGTTTCCACCGCCGGGTCAGCAACAGCCATCTGCTCTGGACCCTCCGGCTCGCCTACCACCTGCTCCATACCCCCCTCGAGAATGCCTTCGCCCTTGGCCGTCTCGTCAACATGAAACTCTTCGCCCTCTACAAGCTCATCCTCTTCCAGCATCTCCTTGACAACCAAGGATAACCCCGCCGCAACGGGAGCCCCAGCGGGGCTTGACAGGGGTAGCCAGCCATTTCAATGGCTGGTATAGGGGCAACAAGGAAAAGCGTGCCTTTAGGTACGCGACATCAAATCCCTGTCGCGTACCTACGGCACGCTAATCCTTCACACATCCAATACCAGCCATTGAAATGGCTGGCTACCATTGTCAGATGCCTACGGCATCATGCAACGGAGTGGATTACAAATCCTTATATTCCGTAGCGGNNCCCGCCGCTACGAGGCGTTTGTCCTTGTTTTTGCCGGGTATTAATGGGGTAAATCAAATCATTGATAATTAGATTGTTATTTAATTCTTGGATTTTGCAAAGCCTTTGGGTACAGGTTTTTATGCTCCTTTTTCATATCTGTTCAAATAGTGTGGTGCATTTGGGTTATTTATGGGCTTCTAGAAGCGGAAAAGGAGCGGATATGAATCGGATATGAATCGGATATATGAAAAAAGCGCTGAGGCCTCTGGAACCCCTACGGGGTTCTATATAGGGCGGTGTCGGGTGTTGCTATTAAACTGCAACGCCTGACGGCGTAGCATGTATGGCGTTTTTGGAATACCCGCGGCGAATGAACCGTAACGCCCAACGGCGTAACATGTGGCATTGCCGGAAAACCCCGTAGGGGTTTCAGTTTAATTAGGCAGGGGTTTCAACCCCTGCACAGATGCATTGCCCCTATCTCTGCGTGCCGGAGGCACGCGACCCTGTGCGAGTGGATTTGCAATCCACTCGCACAGAATATAAGCATTTGCAATGCGTAAAGCCAATCGTTCCGCGCCGTTGGCGTTTTTGTTGCACGGGATGGATGAAAAAACAGATGCCGAAAAAATCTGCCATATAAAATATTTTTCGTATCTTTGCGTTTTAATTGTCGATATGGCTAGGTTCTTTAGAAGATATGAGTCAACGATATATGGCAATTACCGTCGCGCGTATGCCATAGGCGGTGTCGTCACGGGGGCATTGATGGCTGCCGCGACATGGCTGTATGGCGTCTTGCGCGGAGAGTGGCTCACGGAACCTTACAANNCCTTACAACTATGTGGGGGAGATAGCCCTGACGGTGGGGATGGCAGTGACGGCATACCTCTACCGCAAAAGGTTGCCCGACGGGAAGGTGACACTCAAGGAGCTGATGCTCTTGGGCTTGGGGACAGGCTTGCTGTCCGCCGTGGTGTATGGATTGTGGATATGGCTCTTCTGCGGCGCGTTGGACTGCGACATGGTGAACGTCTACAACCAGCATCGCGTGGCACAGATTCCCGAAGGGGATGACGT
>LXOW01191978.1_pt1 | contig 10907 bp, 10 predicted proteins | sample 1368591 | NCBI WGS metagenome assembly LXOW01 (sample SAMN04884650, study PRJNA319009) | bovine gut metagenome | isolation source: Cow rumen | host: Bos taurus | place: Italy: Legnaro (PD) | collected 2014-07-09
CCGCGCAAGGATTGACACCATTGTACCCGAAACGCAGGTCGCCAAGGATACCGTCAAGCCCGAGGCTCCGGCACAGACGAGCGGCGAAAAGCCCGCAAAGAAGGCCAAGTCGAAGAACAGCGGCACCCGCTTGGCAAACAAGCGCGTTACGTTCGAGACCTTCGACCAATTCTACGCCCGCGCCCTCAAATTCTACAACAACGGACAGTGGCTCTCCGCCGCCGGCCTCTTCGAAGAACTCTACCCCCTCTCCCTTGGCACTACCCGCTCGGACACCATCCTCTACCTCTTCGCCGACTCCTACTATCAAAACGGCGACTACAACATGGCCGCTTTCCATTTCCGCGACTACGTGCGCCGCTACCCCAACTCCGACCGCACCGAGGATGCCTTCTTCCGCTGCATCCAAGCCGTCTATAAGACCTGCCCCGAATATTACCTCGACCAGTCGAACACCGACTACGCCATTGAGCAAATCAAGGCCTTCCTGCAAGCCTACCCCGACAACAAGCATGTGGAGGAATGCAACCTGATGCTAGACGACCTCCGACTGAAACTGGCTCGTAAAGATTTGGAAATCATGAAACTGTACTACAACACCGACCACTACGAGGCCTGCCAGATTGCCGCCAAGAACTTCTTCAACGAATACTCCTACTCCCCGCTCATGCCCGAAGCGGTGTACTACCTGGTGCTGAACAATTACGAATACGCCAAGCGTAGCACCGAACGGAAGAAACCCGAACGACTGAAAGCCTGCTTGGAAGCCTGCGTCAAAATGCGCCTCAACTATCCGGATTCCAAATATTACAAGGAGACGGAACGCATCGCGCAAGATGTTACCAAACAATTGGAAAAATACAATAAAAAATCATAATTCCTTAGAAATGAAAGCTGTAGATTACAAGAAATTAAAAATCGACCTGTTCGCAAAGACCAAAGATATCCGCAAATACGACAAGGATACGGGCAACTTCTACAAGAGCATCGTCATCATGTCGAAACGCGCCGACCAGATCGCTGCCGAGCTGAAACAGGAGTTCCAAGAAAACTCCCACCTCAACATCCCGCAGGATCGTTCCGGCGAGGAGGTCTATGAGAACCGCGAGCAAATCGAACTCTCCAAGATGTACGAGCAACTCCCCAAACCGACGCAGCTCGCCCTCTACGAATTCGAGAACGACCAGATTTACTACAACGACGTCAACGACAAATAATCGGAGACCATGGGCAAGCACATTGTCATCGGCATCACGGGCGGCATCGCGGCCTACAAGACGATGTCCCTCATCCGGCTGTTCAAGAAGAACGGCTATGAGGTGCGTGTGACCGCCACCCGCAATGCCCTGCAATTTGTCACCCCACTGACCATCGAGACCCTGTCGCAGAACAGGTTATACACGGACATGTTCGACGCCAACCGCACGTTGGAGGTCGAACACATCAGTATGGCGGAATGGGCGGACACGCTGGTGGTGGCTCCCGCCACGGCCAACATGATCGCCAAGTTCGCACACGGTATCGCCGACGACGCGCTCTCCACCCTCTACTTAGCCACCACCTGCCCCGTGTTCATTGCCCCGGCCATGAACAGCAACATGTTCGGGAACCCCGCCGTCCAGCAGAACCTCCGCACTCTCCAGGAACGCGGCTGCCGGATGCTGATGCCCAACGAGGGCTTCCTGGCCTGCGGCACCACCGGAAACGGTCGCATGCAAGAACCCGAGGAGATTTTCGACACCGTACACGAATTCCTCACCGCCGACAACTCCCTGCAAGGCAAAAAGGTGATGATCACCGCCGGTCCGACCTACGAACCCATTGACCCTGTGCGCTTTATCGGCAACCACTCGTCGGGACTGATGGGCTTCTGCCTCGCGGAAGCCACCGCCCGCAAAGGGGCACAGGTCTCCCTCGTCACCGGTCCCTCTAACTGCACCGCCCGCCACGCCAACATCCGTCGCTATGATGTGAAGACGGCGGAGGATATGTACCAGCAATGCATGCAACTGGTTGACGAACAAGATATTATCATCATGTCTGCCGCTGTGGCCGACTACACGCCCGCGCATGTGGCTCCCGAAAAGATCAAGAAGGACCACGCCCAACTCNNACGCCCAACTCTCCGTGGAGCTGGTCAAGACCAAGGACATCCTTGCTTCCGTCGGGCAAATCAAGCGCGACAACCAGCTGCTCATCGGCTTCGCGCTCGAAACCGAAAACGAAGTGGAGAACGCCAAGAAAAAACTGCATACTAAAAACGCGGACCTCATCGTTCTTAATTCTCTGCGAACCGCCGGCGCCGGCTTCCGCACGGCCACCAACCAGGTGACCATCTTCAGCAAAGACGGCCGTGAGTTCGCCAGCGAACTCAAAAGCAAGCAGGATATCGCAGAGGAAATAGTACAAACCGCACTTTTATATATCAAAAAATGACAACTATGAAACGATTTATCGCATTGATTATCATCGCATTGGCAACCCTTAGCACAATTAACGCACAGGATTTCCAATGCTCTATATCCCTCAATACCACGCAAATTTCCAGCAGTGGAAACCAGCAGAGATTCAATGAGTTACGTCAGAAACTCTACTCCTTTATACACGAGCGGAAATGGTGCCAGTACAACCTGAAACAAAACGAGCGCATCGAATGTTCCATCACCATTAATTTGACCAAAGCCTCGGGCGACGAATACGAAGGCACAGCCACGTTAGTGCTGCAACGCCCTGTCTATAAGGCCAGTTACAAGACCACCCTGATGAGCTTTCAGGACAAGAAGGTGAAATTCAAATATGCCGACGGCGAGCCGTTAGAGTACGAAGATAACTCCACCATGTCGGAGCTCACCTCCCTCATCGCCTACTATCTTAACCTGTTCATCGCAGTGGAGATGGACTCCTTCTCGCAAAACGGCGGGTCCCCCTACTTTGCAAAGTGTCAAAACATTGTCAATCTGAATCTTAGGGATTTGGGTTGGAGTGTGGCGGAAAGCGGACAGAACAACCGCTACTGGATCACCGAGAATTTCACCAACAGCACCTACAGCAAGATCCACGACTTCTACTACCAGTACCACCGTCTCGGTTTAGACGTGATGTACGAGACCCCCGATGCCGGACGCGCCGTCATCTTAGAGAGTCTAAAGCTCCTGCAGCAGGTCAATGCTCAGAAGTCCAACCTGGCCGTCCTCCGCATCATCCTGAACACGAAAAAAGAGGAAATCATCAACATCTTCAAGGAAGGAATGCCGTCGGAAAAGACACAGGTCATCAACATCATGAAACAGATCGACCCGACAAACGCATCCGCTTACGATGCCATCAACACCGCATCCAAATAACCCATGCTCCAGACCCTGAAAATAGAGAACTATGCGATCATCCGTTCTTTAGAAATCTCGTTTCAACAAGGATTGGTCGCGATTACCGGTGAGACTGGCGCCGGCAAGTCGATTCTCATGGGTGCCCTCTCCCTCATTCTCGGCAACCGCGCCGATACGGACGTACTCTTCGACAAGTCCAGAAAATGCATTGTGGAGGCCACCTTCAACGTCTCGGGACTGAATCTGCAACCTCTTTTCCAACAATACGACCTCGACTATCAGGATGAGACCATCATCCGGCGCGAAATCAACGAACACGGGAAGTCCCGCGCCTTCGTCAACGACACTCCCGTGACTCTCACCGTGCTGAAATCGATCTCCTCCCTATTAGTGGACATCCACTCCCAACACCAGACCCTGATGCTCCAGAATGCCGGTTTCCGGCTACGACTCCTCGACCAGTTCGCCAACAACCGGCAGACAGCGACGGAGTACCAGGAGGCACTGCACCTTTGGCAGGAACGGAAAGCCGACTTGGAGGATTTACGTCAGAAATGCGCGGAAGCGGCATTACGTTACGATTACAACCAGTTTACCATCGAGGAGCTGGAGAAAGCCCAGCTGCAACCCGACGAACAATCGGATATAGAACAGAGAATCAAAGAATTGTCCTCTGCTGAGACGATAAAGTCACACCTATACAACGCCACCCGGATTCTCTCCGAGCAAGAGGGAGACAATATATTATATATGCTGAAATCCCTGCAGCAGGAGTGCCGGGCTTTGGAGAACTTGGGCGGGGAATACGCCGCCTTCAACCGCAGAATCGACGACCTGATGACGGAAGCACAGGATTTGTCCTACGAGATGTCCCGGAAAAACGAGGCGGTGGAGGTCAATCCCGCGCTCACCGACCAGCTGAACGAGCGTTTGGACCTGCTCTTCACCTTGCAGAACAAATACCACGCAGACGACAACCAGGCACTGATCTCCCTGCTCGAGAACCTTCGTCAGGAGGTGGAGAACTATGCGGACAACAAAGAGCAACTGACTGAATATGAGAAAGAAGTGAAGGAGATGGAGAAAACGGTCCGGGGAAAGGCGGCGCTGCTGACGCAATCGCGCAAGGCGGCGATTCCCGCGCTGGCAAAAGCCATGGAGGAACGACTCCACCTGTTGGGCATGACCGGCAGCCGATTCACCGTTGACATTGACGACACCGGCGAGCTGCGCGACAGCGGCACCGACACGGTCACCTTCCTCTTCTCGGCCAACCCCGGCATCGAGCCCGCCGACATCGCCAAGATCGCCTCCGGCGGCGAGATGTCCCGCATCATGCTCTGTCTCAAGTCTATCATCACCGACACCATGTTCCTCCCCACCATCATCTTCGACGAAATCGACACGGGCATCTCAGGAGAAACTGCCTCCAAGGTCGGGCAGATGATGCGGCTCCTCGCTGAAAAACACCAGGTGATTGCCATTACCCACCTACCGCAGATTGCCGCACGTGGNNTTATTGATAATCAAACTTATACCAACATCAAGCAGTTGAATATGCAGGAACGCGAGCAGACCATTGCCACCATGATGAGCGGCGATAAGCTGACTGACGCGGCAGTGACCACGGCCCGCGAAATGCTCAAATCCACACAAGTCAAATAAAACCAACAAGATACATTATGAAAAAGACACTTATCATCCTCTTCGCACTGTTGTTTTGCCTGTCCGGATACGCGCAAAACCGCCGGAAAACCCCGGAACGGAAATTCATCTACATGACCTCCGTGGGTTACGCCACAGGTTTAGGTGAGATTAGCCTGCCGAACGACAATGGGGAAGAGCTCAAGACCGTCCAAAATAAGACTTTCAACATCTCAGTCAACCAACTGCTTGGGTATCAGTTTAATCCATACTTCCAGATGGGCATCGGCGCGGGATTCGACTTCTGGCACTACACTGCATTCATCCCCGTCTATCTCAACTTCACAGTCAACTTCACCGACACGAAAATCGAGCCGATGTTCTACCTCAACGCCGGTTACAGCTTCAAATGGTACGTCTCATCGATACCTGAGAAGATGGACCGCGTGGTACACGGCACCAAGAGTGGCCCCACGGGCGAAACAGGCATCGGCATGCGCATCAACCTCAACGAGAAACTCTCCTTGGTACTGGCAGCCTGCTATAAGGCACAATACACCGACATCCGCTACACCATCCCCCACCCCGACGAACAGGACTTCTCCGCCTACTCCACCAATGCGGTCAAAAACGCACTTTACCACTTCGCCGGCGTCCGACTCGGAATCCAATTCTGACCGTTGACTGTTGACCGTTGACTTGACCATTGACCATTGACTTTTGACTTTTGACTTTTGACTTAAAACTTTGACAATATGGAAATAACATACACTGCGGCATTTGAGGAGCTGAAGGAGATTGTGGACCAGTTGGAAAACGATAGCATCAGCGTGGACGAACTGACCGAAAAGATGAAACGTGCGACTGTTTTGATGAAGATTTGTCGCGACAAACTGACCAAAACGGAGGAAGAAGTGAACAAAACCATCGCCGAGCTGTCCTAAATGTCCACCTTTGAACTCATAGCCCCCGAAATCGAAGCCTACTGCGAGGCACATACCACCGAGGAGAGCGACCTTCTCCATCGGCTGTACCGGCAGACACACCTGCAGACCATCAACCCGCGCATGGCCTCCGGACAGCTTCAGGGGCAATTCCTGTCGATGGTCTCCCGCATGATCCGTCCGAGAAGGATTCTCGAAATCGGCACCTTCACTGGTTATTCCGCCATCTGCTTAGCGGAAGGGCTGATCGACGACGGCATCCTGCACACCATCGAAATCAACGAGGAGTACGAAGACCGCATCCGCGAATATGTTGCAGAATGTCACGACCGCGGCAAGATCAAGCTACACATCGGAGACGCGAAAACCGTCGTCCCGTCGCTCAACGAGCGCTGGGACTTGGTGTTCATCGATGCAGAGAAAACCGACTACCAAGAATACTACGACATGGTGTTTCCCCAAGTTCGGGAGCACGGATTTATTTTGATTGACAACACGTTATGGAACAGCAAAGTAGTCCACGACGTGGCGCAGAACGACAAAGACACGCAAGCGATACTGGCCTTCAACGAAAGGGTGCAGCAGGATCCGAGAGTGCGCAACCTGCTGCTACCGTTCCGCGATGGTATAATGATGATTGAGAAACTGGCATTATGAGAATAGATATACTGACCCTTTTCCCGGAAATGTTCCCCGGTGTCTTCGGCAGCTCCATCCTGAAGCGGGCCGTCGAGAAGCAGCTTTTGGAACTGCATGTGCATGACATCCGGGCGTTCACTTACGACAAGCACCACCGCGCCGACGACTACCCTTTCGGCGGCGGGGCCGGCATGGTGATGATGGTGGAACCCATCGCCCGCTGCATCGAACAGCTGCAGAGCGAGCGCGAATATGACGGAGTCTATATGATGGCTCCCGACGGAACCACCTTCAACCAGCACAAAGCCAACGAGATGTCGATGCTGCACAACATCATCCTGCTGTGCGGCCACTACAAGGGCATCGACGAGCGCGTGCGGGAGCTGTACGTCACGGAGAGCCTCAGCATTGGCGACTACGTGCTGTCGGGCGGCGAGCTGGCGGCCATGGTCATCAGCGACGCCCTCGCACGCGTGATCCCCGGGGTCATCAGCGACGGCGCCTCCGCCCTCTCCGACTCCTTCCAGGACAACCTCCTCTCCGCCCCCGTCTATACCCGTCCCGCCGACTTCCGCGGCCACCGCGTGCCCGACGTGCTGCTCTCCGGCAACCAGAAACTGATCGACGAATGGCGCATGGACCAGCAACTTACCCGAACCAAAGAACGTCGTCCCGACCTTTTGAACAATGAGTAAGATTAAGACTTATTTCCAATCCCTCCAGACGGAAGATCCCTTCTTCAACATCACCTTCTGGCTGATCGCCCTGATGTTGCTGTTGCTGCCGCACACCACCTTCTTCATGTGGCCGTTTTCAGTGATCTTGTCACTTGTCTGGCTGATACAATGGAATTTCCGCGAAAAATGGCAGAACTTCAAGACCAACGACGGCATTCCCTACGGGTTTTTCCTGTTCGGTATCTGCCTCATTCCCGTTTTAGGATTTATTAACTCTGAAAACCTGCCCATCGCGTGGCGCACCCTCGAGTGCCACCTCTGGTTCTTCTTCGCCCCGCTCTTCCTCCTGACCACCTCCCCGAAACTGTGGAAAAGAGGGCATTTCAACCTGCTGCTGGGGCTTTTTTCCATCAGCGTCATCGCCAATTTGCTGTTCAAGTTCTTCCATGGGGTCTTTTTCACCCTCAAAACCGGCGACAGCAGTTACATGTACAACAATTTCTTCAGTTACAACCAGCATCACGCCTACGTTGCCCTCTACGCCAATTTCGCCTACATCCTGATTTTCCAACAGCTGCTAAACGGCCATCAGACATTATCGCGGAAGGCGAAAGTGTGGTTCTACATTCTCGAACTGCTGCTGGCCGTCGGGATTTTCTGTCTCTACTCACGCGCCGGCATCCTCATTTTCCTGTTCCTGCATTTGGTATGGTGCGCCTACGCCATCCATTTGAAGCATTCCCGCTGGAAGGTCATGACGGGTCTGGCAATGGCCATCTTCGCACTTTTCACTGTGCTGATTGCCACCTCCCCGAGCAATCGTTTCACCGAAGACTCCATCTTTTTCCACCCCAAAGGCGGCGACAAAAGGAAAGTTGATGCACGACGTATCATCTGGCAGGCGGCTTGGGACGGTGCTGTAGAAAACCTTCCCTGGGGTGTGGGCACCGGCGACGGCAATGATGTTGTGGTGGAAATGTACCACAAAAACGGGCACTGGCTCAAAAGCAACCACCCCTACAACGCCCACAACCAGTTCCTCTTCGCCCTCCTCACCAACGGCATCCCCGGCATCATCATCCTGCTGCTCTACTTCTGGGTTCCGTTGGGTACCGCCATCAAGCATAAAGACATGATTCTGCTCTCCCTGTTCCTGCTGATGACCCTCAACTGTCTGGTCGAATGCATGTTCGACCGACGGGCCGGCGTGGATTTCTTCGCCATCATGATTCCACTGTTTATCGTCAAAGCCAATTCCATAACGCATCAAACCGAATTGCCATGAACCAATACCGCATCTTACCATTCCTGCTCCTGTTTTTCACAGTTTTTAACCTCTTTGCGCAGGAGAAAGAGACCTACCTTTACGCCGAAAAGGACACCTCCAAGCTATACATGGACGTGTATGTCCCCGCCAAGCAGGACGTGCGTAAACCGTGCCTGATCTTCGCCTTTGGCGGTGGCTTCATCGGCGGGAAACGCGACGACAAGCAGGTGACGGAGATCAAGAAATACTACACCGACAAAGGATACGTGGTCATCGCCATCGACTACCGGTTGGGGATGCGCGGACACAAGGACTTTTCCCTCTTGGGCAGCGTGCGCCAGTTCCAGAAATCCATCGACATGGCCGCCGAGGACATGATTTCGGCGTTGGACTACACCTTGAAGCATCTTTTGAAGACGAAAAAATACCAAATCGACCCGAGCCATATCGTGCTGATGGGCAGCAGCGCGGGCGCCATCACCGTCCTGCAAACCGACTACGCCCTCTGCAACGGATACCTCAACAGCAACATCCTGCCCGACACCTTCCGTCTGGCGGGAGTCCTCTCCTTCGCCGGCGCGATCTTCTCCACCCACGGCCGTCCCAAATACAAAAACCACGAGCCCGCCCCCACTCTGTTCTGCCACGGCACCGAGGACAAGTTAGTCATCTACAAGCAAACCAACCTTTTCACCATCGGTCTCTACGGTTCCAACTCCATTGCCAAGGAGTTCAAGAAGAAGGGCTACGGCTACCACATCCGCCGCTATGCCGGCCTCGGACATCAGGTGGCCATGATCTACAACGAGGAGTTTCCCGTCATCGACCAGTTCCTCGAACAGACCGTCTTCGGCAGTCCGCACACCCAGATTGACGAGACCTACTACAATCCCGAGATTGAGCCAAAATGGGTCAATTTCCGGGTCCGTGACATGAAACAGTTCGCGCAATAACCCCTTTACATCCGTAGAACATGGAAACATTTTATGTGTTCTTGCGCTGTGCTTTTTGGGCAAAATCTGAAAAAATTATTGTAACAATAAAGGGGTGAATTTCGTTAGTGATCAAAACTATTGTGTATGAAAATATTGAAAAATTGCATAATTCTGGCCATATTGCTGTTCTTTGTGCAGAGTACATTCGGGCAAGGGGCTATTATCATGGCAAACGGTGTCACGGAGAATCAGATTGACAATACTCCACGGGATTTCTATGACCCAGGCGGACCGGCAAGCGATACGGATCCGGGCTATTTCGGGCAAAACTTGCGAGACACCCTGAGAATGCGCACCTACGCCGAAGGAACGGTGATGTACGTCCTGTTCGAGTCTTTTGTCATGGGTCCGGGAGACACGCTATTCATCTTCGACGGACCGGATTGCAATTCGCCGGTTGATACCTACAACTTGGTGCGTTCTCCAGGTGAGATACAGGCTTCCGGCAGGTGGATGACCTTTGTGTTCCATTCCGATGACCAAGATATTGCTGGCCTGCGGGACGGCTGGGTGGCAAAAGTCTATGCCTACGAAGTAGCTCCCTATGTTATCACATTTGGTGGTGAGAACAATTCCCCCCTTACCTGCTATGCGGAATTCTACGACAGCGGCGGCCCGAACGGCAACATACTCAACAACAATGAAAATCCAAGTAGCGAACAAGGCCTAGAAATCTATCAAGAATTCACCTCCCCTGTGGGTACGCACATAAAGTGCGAATTCACTCAATTCTCGGTCAATGGAGTGCTGAAAATCTACGATGGTCAATATTATGATAATAACAAACGACTGATCGGACAATTCTGCACCACCACTTTGGATGCTTCCACAGACAATATGCCTCCCATTCTATTCTCCACTGGCAGTACGTTGACATTTGTTTATAAAGGTGCAGCAAATGACCAAAATAAACCCGGCTGGCGCGCGTTAATCACATGTGTACCGGAATTGTTCAAAAGCGAGGGCGGCAATGCCTGTCCGAGTGTGGACAACATGGTGGATTCACTCTATGCCGATCTCCTACATCCGGGTACAAAAGGAAATCCCGACACGGTTCTCTGGGATTGCGACAACCCCTTTGTGATGCTGAACGCCAGTGTCATTGCCACTGGGCAATATACTAATGACTACTGGGTGCAGGAAATTCCGTTTGAGCCCATTTTCCCTTTTAATGCAGGAGAATTAGTCGATGCCGATTTTGACGACCAATGGTTGGAAGGAGTGCCGTTAGGGTTTACGTTCACCTTTTTTGGTGAAGACTACCCTACGGTTTATCCGGGTACCAATGGTCTAGTGTCAATGACTCACCATAATCATCCCACTTCTACTTATGAAAGAAATTGTGCTTATGCATACGGCGTTCCTCCCGCATCACCCCCATATAACACCACCATTGAAGGGAATATGGGTAGTTC
>LXOW01318306.1_pt1 | contig 10907 bp, 8 predicted proteins | sample 1368591 | NCBI WGS metagenome assembly LXOW01 (sample SAMN04884650, study PRJNA319009) | bovine gut metagenome | isolation source: Cow rumen | host: Bos taurus | place: Italy: Legnaro (PD) | collected 2014-07-09
CGGTTGTTGTCCTTGACGTAGTTGTGCAGGTCCTGACCCATGTTGTTGTAGGTGGTCAGGGCGTTGTTGGGATAATTGTGGGCACGGGTCTCGTGCAGCGTCATCAGGGAGTCCACGAGCGCCTTGCGGTACGCGGCGTTGCGGGCGTTCTTCTGGATGAGGTGACGGAGCAGGGTCGTACCGTCGATGAGCATCGTCTGGTTGGCCGTCGGCGGGCAGAAGTGGTACGCCTGGCGCCAGCTGGGCAGAGCCTCATCGTAATTTTTTTGTTTGAAGTACTCCTTGTAGAAGGAAAGGTTGGTCACGCACTTGGCGCTGTCCGCACCATACTTACCCTGGGCGAAACCATTGGTTCCCAGGAACATGGCGGAAAGGGTCAGAATGACAAGAGTTAATTTTTTCATATCGCGATAGTTTTATTGTTATTCGTATTGAGGTTTACGGAACCAGATGTCAAAGAGGTTGAAGCCAATCGANNACGCCGATGGTGAAGCCGTTGTAGTTGTTCACGATCGGCAGGGTCACGCCCAGGGTGATGCCGGTGGAGGCTACTTCCTTACCGTTCAGCAAAAAGTATTCCTTTTTATGATAGGCGCCCACGCGATAGGCCACGTGGTTGAAGTAGTAACGGATGTCGTTGCGGTTCGGAACGATCTCGAAACCCGCACGGAAGGTCTGCGCCACGGAGGAGGCGAAGAGGCTGCTCGCGGTGAAGCCGCGGGCGCCGTCCAGGCCGCTTGTGCGCCAGTCGGAGCGGGAATAGTCGAACGTGACCACCCAGCGGCCGCGCTCCTGGAAGGAGATGCCGACCGCGAGTTCGCTCGGGATCTCCACCTTGCTGTCCACGCCGAGATTGTCCATCTTGTAGTAGAGCGTGTCGGACACGGCGCTGCCGGCGGAGTAGCGGTAGGATTCCATCGAGCCTCTCAGCTTCACGGGCAGGGAGTAGGTCGCGCCGACCGTGAGGGCGTGCTTGGTGCCGAGGGGCTGCTCATACTGGACGCCGAACTTGAAGCCGTTGCCCGTGATAATACCTGTGGTGCCGTTCAGGACGCCGTTGTAGGAGGCGTCGTTGAACGTCGTCGAATACACCTTGTCGATCTTGCCGAAGTAGTAGTTCCACTGCACGCCGAGGGACAGGTGCTTGAAGAACGTCACGCCTGCGGCGGCGAACGCCTTGTAGATGCTGCCCGCGCCGGTGGCGGAGTAGGTGATGTTGCCGGTCTGGCCGATCAGCTGCGGGTCGGTGTAGTTGAAGCTGTAGCCGAAACCCGTGTCGCTGTACGGCATGATGCCCACCATCATGGCGGACTTGCGCCAGATCGGGAAGGACATCGCCAAATCGTTGATATTGAAGGTGTTGCTGGCAGACTTNNCTGTCGCGCGCCGTGACGGCGGCGGGATTGATCAGGTTCAGGAAACGGTTGTTGCGCAGGGCCACGCCCGTGCCGCCCATCGTCTTGCTGTAGGCGGAGCCGGGCTGGGCCAGATCACCGACTCCGTAGATGGAGTACGGCGTGTAGGTACCCGTCGTCTGGCCGGACGCGGAGAATGCCGCGCCCGCCGCCAGCAGGACGGTCAGGATAGCGCTATGTAAGATTCTTCTTGACATAATCATCGGTTATCAAAGCCAGGCCCATCAAAACCAGATTGCAAACTGCAAATATCGAGTTTTTCATCTTCTTGGCAAAATAAATTGCATCCCCACCGGTGAAAATAATGATATTTTCCGGTCGGAGCCTGATGTAGCCTTCAATTTCAAACATTATGCCCGAAATGACGCCGGACTCGATCGAGCCCTGGAGCGACTTCCCCTCCGGGAGGATTTTTTCGGGCGTGTCCACCAGCGGGAGCGACTTGGAATAGCGTTCCAGCGCCTTGAAACGCGTCCGGCAGCCCGGCGACACGTTGCCGCCCAGGTAGCGGCCTTCGCGGCTGAGGAAATCCACCGTCAGCGTGGTGCCGAAGTCGAACACGGTCACGGGCTTGCCCCGGAACAGGAAGGCGGCGGCCACCAGCTCCGCGGCGCGGTCGTAGGACAGGTACTCCGGGAAATCCTGCCGGAGCAGCAGGTCCGTGTGCGAACGGTCCAGGATCAGCAAATGCCCGCAGCGCGGACGCAGAAGGGCTTCTTCTTCCGGCGTAACGCCCATCGCGGACGCCACCGTCAGCACCTCCGGGCGCTCCTTGTCCAGCAGCGAGAGCAGATAATCCATCATCTTCTCGCCCTGGTACCGGAAGGTCTTGCCGAGGGTGGTTCCCTCGGCCCAGGCCGCTTTCAGCGCCGTATTACCAGCTTCTACCAGAAGATTTGCCATATCCGGGCAAATATAAGCATTTTATCGCAATTTACTTAAAAGGGTATGGGCGTCTTTGAGCGAAGGTACGCCCCGTACCACGATTTTGAGTTTGCTCTCCGCCTGCTTGAGCTCGTAGCGCGGCGATTCCGACGCCCGCTGCAGGATGGTCGCGAAGGTGTCCGACTTGTAGTACGGGGACATCTGGTTCGCGATGAAGAAGGCGATCAGCAGTCCGTTCTTGACGATGACTTTTTCGAAGCCCAGCCGCGCGCCGAGGTTGCGGATCTTGACCACCTCGAAGAGGTTACCGATTTCAGCGGGGAACTCGCCGAAGCGGTCGGCCAGCTGGGTGGCGAAACGGTCGATTTCCTTGTCCGAGGACATGGCGTCGATGGTCCGGTAGATGCGGATTTTCTCCGCCGTGACGTCGATGTAATCGTCGGGGATCATCGCCGGCTGGTCGGTCTCTACCGTGCAGTCCGTCACGAACTTACCGCGGTCGTTCTTCGGGATGATGCCCGCTTCGACGCCCAGTTCCTCCATCGCTTCCGCGAGGATTTTCTGGTAGGTCTCGAAGCCCATGTCCATGATGAAGCCGCTCTGCTCCGCGCCCAGCAGGTTGCCGGCGCCGCGGATGTCCAGATCCTGCATGGCGATATTGAAGCCGCTGCCCAGGTCGGAGAATTCTTCGATGGCCTTGAGGCGCCGCCGCGCGTCGTCGCTGATGCTGATCAGCGGCGGGACGATCAGGTAGCAGAAGGCCTTCTTGTTGGAACGTCCCACGCGGCCGCGCAATTGGTGCAGGTCGCTCAGGCCGAAGTTCTGCGCCTGGTTGATCAGGATGGTGTTGGCGTTCGGGATGTCCAGGCCGTTCTCGATCAGCGTGGTGCAGAGCATCATGTCGTAGTCCCCGCGGATGAAATCCAACATCTTGTTTTCCAACTCCTTGGATTCCATCTGCCCGTGCGCGACACAGATTTTCATATCCGGAATCAGGCGGTGCAGGATGTCGTAGATGGCGGGGAGTTCCTCCACCTTGTTGTGCAGGAAGAAGACCTGGCCGCCCCGGTTGAGTTCGTAGTTGATGATGCTTCGGATTTCCTTCTCGTCGAAGAGGATAATCTCCGTCTGAACGGGGATGCGGTTGGGCGGCGGGGTGTTGATGATGCTCAGGTCGCGCGCGCCCAGCAGGGAGAACTGCAGCGTGCGCGGAATCGGGGTCGCCGTCAGCGTGAGCGTGTCCACGGACGCCTTGAAGGAGCGGAGTTTCTCCTTCGCGGCCACGCCGAATTTCTGCTCTTCGTCGATGATCAGCAGGCCCAGGTCCTTGAACTGGAAATCCTGGCCGAGAATCTTGTGCGTGCCGATCAGGATGTCGATCTGGCCGGCGGCCAGCCGCTTTTTGATGTCGCTGATTTCCTTGGCCGTCCGCAGGCGGCTGACGTAATCGATGTTGCAGGGCAGGTTCTGCAGGCGCTGCTTGAAAGTGTTGAAATGCTGCAGGGCCAGGATGGTCGTAGGCACGAGAACGGCCACCTGCTTGCTGTCACAAGCGGCCTTGAAGGCGGCCCGGACGGCGATTTCCGTCTTGCCGAAGCCTACATCGCCGCAGATGAGGCGGTCCATCGGGCAAGTGTCTTCCATGTCCCGCTTCACGGCGGCGGTGGCCGTCTCCTGATCGGGCGTGTCTTCGTACATGAAGGAGGATTCCAACTCTTCCTGCAGGTAGGTGTCCGGCGAGAAGGCGAAGCCCTTGGACGCGCGCCGCTTGGCGTAGAGCTGAATGAGGTCCTTGGCGATATCCTTGACCTTGGATTTGGCGTTGTATTTCAGCGTGATCCAGGACTTGGAACCCAACTTGTTGATGCGCGGCGCCTCGCCGTCCTTGGAGCGGAAACGGGAAATCTTGTGCAGTGCGTGCACCGACACGAACACCACGTCGCCGTCCTTGTAGGTAATTTTCACCACTTCGCGCATGCGACCAAAGTCGTCGCGCAGCCGCACCAGGCCGCCGAACACGCCCACGCCGTGGTCGATGTGCACGACGTAGTCGCCGATATTGAAGGAATTCAGGTCGTTGACCGTCAGCTGCTCGCTCTTCTCGACCGTGCGCCGCAGGTTCACGCGGTGGAATCGGTCGAAGATTTCGTGGTCGGAGTAGCAGCAGACCTTGTCCTGTGCGTCGATGAATCCGTTGTGGATGTTCTTGCCGCTCACAAACTTGGGCTGCAGACCGCCGTTCTGGACCAGGATGGAGCGGATGCGCTCCAGCTGCTGCTCTTTTTCGCCGTAGATATAGACCTGGTAGTTGTTTTCCAGGTGGCTGCGAATATCCTCCGTAAGGAGCTCGAAGTTCTTGTTGAATGACGGTTGCGGAGAAATTTTGAACCACACGAAATCGTCTCCTTCGTAGGCCAGCGGCGGATCCAGGAATATGCGTTTAAACGGCTTCAACGCCTGGAAAAAGGTTTGCTTGTGATACATATCCGAGGAGTCCAGCCAGATGAGGCTGTCCTTCGGGAGAATGTCCGTCAGCGACTGCCCCTGCACTTCTCCGCCGCCCACGACGTCGGATACTATTTCCGCTTTGTCCACCTGCTCACGGGACAGCTGTGTGTTGCAGTCAAAAGAATGAATCTGCTCGATTTCGTCGCCCCAGAAAGAGATGCGGTAGGGAAAGTTTTCCGAATAGGAGAAAATATCGACAATGGAACCGCGGATTGCGTACTGACCCGGCGCGGAAACGAAATCCACCTTTTCAAATCCTTTCCCGACCAGCGTCTTTATGATCTCGTCATGGGATATCTCCTGTCCCTTTTCTATCTTGAAAACAGCCTCCTGAATGGCCTGGGTGGCTGGAATTTCTTCCGAAAGCGCCTCCGGATACGTGACGATGACAAGCAGGTCGGCATCTCCGTAAGACAATATCTTTCCGATGGCGGAGGTGCGCTGGACGCCGAGCGAGGATTTATAATTGCTCCGCTCCACGCTTTTTCCCGACTCAGGAAGGAAAAATACCCTGTCCCCTTCGATGAGATGATACAGGTCCGCCGCGCAGTACTCAGCCGCTTCCCGGTTCGGCAGGACGACGACCTGCATCCCCTTCTGAACTGTCTGGGAAAGGACAAACCAGCGGGCGGACAAAAACAGCCCGCGACAGAATACTTCCCGCGAGGTTTTTATTCTGTCACGAAGGAGTTCAGTGGATTTTGAACTTATCAACATGCTATGTAAAAAATCGGTTGAAAAGTATGTTGAAATCCTGTTTACCGCAGGAATTTTTCTGTGGAAAAAAACTGCCGGACCGTTATCAACAACGGCGCACACAGAAAATCAACAGACTTTTTAACTTCTCTCTCTTATCTTAAAAATTTGATAAATAATCACTTGTTTGAGTTATCAACATTTCAACAACCCAAAAAGAAATAACAGATTTTCAAAATAAAAGAAGTATATTTGTATTCTAAAAGTCAAGCCCCTCGCATGCAGGAATTCGACCCTCATAACGCAAACGACTGCAAAGATAAGGAATTGGACGGAATTATCCGGCCCCAGGAGCTGGAAGATTTCACCGGACAGGGAGAAATCGTATCCCGTCTGCGCGTCTATATCCAGGCAGCCAAAATGCGCGGAGAGTCGTTGGACCACACCCTTTTCCACGGCCCTCCGGGCCTGGGAAAGACCACCCTGGCGCATATCATCGCCAATGAGATGGGAGTCAACATGAAAATTACTTCCGGTCCCGTCCTGGACCGTCCCGGCGACCTGGCCGGTCTGCTGACTTCCCTGGAGACGGGTGACGTCCTCTTTATCGATGAAATTCACCGCCTTGCCCCGGAAGTGGAGGAATACCTCTACTCGGCCATGGAGGATTTCGTGATCGATATCATGATCGACAAGGGTCCGGGAGCCCGTTCGGTACGGATTTCCCTCAATCCTTTCACGCTGGTGGGCGCCACGACGCGCGCCGGCCTGCTGACGGCGCCGCTCCGCGCCCGTTTCGGCATCACCGAAGGGCTGGAATACTACGATACCGAAGATCTAGTCAAGATCGTCAAGCGCAGCGCCGGGATCCTGAAAGTGGAAATAGAGCCGGAAGCGGCGCAGGAGATCGCCCTTCGCAGCCGCGGCACGCCGCGTATCGCCAATTCCCTGCTCCGTCGCGTGCGCGACTTCGCGCAGGTGATGGGCGACGGCCACATCGACCTGAAGATTGCGCGCTATGCGCTCGACAAACTGAATATAGACAAGCGGGGACTCGATTCCATCGACAACAAGATCCTCCGCACGATCATCTCCACGTTCAAGGGAGGCCCGGTCGGTGCCAACACCCTCGCGACGGCCATCGGAGAGGATCAGGGTACTTACGAGGAAGTGTATGAGCCTTTCCTGATCAAGGAAGGATTCATCGTCCGGACGCAGCGCGGCCGCGTGGCGACGGAACTTTCCTATAAACACATGGGGCTGGATCCCTATCAGAACAACGCCAATACGCTTTTTTGAGCAAAGAAACAATATATAAACACCTAACAATGTCTGACAAGTTAAATTCCAAAATTCCTGCAGGACCGCTTGAAAGCAAATGGACCCGGCGCAAGTCGGAAATCCGTCTGGTGAGTCCGAACAACAAGAGAAAACTTGAGATCATCGTGGTCGGTACCGGTCTGGGTGGCGCCTCCGCAGCCGCTTCCCTCGGCGAACTGGGCTACAATGTCAAGATTTTCTGCATCAGTGACACCCCGCGCCGCGCGCACTCCATCGCCGCGCAGGGTGGTATCAATGCTGCGAAGAACTATCAGAACGACAACGATTCCGTCTATCGTCTGTTCTATGACACGATCAAGGGTGGTGACTACCGCGCCCGCGAGGCCAATGTCTATCGTTTGGCTGAGGTGAGTGCCTCCATCATCGACCAGTGCGTGGCGCAGGGTATTCCTTTCGCCCGTGAATACGGCGGATACCTGGCCAACCGTTCCTTCGGTGGCGTGCAGGTGAGCCGTACTTTCTACGCCCGCGGTCAAACCGGCCAGCAGCTCCTGCTGGGTGCCTACGCTTCCCTGAACAAGGAGATTGCGAACGGCAGCGTGAAGGCTTATCCCCGTCATGAGATGCTCGACCTTGTGGTCGTGAACGGCCAGGCCAAGGGTATCATCGCCCGCAACCTCGTGACCGGCCAGCTGGAGCGCTTCGGCGCCCACGCTGTCGTGATTGCGACGGGCGGCTATGGCAACACCTATTTCCTGTCCACGAACGCCATGAACAGCAACGGTTCCGCTGCCATGCAGTGCTACCGCAAGGGTGCTTTCTTTGGAAATCCCTGCTTCGCGCAGATCCACCCGACCTGTATCCCGGTCCACGGCGACCAACAGTGCAAGCTGACCCTGATGTCCGAGTCGCTGCGTAACGACGGCCGTATCTGGGTGCCGAAGAAGAAAGAGGATGTGGAGAAACTCCGCAAGCACGAAATCAAGGCCTCTCAGATTCCTGAAGAGGACCGCGATTACTATCTCGAGCGCCGCTACCCGGCCTTCGGTAACCTCGTGCCGCGCGACGTCGCTTCCCGCGCCGCCAAGGAGCGTTGCGACGCCGGTTTCGGCGTGAACGAGACGGGCAAGGCCGTGTTCCTCGATTTCGCGGATGCCATCCAGCGTCTGGGCCACCAGCGTGTGGCGGAGCGCTACGGCAACCTCTTCGACATGTATGAGAAGATCACCGCCAGCTCCCCTTGGGAGGAGCCGATGATGATCTATCCGGCCATCCACTACACCATGGGTGGCATCTGGGTCGATTATGACCTGCAGACCACGATTCCGGGCCTCTACGCCATCGGCGAGGCCAACTTCTCCGACCACGGCGGCAACCGCCTCGGCGCTTCCGCGCTGATGCAGGGCCTGGCGGACGGTTATTTCGTGCTGCCTGTCACGATCGGCGACTATCTCTCCCACAAGTTTGCCGAGCCCAAGACGGATGTCAATACGAAGGAATTCGACGAAGCCGAAAAGGCCGTTCAGGCCCGTATCGACCGCCTCTTCGCCATCAATGGTAAGGAGACCGTGGATTCCATCCACAAGCGTCTCGGCAACATCATGTGGGACAACGTGGGTATGGCCCGTGACGAGGCCGGCCTGAAGAAGGCCATCACCGAAATCAAGGCCCTCAAGAAGGAATTCTATGAGAATGTCAAAGTGCCCGGAACACAGTTTGAATTCAACCAGGAGCTCGAGAAAGCCCTTCGTCTGGAGGACTTCTTCGATATCGGCGAACTGATGGCGCGCGACGCCCTGAACCGCACCGAGTCCTGCGGCGGCCACTTCCGTGTGGAGAGCCAGACCGAGGAGGGTGAGGCCAAGCGCGACGACGCCAACTTCATGTATGTCTCCGCCTGGGAGTACAAGGGTGAAGACAAGGAGCCCGAACTCCACAAGGAGCCGCTCAAGTATGAGTTTATCGAGGTGAAAACGAGAAATTACAAAGACTAAGCGAGATGGAATTCAATCTGAAAATATGGCGTCAGAAGAACGCCAAGACCCCGGGTCATTTCGAGACCTACCATATTTCCGGCATCGAAGAGGATGCTTCCTTCCTGGAAATGCTCGATATCCTGAACGAGCAGCTGATCCGCGAGGGATGCGATCCCGTGGCCGTGGAGCGTGGCTGCCAGAGCAGCGGCCCCGTTTCCTTCGATCACGACTGCCGCGAAGGCATCTGCGGCGCCTGTGGCCTGTATATCGACGGCCGTGCACACGGTCCGGACGACCATGTGACCACCTGCCAGCTCTTCATGCGCCACTTCAAGAACGGCGCGACCATCACGGTGGAGCCCTGGCGGAGCGCCGGTTTCCCGATCATCAAGGACCTCGTCGTGGACCGCAGCGCCTTCGACAAGATCCTCCAGGCCGGCGGCTTCATCTCCGTGCGCACCGGTGCTGCGCAGGATGCCAACAACATCCTGATTTCGCACGATCGCGCTGAGGAAAGCATGGACGCAGCGGCCTGCGTGGGCTGTGGCGCCTGCGTGGCCACCTGTAAGAACGGCTCTGCGATGCTCTTCGTCGCGGCCCGCGTCAGCTCCCTCGCCCTGCTTCCGCAGGGCCGTCCGGAAGCCAAGCGCCGCGCCAAGGCGATGGTCGCAAAGATGGACGAACTCGGCTTCGGCAACTGCACCAACACGCGCGCCTGCGAGCTGGAGTGCCCGAAGGGTATCAGTGTGTCGCACATCGCCCGCCTGAACCGCGAGTTCCTCAAGGCGAAGTTCTCTGACTAAAAAAGAAAGCCCGGCCAAGCAGCCGGGCTTCTTTTTTACCAAAGGAAGTTATTGAAAGGATATCTTCCAGCGTGAATCTCCGCGACCATCTTATAGATGTCGTCGCGGAGTTTTTCGATATTCTCCTTCTTGATGGCGGAGATGAAGATGCAGGGGATCTTGCGTCCGCTGATCCACTTGTATTTCAGCTCGTCAAGCGTGAAATTCCGCTCGTTTTTTGGCTCTAAAGAGAATTCATCGTAGGGTTCGTAGGTATAGGCGTCCGTCTTGTTAAAAACGACGTAAACGGGCTTGTCCGCCGCGGAAATGTCCTTGAGCGTCTTGTCCACGACCTCCATCTGCTCCTCGTAGTCGGGGTGCGAGATGTCCACGACGTGGACCAGGATATCCGCCTCCCGGACCTCGTCAAGGGTGCTCTTGAAGGCCTCTATCAGCTGGGTGGGGAGTTTGCGGATGAAACCGACGGTGTCGCTGAGCAGGAAGGGAACGTTGCCGATGACGACCTTGCGGACGGTGGTGTCGAGGGTCGCAAAGAGCTTATTTTCAGCGAATACGTCCGACTTTGAGAGGAGATTCATCAGCGTGGACTTGCCCACGTTGGTGTAGCCGACGAGCGAGAGGCGCACCAGCTGCCCGCGGTTGCTGCGCTGGGTGGCCATCTGCTTGTCCACCTTCTTGAGCTGCTCCTTGAGCTTGGAAATGCGCTCGCGCACGATGCGGCGGTCCACTTCGATCTGGGTTTCACCCATACCGCCGCGCGTGCCCATGCCGCCGCGCTGGCGCTCCAGGTGGGTCCACATGCCCGCGAGGCGCGGCAGCATGTAGTTGTAGCGGGCCAGCTCGACCTGCGTCTTGGCNNATCACATAATCAATATGATTCTCCTCGCAGTAATCGGCGATTTCCTTGAGTTTTCCGCTGCGGATATAGGTGGCCTTGTCGGGACGGTCCACCCGCTGGACGAACTGCTTGTCGCCCATGGCGCCGGCCGTTTCGGCGAGGAATTGCAACTCGTCGAGGTATTCGTAGATCTTACGCTCGTCGTCATCCTGCTTGATGATGCCGACAAAAACCGCTTTTTCTTCTCTCTTATTCTCCATCTTTCATCAAAAAAAGGCCGTCCGTGGACGGCCTCTTATTCATTTTAGCTTGCTTATCGCAGCTGGAAGATCACAGGGAACTGGTAGGTAACCTTCACAGCGCGGTCACGCTGCTTGCCAGGGGTCCACTTCGGGGAGCTCTGGATCACGCGGACAGCCTCCTTGTCGAGGGACGGGTCCACGCCGCGGAGCACCTTCACGTCGGAGACGGTACCGTTCGGGTTCACGGTGAACTGCACCATGAC
>LXOW01328351.1_pt1 | contig 10906 bp, 12 predicted proteins | sample 1368591 | NCBI WGS metagenome assembly LXOW01 (sample SAMN04884650, study PRJNA319009) | bovine gut metagenome | isolation source: Cow rumen | host: Bos taurus | place: Italy: Legnaro (PD) | collected 2014-07-09
GGTCCTCTTAGTGGCGGTTCGAATCCGTCTACCTCAACAACCAAGCGAAAACTAGCGGTACGGCGGGATAGCTCAGCTGGTTAGAGCGCATGATTCATAATCATGAGGTCGCCAGTTCAATCCTGGCTCCCGCTACCAGAAAATGAGGCACTTACGAAAGTAGGTGCCTCAATCTTTTTTACCAGTGGAACACCACGACCTTCTTGATGTCCGGGTGGAGTGAATTCGCGACCGGGCAGGTCTTGGCTGCGTTTTCGATGAGAGCCTTTTCCTTGTCGGTGTAGCTGCTGCCTTCCGGCAGATGGATGTCGAGGTGCAGCTCAGCTACGCGGCGCGGATTGGCGGCCATCACTTTTTCGGTCGTGATGGTGGTGCCGTCGATCGAGAAGCCGTGGGTGCGGGCCGTCATGCCGATGATGGTCAGCATGCAGCAGCCGAGCGAGGTGGCGAAAAGGTCGGTGGGAGAGAAGAGGGAGCCGTCGCCGTTGTTGTCTTTCGGGGCGACAGTGCGGAGCTTGCTGCCTGAGTCGAGGTGCTCGGCTTCGCAGCGGAGCTCGCCCAGGTAGACGGTTTTCATCTTGGTCATATGCGGAATTTTTTAGAGTTCTTTGCGGAGCCGCGCAATCGGGATGTTGAGCATGTCGCGGTATTTGGCCACGGTGCGGCGCGCCACCTTGTACCCCTTGGCGTCAAGCACGGCCACCAGCTCCTCGTCGGTGAGCGGCTTGCGCTTGTCTTCTTCTTCGATGCTGTTGGTCAGGATGGTCTTGATCTCGCGGGTGGAGACCTCCTCGCCGTCGTTGGCCACGAGTCCTTCCGAGAAGAAATATTTCAACGGATAGATGCCGAAATGCGTCTGGACATATTTGCAGTTCACCACGCGGGAGATGGTCGAGATGTCGAGCCCGGTCTTTTCGGCGATGTTGCGCAGGACCATCGGCTTGAGCTTGGTCTCGTCGCCGTCGATGAAGAAGTCGTGCTGGTAGTCGATGATGGCGTTCATCGTGTTCTGCAGGGTGTTGTGCCGCTGCTTGATGGCTTCGATGAACCATTTGGCCGAATCGAGCTTCTGCTTGACGAAGGTGGCGGCTTCCTTCTTTTCGCGGGTGGAACTGTTGGCCGCTTCCATCAGCACGTCGGCGTAACGCTTGTTGACCTTGAGCTCCGGAACGGAAAAGCGGGGCATCGACATCACGGGTTCGCCGTCCTTGAGCTCGACGAGGAAATCGGGAACCACCTGCTGGAGCTGCTCGGTGTAGGAATCGTCGATCTGTCCGCCGGGGCGGGGATTGAGCCGTACGATTTCAGCGATGGCATCTTTGAGATCCTCTTCGGTGATACCCAGCTTGGAGGTGATCTTCGTATAGTGTTTCTTCGTGAATTCCACGAAATAGTCCTGCAGGATGCGGGTGGCCAGCTGGACGGACGGCGTCTGGGTCTTGGTGCGGAGCTGCAGCAGCAGGCATTCCCGCAGGTCGCGGGCGCCCACGCCGGCCGGATCGAATTCCTGGATCAGGCTCAGCAGATGTTCCACTTCCTGCTCGTCGGTTTCGATGCCGAGCCGGAACGAGATGTCGTCGCAAAGCGATTCGAGGTCACGCCGCAGGTAGCCGTCGTCATCGATCATGCCGATGATGAACAGGGCGATCTGGTACTGCCGTTCGTCGAGCTTGCAGTAGCCCAGCTGTGATTCCAGGCTCTGATGGAAGCTTTCCCGCACGGAGAAAGTGTTATACTGAGGTTTGAGGTCTTTTCCCTGGTTGTTGACGTAGAGCTTGTAGGAAGGTGTCGGGTCGCTGCCGCTGTATTCGCTGAGCGAGACGTTCTTTTTCTCCTCACCCTCCGGGGAATCATCCACCACTTCCTCCAGCACGGGATTCTCCTCCAGTTCCTTCTGGATCCGCTGCTCGAGTTCCGGTGCCGGAAGCTCGATCAGCTTGATGGTCTGGATCTGCAGGGGAGAGAGCTTCTGGAGCTGCTTCTGCTGTTGGGTCAGGGTAAGCTTCGACATGTCAGAAACCGGGATAATTGATTTGTTCTTTGACCACGAAGACGTAAGGATAGGCGCCGGTTGCGCTCAGTTTGCTGGCGAAACGCTGGGCGTCGGCCCGGGTACGGAAATCTCCCACCGCCACTTTGAAATAAGGGCTGACATGGCTCACGTACACGGGAATCTCGGGATACTTCTCCCGGAATCCGGCGGCAATGGAGGCTGACTTGGCGCGGGCGGTGCGGTCGCTGTCGAAGAAGATGCGGACACGGTAGCCCTGCAGCTTGGCGCTGCTGTTGGCCACGATATGGCGGGAGAGTGCGTTGCGGATTTCGATCGACTGGTTGACGAAGGCCGTCCCGCTGGCACTGCCGTTCTGGTTGATGAGCGACAGGATGTCCACGCCCAGCAGCGTGCTGTCGACCTGGGCCTGGGTCTGGGCCGAGGCAGTCACGCCGATGAACAAGGCGGCCAATAAAGCAAGGAGTCTGTATTTTTTCATTCTGTTTCAGTGGTTTGGGGACTGCTGAGCAGTTGCTGCAGGTCTGTGAGCGGAACGCGTTCCCGCTGGATCCGTTTCTTAAGCGAACCTTTGCTGACGGTCAGGTCCAGGTCGGCGACATACTGCGACAGGTCGAGCATGTCCTCGCCGCCCGCGAGAAGGGAGAGCGGCCGGAGCAGGAGAACCTGCAGCGGGATGGAGACGGTCTGGTTGCTTCTTTTCGGTGCGATGGATGCGCTCTGGGGCAGGGTGACTTCGGCAAAGCGGCCGTTGTCGCCGTTCCTGTAGACATCGGCATGCAACGCTTCCAGGGAATAGGTGGCGTTGGAAGGATTATCCACGTCGAGACTGAGCACCATGTTGGCGGTAACTCCGTTGGCGCTCATTCCCAGGCCGTCTACCTGCCGGATCTGGTATCCCCTGATCACGGGATCCTGAGAAGCATTGTGGCAGGCTGTCAGCAGCAGGGCGGTGCAAAAAAGGACCAGAATTCGTTTCATGCTTTTTATTCTCAGCAAATATCATACAAAGATAATAAAAACTTATCTTTGCGGCGAAATTTGAACGCGCAATGAAGGTCTTTATTGAAACATACGGCTGTCAGATGAACGTCAACGACAGCGAAGTGGCACTCTCCATCCTGCAGAAAGCGGGCTATGAACGCTGCGAGACGATGGATGCCGCCGACCTGATCCTGATCAACACCTGTTCGGTGCGGGACAATGCGGAGCAGCGCGTGCTGGGCCGCCTCGACGTGTTCCGCCAGGAGAAGCGCCGCCGCAGCGGCGTGGTGGTGGGCGTGATGGGCTGCATGGCCGAACGGCTCAAGGAGAAGCTGCTGGAAAATCCGGCCGTCGACATCGTGGCCGGCCCCGACGCCTACCGCGACCTGCCCCGGCTGGTAGCTGCTGTCACCAGTACTGGCAAGCAGATCAACACGATCCTTTCCCATGAAGAGACCTACGGAGACATTTCTCCCGTGCGGATGGACCGCGAAGGCGTGACCGCTTTCATCTCCATCATGCGGGGTTGCAACAACGTATGCTCCTATTGCATCGTCCCCTTCGTGCGCGGAGCCGAGCGCAGCCGCGATCCGCAGAGCATCGTCCGCGAAGCCCGGGAACTGATCGCCGCCGGCTACAAGGAGATCAACCTGCTGGGCCAGAATGTGGACTCCTATCATTGGGTGGATCCCGAAAGCGGGGAGAACGTCGATTTCGCCGGCCTGCTGGAGAAAGTCGCCATGCTCGACCCGAAGATCCGCATCCGTTTCGCCACCTCCCATCCCAAGGACATGAGCGATGCCGTGCTGCTGGCCATGTCGCGGCACGCGAACATCTGCCGGCACATCCATCTGCCCGTCCAGTCCGGCAGCAACACGATGCTCGAAAAGATGAACCGCAAGTATACCCGCGAGCATTATCTGGAGCGCATCGCCCGCATCCGGGAGATCCTGCCCGACTGCGCCATCACCACCGACGTCATCGCCGGCTTCTGCGGCGAGACCGAAGCCGACCACGAAGCGACGCTTTCGCTGATGAAAGAAGTGCGCTACGACAGCGCTTTCATGTTCCAGTACTCCGAGCGTCCGGGCACCAAGGCCTCCCGCCATTTCCCCGATGACGTGCCGGCCGAAGTCAAGACCCGGCGCCTGAACGAGATCATCGCCCAGCAGAACGGCATCTCGCTGGAAAGCAATGAGCGCTGCATCGGCCAGTGCTACGAAGTGCTGGTCGAATGCGTGTCGAAACGCTCATCGGAGGAACTGATGGGCCGTACTTCCCAGAACAAGAGTTGCGTCTTCCCGGCCGCCGGCCACAAGCCGGGCGACACCGTGACCGTCCGGGTGCTTTCCTGCACCTCGGCCACGCTTCGCTGCGAAATCGTAGAAAACTAATTTTTGCTTCCGAATGCCAGGTCTCCGGCATCGCCCAGTCCCGGGACGATGAATGAGTGGTTGGTGAGCTCTTCGTCGATGGCGCCCACCCAGAAGGTAACGTGCTTGTGCGGCAGGTTCTTGGAGAGATTCTCTACGCCCTCGTGCGAGGCGACCGGGCAGACGATGTGCGTGTGGTTCGGCTCTCCGTTCGCCACCAGGCTCTCATAGGTCATCAGCATGGAAGCGCCCGAAGCCAGCATGGCATCGGCGATGACCAGCGTCTTGCCTTCCAGCGGCGGACAACTCTGGTATTCGATGAGCATGTCGCATTCGTTGCCCTTCCCGTATTTGCGGTAGGCGGCCACAAAGGCGTTCTGGGCGCCGTCGAAACAGTTGAGCAGGCCCTGGTGGACCGGCAGGCCGGCCCGCAGGATGGTGGCCAGTACGAGGGGCTCGTCGAGCACGCGGCTTTCGGCGATGCCGAGCGGCGTCTCGGTCTGTACTGTCTTGTACGACAGCGTCTTGCTGATCTCGTAGGCGAAGATTTCGCCCATACGCTCCATATTCCGGCGGAAACGCAAGGCGTCTTTCTGCACGGCTTTGTCGCGGATCTGCGCCAGATAGTGGCCCAGCAGGGAGTCGGTCGCTCCGAGGGTGATGATTTTCATAGTCTTCAGGGTTTTTACACCCTAAAGTTAGTAATTCTCATCCGAAAACGAGAAATATTTTTTCTTGCCGATGATCACGTGGTCGACCAGTTCGATGTCGAAGACGGCGGCGGCCTGCTTCAGGGCCTCGGTCTGCTTGCGGTCCTGTTCGCCGGGCTGGGGGTTGCCGGAAGGATGGTTGTGAACCAGGATCAGCCCGCTGGCCAGCCGGTCCACAGCCTTCTTGACGATGATCTTGATGTCCATGATGGTGGAGCCCAGGCCGCCGACGCTGATCTTTTCTTTTCCGATGAGTTTCCGGCCCCGGTTGAGGTACAGGGCCCAGCACTCTTCGTGCGGAAGGTCCCGCAGATGGGGCGCCATCATGCGCGCGACCGTCTCAGAGGTCCGGATGGTCAGTTCGTCTTCTGGCAGTTCGGCGGCCAGGCGGCGCGCCAGTTCGAAAGTAGCCAGGATGGTGGTGGCTTTGGCCAGCCCGATGCCGTCGGTCTTCGTCAGCTGGCGGGCGTCCATGCGTGAAAGGGCGTCGAGGCGACCGCCGCCCAAGGCGAGCAGGTCGCGGGCCAGGTCGACGGCGGTCTGCCTGCGGGTGCCCGATCCCAGCAGGATGGCCAGTAGTTCCGTGTCGGTGAGGGCGCCGGCGCCACGAAGCATCAGCTTCTCCCGCGGCCGCTCCTCCTCATTCCAAGTTTTGATGCTGTTTGTTTTCATGGTCAGGAAATAAAAAAACTTTCCAACAAAGGTTGGAAAGTTTTTTCAATTCCTGGCCGCAAAAAAGCAATTTATGCGAGCTTGTTCACATAAACCGCGATACCGCTCTTCAGGTTGGCTGCTTTGTTCTTGTGGATGACGTTGATCTTTGCGAGTTTGTCAATCATAGCGAACACCTTCGGCATGGAAGCCTCGGCTGCTGCTTTGTCGGTGGTATTGCGGATCGCCTTGATGGCGTTGCGGGTTGTACGTGCATAGTATTTGTTATGCACTCTGCGTTTCTCGCTTTGGCGATAACGCTTGTCTGCTGATGCGTGGTTTGCCATTANNGAGAGTCGAACTCCTCTTTAGAGAATGAAAATCTCTCGTCCTAGCCGATAGACGAACCCGCCATCAGTCCCCACTCGTCAGAATGGGACCGCAAAGATAGAAAAAGTTTTTTCGATTACAAATTTTTTCTCTCTTTTTGCAGATGCTCCCTGATTAATGCCAGGAATAGATGATAGCTTCCACCTGGCGGAGATAGTCGCGCTTGTCGTATTTCGGGGCATAGACGAAGCCCTCGATCACGATGATGTCCTTGCCGTCGGAGCTGAGGAAGGCATCGCTGATGAACGGACCGCCCATGTAGTCGTTCTGGGTTTCCCAGAGCGAGCGGATCTCGACGAACTGGCGTCCTTTGTATTCTTTCTGGTAGTAACCGGGCTGGATCACGGGGTTGGTGATCATGTAGCTCCCTTCCAGCGAAGCGGGCACGTTTTCCTTCAGCACTTCGTTGCGTTTGGCCACGAGGGCTTCCAGCGAGAACTGCTCTGGGCTGGTGTAGGGGAACTTATAGATGAAGATGCCCTGCGTCGTGTAGGTGGTCTCATAGGAGATCCATACGAAATCGTCGGTCTTTTTCTTCAGGGTATAGGAAGACGGGAAGTAGGGGCTTCCGCCGAACTGGCTGCGCACGGCGACGGCCAGGGAGGCATTCTCGAACTTCCGGGCGTTGTAGATCACGCGTTCACGCTCGGCATCTTCGAAGGCGTCGCAGATCATGTCATTGTGTGAGAGGATGATCTCGGCGGCGGAGGCTTCGTCTGGCGCATAGATGGTCACCATGGTCTGCGGATCGGCCCACACGTTCTTGCTGATGGTAATCTTTTTCGAGCAGGTGTCAGCGATATGGACGTAAAGGATGTTACGGTGCAGGCGGAAAACGTTCACGAAGCCTTCCGGCGGCACGTTGTAAATGCGGTACTTCGACTCTTTCTGCGGGGTGTAGGGATACTCTGCCTGCAGGACAGTCCGGATGGCATTGCCCACTTCCGATTCCCAGTAGGCCTTTCTGGAGACAATTTCCACCTCGCCGGCCTTGCCGCTGATGGCAGGCAGGAGCTGCGGCTTCTTCTCTTTCGAGCAGGCGCCGAGCGAGAGCACGAGGCAGGAAAGCGTGGCGATCAGGATGATGCGTTGGGTTTTCATATCGTGTCGTTTTTATTGATCAGAAGAGACTCCGGATGTCGTTTCCGAAGGCCAGCACCATGAGCAGCAATAATAGCGCCATACCGATCCATTCCGCCACGACCATGAATTTGTCGGAGGGCTTGCGGCCGGTGATCATCTCGAAAATCAGGAACAGGATGTGCCCACCGTCCAGTGCGGGGATTGGCAGGAGGTTCATTACGCCCAGCATGATGGAGAGCAGGGCGCAGAGCGACCAGAACCGGTACCAGTCCCAGGTGTCGGGGAAGATACGGCCGATGGCGATGAAGCTGCCCACTGATTTGTAGGCCTGGGTCTTGGGCGAGAAGATGAGCCCGAGTTCCTGCACGTAGCCTTTGATGGTGGTCCAGGTTTTTTTTGCACCGGCCGGGATGGCGGTCAGCAGGTTGTATTCCTTGGTCGTCACTTCGAAATACTTGGTCAGGTCGGTGTCGAGCAGTACGCCGATATGTCCGGCGGTGTCGACTTGCAGCGGCACTTCAATATCGGTGTCGGCACGGTGGATGTCGGCAGTGATGCCTTCTCCCCGGTGCTGGGCGAGTTCGCGCTGGATCTGCTGCACGATGAACATCGGCTGGCCGTTGATGCCCGTCACGGCATCACCGGGTTGCAGGTCGGCTCCGGCGTTGGGCGATTCGGGCTGTACTTCCTTGACCACGAAGGGGAAGGCCAGGTCGAACATGCCCGGCGTGTTGAGCATGGCGGGCAGGTATTGGGGATCGATGGCGATGGTCAGGGTATCGCCGTCGCGCAGGACGGTCGCTTCGCGGGCCTGGGAGCGGACCAGGTCCACCTGCAGGCTGGAGAAATTGTCGATGGGCTGGCCGTCGAAAGCCAGGATGCGGTCGCCGTCACGGAAGCCGATTTCGCTGGAGAGATCGTTCACGGCGATGCCATAGATGGCGTTCTCGTTGCGCAGGTACTCCTCACCCCAGTGGTTGAAGATCGCGGCATACAGAATGATGGCCAGTATGAAGTTGAAAAGGACGCCGCCAAACATGATGAAGAAGCGCTGCCAGGCCGGTTTCGTGCGGAACTCGTAGGGCTGGGGCGGCAGCTTCATGGCTTCGGTATCCATCGATTCGTCGATCATGCCGGCGATCTTGCAGTAGCCGCCGAAAGGCAGCCAGCCGATGCCGTATTCCGTCTGTTCGGGGTGTGCGTCCCATTCGGCATCTTCGTTGGGCGAAAGGAATTTGCAGTGCCACTTGCCGCCGAAGCGCTTGAATTTGACCAGGGAGAATTTCGGGTTGAAGAACAGATAGAATTTCTCTACCCGCGTCTTGAAAAGCTTCGCAAAAGTGTAATGCCCGAACTCATGGAAGAGGACGAGCAGGGAGAGCGCCAGGATCACCTGGACGATTTTAAGCAATACTACCATTTAAAGTCCGTTGATAAGGTCGGATGCAATGCGCTTCGCTTCAAAATCCGTGCTATAGATTGCATCCAGGTCGGGTTGGGCCACGAAGGAGCAGCGCGACATCGTCGTGGCAATGATTTCGGGAATCTGCGTGAAATGGATCCGGCCCTCGAGGAACGCCACGACGGCCACCTCATTGGCGCCGTTCATGATGCAGGTGGCGTTGCCGCCTTTTTCCAGGGCGCCGTAGGCGAGTCCCAGGCAGGGGAATCGCTCCAGGTCGGGTTTCTCGAACGTCAGCTGTGCCAGTTCGGAGAAATCGAGGCGTTTCGTATTCAGGTCGATGCGTTCGGGATAGGAGAGGGCATACTGGATGGGCAGCCGCATGTCGGGCTGGCTGAGCTGGGCCATGACGCAACCGTCCGAGAACTGTACCATGGAGTGGATGATCGACTGCGGATGGATGACCACTTCAATGTCCTGCGGCTCCACGTTGAACAGCCATCGGGCTTCGATCAGCTCCAGTCCCTTGTTCATCAGGCTGGCCGAGTCGATGGTTACTTTGGCGCCCATTTTCCAGCGGGGATGGTTGAGGGCCTGCTCACGGGTGGCGGCGGCCAGCTCTTCGCGGCTGCTGGTGCGGAACGGCCCGCCCGATCCGGTAAGCAGGATCTTCTCGAGGCGGGCGTGCTCGCCCTGCAGGCACTGGAAGATGGCGGAATGCTCCGAATCGACAGGCAGGATGGGGGCGCTGAACTGGCGGGCCAGCGGCATCACGAGACTGCCGGCCGCGACCAGCGTCTCCTTGTTGGCCAGGGCGATGGCCTTGCCAGCCTCGATGGCGGCGATGGTCGGTTTCAGGCCGCTGAATCCCACCATCGCAGTCAGCACGATGTCGATCTGCGGGTCCTTGAGCAGTTCGCAGATGGAGTCGATGCCGGTAAATACTTTGATATACAGGGGATCGAGCGCTGCAGCCACTTCGTCATAAAGATCCGGGTTGCAGATCACCACGCTGGAGGGATTGAACCGGCGGGCCTGCTCGATGAGCAGCCGGCTGTTGTTGTTGGCCGTCAGCAGTTCCACCTGGAAGCGGTCTTCGTGCTGGCCGATGACGTCGAGTGCCTGTGTTCCGATCGAGCCTGTGGACCCGAGGATGGCGATATGTCGTTTGGGCTGTTGTTCCATCAGAATTCTATATAAAGAGTCGGATCGACCGGCTGGTTCTTGTAGCGGAGTTCAATCAGGACGTGGGCGTTCGACAGCTCACCGGTTTCCCGCACGGTGCCGAGTGGGGTGCCGGCTTTCACCTGTTCGCCCACGCTGCGCAGGAGCTTGCCGGCCTGCCGGTAAATGGACATCAGGTCGCCGTCGTGCTGCATCCAGAGCGTACAGCCTTCCCGCTCGTTCCATTCCGCCGAGACGATGGTCCCGTCGAGGATGGCGGAGAACTGCGTCCCGGCCGGTGCCGTGACTTCGACGTACGGGTGGCTGCCGCCCGGGCGGAAACCTTCTCCCAGCGTACCCTTGACGGGCCGTTTGAACGGAACGTCGCGCAGGGCTTCGATGCGTTCGGGTTCGGGTCGGGCCTGCTGTTCGGCGTCGAACTGCTCCACCTGGGCCCGCAGCAGCGAGTCGCTGGTTTCATAGGCGGCCAGCTGCTGGGCATCGACCTCGGTTTCGACCCGGGTCAGGCGCATCGAGTCGAGCGGCAGTGCCTCGCGTCCCGTCATGACCCGCTGGATGTTGGCCACCTGGAAGGCCCACAGGTCGATGACCCGTTCGAGGGAATCGATCTTTCTGTAATTTTCTATGGCGGCCAGCTGGGTTTTCTGGGAAGGATAACCGGGAATCGAGCGCTTGAGTGGCGTATGGGCAATAAGAAGATAAGTCAGCAGCATCATCACCACACCGAAAACCAGGTAGGAGAAGAGCTGGTGCCTGTCGAATTTTCTTTCTTTATTTGCCATAGATTTTCGCTATCTTTGCGTTATGGACAGAATCGTAGGCATCGATTATGGAAGGAAACGCGTGGGGGTTGCAGTGAGCGATCCGCTCCGCATCTTCGCCTCCGCCCTGGAAACTGTTCCGTCTGCAAAGATAATAGATTATCTTAAAAAGTATGCCGAAGCCGAAGGGATCGAGCGTTTCGTGGTGGGCTACCCCATGAATCTCGACAATACACCGTCCGAGGCTGCCGCTTACGTCGATGCCTTCCTCAATCTGCTCAAAAAACATTTCCCGGCGGTCCCCGTCACGCTCGAAGACGAGCGCTTCACTTCCGTCCTCGCCCACCGGGCGATGA
>LXOW01457329.1_pt1 | contig 10904 bp, 12 predicted proteins | sample 1368591 | NCBI WGS metagenome assembly LXOW01 (sample SAMN04884650, study PRJNA319009) | bovine gut metagenome | isolation source: Cow rumen | host: Bos taurus | place: Italy: Legnaro (PD) | collected 2014-07-09
GCCGTGGCCGTACACGTGGCCCGGGAGTGGTTCCTGAGCGGAAAAGTGGCCATGCATTCGGAGGGGGACCTGTTCAATGCAAAGTTGTTCGTAGAGTTTAACCAGCACTCGCTCATCGGCATGCAGGCGCCTGTCGTTACGCTGTTTTCGCCTGAGAACGAGGCGGTGACGGTGCCGCCGACCGGAGTCTGGTCCGTGCTGTTTTTTTACGATACATCCTGTTCCACCTGCAAGCTGGAGACTCTTCGCCTGAAGACCTTCGTGCAGGAATATGACGTGCCGGTTTACGCCATCTATGTGGGCGGCTCGGAGCAGTCCTGGGAGGCCTACCGGGCCGATTTCCCCGGCGTGACACACCTCTGGGACCCTTCGTTCAGCTCCGACTGGCAGCGCCTGTACGGCGTGCTGCAGACGCCCCGCCTGTTCCTGGTGGGGCCGGACGGAACCATCGTGGGCCGCGGCCTGGATACGCCCGCCCTGCGGCAGCTGCTGGCGCAGTCGATGGAATCGGCCTCCTATACCTACGGGGAGCCGGAGATGATGGAGCGTTACGCGCAGTTTTTCGTCCCGTACGGGGACACCCTGACGGTGGAAAATATCATGGAAGTAGCCGATTACCTGGCCGCCCGCACGGAAGGCACCACTTTCAAGCAGGTGATGGGGGACTTCCTCTATTATCTATACGGCCGGAAGACGGAGGTGTACCGCAGCGCCGTGGAACCCTTTGTACGGAAATACATCCTTCGGCCGGAGATTTGGACATCGGCCGATGACAAGGCGCAGGTGGTTTCGCTGGGCGAGATGCTGCTGGAGCTGGTTTCCCGGACGCCCGTGGGCGAAAAAGTTCCGGATTTGAAGGTGCACGGAACGCTTCGGCGAAAGGCCTGCCTCTTTGTCTCCGGCAGCCGCAGCGGCGTGTTTTCCCTCCGGAAACTAAAGGGTAAACCTACGTATCTGGTATTTTACACCGGAAGCTGCAGCTCCTGCCGGGAGACGCTTGCCGCCGTCGATAATCTGGTGGCACAGAACCGGAAGGTCCGCGTGCTGCTGGTGGATATGGATGCCCTGATGAGCGACTATCCGCAGGAGGGGACGGCACTGCTCGATGCGTTTGACCTGTCGGCCCTACCCATGGTGATCCAGCTGGACAGAAAGGGTGTCGTCCGGCATAAATATTTAGCACTTTGAGCGTTATGGCCCGAACGAAGAAGAATATCCCCGGCGTGGACCCCGCCTATCTGGAAAAACAGCGGGCCCGGCTGCTGCGCAAGAACCGTTATGTACTGCTGTTCAACGACAGTGAGATGGCCGCCATTGACGAGTACTGTTCCCGCTTCAAGGTGCATGCGAAAGCTTCTTTCTTCCGCGAGGTGATTATGTCCAAGGTCCTGACAGACCTGGAGGAGAATCATCCGACGCTGTTCTAAAGCGTCAGTCCTTCCTTTACTTTTTTCGCCGCTTCTTCGCCTTTCAGATAGCGGAGGATGGCCAGGCCGAAGGCCACGGCGTGTCCGGCGCCCCGTCCGGTTATCAGGTTTCCGTCCGTAACGGTGCTTTCGGGCGTGTGGATGGCACCTTTTTCTTTCAGGGCATCCTCAAATCCGGGGAAACAGGTGAACTTTCTGCCTTCCAGGCCGGGGAGCTGGGACACCACCAGGCCGGGGGCGGCGCAGATGGCCGCTACGCAGCCGCCGCGCTCCCAGTGATCCTGCAGGATTTCCATCAGTTCCGTGTGCTGAGCCAGGTTCTTGCTGCCGGGCATGCCGCCGGGGAAAATCATCACGTCGGAGCCGTCGGTGCCCGGTTCGTCCACTTCCAGATCGGCCCAGCTGGTGTCGGCCGTTACCTGCAGACCGTGGGAACTTTCCACCAGGTATTCGTCTGTAATGGAGATGGTTACGACGGGAACACCGCCCCGCAGCAGTACATCGCGCGTGCCCAGGGCTTCCATGTCCTCGAAGCCGTCGGCCAGAAATAAGTTAACACCTTTCATATTGAAGTCTCGATTGATAGCGTAAAGATAGACATTTTTGCCAATTTCAAGAAATGTACTATCTTTGCAATCCCGAATTGAACTGTGGTGTAATGGTAGCACTAGGGATTTTGGTTCCCTCAGTCAGCGTTCGAATCGCTGCAGTTCAACGGATTTCCCGCCAGGCCTTCCGCCTGGCTTTTTTCGTGCCCCCACTCGCGCTTATGGGTGATCGTTAAGTGATTGATAATGAGTAGTTTATAGAATAATCCTCGTTCAAAAATCGAACGAGGATTATTAAACAACTTCCTGATAATCAGGCAATTAACCATCACGACATTTTGGTCAACATGGCCTGGTGCCACCCTCCGTGGGTCCGCTTAAAGCACACCATTCCCCTCCAGAGCCCACTCCAGGGCCACACCCCGTGCTTTAACCACCTAAGAGGGAAAGGTCGACTGGTCGGCAAGTGATTGTGTATGAATAATTTACGGAAAATCCTCGGCGCAAATGGAGCCGAGGATTATGCGTAAAATACTGTGTGACAATATATTACAGACCAGCGAAATTTAGCGGCGGCTGTTGCCGATGGAAATGTAGTACAGCAGGGTGGCGAGTGAGCCCAGGGCGGCGATCACGTAGGTGTAGGCAGCCCACTTGAGGGCATCCACGGCCATGGGTTTGGTCTCGTAGCTCACAATGCCGGCGCTTTCCAGCCAGGACACAGCCCGGGCACTGGCGTTAATCTCCACCGGAAGGGTGATGAAACTGAACAGAGTGGTAAGGGCAAACAGGGCAATACCAATCCACAGCAGTGAAGGGAAGGTGTTGATGAAAATAACCCCGGCCAGCAGTACCCAGGAAACGATGTTGCTGGAGAAGGAGACCACAGGCACCAGGGCGCTGCGCATCCTCAGCCAGGCATAGCCCGTAGCGTGCTGAACCACATGCCCGCACTCATGGGCGGCGACGGCAGCGGCGGCCACCGACCTGCCATAGTACACATTCTCGCTCAGGTTCACGGTTTTGGTGGTGGGATCGTAATGGTCCGTGAGTTTGCCGGGTATCGACACAATTTTTACATCCCGAATCCCGTGGGCCTGTAACATGCGGTTGGCAACCTCTGCGCCGGAGAGCCCCAGCGGCACCTGGGAATATTTTTCGAAACGGGTATTAAGACGACCTTGGATGAGGAGACTGAGCACCATCACCACTATCATGAGAATCCAAATTCCTACACTTGACATAATACTATCTTTTAGCCGTGCGTACTTCTCGCAAAAACTACGCCCTTCTGCAAAATTACAACTTTTATGACAAAATGTCGGTCAAAAATAGTATTTTTGCATGATATTAAAACGATAGGCATGCGCGAACTGCAAGACGATTTCTCCCGTTTGGAACTGAACCTCAAGGCGGCAACGGAAAATTACCGTTACTTCCGCTCCTTGCTGGATCCCAAAACCAAGCTCCTGGTTCTGGTGAAGGCAAACGCATACGGTCACGGCGGTGTAGAGTTCGCTTCCATGATGCAGCGCGCCGGAGCGGATTATCTGGCCGTCGCCTATCCTGTAGAGGGTCTGGAACTGCGTCGAAACGGTATCTCCCTGCCCATCCTGGTACTCACCGCCGGCACGGATTTTTATCCGGAAATTATCGACACGCGTATGGAACCTTCCATTCCCAACCTGTACTCCCTCAAGAAGTTGGTGGAGATCCTTCGGGAACGGAACCTCAAAGATTATCCCATCCACATCAAGCTGGACACCGGCATGCACCGGCTGGGCTTCATGACGGACGAGCTGCCGGAGCTGGTGGAGTTCCTGAAGCAGACTCCGGAGGTGAAAGTGAAGGCCGTTTTCTCCCACCTTTGCGTGGCGGAGGACCCGGCGGAGGACGATTTTACCCTGGGCCAGATTCACCTTTTCCGCGACAATGTGAATTACATTGCCGATGGCATCGGCTACATGCCCATGCGCCATATCCTGAACTCTGCCGGCATCGAGCGCTTCCCGCAATTCCAGTTTGACATGGTGCGGCTGGGTATCGGCATTTACGGCATCAGCGCCCTGCCGGAAAAACAGCTTGCGCCCGTTGCTTCGCTCAAGTGTAAAGTGCTGCAGGTGAAAACTTTAGGGCCGAAGGACACCATCGGTTATGGTCGATGGGGCCACGCCAAGGAAGGCACCGTCATCGCCACCATTCCGGTAGGTTACGCAGACGGACTGGACCGTCACCTCGGCCGCGGCAACGCCTCCTTCAGCGTCAACGGCCACCGCGCGCCTACTATCGGCAATATTTGTATGGATATGTGTATGCTGGATGTGACCGGCATCCCTTGCGCCGTGGGTGACACCGTCACCATTTTTGGCGAGGATCCTACCGCCAGCGAACTGGCCAACATCCTGGGCACCATCCCGTACGAGATTCTGGTCTCCGTGCCCCGCCGCATCCACCGCCTGGTTATCCGATAGGGTGGCACCTGCCTCCGCTGCAAAAATCCGCCGGTTCGTAACCTGTTGTTACACAGCGTTCTATGCATAATCCTCGGCTCCATTTGCGCCGAGGATTTTCCGTAAATTATTCATACACAGCCACTTACCGACCAGCCCGCTTTGCCCACCGGAGTGGTTAAAGAACGGGGTGTGGCCTTGGAAGGGTCTTTGGAAAGGGATAGTGTGCTTTAAGCGGGTCCCGGAAGGGTGGTTAAAGAACAGAGCGGGGCCATGGATGAGGTTCAGGAGGGGGATGGTGTGCTTTAGTGGCTCAAGGGTGGCTGGCACCTGCCATCATGGCCAAAAAGTTGTGATAGTTAATTGATTGACTATCAGTGAGTTATTTAATAATCCTCGTTCGTTTTTTGAACGAGGATTAGTCTATAAATTGCTCACTTTCAATCACTTATCGATCACCCATTATTTCCTGCGCAGGGTGGCGGGACGCTAGAACAGTGTGGGGTGATTCTCCTCCAGTTCTGAGAGGATTTTGCTCATGATGGCCTCGCGGAAGAGGGCGGATTTGGCGTGCACTTTGAAGCGGGAGCAATACTCGTCGATGGCGGCCAGTTCGCTGTCGTTGAAATAGAGGACGTAGCGGTTCTTCCGCAGCAACAGTTCGCGCTGCTTTTCCAGATAGGCGGGGTCTACGCCGGGGATGTTTTTACGTCTGGCCATATCAATGAGATTTCTCGGCAGTCAAATCCACATACCGCCGCTGCACAACACCCTTCTTATCCAACTCCAGCACCATCGGGAGGGCAGACAGATCGAAGGTATCCAGCAGCAACCGCCCCTGCTCCGGCGCATCGGTCATCACACCATCCATATCTACCAGCAGCACGCGTGCACGGCGGTTCTCCTTAACCAAGCGCTCCACGGCCGCCAGCATATCCTGGCAGGAAGAACACTGGGCCGAATAGAACACCACATACGCAGGCGAACCTTTAAGCTTCCTCAAAGCAAACTCCCCGGAACGGTTCCCCGACACAAAAAAGCCGGGCTTGCGGCGCAACACACCGGACACGCGAAGATCCGGCACCTGCGAACCCACCGGCGTCCGGGAGCAAAGGTCCAGCAGCAGTTCACCCAACGAAACCACCTGCGCCTGGTCCTGAGGCGTATCCCACACCTCCGGCAGCTGAATATACTTCTTCACGAACGGAACTGCAGCCTCGCGGAACACCTCCGTTTTCCGGGACGATAAATAATACAGGAAGTCGCCCATGTTCTGCTTAAAGGCATCCAAATTCCCCTCCCCGAACGTACGGGCGGCCATATAATCGGCCACATCCATCACGTCGGAAACCTTCAGCGAATCCCCGAAGGCGGCAAAAAGCTGGTCGAAAGCAGACATCTGCGCTGCCTCGCCGTAGACAAACTGCCCGGAGGCGAACTCCTTGCCGAGCAACAACTGCAACGCCGGCGTATCCAGCCCGCGGCCCAAAATCTCCCCGCTAGGCGACACCAGGAACATCCGCGGCGTCTGCAACACGCCATACAGTTGCTGCCACGCGGCATTTCCGGGCACCCACACATGCGTTACGCCGGGAAAATCGTCCCGATACGCCTTCCAGGAAACTCCGTCCTGCCCCACGTAAATGGCATACACCGTCACCGGATACTTCCCTTCCTTCACAAACGCCTTCAGGCGTGCCGATTCCACCTTGCAAGTAGAGCAACCCGTATCGTAAAAATAGAGGACGGAATACCCCTCCCCGGGCACTTTCACGTAGGATCCGTCCGGTGCAAACGTGTTGATCTGCGGCGCCTGCATGCCGATAAGCGAAGACTCGTTAAACGCCACAAACACCTTGGCATTCAGCAAATCCATCTCCTCGGGCATGGCCACCTTGCCGGAAAGGAACCATTCCTTCGCTATGTGCACCGCGACGGCATCGTCCCCCATAATCTTGGACTGGAGGTAATGGTCGTACACCTTGAGCGCCACATACTGCCGCACCAGCGAATCCTTGCAGGACGCGATGAGAAAATCGCACTCCTTATTTTGGACCGATGCCGGCTCCCCGGCGAGCGCAGTGAAATACTCGTCCAGCTTGGCACCCAGCTCCGGATAAGGCTCCTGAGCCAGCAAGCCCCAACACATAAGGGTCGATAACCAACAGAGTATCAGCTTTTTCATAGCTCGATGCCCTCCGGAATAAAGGCCGAATAGTCCCCACCGTGACGGAGAATATCACGCACCGCAGAAGAAGAAATGTGCGCAAATTCCTGGGCCGTCGGAATAATGATGGTTTCGATATCCGGAGCCAGCCGGCGGTTGGCATCGGCAATGGAACGTTCCGTTTCAAAGTCGATCATGTTACGCACGCCACGCACGATGTGATGAATGCCCAACTGGCGACAGGCGTCGATGGTAAGGCTGTCGTACGAAATCACGGAAACGCCTGACAGTCCGGCGGTTGCCTTCCGAATAATGGAGAGTTTTTTCTCCATGTCGAAGAAGCCCCGCTTATCCTGGTTGATACCCACGGCCACCACCACTTCGTCAAACATGGTGAGGGCCCGTTTCAGGATATTCAAGTGACCGGCCGTAAAAGGGTCGAAGGAGCCGGGAAAAAGCGCTTTGGTTTTCATAACTGCCAGTTAATAGGAGTTTTACCCTCGGAAACGAGAATCTGATTGGTCTTGGAGAAATGCCGGCACCCGAAGAAAGCCCCCCGGGCCAGCGGGGACGGATGGGCTGCCTCCAGCACATGGTGACGGGTAGGGTCGATGAGCGCCGCCTTGCTGCGGGCAAAACTGCCCCAGAGCAAGAACACGATGCCGCTGCAATTCGCATTCAGATAACGGATGACGGCGTCTGTAAACTCCTGCCAGCCAATATTTTGGTGCGATGCAGCCTGTCCGGCCTCCACCGTGAGGATGCTGTTCAGGAGCAGGACACCCTGCCGGGCCCAGTTCTCCAGGTTGGGTCGCCCGCTCATGCGGATGCCCAGATCCGTTTCAATCTCATGGAAAATATTGCGCAGCGACGGCGGCATGCGCATGCCGTCCGGCACGGAGAAAGACAGGCCCATGGCCTCACCCGGGTTGTGGTATGGGTCCTGGCCCAGGATGACCACCTTCACCTGCTGCACCGGCGTAAGCTCGAACGCGCGGAAAATGAGCCCACCGGGGGGATAAATCACCTTCCCGGCGGCCTTTTCCTGATGCAGGAAGCGCGCCAGCTGTGCGAAATACGGTTTCCCGAATTCGCCCGCCAACGCGTCTTTCCAACTTTGCTCGATTTTTACGTCCATGGCCTTTCCTCATGCCCGGCACCGACCGGGCATCTAAAAGATGAAATTGATAACGTCCGCTATCGTTTTCACGTAGACAAAGATAAGACCTTTTATGTAAATTTCCTTGATATCTTCTACATCTTTGCGATTTTCCTCGGAAATCACGATGGTATGGACTCCCGCGCGTTTGGCCGCCAGGATTTTCTCCTTGATGCCGCCAACCGGCAGCACACGGCCGCGAAGGGTCATTTCGCCCGTCATGGCAATCTCGCTCTTAGGCGCTTTCCCGCGGAGCGCACTTACCATGGAACTCACCATGGTGATACCCGCCGAAGGACCGTCCTTGGGCACGGCGCCTTCCGGCACATGGATGTGGATATCCTTTTTCATGAACTCCTCCGTGGTGAGGCCGGCCAGTTCCGGATGGGCCTTCACATACTGCCAGGCAATCTGGGCGCTCTCTTTCATCACGTCGCCCAGGTTACCGGTCATCGACAGGTTGCCTTTACCTTCGCTCACCTGGCTTTCCACAAAGAGGATTTCGCCACCCATCTCCGTCCAGGCCAGGCCAGTGACCACGCCAGGGCCTTCGTTGCCCTTGACATCGTCATGGAAAGCGGTGGGAAGTCCCAGGTACTCGCGCAGATGCTCGGGCTCAATCACCTTCGGGAATTCCTGCTCCAGGGCAATCTTCTTGGCCGTCACACGCGCAATCTTGGCAATCTGCTTCTCCAGGCCGCGCACGCCGGATTCATGGGTATACTGGTCGATAATGCCCTGCAGAGCGGCATCGCTGATGGAGAGCTCATCGGCACGCAGGCCATGCTCCGTAAGCTGCTTGGGAACCAGGTACTTATGGGCGATTTCCAGCTTTTCTTCCGCCAGGTAACCGCTCACGTTGATCATCTCCATACGGTCCTTCAGGGCCGGCTGGATGGTGCCGATACCGTTGGCCGTGGTGATGAACAGCACGTTGGACAGNNGCGCTGGAAGGGTCGCCCTTGAAGTCCGAAGACAGTTTGTCGATCTCGTCCAGGACGATCACCGGATTGGAAGTGCCGGCACGTTGGATACCGTTCAGGATACGGCCCGGAAGGGCGCCCACATAAGTTTTGCGGTGGCCGCGGATTTCCGCCTCGTCGTGCATACCACCCAGGGATATCCTTATATATTTCCGCCCGAGCGCGCGGGCAATGCTCTTGCCCAGGGACGTCTTACCCACGCCGGGAGGGCCCCACAGGCACAGGATGGGCGACTTCATATTGCCCTTGAGTTTGAGGACCGCCAGATACTCGATGATACGGTCTTTCACCAGGTCCAGGCCGAAGTGATCTTCGTCCAGCACCTCCTGCGCATGCTGCAGGTCCAGATTATCGTCCGAGAGCTCGCCCCAGGGCAGGTCCAGCATAAACTGGATATACGCGAACTGGATGCTGTAGTCCGGCGAGGTGGGATTGTATTTTTCCAGGCGGGCCATTTCCTTGTCGAAGATGGCACGTACCTCCTTGGACCACTTCTTTTCATCGGCCCGGCGACGCATTTTCTCGAACTCCTCGCCCTCGTCCATACCCAGTTCCTCCTGGATGGTGCGCAGCTGGTTGTTCAGGTANNGCCTTCGTCCATGCCCAGTTCCTCCTGGATGGTGCGCAGCTGGTTGTTCAGGTAGTATTCCCGCTGCTGCTGGTCGATGTCCGTCTTCACCTTCTGGTTGATTTCCTGCTTGATCTGCAGGAGCTGCGTCTGGGTGTCCAGCACCTTCAGGAGGGCCAGACCGCGCTCATGGATGTCCGTGATGGACAGCAGCGCCGTACGCTCGGTGAAGTTCTCCACTTCGATGGTAGTGGCGATGAAGTTCACCAGGAAATGGAAATTCTCGATGCTGCGCAGCGCGCCGATCGCCTCCTTGGGCGCAAAGGACGAAGACTTGACGATAAGGGCCGCCTTCTCTTTCAGGGAATCGGCCAATACGCGGAGTTCGCGCTCGTCGGCATCGGCAGGAAGATCCTCTTCCATGTACTGGACGCGACCTTCCATGTAAGGCTCATAGGAGACGACCTCCTGCAGTTGGGCCAGCGTACCGCCCTGCAGGATGGCCGTCACGGTGCCGTCCGGCATTTCCAGCGTCTTGATGAGCTTGCACACGGTGCCGAAGCGGTACAAATCCGCTTCCTGCGGCTCTTCCACCGACACATCCACCTGCGGGATGGCGGCCAGCCAGCCGCTCCCCGCCTCCACGGCCTGCACCAGCTTCACCGACTTCTCGCGTCCCACCGTCACCGGGAAAACGGTTCCGGGGAACACCACGGCATTGCGCAGGGCCAGGATGGGGATCACCGGCGGCAATTCCGCCGTGTCCACCTTCATGGAAGCGGCCTCCCCCACTACGGGCATAATGTTCACCTCCACGGAGGAAGGCATCATCATATCTTGTAGATTTTTCATAAATTCTGCCATTTTGTCATATAATGGGGACACAATGGTCCCGGTCCCTTAATGGTCAATCTCCGTGCCATAAATGGATTTGGCAGTTTTTTACCGCTAATATTTTGATTTGTAAAAAATAAAGCCTAATTTTGCGCTGATTTTCAGTAGTGAAAACCAAACTAATAAAACTATAAAAACTATGACTAAGGCAGAGATTGTAAATGAAGTAGCCAAGACCACCGGACTGGAAAAGACGCAGGTTCTGGCAGTTATTGAAGAATTCACCAATGTGGTAAAGGGTTCCCTGGTAGCAGGTAATCCGGTGTACCTCCGTGGTTTCGGCAGCTTTATCATCAAGCACCGCGCCCAGAAGGCCGCCCGCAACATCACCCGCAAAACCACCATCACCATCCCTGCACACGACATTCCGGCCTTCAAGCCCGCCAAGAGCTTTGTAAGCGCCGTTAAAGAGAAATAAACCATTAACAACCATTCATTATGCCCAACGGTAAAAAGCATAAGAGACACAAGATGGCGACGCACAAACGCAAGAAGCGTTTGCGCAAGAACCGCCACAAGAAGAAGTAAGTCTTCTTCCAATTGAAACAGGGCTTGCGGAGGGATTCGCGAGCCCTTGTCCTACCAAAACCTACATTTCCACATGGAGTCAGAGAAACCGGACAAGGATCTGATTGTTGACGTAAGTTCAACGGAGGTACATATCGCCCTGATGGAAAATCACCGGCTGATAGAGTACAACACGGAGTC
>LXOW01319617.1_pt1 | contig 10902 bp, 13 predicted proteins | sample 1368591 | NCBI WGS metagenome assembly LXOW01 (sample SAMN04884650, study PRJNA319009) | bovine gut metagenome | isolation source: Cow rumen | host: Bos taurus | place: Italy: Legnaro (PD) | collected 2014-07-09
GATTCGAACCGGGGACACTGCGGGTATGAACCGCATGCTCTAGCCAACTGAGCTATGCCGCCATAGAGTCCTGCTCGCGAGGACTACGATAGTTTAACAGAAAGAAACGCGCTTTGTCAATATATTTTTTCAAAAAAGTCCGGGAGATGGAACGAGGGAAAGCAGTGTGCCGCTCTCCCTCGTTCAAGACCTCTTACAGCCCGTACAGCTCGGTGTATTTCTCCTCCAGATAGGCCGTGAACACGGTGGGATCGAACGCCTCGCCGACGGCATTGCGGAAGACCTCCGCCGGGGTGAGCAGGCAGCCATACTTCCAGATGCGCTCGCGCAGCCATTCGTCGATGGGGGCGAAGTTGCCCGCGCGGACGCAGGCGTCCACGTCGACGGTCTCCTTCATCTTGCGCAGGTACTGCGCGCCGTAGGCGCTGCCCAGCGCGTAGGAGGGGAAGTAGCCGATGTTGCCGCCGGCCCAGTGGCTGTCCTGCAGCACGCCGCGTCTGTCGTCCGGCACGTCCACGCCGAGGTACTCTTTATAGAGCCGGTTCCACTCGGCGGGCAGGTCGCGCACGGCCAGCTCGCCCGCGAAGAGGCGCTTTTCCAGCTCGTAGCGCACCATGATGTGCAGCGCGTAGGTCAGCTCGTCCGCCTCGATGCGGATAAGGCCTGGCTCCGCGCGGTTGACGGCGCGGTAGAAATCCTCCGCCGTGCCGCGGAGCTCCGGGAAGTGCTTCTGCGCGATGGGGAAGACGTACTCGCAGAAGGCGCGGCTGCGGCCGATGATGTTCTCGAAGAAGCGGCTCTGGCTCTCGTGGATGCCCATGGACACGCCGCCGTCGAGAACGGTGTACGCCAGCTCCTTCGCGCTGCCGGTGTCATAGAGCGCGTGGCCGCCCTCGTGGACGACGCTGTACATGGAGCTGGAGAAATCGTCCTCGTGGTAGTGCGTGGTGATGCGCTCGTCGAGGTGGGAGCCGAAGCTGATGGTGAACGGATGCTCCGTCGTGGCGAGGCCCACGCGGTCGAGATCGAGACCGATCAGCTTCATCAGCTCATAGGCGAACTCCTCCTGCGCGGCGGCGGGGAAGCGGCCCTTGAGGATGGAGTCGTCGAGCTGCGGCTTTGCCAGCACGCGCTTGAGCAGCGGCACGATGTGCGCGCGCAGCGTGGCGAAGAACGCGTCGCAGCGATCCATCGTCAGGCCCTCCTCGTAGCGGTCAAGCCAGTAGTCGTAGGGCGCCTTTTCCGGCGCGCACCACGCGGCGATCTTCTTGTGGAAGTCGAAGACGCGCGTGAGCACCGGCTCGAAGAGCGGCCAGTCGTTCGTCTCCTTTGCCTTGTGCCAGACGTCGTCCGCTTCGACCATCAACCGCTGGAAGGCGACGAACTCCTCCATCGGGATCTTCTGCATCATGCGGATGTCCTTGAGCAGCAGCTGTACCTGCCGCTGCTCGCCGCGGTCAAGCTGATCCTTGTTCGCGTCAAGGAAATCGAGCAGCGCGACGGTGTCCTCACCGGTGGCGAGCAGATAGTTCTCCTGGCTGAGCACGGCGAGCGTCTGCGCGCGGTTGTCCGCCACGCCCCTGGGCGCGCCGGTGACGCCGTCGTAATAGATGATGGCCATCGCGTGCGCGAATGCGCTCATCTTGTGCTGGAGCGCAGTCAGCTTCTCTCTTCCTTCCTGCAGTGTCATTGCCGTTCCTCCTGTCGAGTAAAAAGATTTTCGGGGACAGTATAGCACGCCCCGCGGCAAAAGAAAAGAGCGTTTCTGCCGCGGGGCGTTCGTTTACTTGACAAACATACAGCGGATCGCGTTGAGCACCGCGAGGATCATCACGCCCACGTCCGCGAAGATGGCGAACCACATGTTGGCGACGCCGAACGCGCCCAGCACGAGGCAGGCGAGCTTGACGCCGATGGCGAACCAGATGTTCTCCTTCACGATGCGCAGGCACTTGCGCGAGATGCGCAGCGCCGTGACGAGCTTGAGCGGATCGTCGTCCATCAGCACGACGTCCGCCGCCTCGATGGCGGCGTCCGAGCCCATCGCGCCCATCGCCACGCCGACGTCCGCGCGCGAGAGCACCGGCGCGTCGTTGATGCCGTCGCCGACGAAGACCAGCCGATCTCTTTCGGACGCGCGTTCGGCGAGCAGCCGCTCGACCTGCGCGACCTTGTCCTGCGGCAGCAGTTCGCTGTACGCCTGATCCAGCCCCAGCTCCGCCGCCACCGCGTCGGCGACCGCCCTGCCGTCGCCCGTCAGCATGACCGTCTGCCGCACGCCGCTGCGCCGGAGCGCCGCGATCGCCTCCGCGCTGTGCGGCTTGACCACGTCGGAGATGACGATGTGCCCGGCGTATGCGCCGTTGATCGCCACATGCAGCGTCGTGCCGGGGTGACGGCAGGGGCGCCACGCCGCGCCGAGGCAGTCCATCAGCTTCCCGTTGCCGACGGCGACCGCGTCGCCGTTGACCTTCGCAAGGACGCCGTGCCCGGCGAGCTCCTCCACGTCCTCCACGGCGCAGTCGTCCGCCTCGTCGGGGTAGGCGGCGCGCAGCGAGCTCGCGATGGGATGCGCGGAGTAACGTTCCACGTGCGCCGCGAGGTGGAGCAGCTGCTTCTCGTCCAGCCGTTCCGGGTGGATCGCCGTGACCTCGAAGACGCCCTTCGTCAGCGTGCCCGTCTTGTCGAACACGACGGTCTTCGCCTCGGAGAGGATCTCCAGATAGTTGGAGCCCTTGACCAGTACGCCCTGCCGGCTCGCGCCGCCGATGCCCGCGAAGAACGACAGCGGGATGCTGACGACCAGCGCGCAGGGGCAGCTGATGACGAGGAAGGTCAGCGCGCGGTAGATCCATGTGCCCCATGCCGGCGCGCCGCCGGTCAGCAGCAGCGCGAGCGGCGGCAGCACCGCCAGCGCCAGCGCAGCGCCGACGACGGCAGGCGTGTACACCCGCGCGAAACGGGTGATGAAGTTCTCGGAGCGGGACTTGCGCGAGCTGGCGTCCTCAATCAGCTCCAGTACGCGGGAGACGGTGGATTCGCCGAACTCCTTCGTCGTCCGGATACGGAGCAGCCCGCTGAGGTTGATGCAGCCGCTGACGACCTCGTCGCCCTCCGCTACGTCCTGCGGCGCGGCCTCGCCCGTGAGCGCCGCCGTGTCCAGCGAGGAACTGCCGCCGACCACGACGCCGTCGATGGGCACGCGCTCGCCCGGCTGGACGACGATGACCGTGCCGACCTCGACTTCGTCGGGATCGACCTGCTCCAGCTGCCCGTTCTCCGTCTCCAGATTGGCGTAGTCCGGCGCGATGTCCATCAGCTCGCCGATGCTCCGGCGGCTCCTGCCGACGGCGTAGCTCTGGAACCACTCGCCGACCTGATAGAACAGCATGACCGCGACCGCCTCGGTGTAGTCGCCGCTCTTCTCATAGAGCGCCAGCGCGATCGCGCCGACCGTCGCGATCGCCATCAGCAGGTTTTCGTCCAGCGGCTGGCGGTTTTTGATCCCGCGCAGCGCTTTGAGCAGGATGTCGTAGCCGACGATCAGGTAGTCGATCAGGTACAGCGCGAACTGCGCCGCGCCCGTCACGGGCAGGAAGCGCAGCAGCACGGTCAGCGCGGCGGAGACCGCGATGCGGATCAGATTGGTTTTCTGTTTCTTGTTCATTGTGAGCGGCCTTCTCTAACAAAGATTTCGCTCCGGGAGCGGGGGATCAGAGGAAGATCTCGCAGTCGTCCTCGACCTTCTTGCAGTTGGCGCGCACCTCCTGCATCACCGCGGCGGGATCGGCGCCGTCCTCAAACTCCACCTTCATCTTCAGCGTCATGAAGCTGACGCTTGCCTCCTTCACGCCCGGCGTCTTCGAGGCGGCGACCTCCATCTTGTCCGCGCAGGCGGCGCAGTCCACGTCGATCTTGTAAGTCTTTTTCATAGCGGTTACTCCTTTCTGCTGCAAAACAATTAAGCGATTATTTAATCGTTGAATAGATGGTACACCTGCGACAGAGGATTTGTCAATGCCTTTTGCAGAAAAATAAAAGATTTTTTAATCGTTTACTTTTTGCGCTGCCTGTTTTATAATGAAGCGAACGATGACGGGACAAGGAGGCGCCGGAATGGGCAAAGAGATCAGGCTGCCGCACGAGCACCACGGCGCGGCGGCGCAGCAGAGCATCCTGGAGGCCATGCCCTCCGAAACGGTCACCCGCACGGTGGCGGAGGCGCTGGGACAGCTCGGCGACCCCTCGCGCCTGCGGATCTTCTGGCTGCTCTGCCACACGGAGGAGTGCGTGGCGGATATCGCGGAGTATATGGAGATGTCGAGCCCGGCGGTGTCGCACCACCTGCGCCTGCTGAAGACGGCGGGGCTGATCGTATCGCGCCGGGCGGGGAAGGAGATGCTCTACCGCGCGGCGGACTCCGTTCTGGTGAACGAGCTGCACCGCATCGTTGAGCGGATCGGCGAGATATCCTGTCCTGCATGAGCGAAATAGCAGCAGAACGCCCGGCTCGGCCTTGTGCCGAACCGGGCGTTGTTTGTGCTTTCGTTATTCCGCGGCCTCGTCCAGGATCTCCTTGACCATCGACTTGAGGTCTTTGTCCAGTACGTGGTGCTTGGCACGGTAGCGGTTCAGCACGCGGTGCAGCTGCGCCTGCGCGATCACGCCGCGCTCGCCCGTCACCACGCAGAACAGCTCCTGATTGCTCATTTCGGTGAAGGGCTTCTGCGTTTCTTTTTCGCCCAGTGTTTCCGGCGCGGCCTTGCTCTTGGCGGTGAAGGAGTCGAGCACCACCTTGAACAGGCTGACGGAAGCCGCCATCTCCGGCGTGATGACGAAATCACGGCCGGTCTGCGTCTTCATGATGAGGAACAGCGCGCCCATCTTCTCTGCGGAGTCGGTGACGAGGGTCATCTTGCCCGGGCCCATGACGCTGCGGTAAGCGGCGCTGTAGCGGCAGGGATCATTCCCGCCGGAGAGCAGCGTGGCGCCGGTGTCGATCTCAACAAAGGCGGGGCTGTTTGCGGCGGCGGCCCGGTACTTTCGGCCCGCGCCCGCGCCGTGCATATAGAGCGTCAGCTTTCCGTCTTCCAGAAGATAGCCGTAGTGGAGCGGCACGACGTAGAGACCGTCCTCGTCTGACAATCCCAGATGCAGGATCTTTGCCTGATTCAGAATATCCTCGATTTGTGCGAGATCCGTGATCTCGCGATCCTTGCGGCGCATTTCCATCATAGCGGCCTCCTTTATACACAGTTATTTAATAATATTACACTTTGTCGGAAAATTCAAGCCCGCCCCGCGCCGTTTCACTTGTTTTCCGCGCGAAGCGCAAAAAAGACGAACGGAAGCATTTCTGTTCGTCTTTTTTTGACGTGCGTTTATCCCTCGATCAGCTTCCGGAGGATGCTCGCCGAGAGGTCGGCGGTCTCCTGCTCAAACTCGCCGAACGAACCGGCGGAGCTGCCGTCGGCGAGGTCGGAGATCGCGCGCAGCACGATGAACGGCACGCCCGCCATCGCCGCGACCTGCGCGATGGCGCCGCCCTCCATCTCGGCGGCGACCGCGCCGAAGGTCTCCGCGATGTCGCGCTTGGCCTCCGTCGAGGCGACGAAGAGGTCGCCCGTGGCGATGCGCCCGGTCTTGACGCGCTTCGCGTCGATGATCGACTCCGCCGCCGCGCGGAACGCCGCGATCAGCGCCTCGTCGCTGCGGAACACGGTGGGCGTTCCGCGGTGGTCCGGCTCGCAGATGTTGCCGCGCGCGTAGCCGAAGTTGACCGCGTCGAAATCGTGCTGCACCAGCTCCGCGCCGATGACCACGTCCGCGACCGCCAGCCCCTCGCCGACGCCGCCGGCGATGCCGGTGTTGATGACGCAGTCGGGTGCATATTTGTCGATCAGGATCTGCGTGCAGCGGGCGGCGTTGACCTTGCCGATGCCGCATTTGACCAGCACCACGCGGCTCTCTCCCAGCGTGCCGCTGTAAAAGATCAGTCCGGAGTGCTCCTGCGTCTCCGCGTTTCCGAGCGCCGCGCGCAGCTGCGCGACCTCGCTCTCCATGGCGCCGATGACGCCGAAGGTCTTGTTTTTCATCCTGTCACGAATCATAGAACAGTCTTCCGTCCTCCGTTTTCAGCCGCTCCGTTTCCGGATACGCAAAAGTTTTGGGATCGTCGGCGTTCGCGGCGAGGTAGTCCGCGAACTCCGCCGCGTACCACTTTGCCATGCCGAGATTGTGCATCAGATAATGGCCGCAGTTCTCCGGCGCGGCGCCGGGGACGCTCTCCGCTTCCCCGACCGCGCGGAAGGCGCGCAGGATCAGGTCATAGATCGCCTGCGGCGGGCGATCGCCTTTGAGGAGGAGGTAGAACCCGGTCAGGCAGCCCATCGGCCCCCAGTAGACGACCTCGTCCTTCCAGTCGGGATCGTTGCGGAGGAACGTGGCGATGATGTGCTCGAGCGAGTGCATGGCGGCAACGTCGATCACCGGTTCTTTGTTCGGCCGCTTCAGCCGGATATCGTAGGTGGTGACCTGCCCGCCGCCGACCTGATCCGTCCGGCTGACAAAGATGCCGGGAACGATCGCCCGGTGGTCTACGGAAAAGCTCGGTATCATATCCCATCGTCTCCTTTCGGCACGGCGAACAGCCGCCGCGTTCAACTGGCATTATACGCAGTGGGAACAGGCGTGTCAAACGCTTTTTCGCTTCGCCGGAGGGCGGCGCTTTCGGCGACGGGGATATTGACAGCCGCCGCCGCAGGTGATATCTTGATTTGCAAATGAATTGCATTTTCAGAAGGTGATGGCTTTGCCGAAATATGTGACGCGCCAGCGCAAGACGCTGACGGATTATCTGAGCGCCCACGCCGATGAGCAGCTCTCCGCACAGGAGATCGCCGCCGCGCTCGCTGACGATGGCGTGAGCCTCAGCGCGGTGTACCGCAACCTAGCCGAGCTGGAGGCGGAGGGACGTCTCCGCCGCACTGCCCGCGGCAGCGGGCGCGAAGCGGCCTATCAGTTTATCGGCGCGGACGAGTGCAGAGGTTGTCTGCATCTGCAGTGCAAGCGCTGCGGCCGCACCTTCCACATGGACGCCGCGGGCGCCGAGCAGCTCAAAAGCGTGGTGGAAAAGACGGAGGGCTTCGCCCTCGACAAGGGCGACACCGTGCTGTACGGCGTGTGCGAGATCTGCCGGGACGACTGACATGGAAAAAGCGAAGCAGACGCACCCCTTCCCGCCGCTGTACGACGCGCGCTCGCGCGTGCTGATCCTCGGCTCGTTCCCGTCGGTCAAGTCGCGCGAGCAGCGGTTCTTCTACGGCCATCCGCAGAACCGCTTCTGGCGCGTGCTGAGCGGGATCTTCGGCGAGCCGGTCCCGCAAAGCATAGAAGAGAAGAAGTCGCTTGTGCTGCGCAACCGTCTCGCGCTGTGGGACACGATCGCCGCGTGCGAGATCGCCGGCTCGTCCGACGCGAGCATCACGAACGTCGTACCGAACGACCTGCGTCCGATTCTGGACGGCGCGGAGATCCGCGCGATCTTCTGCAACGGCGGCACGTCGTACAAATGGTACAATGCGCTCCTGCGCGACAGCCTGGGGCGCGGGGCGGCGCCGCTGCCGTCCACCAGTCCCGCCAACGCGCGCTGGACGCAGGAAAAACTGACGAAAACGTGGGGCGAGGCCATCCTGCCCTTTTTGGAGTGACGATATGGGAAACGAACTGTCCGCGGCGGCGGATGCGAAAAAAATCAGCTTCACGAACCGGGAGCTGATCACACTGATCGCGCCGCTGGTCGTGGAGCAGTTCTTCGCCATCACGGTCGGCCTTGCCGACTCGCTGATGGTCGCCACCGTGGGCGACGCGGCGATCTCGGCGGTGTCGCTGGTGGACTCGATCAGCAACCTGATGATCTACATCTTTTCCGCCATGGCCGCCGGCGGCGCGGCGGTGGCGGGACAGTACATCGGCCGCCGCGAGCAGGACAACGCCAACGACGCGGGGCAGCACCTCGTCGCGCTGCTGTGCGTGACCTCGCTCGGCATCGTCGCGCTGGCGTATCTGTTCAAGCGCGTGATCCTGACCGCCGTGTTCGGGCAGATCGACGCGGACGTCATGGCGGCGACGAACAAGTACTACAGCATCGTCATGGCGTCGATCCCGGGCATCGCGCTCTACAACGGCGGCGCGGCGATCTTCCGCACGATGGGACGCAGCGACGTGTCGCTCAAGGTGTCGCTGCTGATGAACGGCATCAACGTCGGCGGCAACGCGCTGCTGATCTTCGGCTTCCACATGGACGTCGCCGGCGTCGCGATCCCGACGCTCGTGTCGCGCACCGTGGCGGCGGCCGTGATCCTCGCCCTGCTGTTCAACGACGCTCTGCCGCTGCACCTCTCGGACGTCCGCGCGTTCCGCTTCCGGCCGCGGCTGCTCAAAAACATCCTGTATATCAGCGTCCCCAGCGGCATTGAGAACGGCATGTTCCACCTCGGCCGGCTGATCCTGGTCAGCCTGATCTCGACCTTCGGCACGGCGTCCATCGTCGCCAACGCCATCGGCAACACGCTCGGCAACTTCCACTGCTTTGCGGGTCAGGCGCTGAACCTCGGCATGATCACGGTCGTCAGCCGGTGCGTCGGCGCGGGCGATTACGACGGCGCGCGGCATTATCTGCGCAAGCTGCTGAAGGCGGGCTACGCGCTCATGGCGGCGGTGAACCTCGCCATCATCGCGCTGCTGCCGCTCATCATGCGCGTCTACGACGTCTCGCCCGAGGGCGAGCGCCTTGCGGTCATCGTGGCGCTGATCCACGGCGTCGCGTCGATCTTCCTGTGGATCCCGTCGTTCTCGATCCCGACCTTCCTGCGCGCCGCGGGCGACGCCCGCTTCACGATGCTCGCCAGCATGCTGACGATGTGGCTCTGCCGCGTGGTGTTCGCCTACGTGTTCGGCAAGTATATGGGCTTCGGCGTGGTCGGCGTCTGGACGGCGCACTCCATCCTCGACTGGATCGTGCGCTCGACGGTCTTCCTCCTGCGCTACCGCAGCGACAGGTGGACGACCAAGGCGATCGCATAGAAGGACGGAAACGAAAGGGAGGATGAAGGAATGCTGATCGGAGTGATTGGGGAAAACTGCAGCGGCAAGTCAACGCTTGCAGACGAGATCCAAAAAGAACTCGGCGGCGAGGTCGTAACCGGCAGGGACTATCTGCGGATGGCGAAGTCCGAAAGCGAGGCCGTCGCGCTGTTCCGGGAGAAACTGAAGCGCGCTGTTTCGGGGGAGAATGTGATCTACGTGATCTCCGAGCCGGGGCAGGCCGATCTGCTGCCGGAGGGCGCGGTGCGGATCCTCGTCAGCGCCGACATCGACACGATCAAGGCGCGCTTCCGGGCGAGGATGCGCGGGAACCTGCCCGCGCCGGTGGAGCAGATGCTGGAAAGGAAGCACGGCCTCTTTGACGGCGGCGTCTACGATTACCGCTTCGACGGGGCGAACGGCTGCGCCGCCGCGCTCTGCGGGGAGTTGAAGAAGCGCCTGCCGTGACCGGACTGTTTCGGAGAAATCGAAAAAACAGGCGTGACCGCCGCGGTCACGCCTGCTTTGTGTTCGGGAAAACGGTTTTCTTACATCTCCACCGTGATGTTGTCCGTTCCGTGCTCCTCAAACTCGCCTAAGTACTCGTCCATGCGCTCGCAGAGCTCGTCGTAGTTCTCGGGCGTGGGGGAATCGCTGTCCATGTCCCGCAGCGCGAGCTCCTGCGCGAGGATCTCGAAAAACATCGTGTCCTCGTAGGCCATGATCGCCTCGTGGATGCCGCCGTCCGCAAACTTTTTCGACGGGATCAGCTCGCCCTTGTAGGACTCCACCAGCGAGATCATGCCCTGGTCGAGGCAATGGGAGAAAACCGCGGTCTCGACGTCGTCGTAATCGCGGATACGGTCGTCGCCGCGGGTGGAGTTGATCACCCAGTTGCCGATGTATACGAGGTCGAGAAGACGGCGAAACTGCTTATCCGTCAGCTTGAGTTCCATACGCGCCTCCTGTAAGAATCGAAACTTAAGGTGTATTATAGCAGGAATTTTCAAAAAAGCTATAGGAAAAAAGGAGAAGCCGTAGTATAATTTGCTGCATGAAACGAAATGCGGAAATGACGGTGCGCGCCCGCACGGACTACCCGGACGGCGCGCGCGAGGATATGAGCTATACGGCGCCCGGCACGCTGGAGGAGATGGACGGCGTCCTGCGCTTTGCCTACGACGAGCCGGAGACCGCCGGGCTCGGTGCCGTGCGCACGACGCTGACGCTCGCGGAGAACGGCGCGATCCTGACGCGCGCAGGCGCGGTGCGCAGCGAGTTCCGCTTTGCGGAGGGCGCGCCCCACGAATCATTGTATGAAACGGCGCACGGCGGCTTTCCCGCCCGCGTGACGACGAAAAAGCTGCGGGTGAAACAGGATGCGCGCGGCGCGCTGGTCGAGCTGCGCTACGCGCTGGATATCGGCGGCGTGACGGGGGAGCACCGGCTCAAGCTGCTGATCCGGACGGAGGACGAGATATGAAGAAGGTCGCATTGGTCACAGGCGCCTCGCGCGGCATCGGCCGCGCCGTCGCCGCGCGGCTCGCGCGCAGCGGGTACGCCGTCGGCGTGAACTGGCATGAGCGGAAGGACAAGGCGGACGAGCTGGTCGCGGCGCTGACCGCGGAGGGCTGCGCCGCGCTCGCCGTGCAGGCAGACGTCGCCGTGCGCGCCGAGGTTGACGCGATGGTGCGCCGTGTGGAGGACGCCTTCGGCCCGGTGACGCTGCTGGTAAACAACGCCGGCGTCGCGGGGCAGGCGCTCTTTCAGGACGTGACGGACGAGATGTGGGAGCGCTACTTCGCCGTCAACCTCAAC
>LXOW01051278.1_pt1 | contig 10901 bp, 10 predicted proteins | sample 1368591 | NCBI WGS metagenome assembly LXOW01 (sample SAMN04884650, study PRJNA319009) | bovine gut metagenome | isolation source: Cow rumen | host: Bos taurus | place: Italy: Legnaro (PD) | collected 2014-07-09
CTGCTGGCCTGCCTGATCGGGAAATGGCCTGCGGGCATTCCGGAGGTGTGGGACGGCCTGGCGAACCGCAATCCCGCCGGCGGCCGCATCTTCCCCTGCCTGTTCATTTCCATCGCCTGCGGTGCGGTGAGCGGTTTCCACGCTACGCAGTCTCCGCTGATGGCCCGCTGCATCGGCAATGAAAAACTCGGCCGCCCCATTTTCTACGGCTCGATGATTACCGAAGGCGTCATCGCCCTCATCTGGGCGACGGTCTCCTCCTGGTTCTTCTTCGCCGGGGGCAATGCGGAGATGGGCGCATCCGACGTCGTCGCCGCGCCTGCCGTCGTCACCAACGTATCACGCTATTGGCTCGGCACTTTCGGCAGCGTGCTCGCCATTCTCGGTGTCGTCGCCGCGCCGATTACCAGCGGCGATACGGCCCTGCGTTCCGCCCGTCTGATGGTGGCCGATGCCCTGCACTTCAATCAGCGTCCCATCAAGAACCGCCTTGCGGTGAGCATGAGCCTTTTTGTCGTGACCGGCGCCCTGCTGGTTTACAACATCACCGATGCCCAGGGCTTCAACAAACTCTGGGGCTATTTCGGCTGGGCCAACCAGACGCTCTCCATCTTTACGTTCTGGACGCTGACCGCCTTCCTCGTGCGGCACAGGAAAGGCGCTGCCTATTATCTGGTGACGCTGCTTCCCGCCTGCTTCATGACCGCAGTCTGCGTGACCTTCATCCTGACGGCCAAAATCGGCTTCCGCCTTCCGCAGGACTATGCTCCTGTTATCGGCGCGGTGACCTTCGCGCTCTCCGCCTGCGTATTTTTCTGGTTGAAGCACAAGAAACTGGATGCTCAGCCATTGGTATAATAAGTGGCTGCTGACAGCGCTGACGCTGCTGCCGCTTGCCGCTTTTGCACAAGGGGCGTATGAGCCCGTGCAGTTGTTCATCAACAGCGCGAACGGGGTTTATGCCCGCGGTGATTCCATTAAAATCACCGCTTCCGTCAGCCCGGAGGCGGAAGAAACCCTGCTGCTGCAATTGATTTCCTACGGGAAGGTGACCTATAAGAAGAACCTGCCGCGTCCACAGGGCGATACCCTGATTTACTCCGCCGCCTTCGACGCCCCGACCTCCTGTATCGTACGGCTCGGGCCGGCATCGGATCCGAAGACGGTGACGGGCGTCGGCTTTCTCGTGGAACCGGAAAGTTTCCGGCCCGGGTTCCCGGTGCCGACGGACCTTCGTACTTACTGGGACAAGGAACTGAAGCAGTTGCGCAAATGCAGGCCGCAGGTGGAGACCCGTCCGGCCGAGGGCCTGGAAGAACAGGAGGAGCAGGAATTCGTCTGTTACAAGATAGAAATCAATATGCCTTCCGGGCGGCCCTGCCGGGGCTATGTGGCCTATCCCCGCGGGGCGGCGAAGCGCTCGCTGCCCATCTACCTGTTCGTGCACGCCGCCGGCGTCCCGAAGCCCGGCTGCCGCGCATCGGCCCAGAAAGCGGTCTCGCTGGCCCGGAAGGGTTGCATCGCCCTGGATATCAACGCACACGGTATGGAGGACGATATGCCGCAGGAGTATTATGATGCGCTGGACAAAGGCGAACTTTACCGCTATCCGACCCGGGCGTTCACCTGTGCGGAAGACTACTATTTTCACAATATGTATCTGCGCGACGTGCGTGCGCTCGATTATGCCGTTACCCTTCCCTGTTGGGACGGGCAGCGCATCCTTGTCCAGGGGGAGAGCCAGGGAGGCGGTCAGGCGCTTGCCCTCTCCGGTATCTATCAGGGGATTACGCACGTAGTGGCGACGGTTCCCGCCATTACCGATACGGGTGCCGTACTGGACGGGCGCAAATGCGGCTGGCCGAGTTCCTCGAATACAAAATTTGCCGTCACGCCGCTGGGACCGTCCGTGATGGCCTATCACGACGGTGCGACGCTCGTATCGCTTTTCCGGGGAGATTTGTACATCGAAGCCGGGAATATCGATACGACCTGCGATCCCGCGGCCGTTTCCGCGGCTTACAACAATGCGAATGCCGCGCGCTCCAGGCAGATTCTCTACTTCCCCTGGAGGCCGCACACCCGGATGGATATCCGCAACAATGAAGATTGGCGCGAATCCGTGCTGAAGCGGCGCGAAGCGTTTATTGAAACAGCGCTTTCAGCCCGTTGAAAGTGGCGTTCGAGATATCGGAGACGGGGCTGATGCGCTTCAGGCTGGAGACGGAGGCAAGCCCCTGCCGCAAACGCGTTTCAAACAGGTCGAAGGAACGGGAAATCTGACCGCCGAAGAGCAGGCAGCCGATACTGTATTCTTCCATAAGGGGCGCCACGGCGGTGGCGATATCGCTGCCGACTTCGCCAAAGCGTTCTGCCGCCGCTGCATCCCCGTTCCGGGCCAGGTCCGCCAGGTCTTTCACGCTGATTCCGTCATATCCGCGCAGGAACCCGCGTTTGGAGGCGTAATCTTCCAGAATGCCGCCTTTCCACGGCAAATTCCAGATGGGAACTTTCGGGGAGCCGGTATCGCCTTTGAGGATTTCTCCGTCGATGCTCATCGAAAAGCCCAGGCCGGTGCCGAGGGTGATGAGGGCCACGCGCCGGTAGTCCCGGCCGTTCCCGCTGGTCATTTCTCCCAACAACATCGCGTTCACGTCGTGAATGAAGCGGTAGGAGGCCGCTCCGGCGATGTCCGCAAAGCGCTCGCCGTACACGGCGGCGAACTTGTGTTTCATCAGGAAGATGCCGTTCTCGTAGTCGAAGGGACCGGGTATGGCGACGGCTACGCGCTCCGGAAGGCCGCCAGGACCGCCGGAGACGGCTTCCCGCAGGGAGGATGCGATGTCCTCCCTGCAGCCGTTGGAGTCAATGGGGATCTCGCGTCCGTCGGAACACTTGATGAAAGTGCCGCCTACGTCAAGCAGGATCGTTCTGGTATCCATCTCTCAGGCAGGTCTTGTGGACGCGGATGGGTTCGTTCCCCAGATTTTCGATGACGTATTGGCCCATATCGGCGGGCACGCAGGCGATTTCCATGAAATCCAGGTCAAAGTAGCGCTCGGGATGCGCCTTGCTGCGGATGCGGACGCGGTCTCCGTCCACCAGGGTGAGGACGTGGAATTTCTCGCCTTTCGTATCCTGCTCGCACTGCTTCTCGAATTCCAGGCGGCGCAGCGAGAAATAGACCTGCGGATTCTCTCCGAGGATGTATTCCTCCCAGCCGTCGCCCTTGTCCGCCAGACGCGGCTCCTGGACGATGTAGTCCGGGCTGGACGGGTCGTGGATCACGCTGGCCCGGCGGTTCTGGTTGACGTTGATTTCGCCCAGGTGCGTATGGATGGGACGCTGTTTGCCGTCGAAGTCCAGCCGCAGATAGTCGTACATCTTGTAAGTATAGGAGCCGATGGTCAGCGAGCCGATTTCCAGAATGACCTGGTTGCGGCCGCTGGAATGGATGGTGCCGGCGGGCAGCATGACCTGCAGGCCGGGGACGGATTTCTCGTAACTCACATACTTCATATAGTCGCAGGGCTTGTGCTCGGTGTCGGCAGCCTCGATTTCACGGAAGAACGCGGGGATGTCGGCGTCGTCGCGGAAGCCGATGAACGTCTTGGCTTCGTGCCCGGTGATGACGACATAATAACTTTCGTCCTGGCGGCCGAACTCATTGTAGTTCTTCACGTTGAACTCGCCGCCCGAATGGCACTGGACGGACATGTTTCCAGTGGAGTGGTAACTGTCGTCCCAGTTGAAACGGATGGGGAAATAGCCCTTGTACTTCCGGACGCAGGTCTCGCCCATCAGGTTCACGCCCTCCTTGTGGACGAAGGAACAGTAGTTGATGTCGAGCAACTGGTCTCCGGCTTCTACCTGTACGCTCACTTCCATCGGGATGAAATCGAACACCCAGGCGCAGTTGCGCATCTTTTCCGGCAGATGGCGCAGTTTCTTCATATAAGAACCGCCCCAGACGCCTTCCAGATAGCAGGGTTTGGCGCGGAAAGGATATTTGACCAGTTGTGCGCAGATGTCCGCGAAAGTGGCGAAAGGCATCATCTGCAGGTTCGCGCGGTCGTTGTCAAGGACGTACCAGTCCAGTTCCCCGGAGGCGAAAAGGGCTTTCCGGAGTTGCACGGCATTCTCGAAATCGCAGTAGTAGCAGCGGCGGATGGTGCGGTTGATGATGCCCGTATGCTTTTTGCCCAGGTTGGCGTATTCCCCGGCGCGGATGCGGAGCATCGAATTCATCGGCGTGATGTCGAAGAACACTTTTATGTCGTAGAGGCTCCGGAAATCGGGAATGAGGCAGCCGTAGCCATAGACGGCGAAAATTTTGCCGGGTGCCCTGGCCGCTGCGACTTCCTTCTTGAAGGACTCCGCCTTGCCGGCGTCGATCAGCCCCTCATAGCCCCCGTGGTACACTTTTCCGTACAGCAGGGTAGGGTCTATCTTGGTGTCCCAGATGAGCATCGGGTCAATGATGTCGTCGATCTCCTTTCCGCTCTTGAGGGTGGCGGCATTGCAGTCCAGGCTTCCGAAATCCAGGTTCAGCAGTTCGCACTCGCGGGCCAGCAGACTGATGAAAAGGTCCCATTTCGTGGTCGTATAGCCGTCAAGGGCGATGATGACGCCCTCTTTGCGGGCTTTCCCGGCGATGCCGGCGGCAAATTTCTTCACTACGTTAGGTGTCCCGCCGGCGATGATGGAGGCTTGGGTTTCGGGGGACAGTTCCGGCCTGTTCACGGCTTTGGGGTCGTGAAAGGGGAAGGGGTTGTACATAAAACTCATAAAGCGATATCTATAGAATGGTAAACTTGCAGTTGTTGAAGACGAATCCTTCTACGTGTTCGAAGACGTCCTCTTTCTTTTTCTCTCCGTTTCCTTCAAAAGAACAGTTGTCAAAGACGAAGTTCTGAAGGGGACAGCCGGCCTTGCCGTGGAAATGGGGCAGGGTGGGGCCCGACGAATGGATGTTGGAGAAGCGCACGTTGCGGATGGCGTCCACCTGCGTATCGGGGCCGTCAAAGATGTCGGCGAAGATGGGGTGGAAGAAGATTCCCTCCATCCGGATGTCGGAGAACAGGAGGTTTTCAACGAGGGTGGCCTCACGGCCATAGTCGGGATTGGGTTTGGGGAAAGGCAGTTGGATGGCTATGCCGGTCTTGGACTCGGTGATGACCAGGTTGGACACCACGCAGTTGCGGATGACCCCGTCGTTCCTCCAGCCTACGCGCACGCCGCAGGCGCGGGTGCGCAGTACGCAATTGGTGATGACGGCCCGTTCCATCGGCTTGTTTTCCCGCAGCGAGCGGCTGTTGGCCCGCAGGACGATGCAGTCGTCGCCGCACTCGATCTGGCAGTCCGATACCGTCACGTCGCGGCAGCAGTTGAGGTGGATGCCGTCGTTGTTGGGATAGCGCAGTTCCGAGAGGATTTTCAATCCGCGGATGCTGACGCGGTCGCAGTCGTGAATCCAGTAACCCCAGCCGGCCGGCTGGTTCACCATCGTCACGTCCTCAATTCGTACGTCGTAGCAGCCGGCGAAGAAAACCACGCGGGGAAGGGTCTTATCCATCTCGTTCACGCGCTCGTATTCCCAGCCGTTTGCATTGGGCTTGTCCCGCTTGCGTACGTGGAAGGTGCCGTTCCCGTCGATCGTTCCCGTTCCGGTGATGGCGATCTGCCGGGCTTCGTCGGCAAAGATGACGCAGGCGTTGCGGAAACGGGGCAGATTCTCGCTGACGACGTGTTTCACGTCTTTCCATTCGGGGAAGTCCTCGATTCTGGGAGAAGCCAGCAGGCGGGCGGTGCGGCCCAGGTGGAGTTCCACTCCGTCTTTGAGTTGGATGGGACCGGTGAGGAAAGTCCCGTCCGTGAGGACCACGCGGCCGCCTCCGGCCTTGGTGCAGGCGTCGATGGCCTTCTGAATGGCCTGGGTATCCATACGGACGCCGTCGCCCTTCGCCCCATATCGGCGGACGTCAAAGTCTGCGCCGGCGAGGGGAAGTGCCCAGGCAGCAAGGCAGAGAAGGAGAATGAGTCGTTTCATCATTTATCGGATTGAATAGAATTCAAAGCCCATCAGGGCGGCGAAGGCTTCCAGTTCGGCGCGGTAATCGCCGTCCACGATCGCATAATGCTGTGTGGCGCCGATCCGCAGGACCTGCTCCCAAAGTTCCTTTACCGGAACCTCGGGCCGGAAGATGGTGTGGCTGTACGTGGCCAGCAGGTGCTTTTTCGCGCTCTGCGGCGTGTCCTTTTCGGACAGGCTTTCGGCCAGGAAGGTAATCAGTTTGTACTTGCCGTCCTGTTCGTACAGGCCGGCCACGGTCTTCAGGCCGGGGCTGATCCGGTACCAGGCGAACGGGGCGCCGGCATACTTCCAATGGGTTTTGGCGAAGCGGACGTCGCGGGAAATGACGACATTGTCCTGCCAGGCGGGGTCGTTGTGGTCGTTGGGTCCGGCGTGGCCGCCGGCAAAAGTCCCGAATGCATCCTCGATGTGGAAAGGCTCGATGAAATTCACGTGCTTTCCGCTCAACAGTTTCAAAATATAGGTGATGAGTCCCGCGCCGATGTCGGCCTCCGGCACCAGCACGCTCACGTTCTCGTTGAACCAGTCGGGGTAGAATCCCGCGCGGCAGCCGGCGGTGCGGAAGGTGGCCTGGTCGATATCGTTATAGACATAGCAGTCGATGTCGTTCTTTTCCGCCATTTTCTGGATGGCGAGGGTGGCCTTGACGCAGCCGATGAACTTGTCTTCCTCTACGTCGGGCATCATCTTGTATTTGGCGGTCAGTTCGTCCGCATAGGCCCTGACCTCCGCGTCGCTCAATTGGTCAATCTCCGTGCCGTAGTCGGAGTAGGGGAGATAGTGGATTTCCGGGCCGATTTTGGTGAAGAGGTCGTAGTTGTCGAAGTAGGTGCTCCACATCGCCTCGTTCATATTGGCCATCAGCCCGATGTTGGACTCGCGCAGGAGGGCGCGGGTGCGGGCGGCATCGGCGAAAATGCGGACCTTCTCCGTAATCTGCGCGCGCGTGCCCAGGACGGTGCGGATGTTCTTCCTGCCCGTGCGGGCGACGCTGCCGGACCCTTCCAGCGAGCCTACGAGCGTGCCGGCGCAGAGGTAATCGACGAAATCATCCTCGTCCAGGGTGGTCTCGAAAGTCATCTTGTCCTTGGCTACATTGCAGAAGAGGATGGGAATGTCCGGACAGTCGCGCAGGAAGCGGATCCAGGCGAAATCCTCGCTCCAGGAAAGGAACTCGGCGTAGATGAAATCCACCTTTTCGTTGTAGAAGAGGTCCATCGCCCGCCGTGCGTCCTCCCGTTCATAGACGATGCCCGGATCGGCAAGATCCAGGAAATCCATCGATGCCTTGATTTCCCCTACGGCCTTTTCCTTGCGCTCGCCGTAGGTGCCGCGCTTGGGACCGGAAAGATTTTTGAAGCGGGGCGACGCAATCAGCAACAGCCCTGCCTTCGCTTTCCTGTTTTTCTGTTCAGCATTCATCGCGTTGAAGATTTTTTCTTAACTTTGTTGCATCACAGTTATGTCTGGTGCGGCCTAACTGTGGTGTAATGTGGTGCAAATCTACTTATTTTTGCGGAGATATCCAAAATGATTGATTTTTTTGTCGACCACGACAGCCGGACGCCTTTTTACACCCAGATTGTCAGGCAGTTCGAAGAGGCCCTCAAGAGCGGACGGGTGTCCGAAGGGGAGATGCTTCCGTCGCTGAATGCGCTGGCCGCCGAACTGAATGTCTCCCGGGAGACGGTCAAGAAGGCCTATGGCATTCTCCTGGACCGTTCCCTGGTGGCGTCTCGGCAGGGGAAAGGCTGCTTCGTGCGCAATGTGGCAGAGAGCAAATACCTGCGGGTGCTGATCATCTCCGATATGCACAGTATCTATAAGCAGATGTTGCTGGAGGCCTTTCAGGCGCGGCTTTCCCGCAGGGGAGACATCGACGTGACGGTGCTGCTGCACAACCAGGATATCGGTCTGCTCCGTTATTATCTGGACCGCAGCCTGGACAATTACGACTGGTATGTGGTGGTCCCGCATTTCCCGCTCGACGCGGCGGTGCAGGCCGAGGTGCTTCGCCAGTTGCGGCGGATTCCCAATAAAAAACTGATTCTGCTCGATCGGGAACTTCCAGCGCTCCCCGGCAATTATGGCGCCGTCTATCAGGATTTTGCCTGCGATGCCTACGATGCGCTCGCCGCACAGGCGGAGGCTTTTTCGGGAAAGGGGAGGCTGAATGTCGCGGCGCTGCCGTCATCGCTCTACAAAGCGGACCTGGAACGCGCGCTGCAGCGGTTTGCGGCCGATTATGGCAAGGAAATCGTGCTGGGGAACGGGGTGCCGGAGCAGATTCTTCCCGGCGATGTCTGCGTCCTCCTGGGCAGTCAGCACGACGACGGGCTGGTGGCCCTGGCGCAGAAAATGGACGAACTGGGGCTGGAGGTCGGCCGCGACGCCTTTATCATCGGCTATAACGACATTCCCCTGAATGCGCTCGTGCTGGGCGGACTGACCTGCCTCTCGACGGATTTCGCCCTGATGGGCCGCACAGCCGCCGACATGATCCTCTCCGGCACCGTCAGCAAGGTCCACAACCCCTTCCGCCTCATCCGGAGGAAGACATTCTGAGAAACTTTTTAAATGTATAAGTGTATGATTCTTTCTACCACCCCGTCCATTGAAGGACACAGCATCAGTGAATACAAGGGAGTTGTTTTCGGAGAGGTCGTCTCCGGCGTAAACTTCTTCCGGGATTTCAAGGCAAGCATCCGCAACATTATCGGCGGCCGCTCGGGTTCTTATGAGGATGAACTGATCAAGGCAAGGACGCAGGCCCTGAACGAGATGTCCGAGAGGGCGGCCCAACTTGGCGCGGATGCCGTCGTCGGCATCGACATCGACTACGAGGTTCTGGGCGAGAACGGAGGGATGCTGATGGTCACCGCCTCCGGAACGGCCGTGAAATTGGGGTGAGGAAAATAAACCTCCCGGTCCGCTTCTTGTAATCCAGGTATTCCTGGCCGAAATCGGCCGCCAGGCGCTTCTCTTCTGTTTAATCGTTGGATTATCGTTGAAGCATCGCCTCGCAGGCTTTCAGCAAGTCCTGGAAAGTCCGTTCAAAGTCTCCGGTGTACCACGGGTCCGCGATGTCGCGCCCGCTGCCGGTATAGGACATCATCAGGTGGATTTTCCCCTCCGGGTCTTCCGGGATGATCCGTCTGATTCCCCGGAGATTGTAGGTCTCCATATAAACGATGCGGTCGAAGCGCTCATAATCGGAGCGGGTCATCTGCCGCGCCCTTTTGTCCGGATCGAAGGGTACGCCGTGCTGCTGGAGACAGCGCCGGGCCGGCGGATAGATGGGATTGCCGCTCTCCTCCGCGGAAACTGCCGCAGATTCGATGAAATACTGCCCCTCCAGGCCCCTGGCCTTGACGAGGGCCTTCAGGATAAACTCCGCCATCGGACTCCGGCAGATGTTCCCGTGACAGACGAATAAGATGCGTGTCACGCTTCGTCCAGAATCTGCCCTGCGGCGTTCTTGGTGTCCACTTTTTCGATGATGCGCTCCAGGATGCCGTTCTCATCGAAGATGAAGGTGCGGCGGAGCGTCCCCATCGTCGTCTTGCCGTACATTTTCTTCTCGCCCCAGGCCCCGAAATCCTGCAGCATTGCCGTGGTGGTGTCCGCCAGCAGCCGGAAGGGCAGGCCGAACTTGGCGCGGAAGCCGGTATGGGACTTGGCGCTGTCCTTGCTGACCCCCACGACATTATAGCCCGCCGCCGCGAGCCGCGCGTAATTATCGCGGAATGAACAGGCCTCGGCCGAACAGCCGGAGGTATTGTCCTTCGGATAAAAATAGATGATGGTCTTTTCCCCCTTGCCGATGAAATCCGCCGACTTCACCGTCGCGCCATCCTGGTCCAGGACCTCGAAGGAAGGCATTTTGTCCCCGATTTTCAGCATAATACAAGTCGATTGTTCCCCAAAGATATCAAAAATTCTTAATTTTGCACGATGCTGTTCGATCCGCTGCGCCGCAAAGATGTTCCTGACACCCCCGAGGAGAGGGTGCGGCAGTGGTTTATCGCCCTGCTGCGGGACAGCGCGGCGGTGCCCCCGGGCCTGATGATGAGCGAAGCCGCCCTCGAATACGGCGGGAAGCGCTACCGGGCGGACATCGTGGTCTATGACCGCACCGCCGCCCCGCTGGCGGTGGTGGAGTGCAAGCGGCCGGACGTGAAAATCGACGCGGCGGTGGCGGAACAGGCGATGCGTTACAACATTGTGCTCGGCGTCGCGTTTTTGTTCCTGACAAACGGAAAAAACACTTATCTTTACAAGCGCGAAGGCGATGCGTTCCGTGCGATGGACCACCTGCCTGCCTATGAGGAGATGCTGCAATGCCGACGATAGTGCCCCAATACCTTGACCGTCCGATCTTTAAGATCGTGAGCGAAGTGGCCCGCGAGACGGGCGTGCGTGCGTTCGCGATCGGCGGCTACGTGCGCGACTGCTTCCTCGGCCGCCCTTGCAGCGACATCGACATCGTCGTGGAGGGCAGCGGCATCGATTTCGCGCGCGAAGTGGGCAGGAAAACCCGTTCCAAGGTCTCTTATTTCAAGAATTTCGGTACGGCGATGCTGCATTTCGCGGGCGACGAGGTCGAATTCGTCGGCGCGCGCAAGGAATCCTACCGCCGTGAATCGCGCAAGCCCATCGTCGAAAACGGAACGCTCGAAGACGATCAGTTGCGCAGGGACTTTACCATCAACGCGATGGCGTTCAGCCTGCAGGAAGAGGCCTTCGGCGAACTGGTGGACCCCTTCGGCGGCATCCGCGACCTTTCGGCGGGCATCATCCGCACGCC
>LXOW01462764.1_pt1 | contig 10901 bp, 9 predicted proteins | sample 1368591 | NCBI WGS metagenome assembly LXOW01 (sample SAMN04884650, study PRJNA319009) | bovine gut metagenome | isolation source: Cow rumen | host: Bos taurus | place: Italy: Legnaro (PD) | collected 2014-07-09
CTACCTCAATCTTAACCACCACTTTCTTCACCATCTTAGGCTCATCTACACACAACTGCGGCATGTGACCATCCTGTGGATAAAATATGGCAAAATAGCCATTACCAATTATCATTTCTTGTGGTTTTTCATCCGTTGAGTAAAAAGCCACGTCGGAATCTTCATCATAAGGCTTCGTTTCTTTCAACCTCTCTATTGGCAAACAAGCAACTCGTTCCTGTCCCTTCAACAAACATTGAATGTCAATGAACTTTTTGTGAGCCTCATAGGCATACTCATTCACTAATTTGGTTTCATACTCTGAAACGATGGCTTTTACACGAGGGTTGATTTGGTGAACACCTTCGTTAATCTCAGTGTCTATATTTCTCAAAAACACCAATCCCTCAAAAAAATCATTTGAGAGACCTTTGTAAAGTTCTATATTGAGGAGACTATCGAAAATCATTTTAGTTGATTATTACATCTTTTGATCAAGATTCTTCCCCTTCTCCTCATGCTCGAAGTTTGGGATGAACTCCTTGATAGCCTCTACCACTTGCGCTTTAGTGAAGTCGGAATTGGCGAAGAGGGATTCCAACTTAGTGAAGAAGCCATTCACCTCGTCCATATCGTGACGGGTGGTCTGCTCCACTACGCCAAGGGCTTGGAAGCGTTGCATGTCAATCTTCTCGCCTGGCACGTAGAACTCCTCGTAGGCTTTCTCGCCTGTGGTGTCGGAGCCGAAGTAAACCACAGGATAGGTCGAACTGTCATAGCCCATTCCAGCAGCATACGCTACGGCTTCTGCATCATTGGCGCATTGCTTCTTCTCAAAGCCTTCGGCCTTTACGAACTCATCACAAATGGCCGAGAAGGTGAGCATCTGGTCTTCGCCCAGTTTGGGGAAGAACACTTCGCCGCCATTGCCGAGGATGCAGGCCAGCATGCAGATTTGGCCGCTCTCCTGGGGCGACACGAAGTAACGCTTCACATCGCTTGGTGCCGCCAGGGGCTGCTTCTTCTGCAGGCGGTGAATCCAACCGTCGGGCAGCGAGCCGTTGGAGAAGGCCACGTTGGCAAAACGGGCGGTGGTCACCTTGAAATACTTATTATAGGCCATCACCAGGTCTTCCATGATGCGCTTGGAGGCGCCCATGATGTTGACGGGGTTGGCGGCCTTGTCGGTCGAGACGCAGAAGAAGTGCTTCGGGGGATAGACCGTGAGCAAATCCATCAGACGTTTGGCCTTAATATCGTTGTTCTCAATGAGTGCCTGCACGCTGTAGCGGTCTTTCTCCGAACGAACATGTTTGTGGGCGGAGAAGTTGGCTACAATATCAAAGCCTTTCTCCTCACGGAAGATGCGTTCAAAGATTGGGTCTGCAAAGTTCAGAGTGTAGCAACGGAACTCGTCGGGCACATAGAGTCCCTGCGTACTGCGCACATCACGAACCAATTCTGCCAATCCATTCTCATTTAGGTCAACCACCACTACCGAGGCAGGCTCAAAGCGCAACACCGCCTTGATGAAGCTGGAACCAATGGAACCCGCACCACCTATAACACAAACCTTCTTGCCTTTTATCTCTTTTGTTAGCGTTTCACGATTAGCCTCGATGTCAGGGACGAACATACTGACAGGACGGAAGGTCACGCTGTCAGCGATAAATTTGTCTAAATTGAACATATATTGTATTTTGTTTTGTTTCAAGTCTCAAGATTGACCTTCGGTCTTCCTCCTTATTCGCTTCATTGTCTTCTCTTCAGCGGTGCTGACTCACTTCATTTGTTTTGCTTCAGCGGTGTTATTCGCTGTTGTTCACTTTAACGCCAATGTGCTCATGGCCTCCGGCTCGCGACCTACGGTTCATGACCTTTGGTTCTCGCTCGGGATAGCTCAAGCAAGCTTGGCTCTCCTCTCGCTCGTACGTCAGTTCATCTTACTGATAAAGTCTTTCTTGCTCTGTGCATACTGACCTTCGCGAACATTGGCTCCTATACCTGTGCCACAACGTAGGAGTTGCTTAGACGCTATAGTCTCATCCTTCTTCTCCTTGAGAACCGACAGAGCAGCGAGCACAGAGCTAAGCTCGCTTAAGCTCTGTCGAGTCGCAACGGAGGTGGGCGCAGCCAAATCGGTAGCATTTATATATACTGCTTTGCCTTACAAATTGAGTTGAACTCAAAAAGTGACTGAATAAACTCACTAGCGTTCAAGAAGTAACTGGGATAAGCATCTTGCAGTTCTTTCATATCGGAAACAGCAACAAGAACAACAGCAGCATTGCTGTCATCAATGGACTTCTCTACTTCAGAGTAGTATTTTGTCGCATCTTCAAACTTGGCAGACTGGAAATGTCTCAATTGAACTCTTTTCTCGGCAAACTGAATAAGGAGAACCGCATAGCCTTCGTGTAAAGTATGCTCTTCTGAAATCTTAACGGCACTTGACACGGGGACAGGTGCCTGTCATGCGGGCGGTGAGGGAGAATTTTCATTTTGATTTGATTTTTTAAGGCTCTTATGCCACAAAAGACTGATTATTTTGAGAGCGCGTCTCTCCGAGACGCTGGTACTGAGTTCTTTTTACCCCAGACTGCACTTCGTTTTTCTGGGGTTATTGAGAGTCAGCATCTTTGATGCTGTGGAAAAATCAGTCATTTGTTGAACAAGAGCGATTTTTAATTGTTAGACTTAAAAAACCGAATCCTTAACCCTTGCACTTTTTTGCTACAATCAACGAAAAAGTTAGAACTGCACACTTATGGTCAGATGTATCCCAACACTATGACTCTTGGCTACCACTTACTTTACGATGTTCGGCACTCCGTTCAGTTCGTTCTGTATATATTCAAGAGAGGCAATCTTTTCAATGGTTTCTTGGAGATTGAGTCGATAAGTGTTGTTGGAATTGAACTCCTCGATGGTTGCGCGCTTGACGTCACCCTCCTTGAAGTACTTGTCGTAGTTGAGGTCGCGGTTGTCAGCGGGAACTGCATAGAAGTTGCCCATGTCGATGGACTTGGCTGCCTCTTCCTTGGTGAGGAGGGTCTCGTACATCTTTTCTCCGTGTCTAATTCCAATGACTTTGATTTCCTCTTTTTTGCCTCCGAACAACTCGCAGACAGCTTCGGCTTGGGTCTGGATGGTGCAGGCGGGGGCTTTCTGGACCAGGATGTCACCATTCTTGCCGTTCTCGAAGGCAAACAGCACCAGATCAACAGCCTCTTCCAGGCTCATAATGAAGCGGGTCATCGTAGGCTCGGTGATGGTGATGGGGTTGCCCTTGCGAATCTGGTCGATCCACAGCGGAATCACAGAGCCGCGGGAGCACATGACGTTGCCGTAGCGGGTGCAGCAGATCTTGGTGTCACCAGAGAGACGGCTCTTGGCCACAGCGATTTTCTCCTCAATGGCCTTGGTGATGCCCATGGCGTTGATCGGGTATGCGGCCTTGTCGGTGGAAAGGCAAATGACGCATTTCACGCCAGCATCGATGGCGGCATCCAAAGTATTGTCAGTACCAATCACATTGGTTTTCACTGCCTCCATCGGGAAGAACTCGCAACTCGGCACCTGCTTGAGGGCCGCTGCATGGAAGACGTAATCCACGCCCTTCATCGCGTACTTGAGCGTTGACTTGTTACGTACGTCGCCAATGTAGAACTTGATCTTGCCCGCCACCTCAGGCATGCGCGCCTGAAAGTCATGACGCATATCGTCCTGCTTCTTCTCGTCGCGGGAGAAGATGCGGATCTCACCGATGTCGGTTTTCAGAAAGCGGTTCAACACTGCATTACCAAATGATCCTGTACCGCCCGTGATGAGCAATACCTTGTTTTCAAACAAACTCATATTCTATATACTAATTGTTATTTTTCTTTTTTTGGCTCTTATGCCACAAAAGACTGATTATCTTGAGAGCACGTCTCTCCGAGACGCTGGTACTGAGTTCTTTTTTACCCCAGACTGCACTTCGTTTTTCTGGGGTTATTGAGAGTCAGCATCTTTGATGCTGTGGAAAAATCAGTCATTTGAGAAACAAGAGCGTCTTTTTTTTGAACACGAATCTCTCTAATTGAACGAATCTTTTTTGTAGATGACAATCTTGACCAAGCTTGCTTTGTTGGTAAACAAAGGTTGATATTGTTTTGAAGCACTCTGAAATCTTGTTTTGAGTTCCTCGAACCGTTTCACGACTCGGCATAGTTCAAACGAGTTTGACTCTGCTCTCGCTGCTTTGCGCTTTCAAGATGCTTCCAAATAATAACAACTCATCATCTACATAAAGTACCTATTTATATTCGGTAGATTCGTGCAATTCGTGTTCGTTAATACTTTCTCCAAACCATCTTATTCACTACGCCAACGTAGGACTGGATGATGCGGACGACCTTGGTGCTCACATTCTCGTCCACATAATCCGGCACAGGGATGCCCGGCAGACCGTCGCGAATCAAAGACACGGCTACGTCCACACTCTGCAGCAGGCCTTTGGTGTCGATACCGGAGAGGACGAAGCAGCCTTTGTCCAGCGCCTCAGGGCGCTCGGTGGAGGTGCGGATGCAGACGGCCGGGAAGGGATGGCCCTGACTGGTGAAGAAGGAGCTTTCTTCTGGCAGGGTTCCGCTGTCACTGACCACGCAGAAGGCGTTCATCTGCAGGCAGTTGTAGTCGTGAAAACCAAGAGGTTCATGCTGAATCACACGTTTGTCAAGCTGGATCCTTCGACTGGGCTCAGGACAGGACGCTGCTGCTTCGAGACGCTTGCGGGAACGGGGGTGGCAGCTGTAAAGGATGGGCATATCGTACTTCTCTGCCATCTTGTTGATGGCGTTGAAGAGGCTCAGGAAGTTCTTCTCCGTGTCGATGTTCTCCTCGCGGTGGGCGCTGAGCAGGATGTACTTGCCCTTTTCCAGGCCCAGACGCTTGTGAATGTCGCTGGCCTCAATTTCTGCGAGGTTGTTGTGCAGCACTTCGGCCATAGGGGAACCGGTGACGTAGGTACGCTCCTTGGGCAGACCCGTGTCAGCCAGATAGCGGCGGGCATGCTCGGAGTAGGCCATGTTCACATCGGAGATGATATCCACGATGCGGCGGTTGGTCTCCTCGGGCAGGCACTCGTCCTTGCAACGGTTGCCGGCTTCCATATGGAAGATGGGGATATGCAGGCGCTTGGCGCCAATGACGCTGAGGCAGCTGTTGGTGTCGCCCAGCACCAGCACGGCATCGGGCTTCACCTCCACCATCAGCTGGTAGCTCTTGGCGATGATGTTGCCCATGGTCTCGCCCAGGTCGTTGCCCACGGCCTCCATGTAGATGTCGGGGTCGGCCAGCTTCAGGTCCTTGAAGAAGACACCGTTGAGGTTGTAGTCGTAGTTCTGACCGGTGTGCGCCAGCAGCGTATCAAAGTACTGACGACATTTGTTGATGACCGCAGCCAAGCGGATGATTTCGGGGCGGGTGCCAACGATTATCAATAGTTTTAATTTTCCATTGTTTTTAAAAGAACTCATATTCCAATTTTTTTTAACTCTGATATTATTTTTCTTTTTTTGAACACGGATGACACGGATTGAACGGATTTTTATACTACTATTCTTTCGTGTTCCAATTCGTCTGAAGAACCGAAGTTATACAGCAAACCTAATTTGTAACCTGTGGCATGAAGGTAATTGTATACCTGCGAACGATGAGCATCATCCAATGCGCTTACCGCTTTCAGTTCCACAATTATCCTCCCATAGCAGACAAAATCTGCTTTGTAAGTTTGCTTCAGCTCCACACCATCGTAAACGATTTTCAACTCTTTTTCACGTTCATACGGAATATTACGTCTTTGAAACTCTATTTCCAAAGCCTCTTGATATACAGCCTCAAGGAAACCATGTCCTAGTTTGTTGTAAACATGGAACGCAGCCCCATTGATAGCATAACTCAAATCACTATATATCAACATATCCGTATAATCCGCTAAATCCGTGTTTGTTTAAACCTTCTCAAAGAATGTATCCGGCTTGTTGGGGTTGAAGATCTCGTTGCAGTACATGACGGTGACGAGGTCTTCGGTGTCGGAGAGGTTGATGATGTTGTGGGTGTAGCCGGGGAGCATGTGGACGGCCTGGATGTGGTCGCCATCGACTTCCCATTCCAGCACCTTGCCCTCGGGGTCGTTGAGGTTGCGCTGCTGGATGAGGCCGTGACCCTTGACCACGATGAACTGCTCGAACTTGGTGTTGTGCCAGTGCTGGCCCTTGGTGATGCCCGGCTTGGAGATGTTGATGCTGACCTGACCGGCATTGAGGGTGTGAACCAGCTCGGTGAAGGAGCCGCGGTCATCGACATTCATCTTCAGGGGGAAAGCCACTTTCTCCTTGGGTAGATAGCTCAGATAGGTGGAATACAGCTTCTTGGCGAAGCTGCCGGCAGGAATCTCAGGAATCATCAGGTTTTTGGGCTGTTCGGAGAAACACTGAAGCAACTTGACAATTTCACCTAATGTAACATGATGTGTTACTGGACAGTAACAATATCTCCCTTGCTTTGAACACGAATGACTATTATTTTCGTGATGTGCCCCGCGAACTTGATGAGCGAACACGGATGACTCGGATTGAACGGATTTTTCATTATCCGTTTTATCCGTTAAATCCGTGGTCGGAATAACTTCGAGGCCATTGAATTCACATCTATGTTCCTTGCCTTCAAGGCAGGCCATCATCTCGTCGACAAGGTCATCTATATAAAGGAGTTCCAGCTCAACGCTGGGGTCATTGACGGTATAGGGCAGGTCGTTGGCAAAGGCGTTGCAGAACGTGGCCACGGCACTGTTATAGTTGGGCCGGCACCATTTGCCGAACAAATTGGGGAAACGGTACACCAGCACTTTGGCTCCAGTCTCTTTGCTATAGTCGAGGAACAAGTCCTCGCCTGCTTTCTTGCTGCGGCCGTACTCGCTGTTGCCGAAGCGGCCAGTGAGGCTAGCCTGCTGGCTGGAAGACAGCATCACGGGGCAGCGGTTGCCATATTTCTTTAAGGTGTCAAGCAGGGTGCTGGCAAAACCGAAATTGCCCTGCATGAACTCCTCTTGGTTCTGCGGACGATTTACCCCGGCTAGGTTGAATACGAAATCGGTTGTGCGACACCACTCTTCCAACTGCTCGGGGGTGGAGTCCAGGTCGTACTCATAGACGGCCTCCACGGTGAGCCCGGGAAAGCGGCGGTCCTTTCCGTCCTGTATATTCTTGAGCGCCCAGCAGAGGTTCTTGCCCACGAACCCCTTGGCTCCTGTTACTAAAATCTTCATTTTATTCTTTCTATCAGTTTCTTATCTGCTTCCAATCACCATTCTTAGAAGCTGTTTAAGTTTGATTGTATTAAAGCGACATATCCTCCCACATAATCCCGCGCGGATTAACCATTGGAATGGGCGGGGTTGACTATTGCTGTCTGTTTGACGAGTTGGTTATCTCTGTAACTGTTTAATTCTTTCTGACTGTTTTTTGTAGTCCTTCCAGCATTTATCCCAGCTAGTGATTTGATGATAGGGGAATTTCTTTTCGTTATCTACATATTGTCCCAGGTACTGGAATGCTTTGTCAATCCGCTCGCTGTGCGTTTGATAATAGTTGGGATACCAATAACGCGCCAGGTAACACATGTCCACGATGTGCGTCAGATTAAACACTGAATAGGTGTATGCCTTTGTTCGCTTCAATTCTTCCGGTTGACGTCCGTCTTCCATTATCTGTCGCTCGATGCGCAACGATGCAAATTCGTCCACTATCGTCTTTGCCTTTTTCTCCTTTCCCGCAAACAGATACATGTTTGCCATCGTCACATCGTATGCAAGGCTGATGTTGTTTTTCTCGTCCCGAAATTGCTTTCCATACCGTGATTCCGAATCCTCGGCGAAGGCCAGAAACCACTTCTGCATCCCTTTCATCGTTCGGCGGTTGATCTTTTTCTCACCATTGACCAGACGGATGCTTTCTATCAGTGTGTTGAATTCATAGGCACTTATCAAACCCGTGCTGCGGCCCTTGTTGCCATTCTGTCCCGGTACCACCTGCGAATATTCAAAAGTCGGATACATATAGGTCTCCTTGTCGAGAAACCATACCCGCAGTTGCAGTATGAAGGCATCGTAGTATTTCTTTTCGCCACTGATGTAGAACGCCCTGCTCAATGTCTTGCACCGACTGACCATCGTCGACAATCGTTCGTTGTCGTAGTCTTTGATTGCTGGGTTCACCTCTCCGTCGCGGTTCACATACTTTCCCGGGTTCAGCGAGTCCGGCCACCAGTAGCGTCCGATGCTGCAGAAATAATGCTTTTCCGGCTCGAATGTCAACTTCTTCTTATCTGTCACCGCCAGCGGTGCTTGTCCGCAGAGTTCGTCCGCCTCCGCCAGTATCTTCTTCGCCGCTTTGCTTGTACCGCCTTCCTTCCGCATCTTATCCAGCTGGCTCATATCCCAAACGAGCGGTCTGTCGTTCTTCACCCTCGCCTGACACGGAAGCAACAGCAACAGGAGTAGCGATACTAATATGCTCTTTCTGAACACCCTACAACTACATCTGACCATCTCAAACATTATTGTATTTTCCGAAATAATGTTCACTGTCACGTTGTTCGACGAGGTCACGGGCGACGAGGACTTCGATGTGGCGCTCGACGCTTGGGGCGGGGAGGCCGGTGGAGTCCGCTATCTGCTGGATGGAGTAGCCGGGGTGGACGACGAGGCAGGCGAGGACGACGCGCTGAGGAGCGTTGATGCCTTCGATGGGGCGGATGATGCCGTCTTCAAGGCTGACGGTAAGGTGGGAGGTAAGATCCTCTTCATGCGAGGAGTTCTTTGGATTCTCCTGCTTCGCGAAATCTTGTGAGTTATTTCCTTTCGGAGATTGGTCAAGATTGGTTAATCCAGTAGATTTATCTTCGGTATCGCTGATTTCTCTTGATGGGGCCTCCTCGAGGCGACGGGTGGCGTATTGGATGAATCGTTCGGCAGCACTCTCACCCTCATCTTTCTCGTCGTGCTCCCATGGCAACTTCGACTCCGACTTTGCCGGCGCAGCATACTCGCTGTCGAGCTCCTTGGTGATAGCCTCGACGCGAGGCTGCATGCGTTTGAGGGCTTCGAGGATTTTCTCCGCCTCCTCGGTGCGCTCCTGCTCCAGCCGCAGTTTGAAGACATCAGCGGCTGTCCAGAACATGCACAAGGTGGTGTAGCGGCCTTTGTGGACTGCATACATGGGGCGGATGGCATCGTAGGCCTCCTCTATCCTACCCTGCTTGCGCAGGTCGAAGATGTCTTTGACAGTCATTTATGCTTGATAACAAACTTCCACAACAGCACTTACAATCTGCCGTCAATGATACTCCGGTCAAGGGTACCCTTGACGTCATAGATGACGTGATTGGGGTTGAGCAGAGCGGCAACGTCCAACGTCTCGAACTGCTTGTGGGCGACAGCGGCGATGACAGCGTCAAACTTCTGCTGGGGCAGTTCGTTGACGACCTCGACACCGTACTCGTGCATGACCGCAGCGGCATTGGCCCACGGGTCGTAGATGGTGATATTCGACGTGTACTCCTCCAGCGTGTGATAGATATCGACCACCTTGGTGTTGCGGATGTCGGGACAATTCTCCTTGAAGGTGACACCCAAGATGAGAATCTTGGCATCCTTTACCATCACCCCCTTCTTGTTCATGCACTTGATGGTCTGGTTGGCCACATAGGCACCCATGCCGTCATTCAGACGGCGGGCATTGCTCATCACACGCGGAAGCACGCCATAGACCTGCGCTTTCTGGATCAGATAATAGGGATCGACGCTGATGCAGTGACCACCCACCAGGCCCGGACTGAGCTTGATGAAGTTCCACTTGCTACTGGCGGCCTCGATGACATCGTGCGTGTCGATGCCCATGGCATTGAATATCTTGGCCAGCTCGTTCATGAAGGCGATGTTCACGTCGCGCTGCGAGTTCTCGATAATCTTGCTAGCCTCGGCCACCTTGATGCTCGGGGCCTTGTGGGTGCCGTTGACCAGCACGCTGTTGTAGACCTCGTCCACCAAGTCGGCAATCTCAGGCGTGGAGCCCGAGGTGACCTTCTTGATTTTCTCCACCGTATGGGTTTTGTCGCCGGGATTGATACGCTCCGGACTGTAACCAGCGAAGAAATCGACGTTGTATTTCAGACCCGATACGCGCTCTACCACCGGCAGACACTCTTCTTCAGTCACACCGGGGTACACCGTGCTCTCGTACACCACCACATCACCCTTGGAGATAACCTTGCCCACCGTCTCGCTGGCCCCCCAGAGGGGCTTCAGGTCGGGACGGTTGTTTTCGTCAACGGGCGTGGGGACCGCCACCACATAGAAATTGCAGTCACGGATGTCATCCAAACGGGTAGTACACTTGAAACCGTGGTTCTTGATGGCATCCTGGAGCAGGTCGTCGGCCACCTCCAATGTGGCGTCGTGACCCGTCATAAGGGCATCGACACGTGCCTGGTTCATATCGAAACCGACGGTTTTGTATTTGGTCGAGAACAAACGAGCTAGCGGAAGTCCCACATAGCCGAGACCTATAACAGCAATCTTAATTTCATTCATATCGTTGAATATTACCGCCTTATGAAAAAATCCAGCAGAGCCAATTTGTGCGCCTATGCACGCCAAAGGCACCGTCTGTCACAAGTAAAGGCGGAGGTTATTTGTGGATTTCGTCCAAAAAAAGTTAGTTACCCCTTAACAGACTTACCCATATAATTTGCAAAATTAGAAAAAAACTAAAAAACATACAAGTAAATAAGTAACTTATTTATAAAAAAAAGGTGGCACTTTTATGCATAAGTCCAAGATTGGCCTTATGCGGGAGGGGGATTGGGGATTGGCCTTATGT
>LXOW01190155.1_pt2 | contig 10900 bp, 9 predicted proteins | sample 1368591 | NCBI WGS metagenome assembly LXOW01 (sample SAMN04884650, study PRJNA319009) | bovine gut metagenome | isolation source: Cow rumen | host: Bos taurus | place: Italy: Legnaro (PD) | collected 2014-07-09
GCCTGCATGTTGAAGAAGTGGGTCGGAATCTCGCTTTCCGGGAGCAGGAATTTTTTCTGTTTCATGGCTGTAGTTTTTATTTGTTATGTATTTTTAGGATTTTTCCAACTAAAAAGGCCTGTCGCAAGTTCGACAGGCCTTTTTTGTATGATTGAGACAAATGGCTGGTTCCCTTGCGACTAGATCAGTTGCAAGCGCCACCACCAGTTGTTGTTCATGCGTTTCATCGTCAGGTTTATTCCTTTCACGGACAAAGTTAGAAAAAAGTTTCTACCGTTGTAACAAAAAATATTACCTTTGCGCCGTTTTTTTGAAAACCAAGGTCTATACCTATTTCTATTATGTTTGAGGAATTACTGTTCGGCAGCAGCACTGCCCACACCATATTCATCCTGGCCGCCACCATCGCCCTGGGTACTTTGCTGGGCAAGATCAAGATCGGCGGCGTCTCCCTGGGTGTCACCTGGATCCTTTTCGTCGGCATCGCATTCGGCCACTTCGGCATGGGCATCAATCCCCAGGTGCTGGATTTCGTCAAGGACTTCGGCCTCATCCTCTTCATTTACTCCGTCGGCATGCAGGTCGGCCCGGGCTTCTTTGCTTCGCTCAAGAAGAATGGCCTGAGGCTGAACGCCCTCTCCATCGGCGTCATCCTGGTCGGCATCCTGGTCACCTGCCTGATCTCCGTGATCAGCGGCACCAGCCTGGTCTCGCTCACCGGCGTGATGGCCGGCGCCGTGACCAACACCCCGGCCCTGGGTTCCGCCCAGCAGACCTATCTCGATACCATGGGCAGGTCCGAGCCGTCCATCGCCCTGGGCTATGCCGTAGCCTATCCGCTGGGTGTCATCGGCCTGATCCTCGCGCTGATCCTGCTGCGCCGGGTCTTCCGCGTCGATCCCGTCCAGGAAGACGAGCGCCTGCACCGGGAGCATGTCATCGAGACCCACGACCCCGACCGCATCACCGTGGAAATCACCAACCCGCAGCTCGACGGCAAGCGGGTGTGGGAAGTGGCCCGGCTGCTCAACCGCAATTTCGTGGTATCGCGCGTGCTCAAGGCGGGTTCCGAGCCCATCCTGGCCGACGCACAGACGGTCATCGGCCTGCACGACAAGGTCTTCTTCGTGTCCGATCCCCGCGATACCGAGGCGGTCGTGGCCTTCCTCGGCCAGCAGATCGACATGCCGCAGGAAGCCTGGGACGAAGAGAGCAAGAATACGGAACTGGTGTCGCGCCGCATCCTGGTGACGCGCCCCAGCATCAACGGCAAGCAGCTGGGTGCGCTGCAGCTGCGCAAGAATTTCAAAGTCAACGTGACGCGGGTGAACCGTTCGGGTGTCGACCTGATCGCTTCGCCTTCACTGGAACTCCTGCTGGGCGACCGCCTTACCGTGGTGGGCACGGAAAGCGCCATCAACGATGTGGCCGGCCTGCTGGGCAACTCCCAGAAGCGGCTACGCGAGCCGAACATCATCCCGATGTTCCTCGGTATCCTGCTCGGCGTGGTTGTCGGCATGATTCCCTTCCACATCAGCGGCATTCCTTTGCCGGTGAAGCTCGGCCTGGCCGGCGGTCCGCTCATCGTGGCCATCCTGCTGAGCCGTTTCGGCGCCCGCTTCCACCTGGTCACCTATACGACGATCAGCGCCAGCCTGATGTTGCGCGAGATCGGCATCTCGCTCTTCCTGGCAGCGGTCGGCCTTTCGGCCGGTCCTGAGTTTGTCAGCACGCTGACCAACGGCGGTTACATGTGGGTGCTCTACGGCTTCCTGATTACGGTCATCCCCATCCTGATCATGGGCATCATCGGCCGGATGGTGTTCAAGTTCGATTATTTTTCACTGATGGGCACGCTTTCGGGCAGCATGACCAATCCCATCGCCCTGTCGTTCATCTCGAGCAGTTCGCCCAACGACATTCCTGCCGTCAGCTACTCCACGGTCTATCCCTTGACGATGTTCCTGCGCGTCGTTTCCGCGCAGATCCTGATTTTGGCAGCTATTTAGCGCCGCAGGTGCCGGAGAAATTCCTCCGACATTCTTAGGAAGCCCAGATCGGTCTGGTGGCAGCCGTCCACGGCGCCTTCGCCGTCGGGGCCGGTCAGGTTGTCGGCCGGGATGTAGCGGAAGTTGCTGTAGCCTTCTTTCCGGAGCTTTTCGTAGATCTCACGCCAGTAGGCGTTCTTTTCGGCGATCTGGTCGTGCACCGGCTTGTTCACGAGCGCGTGTGAGAACCAGATGTGCTCCACCAGGTAGATGGGTGCGTCCGGACGCTTCTTGGCCAGATAGGTCAGGAAATACCAGGCGCTGTCCTGCATGACTTTGAGCGTGCAGTTCTCCAGGCAGTCGATCACATACTGGTCGGCGTCGACACGCGCCACGATCTCGGCCATGGACTTGTCCATGCGGGCGTTGCCGCTGAAACCCAGGTTGATGCATTCTTTCTGGAGCGCGCGGCTGATGATGTTGGTGTAGACCATGCCGGGCCGGGAGGCGCATCCGCCCTGGGTGATGCTGGTGCCGTAGAACACGATGGGCTTCTGCTGCCCTTTGACCAGCACCTCGCGGTGCGGCAGGCCGATGGATGCCTCTTTCATCACGCCCACCTCGACTTTCGTCACCCCATCGTAGAGCGGCAGGTAGGCCATGTATTCGTGATCTTTGCCGTCCATGCCGCTGACCACGACCTGCGTCTTGGTGGTGTCCTTGCCGTTGGGGATGGCTGTGCCGATGAACTGCCAGTGCTCGTTCTCGTCGAGTTGGTAGAGATCGATGCCCCGGATCCCCGTGCCGGCCATGTGGTGCATGATGAAATAGTTGAGCAGGGTCCAGCGGATGCCGATGCTGCGGCTGTCGGTCGAGAAACGGATGGCCAGGCCGGCCGAGTTGAGGCCCAGGTCCCAAACCGCCTTGCGCGTGACCGGCTTCATGTCGACCGGCAGGCGCGAGTAGGGAAGCTCCGTGTTGTCGTAGCCCTGGTTGATGAGCATCAGGTTTTTGGCGTCGGTCCACTTGAGTTCCGAGGCCTTCTGGGCGAAGCCCGGAGCCGGCAGCAGCAGCGCGAGTACCGGCACGATCAGCAAGATTCTTTTCATGGCAGCTGTATCCATTCGATGTTGATTCCTTTTCGTTCCATGCCGCGGAACCAGGTCATCTGCCGCTTGGCAAACTGGTGGATGGCGGTTTGAAGGCGGTTGACCATCTCGTCGTAGCCGAGCGCCCCGGTGAGATAGAGGGTCACGTATTTGTATTCCAGCCCGTAATAGAGCAGGGATTCGGGCGTCAGGCCGCTGTCGAGCAGGCCCTGGACCTCTTCCACGAGGCCTTCCTGCAGGCGGGCGGCGAGCCGGCGGTCGATGCGGGCGTTGCGCTCTTCGCGCGAAACACTGATCCCAATGTAGCGGGTGTGCTTGGGGAGGAAGGCAGTGCGGGTTACGGGGTGTGTGTCTTCCCAGACGGCGATCTCCAGGGCGCGGATGAGCCGCTGGCGGGTATCGTAGTCCGTGGTGTTGTGCGGGGTGCGGAGCGCCTCGTAACGGGAGATCAACTCTTCGGTGGGCAGCTGGTCGAGTTCGGCGCGCAACTGCGGGTCGGGCGGCACGTCGGGCAGGTGGTAGCCGCAGGTGGCCGCTTCGAGGTAGAGTCCGCTGCCCCCGCAGAGGATGGGTGTACGGCCCCGCTCCACGATGTCGCGGTAGGCGCGCTCGAAGTCGTGCTGGTACTGGAAAATGTTGTACTGGGTGCCGGCGTCGACAATGTCGATCAGGTGGTAGGGCACTTCGCCGTATTCGGCCAGGTCCTTGCCCGTGCCGATGTCCATGCCGCGGTAGACCTGGCGCGAGTCGCCGGAGAGGATTTCCCCGCCGAGTTCCCGGGCCAGCTGCACTGCGTAGCGGGTCTTGCCGGAGGCCGTGGGGCCCAGAACGCAGATCAAATCATAGCCGTCGGGGAGCATGGGGCAGGTCAGTCGTCGTCGTCCGTATCGTTTTCGGGAAGCTGGATCTCTTTGAAGCGTTTGGCGCGCTGTTTCCAGCGCTCGCGGGCGAACTGCTGCATGTCGCTGGCTTCGTCGTTCTCGTCGATAATCTCCAGGCCGAGGATGGTCTCGATGATGTCTTCAAGGGTCAGGATGCCCTGGAAGCAACCATATTCGTCGATGATCAGGCCGATCTGCTCCTTCTTGGCCAGCAGCGTGTCCCAGATGTCGGCCACGGACTGCTCTTCGTTAAAGAAAGTAATATCGCGCTTGATCTCGCTCAGGCGCATGTCGAATTTGTCTTCGGCCAGGCATTCCAGCGCCTCGCTGCGCAGGATGTAGCCGGTGATATATTCGGGGCTCTCGCTGTAGACCGGGATGCGGGAGTAGTGCTCGAAGTCTTTGTCCTTGTAGAAGTTCTTGAGCGACATGTTCTCCGAGGCGGTCTGGCAGACCACGCGCGGGGTCATCACGTCGTAGGCCTTCACATTGTCGAGTTTGATCACGTTCTGGATGATGCGGTTCTCGTCTTTGTCGATGACGCCTTCCTCTTCACCCACGTTGGCCATGGCCGACACTTCCTCGCGGCTGACCGATGCTTCGTCATCGTCTTTCCGGAAGAGTTTCGTGATGAGTTCGATGAGGATCACGATGGGGTACATCACCACGATCAGCCCGCGGAGGACGGCGGTCGTGAAGCCCATGAGCTTCCGGTAATAGGAGGTGCCGATGGTCTTGGGGATGATCTCGGAGAAAACCAGGATCAGCACCGTGGTAAGCGCCGACATGATGCCGAAGAAGGAAGGAAGGTTGTTGAGTTCGGCGATGATGGAAGCCTGCCGGCCGACACCCGCGGCGCCAATGGTGTTGGCGATGGTGTTGAGGGCCAGGATCGCGGCCAGCGGCCGGGCGCTTTCCTCCTTGTAGTGCAGGAAGCGGACAGCGGGCTTGTAGCCTTCCGCGATCCGCATCGTGATAAAGGATAGGGGCGTGGACAGCAGCACTGACTCGAGGATCGAGCAGAGGAACGAGATGGCCATCGCGCCCAGCAGGAAGAGCAGAAGTATGGTAATCGGCGACATTTATCGGGTTTTTCTAGTCAAAGTTCCATTGTCGGAGATGTTTAGGCCGCAGTCGCCCCGGAAGTCGGTCAGCGAGAGGTTGCGCATGTGCTGCGCCACCTTGTCGGTGGGGTCGAGCTTCGGGCCGGTGCCCTGGGTCTGGATGAAGGAGTGGATGCGGCCCTCCACGAAGCGGCCTTCGCGGTCGACCTTGACCACCAGCACGGGGGCATAACCGTTGACCCCGGCGAGGTTCACGCCGAAGGTCGTGCAGAAGTTGCCCAGGCTGTAGGCGATCAGGTGGTCGTTGTAGAGCTCGACGGCACGCGTCACGTGCGGGCCGTGGCCGAAGACCACGTCGGCGCCCAAGTCGACGCAGCGGTGGGCGAAGGCGCGCAGGTTGCCGCGGTTCTCGCCCAGATAGCTTTCGGGCCCGTCGGGCAGGTGGGAGTATTTCGATCCTTCGGCACCGCCGTGGAAATTGACGATAAGGATATCGCAACGGGGCCGCAAGTCGGTGAGGATGCGGGTGACGGTGGCCGTGTCGGTGTGCTTGAGCGTGTAGGAGTTGTGCCCGAACGAGCAGATGCCGTAGCGCACGGAGTCCTTTTCAAAGACCACGCTCTCGCAATCGGGCAGGCCGGTGTAGTAGATGCCCTGCTCGTCGAGGATCTGCCGGGTGCGTTCCAGGCCATAGGTGCCGAAGTCATTGGTGTGGTTGTTGGCCAGGTTGAGGTAGTCGAAGCCGGCGTCCTTGAGCAGGTGGGCGTAGCTTTCGGGCATGCGGAAAGCGTAGTTGTTGGCCTTGTCGGTGTTCTTGGAGCAGGTGCCGCCTTCGCAGATGACGCCCTCCAGGTTGCCGGCGGCCAGGTCGGCCTCCTGGAAGAGGGCCGCCACGTCGCTGAAGATGTACGCGCCGTCATTCGCCGGGAGCCGCAGCGTCGGGTAGGTGGTGCCCATCATGATGTCGCCGCAGAGGGCGAGGGTCAGCAACAGCTCTTTCATTACCGGACTTTCTTGGGGGTATGGTGGACCTTCTCAGTAGGGACCCGCATGGCAGGGACTTTTCGCTTATAGGCGTAGATCACCAGCAGGATGCCCGCGATGATGAAAGGGATGCTCAACCACTGGCCCATGTCCAGCGTCATGCTCTCTTCAAACTCCACCTGCGGCTCCTTGATGAACTCGATGAGCGAGCGTACGCCGAAGCAGACGATGAAGAACACGCCCAGGAACCAGCCGCGGTAGCGCTGCTCGAGCTTGTGGTTGTAGTTCCACAGCAGGTAGAAGCCCAGCAGCAGGTAGGTGAGCGCTTCGTAGATCTGGGTGGGGTGCTTGGGCATGGTCTCGCCGCGACGGACGAAGATGAAGCCCCAGGGCAGGTCAGTTTCCTTGCCGTAGATCTCCGAATTGAACAGGTTGCCCAGGCGGATGAGGCAGGCGGCGAAGCAGACGCAGATGATGATGCGGTCGCAGACCCAGAGCACGTCGAAGTCGTTTTTCTTGCCATATTTGTGGGCATACCACCAGGCTGCCAGGAACACGCCGATGGCGCCGCCGTGCGAAGCCAAGCCGCCCTTCCAGGGCTGGAAGATCTCAAGCCAGTGGTCGGCGCTCAGGTAGTAGGACGGCTCATAGAAGAGGCAGTGGCCGAGGCGTGCACCAACGATGGTGCCGATCAGCAGCGCGTAGAGCAGGGGTTCGAGCAGTTTGGTGTCGACGCCTTCCCGCTTGTAAAACTTTTCGAAGAGCCAGTAACCCAGCGGGAACCCGGCCACGAAGAGCAGGGAGTACCAGCGCAGGGTCAGCGGCCCGATCTTGCAAATAATCGGGTCGACGTCCCAGATAACGGAGAGAAAATCTATCATAACTATCTTTTTAATCGGGAGAAAACGCTCAGGGGCAGGGCTTTGCCGGCCCGGTCGCGGAGCACGAGTTCGCCGTAGTCGAGGCTTGCGAACTTCGTGCCGAAGGCGCTGCGGACGAGGGTGTCGGCGAGCACGGCGGAGTAGCCGTTGGAATAGAGATTGAGCACCATGAAGCTCTTTTCAGGCGCCAGGATGGCGGCGCACTGCTGCAGCAGTTCGAAGAGGCACTCGTCGAGTTTCCAGCGCTCGCCGTCCGGGCCGTGGCCGTAGGCGGGCGGATCAAGGATCAGTCCCTGATACGTATTGCCGCGGCGGGCTTCCCGGCGGGCGAATTTCATGGCGTCTTCGATGATCCAGCGGATGCCGTCGAGGCTGCTGAGCTCCATGTTGCCGCGGGCCCAGGTGACGACCTGCCGTACGGAGTCGAGGTGCGTGACGCTAGCGCCGCCCTTGCAGGCGGCCAGGGAGGCTGCGCCGGTGTAGGCGAAGAGGTTGAGCACCTTCGGCGGTTCAGGCTGGGCGGCAGCGAGCTCGCGCACGCTGCCGTAGATGAAATCCCAGTTTGGAGCCTGCTCCGGGAAGACGCCCACGTGCTTGAAAGAGGTCAGGCCGAGCCGCAGGTTGAAGCCCACGGCCGGATAGGCGATGGTCCACTGCTCCTGCATCTTGTGGAGCATGTTCCAGGTGCCGCTGTCTTCCTTGCCGGCTTTTCCGAAGCCTGCGCCGGGCTTGAACTCGGTGTGTGCCAGCCGCCGCCACTCTGCGTCGGAGAGCGTCTTGGCCCACAGGGCCTTGGGCTCAGGCCGGATGGTGACATACGGACCGAAACGCTCGAGTTTCGAAAAGTCGCCCGAGTCGATCAGCTCATAGTCCTTCCAAGCTGCAGAGGGTTGCTCAATCGTCATAACTTACAAAGATACACAAATTATCGTATCCCGTCAAAAAGAACCTGTCAGCGAGCGGAGAACGCCAGCCGCACGACGAAAGAGCGTTCGCCAGCGACGCGGCCTTCGACGTACCAGGTGGCGTCGACAGCGTTGGCTTCGGGGTTGTGGCCGAGGAAGAATTCAACCGGCTCGCCGGGGTGAATCTCCCGGTAGTAGCCGACCTGGATATCGGTCAGCTGATGTGAAGACAAGTATTTGAATCCCAGGAGGTCAGCACCCCACTGGGGATAGAAGCAGTTGTTGACGTGGCCATTGGAGTCGAGGTCGGACCAGGCGGCCACGCGCGATCCGGCAGGCGCCAGCTCGACTTCGGCCGGCACCAGCACTTTCGGGCAGAAAGGAAGCAGGTCTTCCGTTTCGGCGAAGCTTTCCGGATAAACCATCTCGCGCGAGACAGCGCGGCCTTCCAGGGCGATGACGGTCCAGGCGGATGTAGCCCTCACCAGCGGCGCGCCCGCCGCATCGTCCGCCCGCCGCAGCTCGTAGTTACGCTGGTACATGGGACCGGTGCGGCCGCGGAACCAGGACTGCAGCACGAGGTCTTCTCCCCAGACTGGCCAGCGGTCCACGACGATATGCATGCGGTTGAGCGCCCAAAACAGCCCGCGTTCACGCAGGTCGGCATAGCCGGCACCGCCTTCCGCCGAAGCACGGTAGGTCAACTCCTGCAACCGGCTTTGGAGTGCGAAAGGCTTGATGCGTCGGTCGAAGTCCGTCTCAAAACTTTCGACGGTGAAAGGATATTCACTTTTCATAGGCAAGCGCCTTTAATCCAGACGGCCCTCCGAATAGACGACGCCGTGGACAGGTTCCCCATAGAAAGCATTGAAAGGAATCTCCCTGAAGAGAGCCAGAGAACCGTCGGCAGCGTTGCGCTTGTAGAACTGGAGGACACCGCCGTTCTTGCAGAAGACCGCCATGTATTCTCCGGTCGGATACCCTTGGGGAAGAAAGAAAAAGTCGCGAACATGCGCACCCGTATGCTGGTAGCCGATGCGTTTCAGGAGTCCGTCGGGCTGTACCCGGGCGATGACCAGCCCGTCGTCGCCATTGCGCAGGGAGGCATAGAGATGACGGCCGTCGGGACTCAGTTGGATATCGCCGCCCGCCTGCTCCGGGAAGGCCGGGTCGCCCACAGGAAGGCGTTGCAGCAGGGCCGGCCGGTCGTGCATGGCCGTGAAATCGGGCAGTGAGTAGACCAGCAATTCGTTGCTCAGTTCGGTGATCACGTAGAAATGGGAACCGCTCGGGTCGATGACCATGTGGCGCGGGCCGCTGCCGGCCGGGGCCGGGATGTCGAAGAGCTGTTCGAGCCGGAGTTCCCGGTTGAGCCGGTTGTCGCAGAGCGGGCGCACCGTGCTGTCGAAACAACGCAGGACATGGATACAGTCGGAACCCAGATCCACGGCGAAAAGGAAATGGCCGTGCTGCACCAGGTGATGGATATGTGCGGATTGCTGACGTTCTGCGTTGGGACCGTGGCCCTCGAAGCGGATCACCTGCGCCGCAGGCTGGATTCGTCCCGCCTGTACCGGGAAGACCGAGACGCTGCCGCCCGAATAATCAGCCGTGAGCAAGGCACCGTTGTCAGGGTCGCCGCACTGGTTGTAGTAGCCGGGCAGATAAAGCAGATGGCAGGGATCGGGCGAAGTAGGACGGATTTCGGACAATCTTTCAATTCGTCCCTTGGGAAGAATCTTAAGCCGATCGTAGGGGTGGACCCGGAAAGAGAAGACGCCCGAATTGTCTCCGCTTTCCGACACGGCGAAGAGAAAACGCCTGTCTGGCGAAAGTGCCAGACAGGACGTATTTTCTGCTTCATAGACACTGTCGCCCAGCACCTCGAATGTGGCGATGCCCAATTCGAGCAGGCGCAGGCGCTGTCCGTAGGTCCCGACAATCAGTTCCATGGGAACTTAGTCTTCGCAGATGGCTGCGATGCCCGGAAGGACCTTGCCTTCGATGGCTTCCAGCATGGCGCCGCCGCCGGTGGACACATAGCTCACTTTGTCGGCGTAGCCCATCTGGTTGACGGCAGCGACCGAGTCGCCGCCACCCACGAGCGTGTAGGCGCCCTTGGCGGTGGCTTCGGCGAGCGCCTCGGCGATCTTCAGCGTACCGACAGCGAAGTTCGGCATTTCGAACACACCCACGGGGCCGTTCCACAGCACGGTCTTGGAGTCGAGGATGATCTTCTTCCAATTCTCAATGGATTTCTCACCGGCGTCCATGCCCTGCCAGCCGTCCGGAATCTCGTGCGAGGGGACGACGCGGATATGGGCGTCATTGCTGAAATCGTCAGCCACGCGGGTCTGGACCGAGAGCGAGAGATTCACGCCATGCTCCTTGGCGATCTTCATGATCTCCAACGCGTCGGGGATCAGGTCGTCTTCGTGGAGTGAGTTGCCGATCTGGCCGCCTTCGGCCTTGATGAAGGTGTAACCCATGCCGCCGCCGATGATCAGGTTGTCGACCTTGGTCACCAGGTTCTTGAGCACCTCGAGTTTCGAAGAGACCTTCGAGCCGCCGATGATGGCGGTGAAAGGATGCTGGGCGTTGCGGAGCACGTTGTCGATGGCCTTGATCTCGCCTTCCATCAGGTAGCCGAACATCTTGTCGTTGGGGAAGTACTTGGCGATGAGGGCCGTGGAAGCGTGGGCGCGGTGGGCGGTGCCGAACGCGTCGTTGATGTAGCAATCGGCGTAGGAAGCCAGCTTCTTTGTAAAGGCTTTCTGGCTCTCCTTGACAGCAGCCTTTGCGGCTTTCTTCTCCTCGTCGGAGGCGTCTTCGGCCAGCCCGCGGGGTTTGCCTTCCTCTTCGGCGTAGAAGCGGAGGTTTTCGAGCACCAGCACTTCACCCGGCTTGAGGGCGGCAGCCTGTGCGTCGGCCTTCATGCAGTCCGGAGCGAACTGCACCGGCACGCCGAGGCATTCGCTCACGCGCGGCAGGATGTGCTTCAGCGAGAATTTCTCGGCGGGGCCCTTCGGGCGGCCGAGGTGCGACATGATGATCAGCGATCCACCGCCGGCGAGCACCTTCTTGAGGG
>LXOW01046546.1_pt1 | contig 10894 bp, 6 predicted proteins | sample 1368591 | NCBI WGS metagenome assembly LXOW01 (sample SAMN04884650, study PRJNA319009) | bovine gut metagenome | isolation source: Cow rumen | host: Bos taurus | place: Italy: Legnaro (PD) | collected 2014-07-09
CCCGCGAGCCCTTCCCAGCTCTTGTTGGGGGATATCGTGGGGCATAGCTTGTGGTTGCCGCCCTTCATCAGCTTCGCGGAGGTGAGCCCGAAGGCGAAACCGCCGACGTCGGAGAACTTCACGACCGCGACGACGTAGAGAAGCATCAGGTTCCCGTATGTAACCGCTATGCGCGAGAGCGACCAGAGTCCGAACGCAATCACGTAAGCGCCCAGCGCGAGCATCACTCCCCCCTTCGCGGAAAGGAGCGGAACCTTCGTCTTCAGCAGAAGGACATATTCGCAGAGCGCGAGCGCGATAAGCACACCGACGGCCCACGGAAACACATCGACCGGAAGCAGAAGTATCGCGCATATCACGCCCGCTCCCACCGCCAGTCCCGTCAGCGTTCTCTTAAGTATCGGATTCATTCCCATCTCTATAGTTTTGTATATTATATCAAAACTATGCCGCCTTGTGGCGGCGGCGCGACGCATGAACCCGAACGCGGGGATGCGTCACCTGTGCAGGATGCCGGTGGTCTCGGGCGGGAACGCGACGACCTTGAAGAACATGGACGCAGGAGGAGCGGACAGTTCTATGCCGAGCTCGAGCGCTCCGTCCGACTTCGCCCGAACCCGCCTCCCGACGGGGGAGAACTCCCCGCCGAGCATCTCGCACGCGTAGACGGCGTAGGACGCGCCCTTTTCCGCGTTCGCGACGGAGACCGATCCGGACGCNNGCGGCCCACAGTTCGTGCCTCGACGGATCGTACCGCAGCACGCGCGGCTGGATGAAGCCTATGTCGCCCGAAATCTCGCGCCACGTGCGGCATCCGTCCGTCGTCTCGTATATCCCTCCCGTCGCGTCGTCAGACCAAGGCGCGACGGACACCCAAACGCGCCGCTCGTCCGCTGGATCGACGGCGATGCCAAGCACCGTGCCGCCCGAGAACGACCCTGCGACGGCGAAGTTCTCGCCGTGGTCCGTGCTGCGGTAGAGATTTCCGCCGGACGCGTATATCGTACCGGAAGGCGTTATCTCCACGTTGTAGATCCAGTCTCCGATCCATGACTTCTTCTGCCAGCTCGCGCCCGCGTCGTTCGAGACGTAGACTCCCGAGTTGTCTCCGCACGCGCCCCACACGATGCGTTTCGAATTCGTCGGATCGACCGCGAGGCCGTAGAACATGCGGCGCGACGCGGGCTGGTTCGGAAGCTGCGAGAAGGACTTTCCTCCGTCCGTCGACCTGAACACCCCGCCGCCGCACCTGCCCGACGTGGGGTCTCCGTCGATGCCGAGGTAGATGACGTCAGGATTGTTCGGATCTGCCGCCATGGCCCTTCCGTGCCCTTCGCCCCACATCGTGTTGGCGGTCGGACGGTAGTCGGGCAGACCCGTCGCCTCGGTGAAGGTGCGGCCTCCGTCCTCGCTCCACACGACCTTGACCGGATAGGTGATCCCCGCGTTCGCCCACGGAGAAACGGACGATACGACGCGCGTGTTTCCGTTCGCGAGGCGCTGCGCGATCACGCGCCAGTGGTGTCCGCTAAGCCCCGCCTTCCACACCGTCGGACAGAGTCCGCTCCACGTCGCGCCGCGGTCGGACGTGCGCAGCGTGCCCTCGTCCATCGTCGCGGTGTAGACGTCCGACCCGAGGAACTGCAGATCGTGGTGGCACGAGATGTCCGCTCCCCTGCAGCTCTCGCGCCACGTCCTCCCGCCGTCGTGCGACATCACCGGGTTCCAGTTGCCGGGCGAGTGGATGCGGTCGGGATCCGCCGGGCTTATCGAAAGGTTCTTGAGTCCGCTGAAGCTTCCGGTCGCGCCCTGTCCCGGCAGCGTCGGATTCGCCGCGTGGTCGTACGCGAAGTTCCAGCTGCGCGTCCAGCTCGACCCTCCGTCGCGCGAGGTGGATATGAACGTGCTGTATCCGTTCGCGAAGAGCGCATGCACGACGAGGGGATCCGCTGCGCTGCAAACCACGTCGATGCACTCGTAGGAGGACGCCTCGCCGAGCTTCGTCCACGTCGCTCCGTCGTCCTGCGAGACATGCACCGCGTCCGCACCGAACGCGCCGTACCATCTGCGCGGGGCGTCCGGCCCCGCCCAGAACACGGCGCGCGCAGACGACGGGGCGGAGGATACGCGCGACCACGACGAGCCCGCGTCCTGGGAGCGGTAGAGTCCGCCGTTCCTGCTGCACAGGAGCACGGTGCGCGGATCTCGTCCTGAGACCGCGATCGTGCAGACCGCCCCGCCGGACTCGCCGCCGTACGACATCGCCTTCCAGCTCGCGCCGCCGTCCGTCGACTTCGCTGCCTTCCCGTCCTTGCCTCCCGCGTATACGACGTCTGGGTTGCCGGGATCGACCGCCACGGCGTGGACCGATCCTCCGCGACCGGCTACGATTCCGAGGCCTTTCGTCGCCGCGCAGTGCGTCCAGTGCGCCGCTCCGTCGGACGACGCGCACACTCCGTTCCCGGTGAGCGCGTAGACCCTGTCTCCGTTGGACGGCGCGACGGCGAGCGAGTAGACCGCGTAGTTGGAGAGCCCCCTGTTGGCGAAGAGCCAGCTCTCGCCTCCGTCGACAGTCTTCCACACGCCGTCCACGTCACCGCCCATGTAGAACACGTCGGGATCAAGCGGATCGGCCGCGGAGCTCCAGAACCATCCGCCGCCGCCCCATCCGCAGGCGGTCCAGCGCCTACCGTCGGTTTCGGAGGAAAGCGCCTGCGCCGCCGAAAACGCGGCGGCAAGCGAAAAGAACGCGGCGAGGATGCGGTGTCTCATGTATGCGTCTCCTTGTGCACCGCGCGGAACAGTCCGTCGATGCACTGGAGATTATACAACAAACACCGAAAATGGAACGGAAATTATCGGCAAATAAAAGCGGACAAAATGCGCAGGCTACGAGAACAGTCCGAAGAACGCCTCCGGCAGCCCCGAGACGTCCACGCGGTAGCCGGAGTCGAGGCGTCCGAGGCTCGCGATGGAGGAGTGGAATTCGTCGCCTTCCACGAAGCGCCTGTTGGCCGACTCGCCCCAGGCCTCGTCGTGCTCGCGCCTTCCGCTGAAGTCGAACTCCGACATCTCGACTGGACGCGGCGACAGGCCGAGTCCGTGCGCGCGCGCCTCGCAGGCCATCCAGTTTAGCGCGATGTCGGAAAGGCACCTGTCGTCCTCGTACATCCCGCCTGCGTCGCCGTGCACGCCGGGGAACCACATCTGGACGAAGTCGTCCGGCATGCCGGACGTGTAGTGCATGACGTCGAAGAGAATGCGCCGCTCGTTCGCGGCCATCGCGTGGCGGGCGCACCTCACGATCGGCGCGACCTCTCCGTCGTGGCAGTTTCCGCGGATGTCGAGAGGGGCAGTCACCGCATCCCAGAGCCCGAGGAACGCGACGGGCGGCGAAGGCCTGCATCCGGCGCGCCCGGCAAGCTCCGCGGCGGCATCCCTGCCGCCCTTCACGTACGCCTCGGCGATCTCCTTCGATAGGTCGACCTCGCGCGGGATGCCGATCTCCGAGAGAAGCCAGCTGAGGACGTGCGCGCTGTACGCGCCGCGGCTGAAGCCGAAGAGCCACACCTGCGCCTCGCCGTCCTCCGGCTCCATGTTCGCGACGCGCGTCGCGAGCCAGTCGTAGGAGTGCCCGATGGCGCGCGCGAGGTCGGACGCGAACGCGCCGCCCGTGAGCTTCACGTCGGGCGAGGTGCCGGGTCCGCGCTCGTAGTTCGCGCGCGTCACGTACTCCACGTCGCCTCCGTCGATCACATAGGGGCGTCCCTGCACGATCGCGTCGTGCAGGCGGCGCACGTTCGTCCCGCTCTCGTAGTCGTTCCAGGTTCCGTCGATCATCGCGACGAGGTTGAGCTTCTTCATATGTCCTTCCCTCCGCATCAGAGGTCTATCGGCGCCGCGGCGGATGCGCCGCGCTCGTCGGGAATCGCCTCGTAGCACTCCACATGCACCGGCACGCAGACCCCGAGCGTCAGCCAGGAGACGGGCACGGACCACCAGCTGCCGGTTATCTCCACGCGGCGGAAGCCGTGCGTGTTCACCTTGCCGTCCGCGGAAGGCGCCAGCCGGCAGCGCTCCTCGGGGCTCTCGCCCCACCAGGCCCCGCCCCATACGGTGTGGCAGAACCATTCGCTCGCGACGGGACGCGAGACCTTGTCCCCGTGCGAGTCGAGCTTTATCGAATAGCATCCGGCCTGTCCGAGCAGCGCCAGCGCGGCGACCGCCGCCTTTGCAGTGATCTTCTCCATAGGGGGAATTATACCATTTTTATCGCCGCCGCGCGCGGAGCGCGGTGGTTGTCCCATCTGGAGTCGAACCAGAACTCTAGGTATCAAAAACCCGTGTGCAGCCGCTACACCATGGGACAGTCTGCGTGTCTTGGATATTATACCATAATCAGCACGACTGCGGTGCGAGCCGGCAGGTAGAGCCGTATCTGCTGCACGAGCTCGTCGCGCCAGGGGACAAGCGCCGGGCCGTACTTCGCGCCGCGTCCGATGCGGCCCTGTCCGCCGAAGCGCACCTCGTCCGTGTCGAAGAGATGCTTCCACTCCGTCGCGGGCGGCACGAGGATTCCGTATCCCTCGAACGACTTCGTCGGGTTGAAGTTGAACGCGAAGAGGTACTTGCCGCGCTTGAACGCGAGCACCTTGTCCGGCTCGTTCGCCACGAGCTCCACCGGCTCGCCGCGCATCTTCCGGACGCACTTCAGCATCTCCTCGTCGAAGTCGGCGAGCGGCTTGAAGCGCAGGTTCGGGTCGTCCCTCAGCGACCACTGCCTGCGGGCGTGGTGGTAGCTCCAGCCGTTGTCCTCGCGCGGGAAGTCGATCCACTCGGGATGCCCGAACTCGTTGCCCATGAAGTTGAGGTACGCGCCGCCGTTGAGCGCCGCGGTCGCGAGGCGCGCCATCTTGTGGAGCGCGATCGCGCGGTCCACCTCGAGGCCGTGCTGGTCCTTGCCCATGCCCCAGTAGATCGCGGCGTCCGCGAGCTGGAAGAAGAACGTCTTGCCGCCGACGAGCGCCTGGTCGTGCGACTCGACGTAGGAGACGACCTTCTCCTCCGCGCGCTTGTTCGTGAGCTCGTAGAAGATCCCGCCCATCGGCCAGTCGTCGTCGCGCACCTTCTCGGCGAGGCGGAACCAGAAGTCGGGCTCGCCCATCGCCATGCGGTAGTCGAAGCCGATGCCGCAGTCCTTCGCCGGCGCGGCGACGCCTGGCATGCCGGAAACGTCCTCTGCGATCGTGATCGCGCCGGGGTGCGACTCGTGGATCACGCGGTTCGCCATCTGCAGGTAAGCCCACGCATCGTCGTCCACGGAACCGTTGAAGTACATGCCGTAGTTGGTGAATGCGTCGCCGAGTCCGTGGTCCCAGAAGAGCATGGACGTCACGCCGTCGAAGCGGTATCCGTCGAAGCGGTACTCGTCCAGCCAGAACCTGCAGTTCGACAGGAGGAAGTGGAGCACCCCCGTCTTGCCGTAGTCGAAGCAGCGGCTGTCCCACGCGCGGTGCCACCCCTTCGCGCCGGAGTGGAAGTACTGGTAGTCCGTGCCGTCGAACAGGGAGAGCCCGTCGCGCTCGTTCTTCACGGCGTGCGAGTGGACGAGGTCCATGATGACCCTGAGCCCCATCCCGTGCGCCGCGTCGACGAGCGACTTGAGGTCGTCGGGCGTGCCGAAGCGCGAGGACGCGGCGAAGAAGCTGGAGACGTGGTAGCCGAAGGAGCCGTAGTACGGATGCTCCATGATCGCCATGAGCTGCACCGTGTCGTATCCGGCCTTCTTGACGCGCGGCAGCACCTCGTCGCGGAACTCCGCGTAGGTGTGGACCCTCTCCTCCTCGCCGCCCATGCCGACGTGGGCCTCGTAGATGAACGGGCTGCCCGACGCCTTCGGCGATTCGTGCCGCCACTTGTACTTCGACTCGTACACCTGCGCGCAGAAGAGCTTCGTCTCCGGATCCTGCACCACGTAGCGCGCGTACGCCGGGATGCGCTCGCCGCGTCCGCCGGCCCAGCGCATCTCGAGCCTGTAGTTGTCTCCGGCCTTTATCGCCTTCGCGGGCAGCTTCAGCTCCCAGACGTCCGAGCCGGGGATGCGCATGCACTCGTACAGGCGGTCCGTGCGCCACTTCGAGAAATCGCCGACGAGCCACATCGAGGTGGCGTTCGGGGCCCACTCGCGGAAGACCCACCCGCGGCGCGTCCTGTGGAGTCCGTAGTATTCGTGCGCCGCGGCCCAGTCGGCGAGGGGGGTCTTCCCTCCCGTCAGCTGGTTAGCGCGGGCGTATGCGTTCATCGCCCTTCCGCGTATCGCCTCCTCGAAAGGCCTAAGGTATTCGTCGTCGAGCAGCTTTGCCATTTACACCTCCCCGGCCGTGTCGGCCGTCATGCCCATATTCTACCAAAAGCGCGCGCCGCGGCGCAACTGCCGCGGAAGCGCTCAGCGGGGGCTTCCCCACTCGATCCTGCGCACGGAGCCGTCGGGCATGCGGAACGAGCCCCTCGCCCACTCGACGCCCGGAACGGGCTTGGGATCGATCTCGACGCGTCCGCCCTCCCCGATCCGCACGCCGAGGACAGTCTCGATCATCCATCCGTCCACGCTGCCGAACATCGGATGGTCGTGGCTGAATATCAGCGTCTCCTCCTTCCACGTCTCCCACAGCGTGGTCGCGCCGCGGTCGAGCATGTGGAGCCAGCCGGGGAACTCGCGGCGAAGGACGAGCCGCGCGGCGACGTCGAGGTGTCCGGACCTCGAAAGATGCCTCAGCAGCGCGCGCGTCCCGAAGATGCCCGTCGTGAGCGCGCATCCGCGCGAGGCGATGTCGTCGAGGAGTATCTTCTCGGCGGCGGCCGTCTGACCAGGGGGGATCAGCCCGAAGTCGAGCGCGATCGCCTGCGCGCCCTGAGTGCCGCGTCCGACGCGTCCGTCCTTCACGAACTTCGCGTTGAAAGCCGTGAACACCTTCTCCCGCAGCTTCGACATCTCCCTCCTCTCGGCGTCCTTGCCGAGGACGGACGCGAACTTCTCGACGAGGCGGACGAACTCGTGGTAGCAGGCGGTCGCGGTGTCGGAGTTGGACTCGTCGTTGCGGTCGAGCGTCTCGTGGTCGCCGATGCAGGTCGGGACGATTCCGTCCGGACACTTCGCGTCGACCATCCGCACGTAGTCGATCATGTCGCCGAAGTACTCGAGCCCGCGCCTGTCGCCGTAGTGCCGCAGGAGGACGTCCGCCATAACCGGCACGGCGAGCGTCCACGAGATCGACCCCGAAGCGCCGCCGAAGCCGCGGTCCGCTATGCCGACGTACGGCGCGGTCTCGGGGTACCATCCGCCGTGCCGCGCGCGCTCGTCCGCGAAGTCGCGCAGCGTCTTCAGGTAGAACCCGCGCATGTCGAAGTTGAGGGCGAGGGTGTCCGCCGTCGCGACGATGTCGCCTCCGTAGCCGAGCCGTTCGCGGCCTGGGCAGTCGGACTGCACGCCGACGAGGTTTGAGACGAACGTGCGCCTGCACACCTCGTGGAGGCGGTTGAGGTCGGGGTTGGAGCACTCGAACTCCACGAGCGAGACGAGGTCGGAGCAGTGCACCTCGCTCGTCGCGGCGCCTGCGGGGAGAGGCTCGTCGAGGCCAGTTATCTCGGCGTAGCGGAAGGCGTGGAAGGTGAACGGAGGGGTGAACGCCTCATCGCCGTCTCCTGAGCGGACATACACGTCGACAGGCTGCGCGACGGCCGGCGCGCCCTCGCCGCCGCCGCCCCACTTGAGCTGACCGAAGACGGCGGTGTTCGGATTCAGCGTCCCGTCCGGGTTCAGCAGCTCTCCGTAGCGGAACTCGATCCGCTGCCCGCGGCGCCCCTTCCCGAGCGAGAACGTGGGGACGCCCGACCCGTTGCGCCCGAAGTCGACGATCTGCCGGCGCTCGCTCCAGAAGTCGTACCACGCGCGGGGGAGCATCCGTCCAGCGCCGGCGACGGACCTGTCGCGCGGACGTATCGCCGGGGCGGTGCGGCGCACCACTTCGCCCGCGGGCTCCTGCACGACTGCGACGGGACGCCACGAGGCGGGCTTCACGCGCGCGTCGACGGTCGAGCCGAGGTAGACGTTGTTGCGCAGGATGCCGGTCTCCGCGAACTCCCACGACGCGTCCGACTCGACGAGCGCCTTGCCGTCCGCGCCGCGCACCGAGAGCCTGAACGACGGCCTTCCGCAGCCGAGGTGCTCGCGGAAGTTGAACCTGCCGAACATGAGCATGGGCAGCGGATTGCGCCATCCGTTGCCGAGCGTGACGCGCACCTCGTTCGCGCCCGGACGCAGCAGGTGTCCGACCGGATACGCGTCCTCGTGTATCGTCCTGTCCACTACGGTCCATAGCGGCATCAGCGAAGTCGCCGAGAGGCGCGTCCCGTTCACCTCGACGACGTAGTATCCGAGCGACGCGATCGCAAGCTCCGCCTCGCCCGGCGCGGCGACCTCGAAGGCCCTTCGCATCACCGGCGCGGGGTCGTCTCCGTATGCCGCCGCCCCCTGAAGGACGGGCTTCCCGTCGGATATCCATGCCGCCGCCAGCAGCGCCACCGTAATCATTGTTCGCTCCCCTTGTTTTCGTTGTTGTCTTTTTCTGAAAAGATCGAAATGCGCACCTTGAGCGAGTCCCTGCCGCGCGCCTCGAAGACGCGGTAGCGTCCGTTGCGGTTGCTGACGGGCGCATCCATGTCGACTATCTCGCCGTCCGTCGAATAGCGGCAGGTCCAGCCTTTGTAGCTGACCGAAAGAGCCCTGCCGTCGCAGGCGATCTCCGTGGCGCCCTCTCCGTCGAAGTCGAAGGCCGGGAGCGTGAGCGCGAGAGGTCCCGTGCCGGAAAGCTCCGACGAGAGGCCGTTTTCCCCGAGCCTGCACTTCCAGCGCCTGTCGCCGATGCGCCAGTTCGCCCACGCTCCGGAGGAGTCCTGTCCGGAGCCGTCCGGCACGATCCTGCCGGCGTCGGACGGCACGATCGCGAGCGGACGCGCGTTCGGCGATTCCGTGCTGTAGTTCGGATTGACGACGCACGGCGTGGAGAGGCAGATCGCGGAAGGAGCGCCGCGCCGCTGGACGCGTCCGAGTCCGTCGCAGTCGTAGTGGGTGTCGGCGTTGTAGTCGAACTGCGCGGAATACTCCCCNNAACAGCCAGCCGAGCATGGCCCACGAGCCCATCGTCACCATGTACTTGTCGAAGTACGCGTACTTCTCGCATCCGATGCCCGGCGTGCCCGCGTCGGCGGAGCGCGGATAGAAGTTCTTCACGTGGCGCACGGGCTTCGCGGCGAGCCACGGACGCATCTCGTCCACCGCGCGGCGCGCGGCGAGGCGGAAGCGCGCCGCGCCGGAAGCGTCTCCCGCGGCGCGGCGGCGGGCGGCGTACCACTCGCAGACCGCAGCGTAGAACGTGTTGTTGTGGAGGAACTGGTTGCTGCGTCCGCCGTACGGAATCTCGCCGCTCGCCGAGAGCATCGCGAGCGTCGGCTCCGCGGCGCGCTCGAGCAGACCGTCGAGCGCGGGGCGGGACGCGCCGTCGTATCCGAAGTGCAGGATGACCATGTACTGGAGCCTCGTGACGAAGTCGTAGACCGCGGGCTCGCCGGGATCGCGGTACATTCCGTTCGCGTCGAACCAGCGCATCTGGTCGGCGACGTACCGCTCCGTGAACTCAGCCGATCCGCCGAGCCCAAGCGCGCGGCGCGTCTGCTCGCTCGCCGCGCCGAAGACGCACCAGTTCTGCGCCTTCCCGCCGGGCTTCGGCCGGCACGTGTAGGAGCGCCAGGCATCGATTGCGGAGAGGTCGGCGCGCCAGGAGTCAGTGACGGACTTGCCGAACACGCCCGCCTTCTCGACGGCGTCGAGCGCGATCGCGAGCTCCTTCACGGAGAACTCGTTGCCGCCGTGCTTCGGCGGCATCATGCCCTTCCGAGCGTCGCGGCAGCACGCAGTCATCATGCGGGCGAAGACTTCGCGCTTCTCCGGCAGCCTCCCGTTAGCGACGAGGACCCCGAGGTTCGCGGCGAGGCGCGGGAAGCCGTGCTCCTGCACTCCGTCGCGCTCCGCCTCGGCGAGATAGCGCGCCATGTGCTCGTCGGAATACGCGCCGACCGCGGCCTCCATGAGGTCGAGGTATTCGCCCTTCGAGACGCCTTTCGGCTCCGCGGAGGCGGACTGCGCGCACAGCGCGAGGGCGGAAAGAAGCGCGGCTCCCGCTACCCGGGCGGACGACGTGAACAAATCTACCATTTCATCTCCCCTTTCTGACGGACTTCTATGCGTTGCGGAGGTCGGACAGTATCTCCTGCAGCTTCTGCTTGGCGCGGAAGATGCGCACCTTCACGAGGTTTTCGGACACGCCCGTCTGGCGGGCTATCTCGTGGATCGGAAGCTCGCCGACCTGGAAGAGCGTGTATGCGTCGCGCAGGATGGGGGGAAGCTTCGCGAAGGCGGCCGAGAGGCGGCGGCGCAGGTATTCGGCGTCCGAGGGGGACTGCGCGGGGCCGGTCGAGCCGCCGTCCTCGTCCTTGATCTCGTCCACGAACGTGAGCCGCGCGTCGTCGCGCGCGAGGTTCTTGCGCAGGTTGCGGGCGATGGTGAACGCAAGCCCAGAGACGTCCGTGTCGTCTCCGCGCAGGTCGTCGCGCATCTTCCATATCTTGAGGAAGGTGTTCTGCACGAGGTCGCACGCCTCGTGGTAGGTGCTGCCCGTCGAGACAAGCCAGTTCGTCAGCTTCGGCGCTATCGTCTTGTATATTTCCTCGATGTTCATGGGGAGGAGGTTTGCTGGTTGTTAAGATGTTGGTTGTCGGGAAGCTCGTCAAGCGTGACGGAATCAAGTTCCGCCTCCTCTTTCCTGGCGTCCTGAAGCTG
>LXOW01012411.1_pt1 | contig 10893 bp, 11 predicted proteins | sample 1368591 | NCBI WGS metagenome assembly LXOW01 (sample SAMN04884650, study PRJNA319009) | bovine gut metagenome | isolation source: Cow rumen | host: Bos taurus | place: Italy: Legnaro (PD) | collected 2014-07-09
TGTAGGAAATGATATCTATTGCGGAATATGGTGTTAAATTGAAACGCAAGTTGTTGAAAATGCGTTTACAACCTATACGTGTTTTTTGCTTTCATCAAGTGAGCGATGTGTTTGATGAGGGTGCAATGGAGGTGTGTGACTGGATGCAGACGGATGTTTTTAAACAAATCATTTTGACACTGAGAAAAAAATATACTTTTGTTTCTTTGACTGAAGCAAAAGAACGCATAGAAAAAAGTTGTTTTCGGACAAAAAACTACGCTGTACTGACGGCTGACGATGGCTGTTCATCTATTAGAAGTGTTATTCCATGGCTTGCTGAACTTGGAATCCCAATAACATTGTTCATAAATCCATGTTATTTGGATGGAGAGCATTTTCGTGAACGAAGTACGGAGAAATACTTGTCAATGAGGGATCTGGAGGATTGTACTAATACATTCAAAAATGTGTCTATTGCTTTGCACGGATGGGAACATAAGGATATGTCTTCTTACTCCGAGATGGCGTTTCGGGAAGATGTTGAAAAAGCGAAAAAAGCATTGTGTTTTTTCCCTTGTTATATTCCTTTTTATGCTTATCCATGGGGTAGGCATAATTCAATGAACGACACAGTCCTTCGTGAGTATGGTTTGACTCCTGTATTGATGGATGGTTTAAGGAATTATTCAGACAGGCATTGTATCCATAGGGAGATGATGAAAGCTTAAGTATTCAGAATAATAATTCATTTATTATGACCCGCATCCCCATCCTTCTCATTGCTTTTAATCGTCCAGAACATACGCGTAAAGTATTGGAGTCGATTATGGAATCCAACCCCCTCGATTTGTATGTTTTTCAGGACGGAGCCAGAGATGGCAACGGGTTAGATGGTGAAAAATGTGCCGAGGTGCGTCAGGTTGTGGAAACAATGATGTATGGTAGTGAAACGCGCTTGCATACATTGTATTCCCCAACTAATTTGGGGTGTGGTCCGGGTCCCATGACGGCAATGAATTGGTTTTTCTCAGAAAATGAAATGGGAATTGTTTTTGAGGACGACGCCTTGCCTCATCCCGATTTTTTTTCTTATGCCGAAGAGCTACTGTTGAGGTACAAAGATGATGATTCGGTTTGCGCTATCGGCAGTATGAATGTTGATACACAGAAATGGGGCGACGGTTCTTATTATTTTAGTATGATGAATCGCAATCTATGCGCATGGGCCACATGGCGTCGTGTGTGGGAACGTTTTGACCTCCGCCTATTGCATGTTTCGCACCATGAATTGAACAAGGCGTTACGTTGGTATGGGTGTGGAGCTTTGGAGCGTGCGTATTGGTGCGATCGTCTTGAAGATGTGCATAAAGACGGGTGTGGGGGGCGTAGTTGGGACATGCAGTTTTTCATGTCCATATGGTTGAATCATGGGAAAGGAATCATACCCAATGTGAATCTGTCAAGTAATATTGGAATAGGGAAGGAGGCGACACATTATATTCCGGCTGGTGGCTTGATTGACAATGTTCCAACGCAACCAATCTTGCCGATTATTCATCCGTCGTCTTGTGTTATTCAGTCTGAAGCAGACCGCCAATTCCATTTCCGGTATTTTGAATCAGGAAAAGCGGATTGGGGGGCGATTAAAACTTGTTATCAATTGATGAACAAAAGATTGAAGAGAATGGTGGGTCATAAAGGTCCTTGGCTGAAAAAGAAGAGATGAATATTAAGTACTATATCCAAAAGTTGTTTGGTCGTTGGCTTGATCAGCCAGTAATTCTTCGTGGGAAGACAACTGGCTATTCTTTGGTGCGTTCTGAAAAAGCTAACACAGTTTTGGGCAAAAACACAAAGGTGACAGCCCCGTTTTTTCTCCATGGAGTTCAATTGGGTGATTATTCCTATATTTCCAAAAACTCGACAGTCTCTAATTGTGTTATAGGAAAGTTCTGTTCTATAGGACCGAATTTTTGCTGTGGGATGGGTACGCATCCTACAAATGGGGTTTCAACTGCACCTATGTTTTATTCAACTAAGATGCAGAATGGCATGACCATGTGCAAAGAGAATAAAGTGGAAGAGTCGAAACCGACAGTCGTCGGGAATGATGTTTTTATTGGTGCTAATGTTACCGTGCTTGATGGAGTGAAGATAGGTGATGGGGCGGTGATTGGTGCGGGGGCGGTAGTCGTAGTTGACATTCCACCATATGCAATTGCCGTTGGTGTTCCTGCCAATGTGGTGAAATACCGCTTTGAAGAGAAAACCGTTGAAGCGTTGCTGAAAAAGCAATGGTGGAATGGAACCAAGGTGGATTTGAAACAAGTGGAACGTAGTTTTTGGGATGTTGATGCTTTTTTGAAAGTAGTAAAATGATACTCTCCATCATTACTATCAACCGTAACAACGTTGCTGGTCTCGAAAAGACCATGATGAGTGTGGTTGCTCAAACTTCTAATGAGTTTGAATATATTGTTATTGACGGAGCTTCGACTGATGGCAGTGTTGAGATTATCAAGGTGCTTGCTCCGCGGTTCGGAGATAGATTGAAATGGGTTACAGAGCCCGACAAGGGTATTTATAATGCCATGAACAAGGGCGTCCGCATGGCTTCTGGAGATTATGTCCAAATATTGAATTCCGGTGATGTGTTGGCAAATGTGAGTGTTGTAGAAAAAATGATATCTGCTTTAAGAGAGAACTACTTTCCAAGGATTCTTTATGGCAACATGATAAAGTCTTTTTTAGATGGCAGTTTGATAAAAGATATGGGTTTTGCCGGTAATGCTCCAACAATGCTGGGGTTTATTAATGGAACCCTGAACCATGATCCTGCCTATATACAAAAATCGCTGTTTGACCAGTTTGGGTATTATCGCGAAGATTTGCCTATTACAGCTGATTGGCGTTGGTATGTTGAAGCCATTCCTTTTGGTGGGATTAATCCTGTCTATGTGGATATTGATGTAACAGTATTCGACATGAACGGTGTGAGTGAAACCCAAATTGAAAAGCGTGAGAAAGAAAGGGATGAAGAATTGCAAAGGATTTTGCCGCCTGGCGTTTATCGGGATTATAAGTCTTATGGTTTTATGATTGAACAGATGCGTCGGCTGCAACGTTATTCTTTTGTCTACAAATTCGTTTATTTCATTGAGAGAGTGCTGTTTAAAATAGAGAAGATTGAGAACAAAAAAAAACAGCAACAATTGATACAATGAAAACACTTTCTGTTATCATTCCTCTTTACAATTCGGCAAAATGGCTGCCGAAGTGCATAGATAGTGTGTTGAGTCAAGACATCTCAGAAGAGGATTTGGAAATCATCTGCATTAATGACGGAAGCCCTGATGATTCGGAAAGGATTGCAAAGTATTATCAAAAGGCTCATCCTGATTCGATTGTTGTGTTGAGTCAGGAGAATCAGGGACCTTCGGGTGCACGGAATAATGGAGTGAAAAATGCCACGGGGAAATATCTTTGTTTCGTTGATCCTGATGATTTTGTGGAGCCGAATGTGTTTGGGGGTCTGCTGGAACAAATGGAAGTACAGCAACTTGATATGTTGCGTTTTAACTATAAAATTGTTGATGAGGAATATCATCTTGTAAAAAAACGTGATTTTGAACTGAATTTTGATTACTCTCCTTGTGTGATGTCAGGCGCTGAGTTTTTGGCGAATCGCTTGGACATAGCCTGCAATATATGGAGGTATGTTTATCGTAGGGAGCTAATTGTCAGCAATCAAATCTGGTTCTTTACTGGTGATTATTTCGATGATACTCCATGGCTGCCGTTGGTGTTGATTAAGGCGGAACGGCTTGGAGTGTGCAATACGTTGGTGTATGATTATCAAGAGCGTGGCGGTTCTTTGATTAAAGCAATAGCCTTACCTTTGATTAAAAGAAAGATAGAAGGAGGCTATTTGCTGGTAGGTTTGTTGAAAGAAGAAAAAGAGGTACTGATGGGGAAGGCGATGAGTCACTCAAATATTTCTAGTCTTTGCGGCATTGCATTGCCGAATACCATTTTGGAAAAGGTTTTGCTTTGGTACGAAATGATGATTGCACATTGTGTGGTGTCACTGTTGACCGATGTGGCTTTATATGAGTACGACTCATACAGGCTGCATTTGGAAAGGTTGTTAGCATTGGATGTTTTACCATTGTCAAAGGAAAGAGCATCAGTAAGGAATCGTCGAAAAATAGGACTGACCAATGTGAGTCCTGCTTTGTTGATAAGATTTTTGCATTGCAAAAGTAAGGTCTTGAGTTAAAGAAGTATTGTCGCAATGATTCCCAAAATAATCCATTACTGTTGGTTCGGTCAAGGCAAAATGCCGGAATTGGCTCAAAAATGCATTGCATCATGGCATGATCATATGCCTGATTGGAAATACAAACTGTGGAACGAGGATAGTTTTGACGTGAATTCTGTGCTCTACACAAAAGAGGCATATGAGGCAAGGAAGTTTGCATTTGTAAGTGACTATGTTAGACTTTGGGCGCTGTATCATGAGGGAGGCCTTTATCTTGATGTGGATTTTGAAGTGTACAAGTCATTCGATGATTTGTTGGGCTATTCAGCCATTGCTGGATTTGAAGGTAGCAAGCATTGTCCTGTTATGATGGGGGTGATTGGCAGTGTCTCCAAAGGAGAATGGGTGACTGAGCAACTGGGTTATTACAGTAATCGCCATTTTGTAATAAATGAGAAGATGGATTTGACTACGAATGTCGCCTTTGTTACGGGAAAAATGTTGGAGCAGGGGTTTGTATCAGATGGTAAAGAACAAGATTATAAAGATTTACATGTTTTTCCTGTGGATTATTTTTGCCCAAAACAAACAACGGGAGAGTATTTCAGGACTGCTAATACTTATTGTGAGCATCATGATTTGGCTTCATGGACAGAGGATGGCGGAGGATGGAAGTTGGCGTTGGGTCGTTTTGTCGGTCAAAAAAACATGATTCGTCTCATCAAACTAAAACGGATAATTGTCGGATGAAGAGCCGAATTGTTTTAATGAAATGAATAAGTCATATGTTGAACTATTTCCCTAGATATTTTTCAACGCGAGCTATCTATTGCTATCTGATCACATTGGCATTGGCGAGTGTCATATTCTCGAAATACATGCTGCCGTTTCAGTATATGCTTTTTGGCGTTGTTCCCGTGTTAGCCTTTTTTACGTTTTCCAATAGGCTGTCGATGAACTGGCAATCATCAACTCCACGTACTTTTTCAAAGATGTTGTTTGTTGTAGCTTTGATTCTTCGTATTGTGTATGTGGTTTTTATTTATTATTATTATATTGAAATGACAGGTGAGCCGTTCTCCTATCATGCAGGAGATGAGTTGTTTTACCATGAAACGGGATCATTGTGGAAATTGTATGGTTTTAAGACTTTCAAGGAGGAGATGGATCGATTCGTTGGGTTATCTGATTCGGGTTATTGCTGGTGGGTGGCTATTGTTTATTTGATTACTGGAGTGGATGTTTTACCTTTGCACTTAATAAAGTGTATATTCAATGCTGTCTCTTGCGTTTTGATTTATAATTTTGCTCGTCGTAATTTCGGTGACGAGACGGGAAGAATGGCTGCTATTTTCTGTATGTTGATGCCTAATATGTGGTATTATTGTGGTGTTACGCTAAAGGAAACTGAGATGGCGTTTCTGCTCATATTGTTTGTCGAGCGTTCAGATATGATGCTTCGTTCCTCAAAGATTAAGTTTGTGAATGTCATCTTGCCTGTTGTGTGCATTTTATTAATGTTCACTTTTAGAACGGCAATGGCTGCTGTGATGGTGGCTGCCTTTATGGCTGGATTGATTTTTACAACTTCGAAGCAATTGCAAAATTGGAAGAAAATAGTGTATGGCTCTCTCTTTGCCGTATGGATGTTTGCTACGGTAGGAGTGGAAATGATTCAGGAGACGAAGAATATGTGGGAGGGAAAAGCCGAGAATCAGTCTGTTGGCTATGAATGGAGATCTGAAACTAATTCGTTTGCAAAATATGCATCGTCTGTTGTGTTTGCCCCGATGATTTTTACCATCCCCTTTTCTTCGATGGTGGCAACACCGGATCAAGAGAACCAAATGATGATGAATGGCGCTAATTTCATCAAAAACATCATGTCGGGGTTTGCAATTTTTGCCATTATTTCGTTATTGATTAGTGGTGAATGGCGAAAACACATCGTACTAATTGCTTCGACATGTGGCTATTTATTGGTATTAGCGTTCAGTAATTTTGCACATTCTGAGCGATTCCATTTTCCCGTATTGGCATTTGAGCTGGTGCTTGCTGCTTACGGCGTCTCTTTGATGAAGAACAGGCATAAGCGTTGGTATGGAATGTGGATTGTGATAATTTGTGTTGCTAACATTGCATGGTCATGGATTAAACTGGCTGGGAGAGACTTTATATGAGAATTCTCATCGTTGCATCCATCAATAAAGGAGGTTTTGCACCTTTCGTTGAGGAACAGGCAGATGCGCTGAAGAGGATGGGCTGTGAAGTCGAGTTTTTCGGAATTCAAGGTAAAGGCTTGAAAGGGTATTTGACTAATCTGCCTGTTTTGAAACAGAAAATCATTTCCTTTCATCCTGATGTTTTGCATGCACATTATGGTTTGAGCGGGTTGTTGGCCTCGTTGCAAAGAAAGGTACCAGTGGTTGTGACTTTTCATGGGTCGGATATTAATGATAAGAAAATACGGCGCTTTTCAAGGATGTCCATGAGATTGTCAGCATGGAGTGTTTTCGTCTCGAAAAAAACGATAGAGATGGCGAAACCTAAAGATAGTTATTCATTGTTGTCATGCGGCATTGACCTTTCGGTTTTTCAACCAACTAATAAACCGGAGGCACGTCGATTGATGCATTTGAGTGAATCTGAGAAGTACATATTATTTGCGGGTGCATTTGATAATGGTGTAAAAAATTCTGAATTGGCAAAACAAGCAGTTGGTATGATGCAAAATCCTGGCGCCAAATTGTTGGAACTGAAGGGGCACCACAGAAAAGATGTTGCTTTGCTCTTGTGCGCGGCAGATGCGTTACTGATGACGTCTCATTCCGAAGGTTCTCCACAGATTATTAAAGAGGCAATGGCTTGCGGATGCCCGATAGTGAGTGTAGATGTAGGCGATGTAAGGGAACGAGTCGAAGGGGTTGAAGGATGCTATGTGGCTAATTCAAGAGAACCAGCAGCGCTGGCGGAATTGTTAAGAAAAGCTGTTGATTTTGAGGGAAGGACTGAGGGACGTGTAAAGATTGTTTCAGATGGATTGGAGAACTCGTGTGTCGCAGAGAAATTGATGGTAATCTACAGGAATGTATGCAACAGATAATTGAAGCGCATGATATTGAGAAGGCTGAATGGGATGCCTTGGCAAAGAACTCAAGGGTGGTTAGCTGGTTTCAAACCTCAGAAGCCTATCATTTCTATAATAGCCTTCCTTTTCTTGATACTTTTGCACTTGGGGTAAAAAATGGAGACGCGCTTAAAGGGGTTGTTGTGGGTTTTATTCAGAAAGACGGTGGCAGGACAAAGAGGTTTTTCTCCCGTCGAGCCATCGTGAATGGAGGATTATTGCTGGCGGATGATGCTGTTGAAGGCGAAGTGAAAACCCTTCTTGACGGATTGAAGGCAAGATTGAAACGTAAATCAATATACATCGAGACGCGTAATTTTAATGACTATAGTCGCTGGAAAGGCACTTTTGAAGAGTGCGGTTTCAACTATAAGCCCCATTATGACATTTGGATTGACACTTCAAGTACGGATGAGGTGGAAAGCAACTTGGGGAAGAGCCGCAAACGTGATGTCCGTATTTCTCTACGTGAAGNNTATTCCATTCTTTTTGACTTGTATAAAAATAAAATAAAAACCCCTTTGTTCGGACTGGATTTTTTTGAAAAGTTGTATTTTATTCCTGAAGCAGCTTTTTTACTGGTGGAGTACCATGGCAATATAGTGGGGGGGACAGTTTGTGTTGGACTCCAAGGGAAGACGCTCTATGAAATGTATGTATGTGGAAAGGACGGTTTTTTCAAAAACGTTTTTCCTTCTGAACTTGCCACTTATGCAGGGTTGAAGTATGCCGTAGAAAACGGTTACCACTGTTTTGACATGATGGGAGCTGGTAAGCCTGGAGATGGTGGTTATGGTGTGCGCGATTTCAAACTTAAGTTCGGTGGTCAATTGATGGAGTTTGGCCGTTACGTTCATGTTAACAATCCATTCCTTTTTGGTATGGGTAAGATGGGCGTGAAAATGATGAAGTGGATGTAGGGCATATGAAACCACGCTTGGAGATNNGCTTGGAGATACATCTAAGTATTGCGCAACAATGCAGGTTTGCGTTCGGTAAGCCTTATCAGCCTTCTGGCGAGGAATACTTGCTTAATCATGGTCGTTGTGGCATTTTTCTCGCCGTCAAGTCGCTGGGTTTGCCATTTGGGGCCAAGGTAGGTGTGATGGCCTACAATTGCCCTACAGTAATGAATGCGGTTGAGCAAGCGGGTTGTACACCATTTTTTTTGGATGTTACAGATGAGATGAAATTGGATGAGGATGATTTGGGCCGGAAAGTTAGCGAATTGTCTGCTATAATAATCACACATTTATTTGGAATAGTGAACGATGTGAAGAGAATCCGAACATTATACCCTGATCTTGTGATAATTGAGGACTGTGCCCATGCGTATGGATTGGAGGAGTTTTGGGGTGATTTTGTGACATTTAGTATTGGGCAAGGGAAGTTTCCGACAATTGGGGATGGGGGAATATTAAAGGTACTAAATGAAAAATATAAAGGGAGAATAGAGTCGTTATACTCCGATTTACCTGACTATAATGAATTGCAGAGCATGATGTTGTTGTTGAAACTGATGGTAAGGTCACAAATGTATTCGCGTTTTTTTTATGGATGGCTCACGCTACCGATAAAGCGAAGACGTGGAATTCAGAAACCAAAGGCAGATATCGTCCCGATGAAAATGTGTAAAGGGATTGGGGCTGTTTTTTTTAAGGAAAGGAATAATGTCTCGCAAATGATTGCTATGAAGATGTGCAATGCTCAGAGGTTGATGTCGAAATTGCCCGAAGGCGTTACAAGGTCGATAATTGGTCAGAATGCCTTTATGCTTGTACTGCATTGCGACAATCTGGATTTGGTGCAAGAGTATTATCGAAAACAAGGCATAGATACAGCAACGCATTTTAAATATTCTATATATTGGGCTAAGGAATTTGGCTATTTGCCGGGACAATGCCCTAATGCGGAAAAACTTGTTAACAAATTATTGATGGTTCCTGTCTATAATTAGTGATGAAGGTATTGTTTATGGTATCTCACCCGGCACATTTCCATATGTTCCGGTATACAATTGCTAACTTACAAAGGGATGGCCACCAGGTGGTGCTGGTTATTCGTCCTAAGGATGTCCTTGAAAAATTGTGCCAGAATGCAGGAATGCCTTATGTAAAGGTTGGAAATAGACCGAAGCGGTTTGGAATGATTGGTTTGGGCGTTTCGTTGATAGGTAAAACGATTGCAACGTGGAAAATAGTCAGACGTGAACATCCGGATATGTTGGTGGGTTCAGATGGGGTGCTGGCCGTTGTGGGAAGGCTGATGCAAAAACCGGCGTTTGAGTGTTATGAAGATGATGCAGAAGCGATAGCCCTTTACGCAAAAATGTTTTTTCCGCTTTATTCGGATTTGATTGGGCCTGATTGTTGTAGTGCATGGAAATGGGAGAATAAGAAGACGAGTTATAAGTCTTACCATGAATTAGGTTATCTGCATCCTAATCAATTTGCTCCTGACAAATCGAAGGTGGAACAATATGGGATTGATACAAACAAACCATATTTTCTCATCCGTTTCGCTCAACTTACTGCACATCATGATGTCAAAATTCATGGGATTAATGTAGGCATAGCGGAGCGTATAGTGGAGTTGTTAAAACCACACGGAACAGTCTATGTCTCTTCGGAACGCCCATTGGAGCCTCAGTTTGAACGTTATCGCATAAAAATTGACCCTTTAGATATGCATCATGTAATGGCCTTTGCTTCTTTGTATATTGGTGATAGTCAGACAATGGCTGCTGAAGCGGGGGTATTGGGCGTCCCATTTGTGCGTTTTAATGATTTTGTGGGACGATTGTCATATTTGAATCAACTTGAAAATGATTATGGTTTGGGATTTGGACATAAGACCGATGATGTTGTCGGCTTTTTTCAATCCATTCAGAAATGGCTTGATATGTCCAACAGAAAAGCTATTTGCGCTGAGCGTCGCCAAAAGATGCTTTCAGAAAAAATTGATTATGCCCAGTTCTTAACGTGGTTCATTGAGCATTATCCTGAAAGTAGAATTGTGATGCGGGACAATCCTCATTTTCAAAATAAATTTCGCTAATATTACGTGTATTGTAATGGATTATACTGTCGAGAAATATGCCGAATTAATGCGATGCTTTCAAAAAGCAGGCTATCGGATTGTTCCTTTTCAAGAATATTGCCAAGGGGATTGTGGCAATCGATTCGTTATCCTTCGACATGATGTGGATCGAAAAGCCGACAATTCATTAACCATAGCACAAATCGAACACTCTTTTGGAGTAAAGGCTTCCTATTACTTTCGCTTCGGAGATTGGAACAACTTGTCGGAAATCATTAAAGAGGTTGTCTCTTTGGGCCATGAAATCGGTTATCACTACGAAGATTTAGTGTTATTCAAAGGTGACAAGGAAAAGGCAATAGACCATTTTGATAAACAATTAATGCGTTTCCGCCAGTATTATCCGGTAAGAACCATTTGTATGCATGGATCGCCAAAAAGTAAATATGATGGTCGAGATTTGTGGAAAAGCTATGATTATCAT
>LXOW01302498.1_pt1 | contig 10892 bp, 9 predicted proteins | sample 1368591 | NCBI WGS metagenome assembly LXOW01 (sample SAMN04884650, study PRJNA319009) | bovine gut metagenome | isolation source: Cow rumen | host: Bos taurus | place: Italy: Legnaro (PD) | collected 2014-07-09
TTGGTAGAGTCGCCGAAGTGTCGGGTGATGCCAGCGGTGCCGAAGAAGGTGCGGAAGAGGTCTTTCTCCTGTCCGTCAAAATACACGCGGAACGATTTTACATCGGCGAGTGTTCCGAAACTTGTCTCCCGATCTTTCGGCTCGAAGTTATAGTGGTTCTCTGAGATATTTCCGATAATATCTATTGTCCATCTTTTGTTTGGTTTATAGTTGATATAAGCTTGATAATCAAGAAAATTTGGCCTATACTCTCCAGTAGTTTCGAGGGAGTTCAGCAGATAGCGATTTGTCTTATAGCGCAGACCGTGTGTCATCGACAGTTGCTTGTTGCCAAGACCGATGTAGGCACTACCTCCCAGCAGCGAGGCTGTGGCTGAGGCTTCGAAGCCTTTTACACGTCGATAGGTGATGTCGAGTGCTGAAGACATCTTGTCGCCATATTTCGCTTCGAATCCACCCGTAGAGAAATCAATTCGCTCCACCATATCGGGATTGATTACCGAGAGCCCCTCCTGATTGCCGCTGCTGATGAGCATAGGCCTATACACCTCCACCTGGTTGATATAGACAGCGTTCTCGTCGAAGGAACCACCACGCACATTGTATTGGGATGAAAGTTCGTTGTGAGTGCTCACACCTGCCTGTTGCTGGATGAGTTCCTCTACAGCATTACCCGTCGTCGAGGGCGTTTGCCTGAGATCCTTGGTATCCAGTTGCTGCGTCTGTGAAGTCTGGCGGCGTCGCTCTGTGACGGTGATTTCTTGNNTGAGAATTCTCCTTTCAGGTTGGTCATCGTCACCTTGCCCTGAGCCAGGCACGATACTGTCACTAGCTCTAGTGCCTTTTCTTCCTCATCGACCACCTTGCCCTTCAGCGTAAAGCCATCGGCAAAGACTGCCACGCTTGTCAGCATGGCCAGCAGCAAAGTCAGATATCGGCACTTCAGGGATTCCATTTGGTTAAATAACGTTTCTTTTTGGGGGATATTGTGCTTTTTTCTTGTTCTGTTTGAGATTTTGTACTATTTTTGCTCTGAAAAAGTAAACATCAAACCATTATGATTGACTATTTATCACAGAATCTTTGGCAAGTATGGGCAGTTATCGCCGTCCTCTGTCTGATCCTCGAGATGACATCGGGTGACTGTTTCATCATCTGTTTTTCCTTTGGTGCTCTTGTGGCAGCCATCGCTGCGGCAGTGGGGTTCAACGGCTATATTCAGCTGGCTGTCTTTGCCGTGTTCACCCTCGTCTTCCTCTTCTGGTTCAGGCCGCTGGCCAAGCGCTATCTGCATAAGGGCGAGGACAATCGCGTGAGTAATGCCGACGCTTTGCTGGGGCGGAAGGGCAGGGTGGTGGAGACTATCCGTGCCGGAGGCTTTGGCCGCGTACAGATCGATGGTGACGTCTGGAAAGCTGTTTCTCGGGGCGATACCGACATCCCACAGGATACGGTAGTTACCGTCATTGATCGTGCCTCTACGATCATTACCGTCGAGGCTGAGCAGGCATCCTGAATTCGAAAATCCCTAAACATTAACAGATATGGACATTATGACCTACATTCTGATTGCCATCATCATCCTGGTGGCGATCTTTGCCAAGATGGCACTCGTGATTATTCCCCAGTCGGAGACCAAAATCGTTGAGCGTCTCGGACGCTACTATGCCACGCTCCAGCCGGGTATCAACATCATCATCCCTTTTATCGACCGTGCTAAGTCGATTGTCGTGCTCAATCACGGACGCTACATGTATTCCACTACCATCGACCTCCGCGAACAGGTCTATGACTTCCCCAAGCAGAACGTGATTACCAAGGATAACGTGCAGACCGAGATCAATGCGCTGCTCTACTTCCAGATTGTCGATCCCTTCAAGGCGACCTACGAGATCAATAACCTGCCCAACGCCATCGAGAAACTCACGCAGACCACCTTGCGTAACATCATCGGTGAACTGGAACTCGACGAGACGCTCACTTCGCGCGACACTATCAACAAAAAACTCTCCGCCGTACTCGATGATGCCACCGACAAGTGGGGCGTCAAGGTGAACCGCGTCGAACTGCAGGACATCACTCCGCCGGATTCCGTACTCACTGCGATGGAGAAGCAGATGCAGGCCGAGCGAAACAANNAAGACCGCTGTCATCAACAAGGCCCAGGCCGCCAAGGAACAGGCCATCCTCGAAGCTGAAGGACAGGCACAGGCCCGTATCCGCGTTGCTGAGGCTGAGGCCAAGGCCATCGAACTCATCACCGAGGCCGTCGGCAAGAGCACCAATCCTGCCAACTACCTGTTGGCCCAGAAATACATCCAGATGATGCAGGAGCTCGCAGAGGGCGATAAGACAAAGACCGTCTATCTGCCTTACGAGGCCACCAATCTTCTTGGTTCTATCGGTGGTATCAAGGACCTCTTCAAGGCTGAATAGAAACTGCATAAAACCGCAGGTTTCTCAGGCTCTACAGAAAAAAATGAAAAATTATTCTGTATAACCTGCGAAATCTGCGGTTATTTTTGTATCTTTGCGCCCGATTTAGAAAAGAATATATGGTACATAATATTTTCAAAGGTCTGGGCATTGCGCTCATTACCCCTTTCAAGGATGACGGTTCTGTCGATTACGAATCACTCAAGCGGCTGGTGCAATATCAGCTTGACAACGGAGCCGACTTCTTCTGCATCCTGGCAACGACAGGCGAGACTCCCACACTGACAGTTGATGAAAAGAATAAGATCAGAAATCTTGTAGTTGATCTCGTTCAGGGACGTGTGCCTATTCTGATGGGCTGTGGCGGCTATAACACTGCTGCCATTGTCGAGGAACTGAAGACGGGTAATTTCCGCGGTATCGACGGTATCCTCAGTGTCTGTCCCTACTATAACAAGCCCTCGCAGGAAGGTCTTTATCAACATTTCAAGGCCATCGCTGCCGCTACCCAGTTGCCCGTGGTGCTCTACAACGTGCCCGGACGTACGGGGGTCAACATGCAGGCCGCTACCACCGTGCGCCTCGCCCGCGACTGCCAGAACATCGTGGCTATCAAGGAGGCCAGCGGCAATCTCGAGCAGGTCGATGAGATTATCAAGAACAAGCCCAACGGCTTCGACGTCATCTCTGGGGATGATGCTCTGACATTCCCGATGGTCAGCTGCGGAGCTGTCGGTGTCATCAGCGTCATCGGCAATGCCCTGCCTAAGGAGTTCTCCAAGATGATCCGACTACAGATGCGCGGCGAGTACGACCCTGCTCGCAAGATCCACCATCGCTTTATCGACCTCTTCTCGCTGCTCTTCGTCGATGGCAACCCCGCAGGCGTGAAGGCAATGCTCAGCGAGATGGGCTTTATCCAGAACGTGCTCCGTCTGCCGTTGGTGCCCATGCGCATCAAGAATATGCAGCGGATGTCTGAGATCCTTAAAGAGCTGAAGATCTGATGGATTCAAAGGTCATTCACGAGATCTCACCCTTGATGGGTAAGGATATGCTTTACATCGCAGACCGTCGTAAGAAAGAGTTTACCTATCCCATCCACAATCATGAAGTCTATGAGTTGAATTTCGTGGAGCATGCCGCAGGCGTGCGCCGTATCGTTGGCGACTCCAACGAGGTTATAGGCGAGTATGATCTGGTGCTGATTACCAGCCCTGACCTCGAGCACGTTTGGGAGCAGAACGACTGCAAAAGCGAGGATATCCGCGAAGTGACAATCCAATTCGATATCGACTTTACTCATACAGGTATTTTTACACGTAATCCCTTCGACTCGATGAAGAAGATGATGATCGAGGCGCAGAAGGGGCTTGCCTTCCCGATGGAAGCCATCATGCGCGTCTATCCGATGCTCGACACACTCAGTTCTGTCAAGGACGGCTTCTACGCCTTTACGCAGTTCATGACGATCCTCTACGAACTCTCTAAGTTCGATGCCCGTTCGTTGGCCTCCAGCAGCTTTGCTAAGGTACAGATTGCCAGCGACAGCCGTCGTGTGCAGAAGGTGAGGGCTTTCATTGACGAACACTACCGCGACGAAATCCGCCTGACGCAGGTAGCCGATATCGCTGGCATGAGCCCTTCGGCCTTTAGCCGCTTCTTCAAGCTCCACACGGGGCGTAACCTCAGCGACTACATCATCGACCTCCGTCTGGGCTATGCCAGCCGTCAGCTCGTCGATAGCACAAAGTCGGTAGCAGAGATAGGTTACAGTTGCGGGTTTAACAACCTCAGCAATTTCAATCGTATCTTCAAGAAGCGCAAGGGCTGCAGTCCCACCGAATTCCGCGATAATTATCACAAGACACGCATCATTATCTGACGCTTTTCGCGTACATATTTATTATTTTTGCGGGAAAAATCACTTTTTTGAAAAAAAATCCCCAAAACATTTGGTGGTTTCAAAAAAAGTCCGTACCTTTGCACCCGCAAATCAGAAATGAGGAGCCAAGGAGGTTCCGTAGCTCAACTGAATAGAGCATCTGACTACGGATCAGAAGGTTGTGGGTTTNNAAAGGGGTGTAGAAGGATCTCTCTGGCCTTGTAGAGGGTTTCTTAGAGTCCGCTTAAGCCTCCCTTTTCGTCTGCTTCAGCCGGACTCCAACCGCGCCGACACGACTCAAAATCAGTTAAACGAAAATATTTTACTTCTTAGCTATTTTTTGACACACGGATGTTGACATGTTGGCATGTTGACATTTTTGTGATTTTAATATGCAATTTTACTCTTATAAGTATAATCTAATTTCTTATAGTACTATGATATTAATACCTCTTATTATTAAACCTATCATCTCATCCGGATGCCAATTTCACATTGTCACACTAAAAAAAACAAAAATGTCAAGATGTCAAGATGCCAAGATGTCAAGTTACTTACGCTTGCAAATTTTCGCTATTTTTTGAAAATCACAAAATAGATGCGGAAAAAATTGGTTTTCTTCTCGCTTATTTGTATCTTTGCAGCAAAAATCGGAATATGGAAGAATCGGCACTGAACAGATATCTGGATGAAATCGGTAAGGGCGCTCTGCTCACAGACGAGCAGGAGCGTGAACTCTCGGCCAAGATCCTAAAGGGCGACGAACGGGCGCTGGCGCGTCTGGTGGAGGCGAACCTGAAGTTCGTGGTGAGTGTGGCCCGACAGTACAAGGGACAGGGGCTGGCGATGGAGGATCTCGTGAGCGAGGGCAACATGGGCTTGATGAAGGCGGCAGCTCGCTTCGATGCAACGAAGGGCGTGCGCTTCGTGAACTATGCGGTGGTACATGTGCGTCAGGCTATCGAGAAGGCCATCGAGCAGCAGACGGGACTCTACAAGGTTCCGAAGGACGTGAAGGACGAACTGACTGCCCGTCAGCAGAGCCTGCCGCTCTCTGTGGATGCCCCATTGGGCCATAGGGCCAACCTGAGCCTGCTGTCGGTACTCGTGAACAAGGATGCGCCTCAGGCCGACGAGCGCGTGCATTCGGAGGCTATCGAAGAGGCCATCGAGTTTGCACTGGGTTCGCTCGACAAGCGGGAGAGCCGTGTGGTGAATGCCTATTTCGGCATCGGACAGGAGCATGAGACGATGGCGGAGATTGCAGAGGATATGGACTTGAAACGAGAGCGAGTCAGACAAATTCGTGACAAAGCGATACGCAAACTGCGCAAGGCTTATAAGCGCCGTTTGAAGACTAATTTTAGATGATGTAAATCTTGGATTGTAATTTTTTGTGGGATGCGAATAAAAAACGGAATAAAAACTTGCACGTTTTTTTGAAAATGTGTAATTTTGCAGCCGAAACAAACACAAACACTTAGTATATGTGCGGAATAGTAGGTTATATAGGCACAAAGGAAGTTTTTCCGATTCTGATCAAAGGTCTTAGAAGACTGGAGTATCGCGGCTACGACAGCGCTGGTGTAGCGCTTGTAAACGACGATGGCGCCCTGAACGTCTATAAGACGAAGGGAAAAGTGGATAATCTCGTAGAATATTGTGGTGACAAGAATGTCAGCGGTACCGTCGGTATCGCCCATACGCGTTGGGCTACCCACGGAGAGCCTTCATCGCGTAATGCCCACCCGCACTATTCTTCATCGAAGAATCTGGCTATCATCCATAATGGTATTATTGAGAACTATGCCGACCTGAAGGCAAAACTGCAGGCCAAGGGCGTGAAATTTGAATCAGATACCGACACCGAGGTGTTGGTGCAGCTCATTGAGTATATCCAGCAGCAGAAGCAACTCGACCTGCTGACAGCTGTGCAGGTGGCACTCTATCAGGTGATTGGCGCTTATGCCATCGCTGTCATTGATAGGCGCGACCCGGATCAGATCATTGCAGCCCGCAAACAGAGTCCGCTGGTGGTAGGCATTGGTGAGGATGAATTCTTCCTCGGCTCGGATGCCAGTCCGATCGTGGAATATACCGACAAGGTGGTGTATCTGGAAGACGGGAACATTGCCGTGCTGCGTCGGGGACAGGAACTGCACGTCGTGAGCATCCTTGGCGAGGAGCAGGAACTGACGGTGAAGACAGTCGATATCGACTTAGGACAGATTGAAAAGGGAGGTTTCCCGCACTTCATGCTGAAGGAAATCTTCGAGCAGCCGGAGTGCCTGACGAACTGTATGCGTGGTCGTGTGAACATCGAGGCAGACCACGTGACGCTTTCTGCCTTGATTGACTATCGCCGACAGATGCTAAACGCCAAGCGCGTGGTGATTGTGGCCTGCGGTACTTCGTGGCATGCTGGCCTGATCGGTAAGCAGATCATCGAATCGCTGGTGCGCGTGCCTGTCGAAGTGGAGTACGCCTCGGAGTTCCGCTATCGCAACCCGGTAGTAGGCAAGGATGATGTCGTCGTAGCCATCTCACAGAGTGGAGAGACAGCCGACACGCTGGCTGCTGTCCACCTCGCCAAGGAGAAGGGGGCCTTCATCTATGGTATCTGCAACGCCATCGGCTCGAGTATCCCAAGGGCTACCGACACAGGTACCTATATCCACGTAGGCCCCGAGATCGGTGTCGCCTCCACCAAGGCCTTTACGGGTCAGGTGACGGTGCTCACGATGATTGCGCTGGCGATGGGTGAGGCCAAGGGCACCATCAGCCGCGATGAATATCTGAAGATTGTGAAAGGACTCAGTGAGATTCCCGACAAAATACGTGAGGTGCTGAAAACTAACGATCTGGTGGCTGACCTCGCGCGTACCTTTACTTATGCGCACAACTTCCTCTATCTGGGGCGTGGTTATTCCTATCCTGTCGCACTGGAAGGGGCGTTGAAGCTGAAGGAGATATCCTACATTCACGCGGAGGGCTATCCTGCAGCCGAGATGAAGCACGGACCTATCGCACTGATCGACTCGGACATGCCTGTGGTGGTGATTGCCACGCATAATGCGATGTACGAGAAGGTGCTCTCCAACATCCAGGAGATCAAGGCTCGTCAGGGTAGGGTGATAGCCCTCGTGTCGAAGGGTGACGACGTCATCTCGAAGATTGCCGACGAGGTGATAGAACTGCCAGACGTGCAGGAGTGTCTCGAACCGTTGGTAGCGACGGTTCCACTTCAGCTTTTAGCCTATCATGTTGCCGTCTGTAAAGGCAAGAACGTTGACCAACCAAGAAACTTGGCAAAATCAGTTACCGTTGAATAGAAGCAAGGGCGATTCGTTTTATTGACGTTTCGCCCTTCTTTTTAAATATAGACACAAACGAGATAAATAGTAAAAGATGAAAGATGTGACACTCGTCCTGCAGGACGGAACAAAATTCAAGGGAAAGAGCTTTGGCTTTGAGAAGCCTGTCGCCGGAGAAGTGGTATTCAACACGGCGATGATGGGCTATCCAGAGAGTCTGACGGATCCAAGCTACGCGGGGCAGCTGATGACGCTGACTTATCCGCTGGTAGGTAACTATGGGGTACCGCCCTTCACCATCGAGAAAAACGGTATTGCCACCTTCATGGAGAGCGACCGTATCTATGCGAAGGCCATCATTGTGAGTGATTACAGCGAGGCATATTCTCACTGGAACGCCAAGGAGAGTCTGGCCGACTGGCTGAAACGGGAACAGGTGCCAGGCGTGACAGGTATCGACACCAGGGCGCTGACGAAAGTACTCAGAGAACATGGCGTGATGATGGGACATCTGGAGTTTGAAGGATTCGCAGGACTGGACGAGCTGGAAGACGAGGACTATGCCAGCATCAACTGGGTGGAGCGCGTGAGCTGCAAGGACGTCATCCGCTACAACGAGGGTGCTGGTAAGAAGGTGGTGCTCGTCGATTGCGGCGTGAAGAACAATATCATCCGCTGTCTGATACAGCGTGGCGTGGAGGTGATTCGCGTGCCTTGGAACTACGACTATACTGAGATAGACTTTGACGGGCTTTTCCTGGCAAACGGTCCTGGCGACCCAGACCGCTGTGTGGCTGCTGTGGAGATCCTGCAGAAGCAGATGTCGCGTTCGCGCAAGCCCATCTGCGGTATCTGCATGGGTAACCAGCTGCTGGCAAAGGCTGGAGGTGCTACCATCTACAAACTGAAATACGGACATCGCAGCCATAACCAGCCTGTACGTGAGGTAGGCACTAACCGTTGCTACGTCACTTCGCAGAATCACGGCTACGCTGTGGATGCCTCAACGCTGGGTAATGATTGGCGCGAACTCTTCGTGAACATGAACGACGGCTCGAACGAAGGTATCCGCCACCTGTCGCATCCCTGGTTTTCGAGCCAGTTCCACCCAGAGGCCTGCTCTGGTCCTGTAGATACAGAATTTATGTTTGATCGTTTTATTAAGACATTATGAAAGATAATACTATAAAGAAAGTCCTATTGCTGGGTAGCGGTGCCTTAAAAATCGGTGAGGCAGGCGAATTTGACTATAGCGGCAGTCAGGCCCTGAAGGCACTCCGCGAGGAGGGCATCAAGACGGTGCTTATCAATCCGAATATCGCTACGGTGCAGACCTCCGAGGGTGTAGCCGATGAGATCTACTTCCTGCCNNACGGTGCTCATCAATCCGAATATTGCTACGGTACAGACCTCCGAGGGTGTAGCCGACGAGATCTACTTCCTGCCTGTGCAGCCATATTTCGTCGAGCGTGTCATCGAGAAAGAACGTCCTGATGGCATCCTCTTGGCTTTTGGTGGACAGACAGCGCTGAACTGCGGTGTGGAACTCTATCAGAGTGGTGTGCTGGAGAAATACGGTGTGAAGGTGCTGGGTACCCCCGTGCAGGCCATCATGGACACAGAGGACCGTGAACTGTTTGTCAAGAAACTCGACGAGATTGGCGTGAAGACCATCAAGAGTCAGGCTTGTGATAATATCGCTGATGCCCGCAAGGCTGCCGCAGCGCTGGGCTATCCCATTATCCTGCGTGCCGCCTATGCACTCGGCGGACTCGGTTCTGGTTTCTGCAACAATGAGGAAGAACTCGACCGTTTGGCTGAGAAAGCGTTCTCGTTCTCGCCGCAAGTACTCGTAGAGAAATCGCTGAAAGGCTGGAAGGAAATCGAATATGAGGTGGTACGCGATCGCTATGATAACTGTATCACCGTCTGCAATATGGAGAATTTCGACCCGCTGGGTATCCATACGGGAGAGTCGATTGTGGTGGCACCCTCGCAGACACTCACTAATTCGGAGTATCATAAGCTGCGTGCGCTGGCTATCAAGATTATCCGTCATATCGGTATCGTTGGCGAATGTAACGTGCAGTATGCCTTCGACCCCCAGTCGGAAGACTATCGCGTCATCGAGGTGAATGCCCGTCTGTCGCGTTCATCGGCTTTGGCATCGAAGGCTACTGGCTATCCGCTGGCCTTTGTGGCTGCCAAGCTGGGTATGGGATACGGTCTGTTTGAACTGAAAAATTCGGTGACGAAGACCACTTCGGCTTTCTTCGAGCCAGCCCTCGACTACGTGGTGTGCAAGATTCCTCGTTGGGACCTCTCGAAGTTCCATGGGGTCGATAAGGAACTGGGCTCGTCGATGAAGTCTGTGGGTGAAGTGATGGCTATCGGACGTACTTTTGAGGAGGCCATTCAGAAAGGACTCCGGATGATCGGACAGGGTATGCACGGTTTCGTGGAGAACAAGGAACTGAGAATTCCTGATATCGACGCTGCTTTGCGTGAGCCGACAGACAAGCGTATCTTTGTCATCTCAAAGGCAATGCATTTACCCGAATACACCATCGAGCACATCCACGAGTTGACGAAGATCGACAAGTGGTTCCTCTATAAACTGAAACATATTATCGACATCGACGAGCAGTTGAAGCGACAGAATATCAATACGCTTGAAGAGTCGCTGCTGAAAGAGGCTAAGGTNNGACACCCTTGCTGCAGAGTATCCCGCACAGACCAATTATCTCTACGTGACCTATTCAGGGGAGACAAGTGATATACAGTATGAGAACGACAGAAAGAGCATCATCGTGCTGGGTTCTGGTGCCTACAGAATCGGCTCTTCTGTGGAGTTCGACTGGTGCGGTGTGCAGGCGTTGAATACCATCCGGAATAATGGATGGCGTTCGGTGATGATCAACTATAATCCAGAGACAGTCTCTACGGACTATGATATGTGCGATCGTCTTTATTTCGACGAACTGACCTTCGAGCGTGTGCTCGACATCATCGATCTGGAACAGCCACATGGGGTCATCGTCTCTACAGGCGGACAGATTCCCAATAATCTGGCGGTCTATCTGGACGAACAGCATGTAAATATCCTCGGTACGCAGGCTTCGGACATCGATGGTGCAGAAGACCGTGCAAAGTTCTCGCAGATGCTCAACGAACTTGGCGTGAACCAGCCTGAGTGGTCTGCACTAACGAGTATGGATGACATCAGCCAGTTCGTAGAGCGCGTAGGCTTCCCCGTG
>LXOW01397099.1_pt1 | contig 10892 bp, 9 predicted proteins | sample 1368591 | NCBI WGS metagenome assembly LXOW01 (sample SAMN04884650, study PRJNA319009) | bovine gut metagenome | isolation source: Cow rumen | host: Bos taurus | place: Italy: Legnaro (PD) | collected 2014-07-09
GCGCTTTTCGGGACGATCTCGAAGTCGTCGGCTGCCAGAAGACCCGTCGTGTCGCGCACGCAGTTCGCGGCATATACCTTCCCGCCAGTTCCCCGCAGCGCCTCCTTGAAATACTCTACAAGGTATGCCCGGCGTCCGACCGCAGTGAGGAGTATGTTGGTTTCGCGCATGCTCATAGCATCTCCATGACATTCTCCGCTATCGCACGCGCGTCATCGGTCGACAGCCCAAAATACGTGGGCAGCGTAAGGACGCGGCGAGCGGCGTCTTCGGCGACGGGACACGTGCCTTTTGCGTATGCGTATGGCTCAAAGTCGGTGAGAAGCGGATAGAAGTAGCGCCGCGCGAATACATTGCACTTCTCCCTGAGCCCGATGCAGACGCGCTCACGCGTCTCGAAGTCCCTGAGGAGAACCGGGCAGTAGGCATAGTTCGGAGAATAGCCCGCGACGCCAGATGTCGTGAAGCGCGCGGGATCGAGGAACTTAACGCCAGAATGCCCTGCGAAGGCCGCGCAGTAAGCAGCGTGCAGCTCTGCGCGCGACGCAAGGATCTCTGGCATCGCCTTGAGGCATTCAAGCCCCATAAGCGCCTGAAGCTCGTTCATCTTGGCGTTCGTACCGACGTCAACGCAGGAAAGCTCGCCCTTGATCGCGAAGTTCCTGAGTTCCGCGAGATGCTCCCGAAGCGACTCGTCGCGGAACACCAAGAGCCCTCCCTCGCAGCTGTGGAAGAGCTTTGTCGGGTGGAAAGAGTACATCGACATGTCGCCGTACGCCTGCAACCCTGCGCCAAAGGCGTGCGCGGCGTCATAGACAATCTTGACGCCGTACTTCTCGCCGAGCCGGGCGAAGCCCTCGACATCGCATGGATGTCCATAGACATGGACCGGCACTATGGCCTTCGTGCGCGGCGTGATCGCCTTCTCCGCCGCCTCAGGGGAAAGACACAGCGTCTCCGGATCGACATCCGCAAAAACAGGCGTAGCGCCGATTCGCTTGAGCGCATGGCTCGTAGCGACAAAGGTGAAAGGCGTCGTGACGACCTCCGCGCCCGAAAGCCCGAGCGCATAGAAGCCGAGTTCCAGCGCAAGCGTTCCGTTGACGAAAAGCGAAATGTTCGATTCTGGCGTCCCGAGGAAATCCGCAAGCCGCCCCTCGAAACGCTTCAGCATCGGGCCGTTGTTCGTAAGCCACCGGTTGCGCCATATCTCCTCGCAGCCGGCCTTGAACGTTTCAAGGTCGGGAAGATACGGCCTGGTGACCAGAATCGGCTCGTCAAATCTTCTCATGGACGTTATTATACTAAAACCATCAGCCGGACGCCAGTCCCACTGGGCGCTTGCGCACCTTGCCGTTGAACAGGACGCGAACAATCGGCAACCTAAGTCCTATCAGGGTTACAAGGAGGGAAATCAGCAACACCTGCGGGAATTTCGGCGTCTTGAACACGTGCAGGACGTCGCCGACGATCGTGTGGATGAAGTACACGCCGGCCGTAGCTTCGGAAAGAAGGCGTATCTTGGCCAACCTCGGATCACCAGACGTGAACGCTGTCGCCGCGAGCACCATTCCCGAAGCGCCCGCAAGAAGCAACGGACCGGCGTACCCGAAACCGTCTTTCGCCCCTGAGATTCCGCAAAGCAACAGGACGACTGGAACACACGCCGCCATCAGTCCGACGGCTAGCGTGCCGCAACCGCGCGTAGCTGCAGCAGCAATGGCACATCCCGCAACGGCGGACGGTAGAAGCTCGGCAAGACGTCCAAGCGGGAATGCCGCCTCAAACGGCAAACGGCTGAACAACCTGTAGTTCAGCCCAGACACCTGCAAGGCAAAACAAGCCAAGACAATGCCGCCGGCAGCCCACCAGAACGCACGCCCGGAAAGGTATCGTCCGAGCACGAACAGAAATACCGTCATCGCCGCCACGTCCCAAAGGTAGTACAGCGGCATGCAGGTCGAGTGACCGAGAAGCATCTGCCACAGCAGCGGAGAAATACCCGACTTGGTGCCTTGGGCAATAGCCACGACATAGGATACCACTCCCCATGCGAAGAACGGGACCGCCAAACGGAACAGACAGCGGCGCAAACGTGCGAAATCCCCAGCTGCAATTGTCCGCCATCCAAAAAAGAACGAAATCACGACGAAGCACGGGACGGCGAACTTCACGACCGGAATCCTGAACCTACCATAGTGTGCCCACACAACCGCCATCGCGCCCAGAATGCGCAGCACCTCCACATACGGATAGAACGGTGCCTCATTCACATTCTCGTTCTCACTTGCCTTAGACATCTTCTATACCTCCTACCTGTCGAACTTGTATTTCTTGCTCTGCTTCATGACATGCAGCGGGGCGAACTCCTTCCAGATCATCGTCCAGCCGAACCGATCGCCTATCTGTTCGGTGGCGACCTGCCAGTCGGGGTTGTAGCGGGATACCGTGCGCAGGAAGTAATCGGGGTGCTCTGCGGGAAAATGAACGGCATCGGCCTTCTGGCATATCACGAGCAGCTGAAGGTTGCGCCCTCCCATCTCGCGGAGACGCTCGAGGAAGCGACGGGCGTGGTAGTCTCCCTTCGGGCAGTCCTCCTGGCGCATCTTGACTACGGCCAGCGTCGGCTCGTCGTCGCGAAGCTGTCGGTAGAACTTCTCCCTTAGATGCGCGGCACGCGAGCGGAGTTCGGATTTCAGGGCCTCGAAGTCCGGCGGCGTACCGTCGGCCGACGGAGCATAGCGAGCATGCATCCTAACGCCAGTGGCGACGTCCTGGAAGATGCCCTGGCTACCGGGCGCAAAAGCCAGCTCGCCCGTAAACAACTCGTCGAAGTGGCGCAGGCCGTTGATCATCCCGTCGCAATCAAGACCACCCGCCCACGCAAAAAAGGTTGAGTCAAGAAACCCGTTGGTCTTCAAGAATCGATACGCCACCTCGCAATTCCAGCCAAGCAGCAGAAAATGCCCGTATTTGCGGCGCTTCAGGAAAAGCCCGGCGACGAACAGGCAAGGCGCCTGGACAATGCGCCTGAGCGCGAGCTTGGCGCGCACAAAGATGTTCCGCTCGCTGGCAAGCGGCACCTGGCGCGGATCAAGTTCTCCGTTCTGGCGCACAATGGCCCATATGGTGCGACGAAGGCGGAATTTCCATATCGGAGTCTCGCTTTTATGGAACGGCAGTTCAGTCCAGTTCCCCTTGCCAGTCTTGAATCTAATCAGCCGGATGCTTCCGAAAAGCCGCGTGTTGCTCTTGCGAAAGCATTCCGCGCCGGACACGATGGTGTTCCATTCCTGGACCTCCCTGGACTTGCGTACCTCGTCAGCCTTTTCGTCCATGTCATCTCCTCCCGTTTTCGAAACCCATGTACCTGGCGTATTTTCCCGCCGCGCGGAACTTAAGGCGAAGCCCGAGAAGCCGCACTCGTGCAAATCCGTCGCGTGAGTATTTTCGATACCAGAAGAACCGGCCTATGCGCCGCAGCCAGCCAAGCCGGCCCCAGCGCCGATTCGCCCTCTTCACCGCGAGAACGAGGGGTATCGGCCCTATCAGCTGCTTCGTCGTCGTCCCGTAGACGCGGCTCGCGTCCCTGTACTTGTCCATCAAGTAGCGTCGCTGGACGAAGAAGCGCGGCGCGATGTTGCCGAACGAATAGTGGTGGTTGGCAACGCCGAGTATCTTCGTGGGGATCCCGAAACGCTCGAACGCCGCGATCTCGAAGTCTTCCGCATAGAGGTCGAACGTCAACTTCTCGTCGAACCGAAGGCCGAACTCGCGGACAAGGGTCGAATGAACAATAAGGCAGTTGCAGTCTGACGTCAAGACAGTCGGTTGTCCGCAGAACGGACGGCCATACAGCCCCAGGTCTGTCCCGTCGCGGTTTGAGTTGAGTGCCCACACGATGTCGTCGCCTGGACGCGTCGAACGCGCTCCGCAAGTGCCGTATATGCTTTTTTGGTCCGCCTTTGCAAGAAGCGGCCCGACTGGCTCGAGAAACTCGTAGTCCTCGTGCACGAACACGAACCACGCCTCGCGCGAATAGTCCCACGATTCGAGGAAAGAGTTGTACCGCGCCGTGACAGAAAGGTTTTCCGCAAGGTTGTCGAACGCGACAAACTCGCCGCCTGCATTGTTGGGGTTGCCCTTCACGAGCCGCGCATACATGTCGTGGTCGCGCACAACAGCGACGAAGACGCAACCGGAGCAGTCGTTCCCATCAACCATGCGGCACCTCCGTCCGGACAAGCACGACGCGCTTGCGTCTTCCAATCGGGAGCGATGCGACACGACGCTCACCGTCCATCAACGTGACTGGCGCGGACGCCGAGACCTCCTTGCGGCGCTTGAAGCGGACAAGCTTGTACTTCCCCGCCTTCAGCCACACCTTGCGAAGCCACGGGTCGAGCCAAGACGCTTCGTAGAGATGGCGCGTATAGCCACCGCCCGGGAGAAAGTAAGTCCACGGATAGACGATTCCACCGTCGCCGAAGCGGACGGTGTCCATTCCGTCGGCCGATGGATGAACTTTCCACACCGACTCGAAATGGGCGAGGAAACGGACGGTGTTCGGCGTCTGGTCGAGCTCTCCGTCTGGCTTCACGAAGGGCAGGTCGTCGTAGAGGGCGAGAAGCCCCGTCGCGACTTCGTTCCCCGGCTCGCAGCCGATTACCCCGCAGTTGAAGTTCGTGCGGCCGTTCATCCGCTCCCAGCTGATGACGAACTTCTCGCCGAGGAAGTCGTCGAACGGCTTCTCCATCTCCATGTCTGTATCGAGATAGAACCCGCCGTGATGCACGAGGGCGTAGAGCCGCACCCAGTCTGCGACAAAGGCCCACTTGCGGTTGGCCATGGCCTCGCGAACATAGCGGTTGTCGACAGTCGAGACGAAGTCGTTGCCCCATTCGCGTATCTCCCAGCCGGGGCAGAAACGGCGCCAGCTCTCGATGCAGTCGAGGACCTGACGCGGCTTCGGCGCATCGCCNNCTCGAACTTGTACGTCTTGTGCTGAACGAGCTTCTTGAGCGGGACGAACTCGCGCCAGATCTTCATCCAGCCCAGTCGGTCGCCAGAGAGCTCCGTAGCCGCGCGCCAGTCAGGATTGTACTCGGCGACAGTGCGCAGCTCGTAGTCGGGGTGCTCCTTTGGGAAGAACGCGGCGTCCGCCTTCTGGCAGACGACGAGCAGGCGGAAGTTCCGCCCGCCCATCCCCTTCAGCTTGTCGACGATGGCGCGCGCAAACTCATCGCCAACGATTCGCTCCGACGGGCTGACCTTGACTACCGCGAGCGTCGGTTCGTCGTCGCGAAGCTGAAGAAGGAACTTCTCCCTCAGGTGCGCCACGCGCGAGCGCAGCTCGGCCTTCGCCGCCTCGGCATCGTCGGTTCCCGTCGGAGAGGCAGGGTCTACCTTAAGACGCGAATGCATCATAACGCCCGTATCGACGTCTATGAAGATGTCAGTGGCACCGGCGAACGCAAGACTGCCAGTGCCGATGTCGCCAAGTCGCCCAAGGGCGTCCACCATTATGTCCGGCCCCCAGCAGCCAGCCCACGCGAAGAGCGACGAGTCAAGAAAGCCGTTGGCCCTCAGAAAGCGATACGCGATTTCGCAGTTGTAGCCAAGCAGGAGGAAATGGGAGAACTTGCGCTTCCTGACCGTCAGCCCCCAAAAGAAGAGCGCAACGGGATGTAACACCCTCTGGAGCGCCCATCGCACGTGCTCCAGCGTATTCGACTGGCTTTTGCCAGGCATCTGCGAAACGTCCAGGGCGCCCTTCTGCCTAACCAGCATCCAAACCGTGCCGCCGAAGCGCATCGTCTTGAGCAAAGTCTCGCTCTGATGAAGCGGAGCGTCCTTCGCGGCACCCTTACGCACCTTGAAGCGAAGCAGTCGGACATTTCCCAAAAGGCGGAGATTCCCCTTGCGATGCCAGCCGCCAAAAACGGACTTGCCTAGCAGTTTCTCCATGTCCTCGCCACCTACGCCGGAAGGCCCCTTGCGCGTGCGGAGCCCTGCAAACACCGCCGCAAGATTGCGTGGATCGTGCCCGAAGAGCCCTCCTCCCGGCATCGTATCCTTTACATGGAAGTCAGTTTCCACACGGGCGATGCCAGGCGCGACACGGCTCCAGGTCCGCATAGGGACGCCCTGCCTGGAAACGACAAGCGCCATCTCAAACCTGACACCGGGATAGCGGACAGAAAGCTCCGCAAGAGAACCCTTAAGCTCGTCGTCCGACGGAACAGCGCCGCCCGGCGGAACGACATGCACGGCCAGGACGTCCTGCGAAGCGCCGACAACCGAAGCCGAGACGCCATGGCGGATTCCGTAGGCGTTGAGCGCATTGGCCGCCATCTCCACGGCGCCCATCGGAAGCGCAAGGTCGTAGACGCAGCTCAGCCCGGCATCCCTTGGAGATGGTGTAGTCATGAGCACATTCCCTTCAGCTTCGGATAGTCGGTCTTACCGTTCGCGTTGAGCGGAATCGAATCCAAGACGTGCACCTTCACCACCGTTGCGTTGAAGTGAAGCTTCGCGACAAGGAACTTCTCGACGTCCGCGGCGGAAACGCCGCAGACGAAGACGTGCAAGTCGTTGTCGGCGCCTGTCGCCGCACATCCCGCGCCCGCGAAGCCGTCCTTCACGAGATTCTCGACCTCCTCAAGCGAGACGCGGTTGCCGAATATCTTGAGGAAGCGCGACGCGCGTCCGGTGAGCGTGACATAGCCGTCGGCGTCGATCTTCGCCATGTCGCCCGTCCGCCTGACCCCTTTCCATTCGTCGCCCTTCATGAGGTCCTCCGCGCACACGGCGTACCCCATAGCGACAATCGGACCCTCGTAGACGAGTTCGCCGTCCTCGACGCGGAACCTGCCGCCGTTCTCGGACTTCCCTATCGAGCCGATCAGGTCAAGATGCACATCCGTCCGAATCGTCGTCATCACCCCCGTCGTCTCGGTCTGCCCATATCCCTCGAAGAAGGCAATTCCGCGTCCCTTCGCAAATTCCGCATACTTGCGACGCAAGGCCGGCGCAAGAGCGCCGCCAGAGACGAGCAATGCGCGAAGCGACGGGAAATCCCCATCGAAGAAGCGGAACCTGTCAAGCGCCTCGTACATGTAGGGAACGCCGGCGACATGCGTCGCACGCGCGTCGCGCATGACATCCGCAAGCTCGGGGTCCATCACCGTCTTGCGCGTCATGACGAGCGTGCCGCCCGCCTCGAGGACTGAACACACGACGGAAAGCCCCCACGCATAGCATATCGGAAGTATCATCGTCATCCGCGTCGAAGAGTCGAGCTCGAAAAGCACTTCGCTCATCTTGTTGTCAGCCGCAAGAGCGGCACGGCCTATGCGGACGAGTTTTGGACTGCCGGTCGACCCGCTCGTAGTAAGCAAGAGAGCGAGCTCCGAGTCGGTCGGCTTCCCCTCGTAAGTGGAGCGGAGCCGCTCGAAAAGCTCGGGTGCCATCGTGTCGGGGAGCATGAGCGGCACGACGCCACGGTTGACACATCCGACGAAAAGCGCGACCGTGCTCAAGTCCTGCTTGTTGCGCACAATCTTGACGGTATGCGGCTCAAGCCCCTCCACCGCACGGGACGCAAGCGAGGCAAGTTCGCGATAAGACACTTCACGCCCGTCGTCTATCACGGCGATTCCGTCGCGATCGAGGTTGAATACAAGGCCGCCGTCACCACTCTCTGCGCCTCTCGGCACTCGCTCCGCTCGGCTTGGCTCGCTACAAATCGCGAGCCCCGCTTGCGCGGCGGTTACGCGCCTCTGCGTTAAAAGAGCAACCGCATCAGAATACGACCTCAGTCGGTAGATCTCCTCAGGCGAGAGCGCGCGGCCAAATTCACGTTCAATCGCGGAGGCAAGCGCCATCTGCCCTGCAGAATCCCACGCAGGATGCCCCTTGTAGGTCATAGTGCGCGCTTCTTCCGGCGTCACGGAGAACACGCTGCAGAAGACATCGTCAAGCCTTTCGTCACTGACTCCTGACTCCTGACCCCTGAGTCCTGACTCCTGCCCGCTGACTCCTGGCGCCTCAACCGGCTTCTCCCCCGCCGCCACTTTAAGCTTGTTGTAGTGGTCTATGTCGCGCCAGCCGATTACTTTCGCCGGGTTGCCCGCGACAATAGCGCAAGGCGGCACTACGCCCATTACGACGCTACCCGCCTGGACAATCGCGCCTTCGCCTATGCGGGCTCCTGGAAGCACTATGCACTTTATCCCGATCCACGCGTAGTCGCCGATGCTCGTCTCGGGATATGTAAAGCCCCAGCCAAACGGCAAGACGTCTGAATGGTCGTAGTCGTGGACCTGCGTGTAGACTACCGTGTCCTCGGCCAGGACGGCGCGACGCCCGATCGATACGGGGCCGTCGCCGAATATCTTGACCCGCTTGCCGAATCCCGCGCCGTCGCCTATAGTCGTATTGCCGGTGACGTTGACGCCAGGCCCGAGGACAAGAAGATTTCTTCCGCACGACTTTGCGCGGCGGCGGATTGCAATGGAGTAGAGCTGCGAGGCAAGCTTCGCCTTGAAGCCCTTGCGCCAGTTGCTGGGCTTCCAGAAGAAGAACTGCACGATGATCTTTACGAAGAACTTAACCATGAGAACCTTTCCAGTCTGCGGTCTATGGACTGACGTTTGCGCGAACCATCGCGCGTAAACAGCCGCTGAAGTTTCATGCCGTTCGCAAGCAAACGCAGTCGCAAGCGAACGAGCGGAGAAAACGGGAACACAAAGCGCAAGCGCCCGATGCGCGAACGGAGGCGTTCACGCAGAAAGGGAAAAAGAAAATCGACAAAAGCAGCGTCGTCCCACCACGCTCCCGTGGGGCCTATCGCGGCGGCAAAGACGAGAAAGTGGTAGGTCGGACGGCGCAGAAGCCAGGGGTCTACCTTCTTCGTCGCCATGTCGACGGCAAACTGAAAGTCGATGAGCTTCAGATGTCCGTCCGGCGCAACAAGGAAGTTCGACGGAAGGATGTCGCGATGGACGACATTGGCAGCGTGGAGCGCGTCGACGATCGCCACGAGGTCGTCGCCAAACCCGTCTGCCGGGACGTCCTCAAGCGACTTTCCTCCCTCGATTTTCTCGGTCACGACGAAAGCCATGCGCCCAGGATGGCAGGCGAAGGCCGCAGGGAAGTGCGCCGGATCCTTGTCGTGAAGGCGCGAGGCGAGCGCGTATTCGTTCTCTATCGACTCCGGCGCGCGCGACGAGCACTTTACGATGCACGGCTTCCCGTTGAATAGCCCTTCGTAGAAAATGTCGTTGACGAGCTTGTTCTCAAGAAAGGCGCGGCAGGCAGTGAGACCCATCTTTGCGCCCTCCTCCGCGACAAGCGCGTCCCACGCGGCGCGCTCCCGCCACGGCAGGGGATTGTACTTTGCAGCCACGTGCTGCCACAGGTAGCGCCTGACGCGGCGCCTAAGCTTCATCCGCCTAAATGCCGGGCACAAAAGGTCGATTGGAAGAAACGCGCGCGACGCCGGCTCGAAGTCGACGATCCTCAGGCGGAAATCCCCTTCGAACGGCTTCCCCTCCCACTGGACGAGGACGTTCTGCGGGTCGTAGAACCTTACGGCCGCAACCTCGAAATCATGCGCGAGATTGCGAAAGGCGGCGTAAAGGCGAGGCCGAAGCGCGGCTGGTGCGCCGCGATACGTCCGAGAGAAGCGCTCTGGCGTAGATCCATCGCCATTTAGGACGAGACTCTCGACGAGATGCCAGCCGTGGACAGGATCTTCCTTGAGCTCCATCTTCTCGGGGAACACGGCAAAAACCTCTGGGGGAAGCTTGGTTTCAAGCGACCGGATGTAGTCGTATTCCTGGGCGCATGTGTTGCGCCTGCGGTCGAACTTGCAGCGCTCTATCTCCTTGCGCACAGTCTCGCCCACTTCGCCATCATCCCGATAGCGCTTTACGCACAGCGGCGAATCAGGCAGCCGAAGGCAGACGCGGCGGGAGCCCTTGCCGATCTCGGTCATTCGAGCCCCCATTTCTTTTCAAGCCGACGACGCGCCGCGCTGCGGCCAGCGCGCGTAAGGTGGGGCCAAGTAAGACAGCGGATAAGAAGGCGGAGCCGCTCGGTGCGCCTATGCATCGCCTCCGCAAGCGGGCTTTTGATGCGGCTAAAATCATCGTCCGAGGAAACGGAGAGCAGCCGGACGTCCTTGCCGGGAAATGCCGCCCTAAGACGAGATTCGGCGGCTGCACGACCATCCTCGGAAAGCGGGCGCATAGGGTCGCACCAGACGAAAAGCGTCTTTTTCGACTTCCCTACATTGTCATACAGCCGAGCAATGCGGCGGTCGTATTTCGCCTTCACCTGCGAATACGACTCGTCAAAGGGAAGCGTCTCGCGGAAGTCATGAAAGAACCTCAACCCCGTCGCCGTGTCTTCGTAGTGGTCGTTGCCCTTCCCGGGGGCGCCAGGCTCCTTCTCGAGTTTCTTCATGTTGCCTTTTTCGAGAAAACCGGCGAAGCGGGTCTCGACAAGCTTTAGGCGCGTCTCGAGCGGAGCCGCTGTAAGCCAATCGAGAGGCGACGAGCACGACCTTAAGCCGCNNTGGCAGTCATAGCCGAGACTGACGACAAAATCATAGGTCGTTTCCTCAGTTTTCATGTCCATCGTTGGATATTATACCAAATAGTTACGCCTACGTAATGCTCGAAAAGCATGGGGGGCGGCCCATGCGAACATAAGCACATAGCCAAAGAGCTCCGCGCTCTCCTCCATGAAACGCCCAAGGCACAAAGATAAATCTATTTCCCATACTCACGCTCGCGCGCTTCGAGTTGCGCGAGTTCCTCTGCGTTCGGCGTCTTGCGGAAGTACCGGTAGTTGAGCACCCAGCACGACGGATGGCGGCGTATGAC
>LXOW01161671.1_pt1 | contig 10885 bp, 8 predicted proteins | sample 1368591 | NCBI WGS metagenome assembly LXOW01 (sample SAMN04884650, study PRJNA319009) | bovine gut metagenome | isolation source: Cow rumen | host: Bos taurus | place: Italy: Legnaro (PD) | collected 2014-07-09
AACAACACCCGATTTTCATCGAGTGTTGCCTTGTTTTTTAAGAGACTTTTTTAACAGCCCCCTGCGAGCCCTTACAGCTGGTTCTGCTCCTCGGTGTACGGCAGCAGCGCCACTTCGAGATTGCCGTTGCGGGTGCGGATTTCGTCGATGAATTCCTTCTCCTCGGCCGGATTTTTCATAATCGCCTTGTAGGACAGCCTGAACATACTCCCCATGCCTGTCGTCTTGACTCCGGCGCTCTCGACCTTACTCAGATAGTGCGCGAATATCTCGTCAAACGTGCCGTTGTACTCGAGCGATTCGGGTATCGTAATGCGGAGCAGGCGTTCCTCTCCTTTGCCTTTGTGCTCGAAGAGAGGCGCGAAGCTGAAGAGGAAGAAGAGTCCGGCGAGCAGAACGAGTATGACGACGCCGTATCCGACGTAGCCCATGCCGAAAGCGATGCCCGAGCCCATGGCAACGAGGATCGCGGCGATCTCGTCCGCGCTGCCCTGCGCGGAGCGGAAGCGGATCAGACTGAAGGCGCCGCCTATCGCGACGCCGGCGCCGATATTGCCGTTGACAAAGGTGATTACTGCCGCCACGACGAAGGGAATCAGCGCCGTGACGATGAAGAAGCGCTTCGTGGAGCGCACCCTGAAGCTCATAACGAAGGCGTAGAGAAATCCGGCGCCAAGCGCGAAGGCCGTCATGATGAAGAACTGCGCCGGCGTCACCGGGGACGTGTAAATTGAATCAAACATAATAATATCTCCTTTTTTCGTCAGACCGCCTGAGCTTCGAGCAGCTGCCTGCGGTATGCCTCTCCGTATTTCGAGAAGCTGCATTTTCTTATTTTCCCTTCGGAAAGGATCGAGGCGAGCCGGAGCGGCATCGCGTCCTGAACCTTGATTTCAAGTATCGTCATCCCCTCGCCGAGAAGCGGTATCCCGTCGGTGTCTCCGGTGAGAGTCAGCCGGTCGAGCCGGTATCTCGGATTCTCGTCGATCGTCAGGCGAAGATCGCCTCCCGGCTCAAAGTACGCCGTTCTCTCGCACAAAATCAGGCAGGACGGCACGAGTTCTTTGTAAAAATCGCGGAATGCGGTGATCTCGCTGTTAATCTGCCCGGGAGCGCAGATGTCTCCGTCTCCCGAGAAGAACTTTTCGACGAGCGGTATCGTCGTCTGTACGCGGCGCTTGTATACGACTCCGTACGCTTTTCTCTTGAGTTCGAGAAAGACGGGCGACGATTCGGTCGCGACTCCGTATGAGCGCAGGCGGATCTTTTCCTTGAACAGCGGCTTCTCGATGCTCGCGCGTATCAGCCGGTAGTTCGGAGTGTCGTAGTAAAGAGACTCAATGGTGCTTCTCCCGTATTGGTCGGGCTCCATATGCCCCTTCAATCTTTCGAGGAGAAAGGCCGTCTGTTCGGGGCTGAGCAGATATTTCATCTCAACCCGCTTCATTACCGTTACAGCCATTTATTTCACCTTACAGCGTTATGCGGAGGCGGAACTCGCCGCCTTCGACCGAAGCCGAGGCGCGTCCGCTGTGCGCTTTGACCGTCTCCTTGACAAGCGAGAGGCCGAGTCCCGCGGCGTCAGCCGAAGCGTTTTCGAGCTTTGTGAATCTGTCGAACGCCTGGTTGACCTGTCCGTCGGGAAGGTCCGTATCGTTCGCCGTTTCTATCAGGACGTACCCGTTTTCGCGCGCCAGCGTGAAGGACGCGTGCGTCTTTGCGTATCTGCAGGCGTTTTCGACGATCTCCCCGATCATACCGTTCATCGCGTCGGGGTCTGCCGAAACGCTGACTCCGGGTTCGATCCGCGACTCGACTTCGATTCCGCGAGACGCGAATTTCTCCTTTTCCCTGTCGAGAGTTGCCTCGAAGTATTCGGAAAGCGGGACGTCGGATTTTGACGCGTCGCCTTCGTCGAAGAGCCCGACCGAACCGAGCCGGTCTATCAGCTCGTTGAGCTTCCCGATCTGCCGGCGCGTCGATCTCGTCTGATCGTCGGGACCGTACCTGCGCTCGGACAGTTCTACGTTGCCCTCGATAATCGTCAAAGGAAGCCGGAACTCCCTGTTGGCGTTTTTGATGAATCCCTTCTGCTTCCGGTCGGCTTCCTCAATCGGGGCGTAAACCTTCTTTCCGATAAAGATCAGGAGAATATATCCGATAACGAGGAAGAGCGCCTCTCCGGCAGCGGAAATGATCAGTATTCTGAAGGACGGAAGCAGTTCGCGTCCCTGGTCGATTACCGTGACGCAGGTCGTATCGCGGACATTGAATACGCGGTAGCGGTAGATCCCTCTCGTCCATCCGGTATCTCCCGAAAGGAGTCCCCGCGCCCACTCGCGCGCCTCGTCCTCGGTCACCGCGGACATGTTGAACACAACAGTACGGGCAGCTCCGTCCTTATCGAAGGAGAAGGTAAAATATCTTAGGGACGCGTCCATCTCGGGCGATTCGGGTCCCATCGGGCCGAATCTGAAATCTCCTCTTCCCGGCCGCTGCTGCCTCTCGCCGGGCTGCCACTCTTCTGGCGGCGCGTCTCCCTGCTGCCCATCCCCGGGCAGACTGCCCGCACGGTCGATAACTCCGTAACGGTCGGCGAGGCGTTGCGTGATTTCGTCCGCGTCGGACGCGGCCATCGTGAAATTCATTCCGTTTATGACGGCGAGAAGCGCCGTCGTGAGGGCGAACATTACGAGTATCGCGTAAAGTCTGAATTTCTGTTGCGCTTTATTCATCGCCTGTCACCGCTTCAAATCCTTTCCCCGCAGCGTATTTTATCCTTGTTTTCGATCCGGACCGGTTGAGCTTTATATTGATCGAAGCTACGCATGCCGGACTTTCGATTCCCGAAACTCCCCCGGACGCGAGAGCTTTCAGCACGTTTATCTCGTCGAGAGTCAGGCGAGGCCCGCCTTCAATACGGAAGCTTCCCGGATTTATCACGGCGTCTCCCAATACCGCATTTTCCTCCGTCGCCGCCGTTTCCAGGACGCCTCGCAGGGCGTCCTCCAGCATGCCGTGAGTAAACGGATGCGGCAGCCAGGCGCAAGGCAGCGGTTCCGACGTCATCAAAGCCGATCCGACCGGTTCGTCGGTCAGAACCACCGACGGGACCTTCCGGCTCTCAGCGCGTTCGAGCACCGTCCTGTAATCGACGCGCGGGATATCCCGGTCGAGGATAAGGACGTCGAAGTTCTCGTTCGAAAGCAGCGTCATGACCTGCGTTCCGTCGAAGGCAGTCGCTGTTTCTCCGATATCCTCTTCAAGTATTTTTTTGTAGCACTCGAGCAGATCCCTGTCGGGCGCGGCAAACAGTATTTTCATATCTTTCACTTTCAGGTCGATACAGTCGTATCGCTGTAGCAGGTGGTAGATCCGTAGGACGACGCGTTCGTGAAGGTGTAGCTCTCGCCCCCGATTTTTACCGTGTGACTGCCGGACGAATGCACCGACAGCGAGACGCTTTTGACGCTGCCTCCGGTGCTGACTCTGGCGTATCCGAGCACTATCAGCGTGCCGCCGGTGATCTTCACCGTGCCGTCGGCGTCAAGCGCCGCCATATTCTGATTTGAAGGTCCCCTCGTGATCACGACGCCTCCGGTCTGCGTGTAGTTGCCGTTGGAATCGATGCCGTCGGTGTCTCCGCTCGGGCTGACCGACACGTCGAGGAAGCCGCCGGTAACGTTCACGAGAGCCGTTGCCGTTCCTTTACAGGCGTTGACGCCGTCGTCGTTGGCCGATACGCGGCAGAGGCCGCCCGAAACGTCAATCACGTTCGCTTCGAGGCCTTCGTATGCGCTGTCGATTTCAATCGTACCGCGCGAGATATTCAGCCGGCTGTCGGCGTGGATTCCGTCCGCGCCCGAGACCGTCTGCTGGCCGCCCCAGCCGCCGCGTCCGCCGGGCCCCATCCGGCCTCCCGCCGTCTTGTTCTCGGGAGAGTAGACGCTGATCACTGCGGTTCCGCCCGAGATATTGACGTTTCCGAGGCCGCGCGTTCCGTCCTCGAAGGTCGTTCCGTAATCGGCGTGCAGGCCGTCGTCGTAGGTCTTGAGCGTTATGCTTCCCGCCTTGATATTCAATTCGTTCTGCACCTTGACGCCCTTGTAGGATGTCGTTGAAGCGCCCGACGCCGTATAACCGCTGTACGAACCCGTATATACCGCGACCGTCGGCACGCTTCCCTCGTCGCCTAAGCTCATTTCGAAGTTGTGAGCCGCCTGGAATCCGTCGCCCGCGGCGTAAACCGTAACCGCGCCGCCCGAGAGGATAATGTCGCCCCGCGTAACTCCATTTTTGTTCTTGTCGGTGTTCTCCGTCTTTACGCCGTCGCCCTTGGTCGAGATCGCGACGACGGTTCCGCTCTCAACGCTGACCGAATCGTTTCCTCTGATCGCGTTGTTCGGAGCAGTTACCTTCAACGAGAGATTCTTGATCGTCAGGTCTTTCGTCGTGTGGATGCCGTTGTTGTAGGAGGCGTTTACGACCAGCGTTCCCTTCCCTTTTAATTTAAGGTCGCACTTCGCCCAGATCGCTCCGTTGCCCTGACTGTCGTCGTCGGTCTTCTTCTCGCTCCGGGTATCGCTTACGACGTTCTCGGTGCCCGATTTTGCCGAGATCTCGGCGCTTCCCGCGCTGAGGATCTTTATCGGCGAATCGGTTCCGCACTTGATCGTCGCGCCCGCAAGCTCGATCACGACCTCGTCGTCCTCTCCGGCGCTCACTATAATCTGCCCTTCGAGGAGGCCCTTGGCAGTGTAGGTTCCGGCGGCCGTCACAGTGTAGACGCTGCCCGACTGAGCGAAGGCGCCGTCCGCCGTCGTGAACTCGAAGTCGGCGGTCGTCTCAGAGGCGTTCACGTCCGAGTCGACGACAGGATCGACGGCGGCGTCGGTCGTAACGGCCGTGCCGTTTGTTCCCGACGACGTCCCGCTTTCGGTGCCCGCCGGCGTCTGATTCTCTGATCCGCATGCGGCAAGCGCGATAACAAGCAGCACCGCAAGCAGTATTGATAATAGCTTTTTCATTTTGTTTCTCCTTTCCCGGACGGAAAAATCCCTCTCCGCCCGGCTTTCACCTATAATTATACGGAGAAGGATTGAAAGAAGATTGAAGAATATTAAAAATTGAAAATGAAAAATTAAAAATTATGAAATAATGAACCGCCCGTAGGGACCGAAGCCCTTTCGCGAGAGCGAAAGGGTTCGGCCCGCCGGATTGTGTTCGATACGCACGCAGTATCGGTTTTCTTATCTGCTTGACATTTTACACCGTAGGGGCGCCTCAGCGGGCGCCCGCCCCGCAGGATACGCATAAACGATAACAAATAAAGAATAGACTTTATATCGCACTTTCGCGGTGTAGCAATCCAATTCTCAATCTTTGTGATCGTTGCTGCCTACCCCTCGGGGCGGGCGCCCGCTGAGGCGCCCCTACAGTATCAAATGGCGCATAGAGCATAACAATCATTAAACTCTACGCGTCACACGTAACGGGAGGACCGTAAAGGTCCTCCCCTACGGGTTACGGTGAAAAAATGACGCATAGAGTGTAATCCCCGTTACACTCTATGCGTCATTTTAACTATTAACTATTAACTCTTCTTCACTGCCGGGATAACGACCGTGAACGTAATAACCGGACTCTTGTATGAGGCACTTATCTTTCCTCCGTGCGATTCCGCCACTGCCTTTGCGATCGACAGCCCGAGGCCGTAGTGTCCGCCGCCGCTTCTCGAACCGTCGCCGCGGTAGAATCTGTCGAACAGGTTGTCCATCAGCGACTGATCGAATCCATCCGCCTCGTTCGAAACCGAAAGAACAGCCGTATGCCTTTCACGTTTCAGCGAAACGGTTATCTTCTTCCCCGTTCCGTGCGACAGCGCGTTGTCGAGAAGAATTGATACGAGCTGGCGCAGCCGGTTCGGGTCGCCTGCAACGTTTACGCCCTCTTCGACCGACGCCTCGATCGACACGCCTTTCTCAAACGCGAGACTCTCGAAAGGCAGCTTCTCGCCGCTGACAAGAGCCGAAAAATCGACGGGCGTCGACCGAACGTCCTGCCTTCCGGCATGCGAGAGCATAAGCAGTTCCCTGACAAGATCGGCCATTCTGCCGTTCTCGTAATCAATATTGTCGAGCCACTCGCTGCCGCCCTTCTCGCGGCGCAAAAGCTCGCTGTTTGCCGAAATGACGGCTATCGGCGTCTTCAGTTCGTGCCCCGCGTCGGACACAAAACGCTTCTGGCGTTCGTCGTTCTCTTCGAGCGGCCGGACTATGCGGCGGGCGAGAAGGACGGATATCGCGGCGATCACAAGCGTCGCGGCGGCGCCGGTTATCAGCATCTGGCGGAAAAGCGTCGACTGGTTCCGCTCGTTGAGGGTTCCGTCGATCATCGCGACGAGCGTGCGTCCCTCTCTCTCAGTGACGAGATATATCATCCCCTCAGTCCGGCCCTCAGTCCTGCCGCTTGCGAGTATGCGGTCGGCTGTCGCTTTCAGCGATTCCTCGTCGTGCAGGACGCCGTTTCCGCTGTTCACCGCGGCGCCCGACTCGCTGTATTCGACCGAATAGAAGGTCGAAAGCCTGAAAGCAAATTCGTCCCTGCCCATGCCCCCGTCGCGTTCGCGCGGCGGATTCTTATCTCCTCCGGGCGTCTGGCCGGGTCTGTCCTCCGGTTTCAGCTCGGGCGCATCTTCGGGTCTGTCGCCTTCGGGTCCGACCTTTCCTTCTTCGAAGAATCTGTCCGAGAAGGTATGAAGCATATCTATGCTTTCTCGGTAGAGCGACAGCCGGTTTGAAAAATATATTACCGTCAGCGTGACCGCCATCAGCGCGAGCAGCGACAGGGCGACGGTGACGACGATTTTCCTTCTTGTCTTATTGAACATCGCTATGCCTCATTTCGTATCCGATGCCGCGCAGCGCCTTGATCGAGCAGCCCGATCCGACGAACGCAAGCTTCCGCCGCAAAAATGACATATATACCTCGACGTTGTTGTATTCGGCCTCGTTCTCATAGCCCCAGATTTTTAAGGCAATCTGTTCGCGCGTGAGCACGCGGCCCTGATTTGCAATCAAATATTCGAGCAGACGCAACTCCTTTTCGCCGAGCCGGACGCTCTTGCCCGACGAACAGGCGAGGAGCGCGTCTTTTACGTTAAGAGTCAGGTCGCCGCAGGTCAGGCTGCCGTCGTCGGTCGGCAGATTGCGCCTGCCGAGCGCGCGCAGACGCGCGAGAAGCTCGGGCGTCAGGAAGGGTTTCGTCAGATAGTCGTCCGCGCCGCTGTCGAGCCCCGAGACCTTGTCGTCGAGTTCGCTCTTTGCCGTAAGCATAAGGATCGGCGTCCTGATTCCGGCCTGTCTCGCGCCTTTCGCGACGGCAAAACCGTCGAGTCCGGGCATCATAACGTCGAGAACGGCAAGATCGTATACGCCGCTCTCGAGTTCGAGGAGAGCGTCGGTTCCGTTTTCGACCGGCGTGACCTCATAACCCTCGCGCCCGAGTATTTCGCAGAGCGCGCGGTTCATTCTTTTTTCGTCTTCGGCAAGAAGGAGTTTCATTTAATTACCGTAACCTTGTCCTTCGGCAGTTTGTCGGAAACGTTGACTCTGCTCGAAGGATGCTGCGCGGCGATCGTAATCTGTCCCGCGCCCGATCCGCCTTCGACGGAAACCATTCCGTTGTTTTTCGGAAGCAACCCGGCGAAGAAAGCTGTGCCGCCGCTGACGTATGCCACCGGCACCTTCGAATCGAATCCGATGCTGATGCCGACAGCCGATCCGGTGCCCGCAAGCGCAAAGACGCGCGACGGTTTGCCCCAGACCTCGGCGTTGATCACTCTGACGCTGCCGCTGAAATCGCTGTTTGCATAAAACGCGGCGCAGTATTTGTATCCCGACTGATCGGTGCAGCATACGAACTGACCGTTGACCGAGGTCACAGTACAGTCGCCCGAAACGCAGATATCCGCGTCGGAATAGTCTGCGGCGCAGCCTATCAGCTTAACGTCGCGCGCGCCGTCGGTAATCATATAGGCGACAGACTGGTTGATTGCGAAGTTGTTGTAGAGTATCTCGCCTTTGGATTCGCCTATGACGAAGGTCTTGCCCTTGTCCTGCGCGACGGCGGCTACGTGATCCCAGTATTTCGAATCTACGTATCTTCCGCTCTGCCAGCAGTTGACGGTGTAGTGGCAGTCGCGGATGATTCCGCCCTCGCTGCCGGCGCCTACTTTGATACCGACGTTGAGTCCGACGCTCCAGATGAATTCGACGTAGTGCCTGTCGCATCTGTTCGTCGCGAAATCGATGCCGTTCCAGGACGTCGACATGCCTATTCCGATAACGTATATATCGCTTCCGTATCCTCTGATCGTGTATGAGGCCGGCTTTATCGAGGTTCCGAGCTGTCCGGGATATTCAATCGACATTCCGCACAGTCCCGAGTCCTCGTACATGGCGATGAACTCCTGCCCGTCGGGGTCGCCGATACCGAATCCGGCGTTGATAAGCGTTCCGCAGGGTCTGTAGGGGTTGGTGCCGTTCTCGTACTTGATTCCGTTGCCCGCTCCGAGATACACGTCGACGTGCGCGACGCAGCTCGACCCGCGGAGCTCGACGCCTTTCTTTATATCGATATGCCGGTTGACGTACCACTCGCCGGCGGGAATATATACGGTGCCGCCGGTCGGCGCGATATCGTCGATGGCGCGCTGGATTATATCTCCGACGTCGGTCCCGCTCTTTGCGTTATAGGGTTCGGCGGTGATATTGACGAATTTGTCGGAAGCGGGCTTCGTCACTTTGCTGAATTGCGCTCCGTCGACGTCGGGAATCGCCTCTGTCAGCGCGCCGGTATAAGAAACTTCGGGCTGAACGCCTTTGAATTCAGAATCCACGGCAACGTATTTCAGCACCGGCGGCTTTGCGACTACGCATTCGGACGCCGACTTCATGGTGCATCCGACAAACATCGGATGAGGCTTTGAGTTCTGGAAAATTACCGCGCTTTTGCCGGTGCTTTCGATCTTCGTGCCGGCGAAATGAAGCGAACCGGGCTGGTTGTCGCGGAGCGTTCCGTTTTCGGGCCCGGAAAAGACGGCGCAGGCGCCGCTGTTTCCGGTCGCGCGGAGCTCGCCTCCCGTCACCTCGAACCAGGAGACGCTTTCAAGATAGAAGGGCGTGTAGCAGTCGGTGAGGACAGGATTCAGGATCTGACCGTTCGCCACCGACGTATCGTCGGTTCGGCAGGTATCGACGTAGAAATGGAATCCTTTGCAGTATCCCGAAATCTTTATATCGCTGAAATAGAACCAGTCGGCGCCTCCCATCCGGATGCCGGTGGAGTTTCTGATCATATACGTCCGGAGCAGATCGGCCGAAGGCGTGCCGGGCAGGCCGCTCTCAAGCCAGAAATCGGGGCTCAGTTCGAAGTTCTCGACCTTTCCGACGTCGAGATCGTATTCGTTGCGGAAACCGTATTCAAGGCAGGTGCCGCAGTTGTCTCGGATATACTCGAGCGCGAGAACCGCGCCCTTCTCGGCCGCGTCGATTCCTATGTATGAGTTAATGAACGTTACGTTTCTTACCGTGAGTCCGTTAATGAAGCACTGTGCGATGGAAGGCGGGTAGGGTATCGGCCGGCCGTTGACGAAGGTCTGCTCCGGGTACCAGAAAGCGAGATTCTGGACCGAGGCGTGCGCTCCGCAGCGGATCGCCGACAGTTTTCTGTCGGTGCTTCCCTTTCCGCCGAATATGCAGAGAACGGTGCCCTCGGCGGTACCCGGCTTCAGCTCACCCGCAAGCGTCACGAGCGGTCCGAGTTCGATCGTTCCGGTCAGGCAGTAGTATCCGCGCGGCACGAAAATCGTTCCTCCGCCCGCCGCGTCCGCCGCGGCGGCCGCCTTGCGGAAGGCCTCGGTGTCGTCGTGTACGCCGTCGCCCGCCGCGCCGAACGCGCGCACGTTGAAATCTGCCACGACGTTGTAAAGACTGTCGTATTTATTGATAATCAGCCCCGTCGCGATATCCTGAGCCGGCCAGGCGCGCTGCGAGGGCTCTCCGGCAAAGCGGATTTTGTATTCTTCGGTATAATCGAAATCGGCTGCCGATTTCAGAAGCGCCTCGACGTCGGCGTTCGCGGCCGATACCTCGGGGTGCCCCGTCATATCTCCGATCGGAACGCCCGGAGTTGCGACGCTGAGCGCGGCGGCTGCGGCGGGAACTGCGGTCGCGGCCGTCTCCGCGGGAACGAACGCAACGCCGTCCGCGATCCCAGTATAATTCTTCAGAAACTGCCTTGCGGCCTGCCCGATCGACGCATCGTCGATACCGGCTATGACGATCCGTTTACCGACCGTCTCGACGGCAAAAGGACGCGACGCGTCGAGCTTATCCATAACCGTCTGCGTCTCCTCGCGGTTGGTGTTTCCGATAAGGATCTCGTTCCGGTCGGGTATTCCCTGCCATCCGACAAGGTCAGTCGAGAGAAGGAACACGGCGCCCGTAGCGCTTTTAAGCGCCTCGCTGACCGCCGACGCGATCGAGCCGCATAAATAGTCGCCGTCGGGGCTTACGATGACGTAAGCGGCCTCTCCGTCGGCCAGGAGCTCGTCCGCGAGCGGAGCCGTCTCCTCAGGGACGGGTCCGGTGTCGGTCGGCACTTCGGTTTCGGGCGTTTTATCTCCGCCGCAGGAAAAGAGCTGAGCAATCATCATAAGCACAAGCAGCAAAGAAAGCAGTCTTAAGATTATTTTCATTGCGGTGTCCTTCATACAATATCATTGATTTTTAATGATTTATAATATCTTTGATACAATTTTATCGGTTCTTCATATTTTTGTGTGTTTAGGTAATCTTCCTCGGGATTGAAAGGTACTTGATGT
>LXOW01166634.1_pt1 | contig 10885 bp, 10 predicted proteins | sample 1368591 | NCBI WGS metagenome assembly LXOW01 (sample SAMN04884650, study PRJNA319009) | bovine gut metagenome | isolation source: Cow rumen | host: Bos taurus | place: Italy: Legnaro (PD) | collected 2014-07-09
GGACTGGCGTCAGGACTGCAGTTAATCAAGATATGAGAGGCATGTACATGCTTCTTGGCACGGTCCACACATTCCTTATATAGACGTTCGGTCATTTCATTGTCCGTCAGGTATTGCTGGGCCGACTGGTTGATGTATGAAGACAGCTCGGCTTGGAAGGCTGAGGAGGTGTCGATTTTGAGGGCTTTGCCTTCTTTTACTTTCAGCTTGAAGTTGATAAACAGATCCAGATAGTCGCGCAGCTCTTGCGGTTTTGTTTTCTTCAAATCGTTGTTTTTGGAGAAAGTATTGACAAATTCTGCCTTCGAAACCGCTTCGTCTCCGATGGTCATGAGCGGTTTTTCGGGATTATCTTGTGCGAAACTAAGACTTGCACACAAGGTGAAAGACAAGGCTAAGATATTGACTAATAATCTTTTCATATTATTGTATATTATCATATTTCATTCTGCAAATGTACATTAAATTTTTTAAAAAAGAAAAATTTGAAAATATGTGTTTTCTATCAACAATTTTTGTATTTTTGCAGTCCCAAAATCAAGTCTCCTTAGCTCAGCTGGTAGAGCAATTGACTCTTAATCAATGGGTCCAGGGTTCGAGTCCCTGAGGGGACACAAAAGGCGGTCGGTTTGACCGCCTTTTTTCGTGTTCCAACCGTTTGTAAGTACTTGAACTCCAAATGAATTTGTTTGTAAAATGCTGGTTGTTATATAGTTGGCAAATACTGCCAAATTTGATAGGTTTTCATTGTGGAGTGTTCACATTTCTGTTCGCAATTTGAAATATCCTATAAAAATGTGAACACTTATATGAAAAAACAGTATCTTTGCAGTGATAAAATTCTTGTTATTACTGTCAACTTCTATATATTAGTTCGTGACCGTAAAGGTCTGTATAATATTGAAATGCGCTGTGTGCATAACAAAGTTCGTATGCGGTATAATACACGAATAAAAGTGCTGCCAGAACAGTGGGACAAAAAGAAACAGCAATGTAAGAATTGCGTGAATGCGAAAGGTGTTCATTATTGGCATAACTACAGGATTGCGCTTCAGTGATTTCACCCACGTGAAGTTAGAACATATAGCAGATAATCTGTCCAACTAATTATTCAACAGGTAATCACACACATTCATTACATACACCCCATTGTTCAGTCGGTGTGCTGGAATGGTGTCGTTAGTTAGAATCATTTTCTTGAAAGAGTCGTCAATCAGGTATAGGGAGCGTTGCTCTTGTTCGAGTTTTTCAGCATCGGGTATGGAAAAAGCACTTTGAACATAAAGACGGTCATTGTCTTTATTGCAGACAAAATCAACCTCAAGAGTATTCCGTACGGTTTTTCCATTCTTGTCTTTTGAGTAGCGTTCAATAACCCCGACATCCACATTGTATCCGAAATGAATCAGGTGGTTGAAAATGATGTTCTCCATTACGTGAGTGGGCTCTACTTGTCTGAAATCCAATGCGGAGTTCCGTAATCCTATATCTGAAAAATAGTACTTGCAGGGTGTGTCAATGTACTTCTTCCCTTTAATGTCGTAGCGGATGGTTTTCTTTAGCAGGAAAGAATCCTCGAAATAATCAATATACTGCTTGATTGTCCACGAGTTTACGGAGACATTTTTCTCACTCTTGAAAGTGTTGGAAAGTTTGGTCGGATTAGTCAGCGTTCCAATGTTGGATGCCAAAATGTTAAACAAGTCTGATAGTTTTGCGTCATTCTTCACCTTGTTTCGACCAATAATGTCCGTCAAATAGGTCTCTTTAACCAAAGCGTGTAGCATTTCCCGCTTGATGGAAGTGTTAGGTTCTGTCACGACCAAGGGGATACCTCCGTAATACATATAATCTTTCCAAACAGAGGTTGTTTCGCCCCCTTTCTCAGTAAGAATCTCTTTAAAAGTAAGGGGACTGACATTAACCTGCACCCCACGACCTCTAAACTCGGTCACTATGTCGGAGGATAGGAATTTCGCATTGCTTCCCGTGACATACACGTCAAGATTATCAATGTGCAGAAAACCATTTAGCACATCCACAAATTTGTCAAGCATTTGCACTTCGTCAATGAAAAGATAGTGCATTTCTTTGTCGTTTGCTGATGCTTCTTTTACAAATTGGTACATCTTTTCCGCATTGCGATACTCAATGAAGGCAAAGTCGTCCAACGGGATTTCAATGATGTGATTGGCGGTTACACCGCCTGAAAAATATTTTTGTGTATATACACAATTTTAGTTTGCAAAAATACAAAAAATCTGAATTAGAAAGTGCGGTTGAGATTCTTTTCTGTATGTTGGGAGAACGTGAACCTTTGTCGCTGTCCTATTAGGATTCACCAATCTAAGTCAAAGTGTTCACAAATCTGTTTATGTTTCTTTCTATGAAAAAACAAGACAAAAACTAAAATACAGTAAAACAATGTGTTAATGTATTATGAGCAAAAAAAGTTCGAGTCCCTGAGGGGACAGAAGCATATCATGTTGGACAAATCAAGGAGCCGCGCACCGTATGCGACCAATCCTCCTTACCGCAACGGTGGCCGTGTTTGGCCTGTTCCCTGCCTCAATATCCACAGGTATTCCAGGCACAACAGGAATACAAGGGCAGGCAGACCGAGTATATGAATGCGTTGGTGCTGCTTGACGAGCGTTGTGGGGATCCTTCAAGGGGGACGCGCAGTATAGAAGGACGTCTGGAAATGCCAACCTTGGATTGCGACCTTCAGCAATTGCTGGACAGCGCCTATAGAAACCGCTCGGACTTGCGTGCCGCGGAGGAGTCGGTCACGCTGGCTAAACAAGAGGAAAAGTTGGCCATACGGGAACGGATGCCTGATGTTGAACTGGTGTTAGGTGCCAATTATAATTTTAACGAGGTCCTTATGACCAGTGCCCTATAGGTATTGAATGGCAAACTCTATGCCTATCAACGTGGCGAAACCTCTTTGTTGGAAGTTTTGACCGCTCAACATACGTACAATGAGCTCCAAAAAGACTATGCGACAAGCGTTTATGATTGTATGGTGGCTTTAGTTGAATTGGAGAGAAGTGTAGGACGGTAATATATGTGAAGCAATGGGGTCGTTGTATCTATACAAAATTTTATCCATTGGTACATAATTCGAGGATTTTGTGTACCTTTACAACTTGTTTTTTTAAACTTAATCACGCAAGTAATTTATTGATAATCAAATAGATGAAGATGAAAAAGATTTTTCTTTTTGCGGTATTGATGATGGCGTTTTTGGCAGCGTTTGCCCAAACTCCGAAAATAAGCTACCAGGCGGTAGTACGCGATGCCAACAACCGCTTGGTTGCTAACACTGAAGTGACGGTGGATGTGACGGTTTCTTACGGTTCACACACCTACACAGAGACAGGTTTGACAGGCACTACCAACGCAAACGGTTTGCTGTCGTTGTTAATCGGCAATGCCAGCGGTTTTGAGAATATCGAATGGAGCAACGCGACCATCACAACTGTGTTGAAATTTGGTGCCAATACTATTGAGAACAGCACTTCGGTGACAGCGGTGCCATACGCCTTGAATGCAAGATTTGCCGCCGATCTGGATCCGAACAGTGCGGCGTTGACCGCAGTGTATGACAGGATTCAGCAAGATAGCGCGGCACTGCACGATGCTTTGAAGGATACCGCCATTGCCATTCGTGGCGCTATTCCCGTGGTGCCGCCACAGGTCAATGCGGACTGGTCAGCCACAAGCGGTCCTGCCGAAATCTACAACAAACCCGATATCAACAATGGTAGGCTGATTATCACCTTGCCCGATGGTACAGAGAAGGTCTTCACGGCAAACCAAGCGGGCAACACCGAGGTGGTAATTCCTCCATATACAGTGACACCTCAGGATATTCTTGATGCGGTGGGACAGATGACCCCGGCGCAGAAGGCTGCTATGCGACAGGCACTGGGAGTGGACGGTACATCCTCTGGAAATCCCCAACCGTGACAATCATTTAGAGTAAAGTATTTGCACCATAAAACAGACAGGAAAAAATGAAAAGAATATTACTTTTTACTGTACTGATAATGACATGCATTATGGCTTTGGCCCAGATGCCGAAAATAAGCTACCAAGCCGTATTGCGTGATGCCAATAACCGTCTGGTGACCAACNNTGATCATGATATGCTTTGCGGCTTTGGCCCAAACACCGAAGATAAGTTATCAAGCCGTATTGCGCGACGCCAATAACCGTTTGGTGACCAACACGCCGGTGACAGTGGATGTGACCATCACTTACGGTTCAAACAGCTATAGCGAGACAGATCTGACCACCACTACCAATGCAAATGGCCTGTTTTCAATCGAAATAGGTAGTGTCAGTGGCTACGAGGCCATCAAATGGAACAACGCCACCATCAAGACGGTGGTGACATTTGGCACCAATACCATTGTGAACACCACTGCGGTAACAGCGGTACCTTACGCATTGAATGCGCAATTTGCCTCTGACGTGGATCCCAATGCTTCTGCGCTGGTTGCGGTATATGACAGGATTTATGATGACAGTGTGGCCGTGCATGATGCCCTGAGGGATACTGCCAATGCTATCCGAAACGCTATTCCCGTGGTGCCGGCACAGGTCAATGCCGATTGGAATGCCACGAGTGGTGTGGCCGAAATCTACAATAAACCAGCCATTAATAATGATACGTTAAGCTTTACCTTGCAGGATGGCACAAAGAAAATTTTCACTGCCAACCAACAAGGCAATACCGAGGTGAATATTGTGTATCCAGGGATAAGTGTGCAGGAATTGCTTGACGTGGTGGAAGCTATGACTCCCGAACAAAAAGCCGCCTTGCGCGATTCCTTGGGAATTTCTGAACCCACAACCTTCACCTGCGGTATTTCCAAAATCGCCGATGTTGATGGTCATCAGTATGAGACTGTGAAGATTGGCACACAGTGTTGGACCAAGACCAACCTGCGTACCACGCATTACCGCAATGGTGATGCCATCGCCGAGAATCAGGATGCTTCGTTGGCGACGGCTTCTTTCTACCGCCCATCCACCAGCGATGCCGTTACCGAGCATTATACGGATTCTATTTATGGCATGTATTACAATGCTTATGCCTCAGTTGATACGGGGCTTTGTCCCACGGGTTGGCATGTGCCGACAAAAGCCGAGTGGGAACAGTTGACAACCTATATAAGTAGCCAGAGTGATTACGTGTGCGGCGGAAATCCTGACTATATTGCCAAGGCATTGGCCGGTATCCATAAATATGTTGATCAAACAGAGGGAACCGTTTATGCATGGAAAAACGAAGATAAGAGTTGTGCGGTGGGTAACGACCGGGGAAACAATAATGCTTCAGGCTTCTCCGCTTTCCCGGCAGGCTATTGGGAAAATTCGTTTATGGGTTATAGCCAAAGCGCTCGTTTCTGGACTTCCACGCCCGACAACAATCAAGTGTGGGTTAGTTCATTGACGTATTCAGAAGAAATGGTGAATTTTTACACGGGTAATAAGGAACAAGCCATTTCCGTTCGTTGCCTCAAAGATACTGTGCCGGCGCAGGCTCCTGAACCTCCAGCATTTTCCTGTGGCAATGAGAAACTACAGGATGCTGATGGAAACGCCTACGAGACCGTGCAGATCGGTACCCAGTGCTGGACCAAGACCAACTTGCGCACCACCAAGTTCCGCAACGGCAATCCTATTCCTGAGGATGTCGATCCCGACCAATCCTCTTCCGCTTCCTTCTCTCGCGCCTCTTCTGCAGATGTCCTCCTCGACTATCCTGCCTATACGGATTCGACATTCGGCTTCTATTATAACTGGTATGCTGCCGTGGATACTGGCAACAGCAAACTCTGTCCCGACGGTTGGCATGTGCCTAATGACGGTGATTGGATGGTGCTTTCGAGTTATTTGAGAGCCAACTATGCTTGTGGCAATAATCTGTCCAATAATGCCAAAGCCATGGCTGACAGTCTGATGTGGGCATCAAATGGTGTTGATTGTTCCATAGGTAATATTCTGGAAAACAACAATGCTTCGGGCTTCACCGCTGTTCCTGCTGGTTATCTCAGTTATGGATCACATTACCCCATGTTTATTGAGGCTTTGGCCAATTTCTGGACTGCGATGCCTTCCGTCGATAATCTCAGTGCCAAGTACTATTCCATGTACCATACAGACAAAAATTTGCAAAGTTATGATCATCCAAAGAGCCAACTCCTTTCTGTACGTTGTATCATGGATGATACTACAACCATCGTCAAACCCGTTGTAACAACCGATAGCACCTCCGCAGTGACTACTATATCAGCAAAACTCCACGGTACAATCATCAATCCCAATAGCATTGTCATCGTAAAGAAGGGTTTTGAGTGGAAGTTGTCTTCGAAATCTTACTATAATGTCAAGGATGTTACGGGTACGGAGTTGATTACTACTTTGGAAAACCTTATCCCCGACACCCAATATACCTTCAAGGCATTTATCAATTACGACGGCAAAACTTACTACGGCGATGAACTTACGTTCAAAACGCCCATCAAGCCGACTGTCACGACCGGAAATGCCACCAATATCGCATTGACGTCGGCCACCATCTCTGGTACGATCATCAATCCAGACCATGTGATTCTACAGGAGAAAGGTTTTGAATGGAAGAAGAGCCATGGGGTTTACGTTTATGACATCGTGGAGGTTACTGGTGGAGATACGGCGATGACATACGCATTCAATGACCTTATTCCCAATACCAAATACGACTACAAGGCGTTCGTCAAATACGACAACAAGACCGTCTATGGCGAGGAGCTCTCCTTCACCACTCCCAACCATACGGAAGTCTCCTGCGGCAACATGACCGATGCTGACGGCAATCTCTACCAGACGGTGAAGGTGGGTAGCCAATGCTGGACCAAGACCAACCTGCGTACCACAAAATATCGTGATGGCAGTACTATCTCTAATCAGATTGGGACGACACTCCCCGCTTACTATCGGTTGAACGATTTGGATAAAGATACCAGTGTCATTGTAAGTCAGACCACCGCCCCGGACTCCATCTTCGGTTTCTACTACAACGGATATGCCGCCGTTCGCGACAGTCTTTGTCCCGTGGGCTGGCATGTGCCGGACACGAACGATTGGAAAGATTTCATCGGTTATCTGAAAGCACGTCCCGAATATTGGTGCGACAATGACAATTCTAATTTGGCCAAAGCGATAGCTTCCCAGGATTTCTGGTTTAATGTTGTAACGCCCCCCATAACATATACCATTAATAATGATGCTGTTGCCAGACCGTGCAGTCCGCAATATCAGGGTCCGGACTATCTCAACGATGCCTCCTATTTCTCTGCTATTCCTGCTGGTGCTTGGTACGATAATCTTGGAGGTAATATAGATACAGTTACTGGTTTGGGTGGACGCGAATTTGATCCGGGTAAAGATGCGCACTTCTGGTCCTCTACAACTCAGCCCAATTCAGATTCTACGGGATATTTCTTCCGTCTTGGGATGGTTACGTATGATGTCGTGGCCCTTGCGTACGATGCTTTGAAATATGGACGTTCGGTACGCTGTCTGAAGGATGCTCCGGTGACTACCGATGCCGCAACTGATGTTACGAGTTCTTCGGCCATTCTCCACGGCACGATAACGGATCCTGACTATGCACAGAATCCCAATGCTGTGCGGGGCTTCGAATGGAAGGCTTCTGATGCCACCTCTTACACGCAGGTGATAACCAATGGCACGACCATGACCTACCAACTCATGAATTTGGACAGCAACACGGAATACACCTATCGGGCATTCCTGATTAAAGCGGAGGGAACTTACTATGGTGACGAGGTGAAGTTCACTACTCTTGCCCCTTGATGGTGGGTATAGAGTGATACTCATTTCTTACTGTCAAGCCATCCAAATCCATAGTTGTAAAAATATACCAATAATAACCGCTTTCGTTGAGGCTTATAGTATGATTTCCGAGCATAATGTCAACAATATATCCTCCTTCCATACCGATATGGCATGCGGGAACTTGAAAATATCTTTGCAAAGACAAGGAATATTTTTTGTTTAATCGTAAGACTTTTCGGTTCTCTATACATTGTTTGTTGCTTTCATTTGGAGAAACTATAACAACAGCAACTACCAGTTATGGTAGTGTTGTTTGGCCTTTGTATTGAAAAAGGTCTTCTAAAAGCGGCTGCAATATTCCTTTTTGATTTCACAGAGGCACACCCTATACCGTAAGCTTCTGTTACTTCGTGCATCATGCCTGAACCTTCGGCACCAGACTGCTCTAATTTAGATAATCCACTGATATTGACATAGTTTGTTGCAGTAGCTTTTCCGGTTTTCTCATCATAAGTGGCACCGTGACAATGTCCAGTTGTTGTTTGAAGATTGTTTCCTCCATCTGGATTTGGCATTTCATCTGATGCATTAATTTTAGCAATAACAGAATTGTCGTTAATTGCATCATATAATTGTTGATCATTGTCATTAAGGACCTTTCCCCCTACAATTTCCACGACACCATTTTTTATTGATAATTCTAAATTTGTGCCCTGCTGTAAACTGTTAAATGCCGATTCCCAATCGCTTCCAACAATCCACACCTCTTCCCCATTCGGATCCACCAACTTTATGGGATTATTCGCACAATATGTATAAGGCGAAAGCGAGGGATACTTGTCACTCATCGGGTCAACACTCAGCCAGATGCTCAGGTCGGATCTGTAATACCTTTAGCCAAACCGACGAATGAGCGAACGCCAAGTCAAACTTGTTTAAGCTTGGCTGAGCGAAGAGGAGGAAACCGAGCGTAGCGAGGTAACTGATAGGCCTGTTTCGGTGTCTTTTTCTTTGGCGGAGAAGGTGTGATTTTCTCGCATCAACATGTCGTTTTTGTTTCGTTCTCTTTTCGATATTCTTCCCAGTCGGCTTCGGTAGCGCTTTCTATAAGGTATTGCCGTATCTCCTCCTCCGAGGGAAGCTGGAGACGATATTTGCTGACAAAGAGGTTCTGAGAGAGCCCCTCGGTGGCATACTGCACGGTGGTCTCACCATAGTCGGTGCAGAGCAGAAGGCCAATCGGAGGGTTGTCGTCCGCCTGCATCACCTCGTGCTTGTAGTAATTCATATAGAGGTTAAGTTGCGAGGCATATTCGTGACGGAAACGGTCAATCTTCAAATCAATGATAACGTGACACTTCAGGATGCGGTGGTAGAAGATAAGGTCGGCCTTGAAGTAGTCCTGGTCGATGAGGATGCGCTTTTGGCGGGCCTCGAAACAGAAGCCGCGTCCCATCTCCATCAGCACCATCTGCAAGTGATTGAGGATCGTGGTCTCCAACTTGGTCTCGGTAACAACATCCTGCGACGGCAAGCCGAGGAATTCGAGCGATACAGGATCATGAATGATATCACGCGGAGTGAGTTGCTGTGCGTTATTGTCTGTCAAACGCTGTAAAATTCTCTTGTCCTTCGACAGCCCCATACGTTCGTAATATTGCGAAGAGACCTGTCGGTCAAGTTCCCTGCTGGTCCAACATCCTCGGATAGTCTCCTGTTCATAGAAAGCACGCTTCAAAGGATCATCTATACTTGTCAAATAGGCCAAGCAAGTATAGTTTAACTTGTAAAAAAGTCTGTCAGCTGGCGTTGACCACTCTTTCAATTTGGCAAGCGCTGACCGCCAAATTTCATCATACTGATTATTAGATGCTTGTAATTTGGCAGGCACTGCTTGCCAAATTGATGCCACCTCAGAATCTGACAGCAATAATCTGTTTTTCTGCATATACGATTCTATTTCCGTTCCTAATTGAGGGTAAACAAGATATATGCGGCGATATACTCGCAGGCTTCGGGGTTCAAAACCCTTGCGGTTTATTCTTTCGGCCAAGCGGTTGATGAGTTTTTCGCCATACTTGGCCCTGTCTTCACCATGCTGCTCATACTCCACGATATAATAGCCCACCAGCCAATTGCGGGCGGTAAGCGTAAGGTTGATGGCGTGTGCGGCTTGCGCCTGCAGCGCATCCTGTACCTGATTGATTTGTCCTACTAATGATTCAAAGTTCATCTGCTCGCTGTTTTAGAACCGCAAAAGTACAATATTTTTTCTTTTCCTACCGGTTTCTATGATTATATATTGATTATTGTAGCCCTCCCCAATTTTGGGTATAACTTGTTGTACGATTTTTAGGGAGGACTACATTCTGTCAATATGAATATGATTGTTGTAAACAGACGTATCCTTTTTATTGTTTCACGAAAGACTTATCTTTCACTCTATGGTATTCACTTTTTGTTATATTATTCATTTCTACCGTATCATAATAGTCAACCTTAATGACATAGTTGCTGTCTATACTACACAATGAGTATCTATTATTCTCCGTGTCAATAATGGAAATAGGAATTGTTGAACACAGCTTGCCATCTTTATCTACTAAACATGCTATCAATTGAGTGCGAATCGCTCCTTTATTTGTTTGATACGTTCGGTAATACAACATTATTTTCTTGTCAGATAAAATGATCTGTCCAACTGGGATGTAACTCCTATAAAGTTGTTTTGGCGCGGAATTTTTTTTCTTTCCCCGAACCCACGTATCTGAAGATGTTACAAGTCGGCTTTCTATAAACGATTCGGGGAGAGATAAAAGTGGGTCTTCGCTATTGTATATATCNNAGGCAACTCTAAGACAGGAAAAAAATCATCGAAATAAAAAAACTCCTCAGGAACGGTAATAAAATTTTGACCATCCCATTTGAAATGATTAATTTGTGTGCGATAAATATCATCATATACCGTAATTGTAATATTCAAGGATGTATCTATGTAAGCATTGTAATATATATAGTTTAAAGAGTC
>LXOW01383548.1_pt1 | contig 10882 bp, 9 predicted proteins | sample 1368591 | NCBI WGS metagenome assembly LXOW01 (sample SAMN04884650, study PRJNA319009) | bovine gut metagenome | isolation source: Cow rumen | host: Bos taurus | place: Italy: Legnaro (PD) | collected 2014-07-09
GGCAAAAAGTATCAATGCCATTGATACTGAATAAAAAAAGGTAAGTCCCAACAGATTTTTTGCCCTTGACGTGTTTATGTTCTCCCTTGCGGAAAGAAAGTACCCGCTTATCAGCACATAGCAGTTTGTGGCCGAAAGCACGAAGGCCAGAATAAGCCACGCCGCTATGAACTGCGGTTCAAAAGGCACGACACTTGCCTTTATATAGGAGTGGGATATTGAATGTCCCAGAACTATCATGAACATTGCCAATATCCTTAACAGGTCAAGCCCGTAATGTCTGTTTTCCATAATTATTTTTCCAGGGAAAGATATATTTCCTGCATTCTTTCAGCTATTTCCCTTATTCCGAAACCGGCCTGGCGTAGTGTTTCTGTTCCGTCTATGCGTTTTTTTCCTTTGTGTTTGAGAATTTCATCAGCCCATGCATCCGCACCTGATGCAAATGGAATCATTGAGGAGCTTTCAAGCAGAAGAACTTCCCTTGTTATCGTGTCTGCGAAAACGCATGGCAGGCCGGAGGCCTGAGCCTCTATTCCGCACACGGGAAGTCCCTCGTAAAGAGATGGCATAGGCATAACGTCCATTGCCTGCATAAGATTAGGCACATCCGGTCTTACGCCTAGGAATGAGACATATTTTGACAGACCCTTGCTTTCAGTATATTTTTGTGTTTCCTCCTGCAATGGGCCGCTTCCGACCAGGATCATTCTCGCAGAAGGCTCCTTTTTTATGATTTCCGCAAAAATATCAACAAGGAATTTGTGGTTTTTCTGCAAATTGAAACGTCCGACATGTCCTATGACAAAATTGCCTTCAAGTCCTAATTGTTTTCTCATTCTGCCGCGAATGCTTTCGTCAAAACGGAATTTCTGCAGGTCAACGGCATTGTTTATTACCTCATAATTTTTGCCGTACCAGTATTTTCCTGCCAGATCCGAGCAGGCCAGTTTTCTTGTCATAAGCGGCCATACGGAATGCATCATCAGGTAATTCCTTATCCCATTCAGCTTCTTGTCGCTCCATTCCGTGCCGTGGGCATGTTGTATTATGTTTTTTGTTCCGTACATTTTCGCCAGCGGATAAAAAAAGAAATTGAGATGCGTGATATGCGAATGTACCGTCCTGTATCGGTGATTTTTGAAAAAATCTTTTGCCGCCTTTAGGAAAATCCAGGGTTTTGCCATTGACGGATATGGCAGCCTGTAGCATTTTCCGCCAAGCCTTTCAATCTCATCCTCGCTGGTAAGGGCAGGATCTATGTAATGAAGATAATCAAACTGCACTTTTGAGCGGTCTATGTTCCTGTGCCAGTTCATCGCGACCTGCAATACACCGCTGCCCTGGTTTAGCGACGGTACAATCTGCAAAATTCTTATCGGGTCGGACATTTTATTTTCCTTTTTTCTTTGGCTGGCCAAGGGCTTCGCAGAGATATTCCATTCCCTGTTTTCGGAGCATTGCGATTTTTGAGTTTGCCGCATCCCAGTCCGTTTTCCTGTTGAAAATTCCTTCTAGTCCTGAGAAATCATCAATTGCCCTTTCGGAAAGTCCCAGTGAGCCTAGCAGATAGGATATTTTGTTTGTATTCCGTTCCCTTAGACGAACGGCAAACGGAGTGTTCGTAAGCGAGGATATTACGCTGCCGTGGAATGTATCTGTCACGACGCAATCCGCATTTTTTATCACGGAAAGAAGTTCCAATGGCGAAACATTTAGGTTGATGTCTGCCCAATCGTGGAAAAAGCCTGCCGATACCGTTCTCAGTCCTTTTTTTGCGGCATAATTCCTTATTTCCTTTACTTCCTGCTCGTCATTTAGGCTTTTGTCGTAAGCGTATATTATCATGTAAGGCTTTTCTGGTATCTTGTCGCATTTTTGTTCAAGTTCTTTTTTGAATCCGTATAGAAGGACGGGATCAAAGCATATTCTGGCTTCAATAGAACAGAGTTTTTTTATTGTTTCTGCCGAATGTAGGTCCCTTACGCTCAATGCCTTGAATGTTTTTAGTCCGCTTGCTATCAGGGCTTCGCAGTTCCTTTTCCTTATTTCCCGTATGTCTGTCTGTCCGAATGTGGCGGCATAAGAGATTATGTGATTGCAAGGCACGGAATGTCCGTACATCATTATGTTTACTCCGGCTTCAAGCGAAAACACCTCGTCACTTCCTACGACTACCGCATCCATTCCACCTGCATAAAGTGGACTGAAGGCAAAAATGTTTTTTTTGAATGTTTCCAGAATTTTGCGTTTTTTGACATTGAAAATGGTCTTTGATATGCCCTGCTCCTTCATGTACGACATATAAAAAGGAATGGATCTTAATGATATATTGTATTTGTTCAGCAGTTTTTCGTCAATAAAGGAAAAATCCTTTCTGTATGTCAGTGTAAATGGGGAGAATCCCATTTCCTTAAGGACGTATGTCAGTCCGTACATCTGCAATATTGCCCCATGATTATGAACGTGATAATGCGTAAGTATTCCTATGTTTTTCATTTTTGACTGATTTTATCTCAAAGCCTTTTTGTAGAATTTGCCACGCAGGCTTTTTGGCATAAGCACCTGCACGGTAAAACGCACGCAGGCATTGAATATGTATTCCGGCATAGTTATAAGGCCCAGTTCCCTAAGTTTTCCGTACATTGCAAGATTGTTCCTGAAATAGGCAAGTCCACCGCGACGGCCAAACATGTTAGCGTCAATGCGTACCTTTACCAGGATTTCAGGAATGTTCATCAACCTGAATCCCTTTGCCATCATTCTTGCCCAAAGATAATAATCCTCCAGCAATGGGAAAGGCAGATAACCACCGGCTTTCATGACGGCATCCTTGCGGAACATCACGCTTACATGATTCATTGGATTCCGGGATTTGAGGAATTTCCTTATACCTGTCTCTTCAAGAGGTACTTTCCTTATACATATTGGCTTTAATGTATGGGAATCAAATTCCTCTATCATTCCGCCCAGTACTGCCAGCTCCGGATCTTTCTCAAAAACAGCAAGCTGCTTCTCAAAACGGTCCGGCAGGGAAATGTCATCGCTATCCATACGTGCTACAAGACCACAGGAGCATTGTTCAAGCCCCTGCCGCAATGCTTCGCCCAATCCCATGTTTTTTGCAAGACGATGTGTTTTTACAAAATCCCTGTTCTCATCAAGAATCTTGTCAAGTTCCTGCGTAAGGGGGCCGTCGCATACCATTATTATTTCCTTTGGCTTCGCGGTCTGCGATATTACGCTTTTTATTGCTTCCCTAAGCCATTCCGGACTGTCTTTATAATAAACAGACATTAGGACAGAAAAATCTTGCATAATATACATTTTAGCAAATTTGCCCTATTCACATCATTTTGAAAAAAATGTTATAATATTTTTGTAAATTAGAAGGCTCTGTTATAGATAAGATATTGATTGATTTTACCAGTATTTCAAATCTTATGTATAATAGAGCCATAAATACGGCCAGACGAGACCGATATATATATATGTATATATATGAGGAGCTTTGTTTGTAAATGAATAGAATAAAGACTATCTTGTTCGGANNGCCAATGTTAAGGAAGAGCAAGAAATACAAAATTATAGGAGATTACAAGAATCCTAATGAAAACAAGGAAACCGCTGCCGATGTTGATCTTATAGTGGTGACATCCGATTTGTTTTACAATGATGAAGACGCAATGGAGGATATAGAAAAACGATACCTGATGCGTGGATGTCTGCTTAGAACCGATTTCTATATGTATGACAAGATTTTCAACAGGGTTCCTCTGGAAGGTCTGAAGGATTTCAAATGGATTATAAGAAGGGTGTCATTCAGGAATGAAAGCTACAACAGGGATATAATCAAAAGGGCTTTTGACATTGTTGTCTCTTCATGTATGATACTTGTATTGCTGTTGCCAATGTTGATAACATGGCTGCTTATAAAGCTAATTGACGGATATGATCCTATTTTCAAGCAGGTAAGGATTGGAATGCATGGCAATCCTATAGTCATATACAAGTTTCGGACTATGACTCCTAAAACAGAGGACGTGACAAGACTTGGTGCCATATTGCGCCGTTTTCGTATTGATGAGTTTCCGCAGATTTTCAACATACAGATGGGTGATATCTCATTTGTTGGCCCAAGGCCGATATACATAATGGAGAATACGCATCTCAATATGCATGTTCACAACCATTCGTTAAGGACCTTCGTAAGGCCTGGTCTGACAGGATGGGCACAGCTCAATTTCAAGGCTCCGCCTACATATTGTGTGCAGGATCTTCCTGAAAATATGCCTGACGAGCTTGTTTACAAGGATGCCTATACAAGGCTTTCTTATGACCTTTGGTATATAGAGAACAGATCACTTCTTTTGGACCTGAAAATCCTGCTTTATACGTTGAAAAGGGCTTTTATCAAGGATAGCAGTTTTAAAAGTTGATTATGCGGTATCTAATTGAAACAGTGCCGGGCATGATGTGCCGTTTGGCACTGTTTTTTATTTTATCCGTTATTTTTAATGTTCACGCCAATGCAGGCGTGTTCTTGTATCACGCCTCACAGGAACTGTCTTACGACGACAATATCTATCTTACACCAGAAAACGAGAAAGGTTCTGTAATAATTACTCCAAAGGTAGGGGGGGAATATTCCGGACAGCTCCCAGAAAGCACGATAACAGGAAACGTAAACGGAACGGCGGGCTACCATTACTATTCATATAGGCCGGAGAGGAACAGCTACCCTGATGTGCTTGCCCATGCACATTTTCGGAACTATTTTTTTGAACTGGGAGACAGATATGTGTTCACGTCCGACCCTGTAAGCCATGAGATTACGGAAAGGGCAAAAAGATATAAGAACCTGGTTTATTTTACGCTTAGGACAAATCCAATATTCCCTATAGGATTTGGAGTAAAGGGGGAGGATACGGTGGACTATTATATGTCTACGCCATTTCAGTTCCTAAGAAGGTTTAACAGGAATTGCCTGAGCTTTTATGGCCTTATGTATTATAATTTTTCGCCATTGACGAATTTGTATTTTGAGTATGGTCAGCATAAAAGACGCTATTATCTGAACAGCGATAATGATTCCACCGGTGCATCTTTCGCTTTGGGTCTGGAGGGCTATGTCTCCCCAGTGATAGAGGCCAATGCAAAAATATCCTACGCCTTCAGAGATTACAATTTTGAAGTGCCTGAGGCGGTAAATGACGTGAATACCGTGGGTTTTCACCTGTCCCTGGATTGGAAACCTCGTAGCAAGAATGAAGTAAGGATTATGGCACAGCGTTATCTGGAAGAAACCGTATATGGCGTGAACAGGTTCTTCAAGGCGTTTGATACATCAATCTACGCGTCGCACAAATTTACAAACAAGTACTATGTCTCATTCACGTTCGGGTATCACATACTGGACTATGCGAAGGTTATAGGTGGAATACAGCGTTATGATACCCTGTATTCCATAAGGCCGGAAATAGGCTATCAGTTCAAGGAATGGCTTAGTGCCGGAGTATGGTACAGGCATACGAGAAGAAAATCAACATTGTGGGAAGCCGTCTATCTTGATAGGACACTGTCTTTTTACATAAATATACGGCGATGATTATTCAATTAGCAATTAGCAGTGAGCAATGAGCAATTGTGGAAATTTCCTTATCAACACATCAAATACCTCGTCCCTCTGCCGCTGCCTATGGTTTTTATATAGCCCTGCTGTGTCAGTCTTTTCAACAATGTAATGGTTTTCGTCTTGCCAAATCCTGCCGATTTTGCTATTTCCGTGCTGGATAGGGCTATACCTCTTACGGTGGAAAGTATTGTGTTTTCGTCTTCGCCAAGATTGTTGCTTGCCTGAAGAACCGGCAACGTAATTTTTATGGAGTTTTCCGTAATGTCAAAAACAGGCTTTACGCTGCTTTTTGCGTAGGATTCGTTTATCCTTTTTATTCCAGTGCCAAAATGCTCTATCAGCCTCAGACGGAAAAATATACCGCCTAAAATCCTGTTTCTCAAAATTGAAATTCCTCCGTTGAGGTATTCATTTACGCTCATTCCTTTTGGCAGCCCTCCGGGAGACGTTATTTCTATTTTGTCTGGGTGCATTGCCACGCTTATGCAGGCATTTATGTCCCATGACCTATGAACAAGGGCATTTGCCACGGCCTCCCTGAAGGCCTCTTCGGGAATTGCAGAAATTTTCTCGCGTTTCATGCCCTTTATCTGTTCGTATTGATAATACTTGCGGTACATATTTACGGCATTCTCGTATTGCATAAGTACGCTTTGCCCTGAAAGATTCTCCCTGTCAAGTATGATGTTTATGTTCTCCCCGAAACGAACGCAGTCCATGCCGCAGAATTTGTTTTCGTCGGACAGAAGTTCTGCGGCCTTATTGTACCCTTTTCCGTTTTGATAAAGTTCCAGTGTTTTCAATGTGTCCTGCGAGACGGATTTCAGCCGTAATGTCTTTTTTAGGCTTTTCTCCAGACAGGTGAATGACAGTTTTTTGCGTGATGCGGGCAGTTCCTCAAAGGAGATATTCTGCCCTTCAAGTATAAGGCGTGAAAGCTCCAGTCTTTCTGTTTCTATAGTTGAGGTGTCGTTCCTCTTATAGGCTTTTCCCTTGTATAGGTAAGGTTTGAAAGCTCCTTCCTGAACTTCCAGCACGACAGTGGAATTTTTTTCATTTATCTGCAGGGAATATTCAGGCACAGGATCAATGCTATAGTTTATTTTGTTTTCTATGTCAAGGCAGGCCTGACGAACATCCGCGATTCCTTTTATTGTACCATCGTCCCTAATTCCAAATATGATTTTCCCGCCGTCATAATTGGAATATGCACTTACGGTCTTTAAGAAACTGTTTGAAATGTCTTCCTTGTATTCAAGCGTCCTGGATTCTTTCATAAAATGCTCCGCAAATATATTATAGTTCAAAAACGGTCGTAAAAACAACCGTAAATTTTTGCGTTCGCATTTGCGACCGTTTTCGTACGCAAAATTAAAAATTTGCGTTCATTTTGCGAACGCAAATTTGCTCTTCCCGACGGAATGGAAAAATGTGGATAGATTTTTTGAGTGTTTCATTAATTTGTTTATAACAATCTACGCAAAATCTACGCAGATTTTGCGTAGATTTGATGTGCGTCTTATTATTCGCTTAGAATTTTCCCGTCTCCAGCCCGCATTTGCATAGTAGTTCATACACGTTTTTTGCTCCTAATTTCCTGGCAGCCATTGCGGTTATTAGGCCGCAGGAGCGGGCATCGTCCAGGGCATGATGGGCATTGTATATTATGCCGAAATGCCTGCAGAGTTCTGGCAGGGAATGGCTTTTCAGTTCCGGCCATGCTTTTTCTGCAATGTGCAGTGTGTCAAAATATTCCAGCTGCGGATAAGGCATTTTGTAATAATCACAGCAGCCTCGTATTACTTTCATGTCAAATTTGTTGCCATTATGCGCGGCAAGCGGCAGCCCCGGTGTTTTCATTATAAATGGCATTACAATATTGTTCCATATTTCCGGGAAATGCGGCTCGTTCTTTACGTCCTCATAACATATATGATGCACTGTCTCGGTCCACGGTCTGTAAAAAAATTTTGACGGGGGCTTAATCAGGGCATGGCAGCTGTCTGTCTCCCTGCCGTCTATAAAACGCACAAGGCCTACGGAACAGGCACTGTAAAAATCCCGGTTTGCCGTCTCAAAATCTATCGTGATATAATTCATAAATTGTGCTCCATGTTCCATTTCATGTTTGTTATGCTGTATTTCCACAGGTTTACCAGGCGTTCCGGCTTTCGCGGAATGGCGCAGTCTCCTCTGGCAAGCACCCATTCCAGAACCTTGAGATACTGGGCTGACGTGAATTTTATCGTAGTGCAGTCCTTTTCATCATTTTCTATAAGAACCTGGTCGTCTGCCCATACACATTCACGCACAAGATAGCGGGCATCATGGTAAAGCTCAATCTCGTATTCCTCGCAATAATCGCTTATGAACATTCCGAAACGTCCTCCACGGCAGCGGCTGGCGAAATCGTAATTTTCCGGCAGTTTGAATGTTTTCCCGGTGTCTTTTATGTTTTCCATGCGGTTCAGCACAAAAAGCCTTTCCCCGCCTTTTCCGCCGGCAGCAAGCTCGTCATAGGCGAAAAGCATGGGTGTTCCGTCGTTAAGCATGAACTGATAAGGCCATATCCGGCGATGCGTTTTCTCTTTTTTGTACCGGCCTGTGTAATCAAATTCGATTATCCTGTTGAATTTCAATGCGTCCATTACCGCATCCCAGTTTTCCTGCGGAATACTGGCCGTGTAAGGCTTCGGCAGCGTGCCTATCCGGCTGGCAAAGGAATTGTCGCCGACGGAATAGCCGGAAAGAAAATTTATCACGTCATTTATTTTTGCCGCCATCGGCGTACCTTTTAGTCCTTCCATAAGTCTTTTGCATATAGACAGGTAAAAAGCCTGTTCCTCCGTTATGCCGTCTTGGAAGCCAATTTCAAATCCAGGTTCTGTGTAATAATAGCCGTCCTTGCTGCGGTTGTATTCCATAGGGGCATGGAATGAGTATCGGAGAACGTCAAGATCCCGCTGTATTGTCCTGGGGCTTAAAACGTCGCATCTCAATCTTGCAACAACTGTACGGATAAGCTCTTCCCTAGACGGATACTTGTCGCTTTTTATCATCTCATGTATAATAGCCAGTCGCTGCATCTGCTTGTAATTTGTATGTTTCGGAGTGTCTTTCTTTTCCATAAATGCTCCCTTTAAATATTCCTCGTATAAAAGCCTTATAATTAGAATTTTAACAAAAATACAGTGCCATATCATGTCATTCATCTTAGGGAAATAAAATAGATTAAAAAATATTTTCAATGACGGNNACCATAAGGCATTATGGAACAGAAAAAAATTGATGAGATCAGCCTAATCAACGCACGGAAATTGTACGAATCCGGCGACATAGACAGAATGGAAGCAGGCACTGTCAAAGGGCTGCTGCATATACATGAGTATCTTTTCAAGGGGCTGTATGATTTTGCAGGGCAGATAAGGGATAAGAACATATCAAAAGGAAATTTTCGTTTTGCCAACAGTATGTATCTCAAAGAGGCTCTTGCGGCAATAGAAAAAATGCCGGAAGGCACTTTTGAGCAGATAATAGCAAAATATGTTGAAATGAATATCGCACACCCATTTATGGAAGGCAATGGCAGAGCGACGAGAATATGGCTTGATCTAATGCTGAAAAAGAACATTGGCAAGGTGATTGACTGGCAGAACGTAGGCAAGGAGGCATATCTTCAGGCTATGGAAAGAAGTCCTGTCAATGATTTGGAACTTCGCTTTCTGTTGCAGCCTAATCTTACGGACAGGGTAAATGACCGTGAAATGATTTTCAAAGGAATAGAACAGTCCTATTACTACGAGGGCTATGGCACAGGAAAATAAATTTATTATGGAAAACAAGGACAAGGAACAGTCATTAAGGAAAAAAGCGGTAAAGGCCGCAATGGATTATTACGATTTCAAATTCGGAGGAAAAAGAGAATTTAAGTACATTCCCCCGTCGGGAAAACTGCTGGATGGTCAGGAGTTGACCAACATGATAGAGGCCAGTCTTGACATGTGGCTTACCGCAGGACGTTTCTGCGACGAGTTTGAACGTAAATTCGCCGAATACCTGGGTGCGAAATATGCCCTTGCCGTAAATTCCGGCTCTTCCGCAAACCTGCTCGCAATGACGGCATTGACGTCGCATAAATTAGGCGAAAGACGGCTCAGAAAGGGCGACGAGGTAATAACCGTCGCAGCCGGATTCCCGACTACCGTCGCACCGATTGTTCAGAACGGTCTTGTACCTGTATTTGTTGACTGCGGAAATTCCACATACAACATAGACCCGGACAGGATTGAAGAGGCGATCTCGCCGAAAACAAAGGCCATTTTCATAGCACATACACTCGGAAATATGTTTGACATAGCCAGAATAAAGGCAATATGCGAAAAGCATGGAATGTGGCTTATAGAGGATTCCTGCGACGCGCTCGGAGCGGAATGGAATGGACGCAAGTCTGGTACGATAGGCGACATCGGCACATTCAGCTTTTATCCCGCACATCATATCACCATGGGAGAGGGGGGGGCTGTATGCACAAGCAATGCCGTCCTGCACAGGGTTCTGCTTTCAATCAGGGACTGGGGCAGGGACTGCTGGTGCAAGCCTGGCACTGACAATACCTGCGGAAACCGCTTCAAGATGAGACACGGCAATATGCCGCAGGGATACGATCACAAATACATTTATTCCCATTTGGGATATAACCTGAAAATAACTGACTGGCAGGCGGCAATAGGGCTTGCCCAATTGGAAAAACTGCCAGATTTCATACGGAAAAGGACGGAAAACGCCTCATATCTGACTGAATCCCTCAAAGACCTGGAAAATGTACTGATTCTGCCCAAGGCATTGGAAGGAACAAGGCCGTCGTGGTTTGGTTATCTTATTTCCGTTAAGGAAAACGCTCCGTTCACGAAGCAGCAGCTTGTTGAATACATTGAATCCAAGGGAATAGGTACAAGACAGCTTTTCGCCGGAAACCTTCTGCGGCAGCCCGCCATGACTGACAACGAGGTGCCGCTTAGGATTGGCAATTCCGGTCTGAAATTGTCCTGCGAGCTTACCGAGGCGGACTATGCCCTTCTGCCTAACACGGAAAGCATAATGAACAACTCATTCTGGATTGGCACATTCCCCGCATTGGGAACAGCAGAGCTGGAAAGGACATCAAAGGCAATACATGAGTTTGCAATTAGGGAAACACTGAAAAAGTCCGTAAAAATATGGTATAATATATACGACGGGGACACGTCG
>LXOW01069544.1_pt1 | contig 10881 bp, 9 predicted proteins | sample 1368591 | NCBI WGS metagenome assembly LXOW01 (sample SAMN04884650, study PRJNA319009) | bovine gut metagenome | isolation source: Cow rumen | host: Bos taurus | place: Italy: Legnaro (PD) | collected 2014-07-09
AGATGTGTATAAGAGACAGGTATAGACGTTTTCCGCAATCTCATCAGCACCAGCCATGATGACAAAAGGTACCGCTTTGGCATTGGCGTAGGTCATCTGTTTTCCTATTTTGGCTTTTTCAGGATACAATTCGCTGGCGATGCCTGCTTGACGAAGCACTTGCAAACCTTTCAAAGCATACAGCTCTTCATCGGCACCAAAGTTGATGAACAGCGCTTTTATGGGAGAGTCGATATTGGTGGGGAAGAGGTTCAACTCGTTGAGCACATCGTAGATACGCTCGGCACCGTAGGAGATGCCCACGCCCGACATGTTCTTCAGACCGAAGATTCCGGTCAGGTCGTCGTAACGGCCACCACCAGAGATGCTGCCAATGGACACATTCTGCGCTTTCACCTCAAAGATGGCGCCAGTGTAGTAGTTCAAACCTCTGGCCAGAGTGATGTCCATTTCAATTTCGGCTTGGATGTCCATCTGGGCGGCGTAGGCTAGCATCTGTCGAATTTCGCTCAAACCCTTCTGACCAATCTCGCTGTTGGTGAAGATGGTATCCAATTGGGCTAGTTTCTGTTCGTTGCTGCCACAGAAGCAGAAGAAAGGTTCCATTTTGCTGATGGAGTCACAACTTAGTCCGCGTTCCTGCAGTTCCTCACACACTTTCTCCTTTCCAATCTTGTCCAGTTTATCAATGGCGGTGCAAATGTCGGTCAGTTTATCGGCTTCGCCCACCACTTCGGCAATGCCGGAGAGGATTTTTCGGTTGTTGATTTTAATGACTACAGGTATGCTAAAGGCGCGGAAAATCTCATCGGTAATCTGCATCAGTTCGGCCTCATTCAGCAGGCTGGTGCTGCCGATAACGTCAACATCGCATTGGTAGAACTCGCGATAGCGGCCTTTTTGGGGTCTGTCGGCCCGCCATACGGGCTGCATCTGATAGCGCTTGAAGGGAAAGGAAATCTCCGCTTGGTGTTGCACCACATAGCGGGCGAAAGGAACGGTCAGGTCGTAGCGCAACCCTTTCTCGCAGATTTTGGAGGTCAGCTGGTTGCTGGTGAGGCTTTCGAAATCCACACCCTGCTTGAAGTCGCCCGAGTTCAGCACTTTGAACAACAGACGGTCGCCTTCTTCACCGTACTTGCCCATCAGAGTCGAAAGGTTCTCCATTGACGGGGTTTCGATAGGCAGGAATGCGTGTTTCTTGAATACGGTTTTGATGGTGTCAAAAATATAATTGCGCCGAATCATTTCGGTCGGTGCGAAATCTCTTGTCCCTTTGGGGATTGATGGTTTTACCATTTTTGTTGTAAAGTTTATAGTTTATAGTTTTTTGTGGGGAGTTTAGGAGGTTTAGGAGGTTTAGGAAGTTTAGGAGGAAAGTTGTATAATTGTGTGTCGGTTTGCAGTGTGGGGCTAGTGCAGTATTTCCCAGAGTTTGTCCTTGAGTTGGGTGAGGTTCTTTTGGGCATGGGCGGAGATGAAGATTACGGGTACGTCTTTAGGTATTTTTTTCTCCAGTTTTTTCAACTCCTCTTCGGGCATCAGGTCGCATTTGGTGATGGCTAATACGCGTTTCTTGTCCATCAGTTCCTCATTATATGCTTTCAGTTCGTTCAGCAGAATCTGGTATTCTTTCTTGATATTTTCCGAGATGCAGGGCACGAGGAAGAGCAGGGCTGCGTTGCGCTCGATGTGTCGAAGGAAGCGCAGACCGATGCCTTTCCCTTCAGAGGCACCTTCTATGATGCCAGGGATGTCGGCGATGACAAATGACTGAAAATCCCTATAAGCCACCATGCCCAAGTTGGGTTTGAGGGTGGTGAAGGGATAGTCGGCAATCTTAGGGCGGGCATTCGACAGTGAGGAGATAAGTGTTGACTTGCCTGCATTGGGGAAGCCCACCAGACCGATGTCGGCCAGCACCTTGAGTTCCAGAATAAACCAGCCTTCCTGACCGGGTTCTCCGGGCTGGGCAAAGCGTGGGGTTTGTCGGGTGGCGGTTTTGAAGTGCACGTTGCCTTGTCCGCCGCGGCCACCGGGCAGCACCACAAACTCCTGACCGTCTTCTAGTATCTCTCCAATAAACTCATCGGTCTCAGCATCCTTCACGATGGTGCCGAGGGGCACTTCCACGTAGGCGGTTTTGCCGTTCTTGCCGAAACACTGGTTTCCTTGGCCGTTGGTGCCGTCCTCTGCCATCACGTGTTTGGTGTAGCGCAGATGTAGGAGGGTCCACAGGTTGCGGTTGCCTCGCAGTATCACGTCGCCTCCGCGTCCACCGTCACCGCCATCAGGCCCCGCTTTAGGGTCGTGTGCAGTGCGCAGCAAGTGTGCAGAGCCAGCTCCTCCGTTGCCCGAACGGAAAAAGATTTTCACATAATCGATGAAGTTGTCGTTTTCCATGTTTTAGAATTTTCGACTACCGGGTTTCACAAAAGGAAGGCCCTGTTTGCAAAGGGGGCAGTTGTCAGCTTCCCAGCTCTCGATGTTCAGTTTCACTGCACCATATACAGGGTAGGGGATAGCTTGGGCACTGCGGTCCACGATGCAGGCGATACCTATCACGTCAGCGCCATAGCTTTTCAGCACCTCAATGGTTTCCAGCGATGACTTGCCGGTAGTGACCACATCTTCAGTAATCAACAGTTTCTGGCCGGGCTTCACTTCGAAACCGCGGCGCAGGGTCATCTTGCCGTCCTCGCGCTCGGTGAAAATGGCGGGAACACCCAGCTGACGCCCCAGTTCGTAGGCAACGATGATGCCGCCCATAGCGGGTCCCACCACCATGTCAATCTCTTTGCCTTTCAGTTGCTCAACAACCGTGGCCAGCACGCGCTCTGCTCTGTCAGGATATTGCAACAGCTTTGCACATTGGCAATAACGATTGCTGTGTCTGCCTGATGATAAAAGAAAATGGCCTTCCAACAAAGCCTCTGCTTGTTTTAATTCGTCGATAACGTTAGTCATAATATTGTTTTTTTGTGTTATTGCGTTATTGTGTTATTGTTTTAATTTCAGAATGTTGTATTTCAGGGCCATTCTTAGTCCGACGATGGCGGGAGCCATGTAATCGAGCTGGCCATAGTAATCGGGTGTCATCCAGAAATATTCGAAAAACGGTTCCACCCGTAGTGTAAAATGGGGTGAGGCATGGTAGCAGAACCCAATGGAACCATACATGCCGAAAGCATATATGGATTTATTCCCTTCCAAGAAACCGAGGTCGTACTTGAAAATGTTTTTGGTGACATATCCACCGGAAAACGATAGAGAGTAGTTGTTGCTGAGGCGGAGGGCATAGCCAATCACCAACGGCATGTCGAGGGCAAGTGAATTAAAGACGAGCCGCTTGCTGTAATCGCCGTAGATGAAGTTGTTGTTACTGATAAGGAATCCATATTGGAGCATGAGAGTGCCGTGGGGCATTTTCATATCGCAGCCTAGAAACAGTCCTGCCGAACCCAAGAGTTTTCGTGTAATGCCGATGGCTTTTACGTCGTTTTTGTTGTAGATGGCAAAGTTGAAACTGCCCGATGCTTCAATTGTGGGGCTAGCGAAGTAGGTTGTTTGTTCCTTGTCTTTACCCTTGTTTTGAGCTGATACCAACTGAGTTGCCGTTAGGCAAAACAATAGTAATAAAACTGAAAAAACAATGTTTGTTCGACGCATAATACTATATAATTTTACATCCTGCAAAAATACTAAAAAAATTGTTCTCCACCAAATTAAAGAAATCAATAATTTGTGCTTGAACAATTCAACATTTTTCGTATTTTTGCAGATTAAATTTCTTGAACATTGAAGAAGGTTGAAATCGAAAAGGCACGTGCGGCCATTGCAGAGGCAAAGAAAATAGCTATTGTCTCCCACTACAACCCTGATGGCGATGCCATAGGCTCATCATTGGCATTATATAATTTTATGGAAAACGAAGGGAAGGAGGTGCATGTCATCGTGCCCAATCATTTCCCTGATTTTCTGGCCTGGATGCCTGGCAGCGAGCATATTGTCAGCGAACAAGGGCATGGAAGTCTCGCCAAAAAGATTCTCAAAGAAGCCGACTTGTTGTTTGTTGTCGATATGAATGCCCCTCACAGGGCTGGCAAGGTGTTGGAAGGTGAGATTATTGCCTCTAAAGCGTTTAAGATTCTCATCGACCATCATGTGAGTCCTGAGATAGACTGCGATGTGATGTATTCCTGCACCCAAACTACCTCCGCATCCGAGTTGGTTTACAATTTTTTGTACAAGAAACTCAAATATGCTAAGGATAAATTATCTTTGGCTATCGCCCAGTGTCTGTATGTAGGTATCATTACTGACACCGGCTCGCTGACCTATTCGTGCAATTATCCCGAAACCTACACTACTGTTCACCAGCTTATCAAGCGCGGTGTTGATGGTGAGGAAATCCACCGCTTGGTATATGATAACTATTCGGAGAACCGTATGCGACTATTGGGCCTTTTGCTGAGCCAGCGTATGAAGGTGATGAAGGAGAAAGCTACCTCATATACGTATCTCGATGTCGATGATTTGAAACGCAATCATTATAAGACGGGCGATACCGAGGGTTTTGTGAACTATGGTCTGTCGATGAATGGTATCTTGTTCACGGCCTTCTTCTCCGATCGTGGCAACCGTATCCATGTGTCGTTCCGCTCGAAGGGTAGCTTTGACGTTAATCTCTTTGCCCGCAAGCATTTCAACGGAGGAGGTCACCGCAATGCCGCTGCCGCCGACTATTACGGTAGTTTAGAGGATGCGATAGCTTTGTTTGAAAAGGTTCTGGATGAATATGAGGGGATTTTATACTAAGAAGCTGGCCGCGATTCTGTCGCTGATGTTGACGATGGGTTTCACCGCCTGCCATTCAAAGCAGGACGCGGCGGTGGTGTCAGTACACAGTNNTCAGTACACAGTGGCGAGGTGGCTGAGGAAACGTTTGACCCATACGTGGAAGGCAACAAACGTATCTTAGCTTTGGAGAACGAGGAGATAGAGTTGGTGGTCAAACGCCACCGATGGAATATGCAGATTACGGGTACGGGCTTGTACTACGAGGTACTTTCGGCTGGTGTGGGTCCCTGTTATACTGAGGGTGACAGTGTGGCCCTGAGTTATACCATCGCCTTGCTGTCTGGCACTGTTGTCTATGATTCCGACACTGACGGCATCAAGACTTTCAGGGTGGAGAAAAGCGAAGAGATACCCGCTTTGCACGAAATGGCCCGTTTGGTTTCACCAGGTGCCAAAGTGCGTATGGTGGTACCTTCTCATCTGGCATACGGGGCAGGGGGTGACGGCAACAAAATCAAAGGCAGAGAGGCCTTGATTATGAACGTGAAATTTTTAAATCACTAATCTATAAATCTAAAAACAGTAAAAATGAAAAAAACAATTTCAAGAATCATGCTGGCATTGTTGGCTGTCGCTTGTGTCTTCAGCTTCAACGCATGCAGCAAGTACAAAGGTTTCAAGCAAGACAAGGAAACGGGTATCTATTACAAGTTCTATGTTCTGAACAAGGATTCTGTGCAGGCCCAAACAGGTGATGTGGTGACGATGATGTATCAGTTGGCCCTTAAAGACTCCATTCTGGTGCCCTCAATGCCCATTCAGGAGTTGGTTCAGGAGTCTATCTACAAAGGTGATGTCTATGACGCCATCCGCATGATGCATGTGGGCGACAGTGCCACTTTCATTCTCAATGCCGACACCTTCTTCCACTACATGGGTGGTGAAAATCCCTTCGATGTTGAAGAACTGTATTTCACCTTCAAGATGACCGAATTGATGCCCAAGGCTGAAGTTGATGCCATCATGGCTGAGCAGGAAGCCCAATACAATGCTTATATGGAGCAGGCAAGAGCCGAAGAGGATTCCTTGCTTCAGGATTATATTGCCAAGAACAAAATTAAAGTAGCCCCCACAGAATCAGGCTTGTATTTCATTTCCAAGAAAGCCGGCAAGGGTGCCCAGGCTGCTCCCGGCCAAAAGGTGGCTGTACATTATGTTGGCAAGCTGCTTGACGGCACAGAATTTGACAATTCCATCAGTCGTGGAGAACCCATTGAGTTCGTTTTGGGTCAGGGTAAGGTGATTCCCGGTTGGGACGAAGGCATAGCCATGATGAAGGAAGGCGAGAAAGCTGTGTTGCTCATCCCCTCCAAACTGGCCTACGGTGAACGTGGCAATCAAGTTATTCCTCCCTGCTCACCCCTCGTGTTCGATGTCGAACTGGTCAAAGTTGGAGAATAATTCCTCATACCTTTTTTCCATATCATTAACCAAAGAAGGACGCTCTGTAGGGCGTCCTTCTTTGGTTAATGATTTTTTGGGGTCATTGTGTATTAGGGTTGGAGATTTCTATGTTGTTACGACATCGTAACGGACGGGAAAGTCTGGGGAATTTAAACCTGCATTCCTGCGTAAACGCAAACACCGTAGAGACCTGCGGTTTCAGTGCGTAAACGGCGGGGACCCAGGCTGACGGCGGTGAATCCATGCTGGAGGGTCAGTTGTACTTCAGCGGGGCTAAAGTCGCCTTCGGGACCGATGAGCAACAGGGCATCTTGCTTGTTCATAGGCTGGAGGGCGAACTCGATGCGGGGAACGTCGTTGGCACACCAAGCGATATAGCGGTGTGAAATGGATTGGACGGCGGAAGAGGTGACAAAGTCGCCGAAGTCGATGAGTTGCATTTCGGGGATGAGGGTGGTGTTTGACTGTTTGATAGCCGATACCGCAATACGCCGTAGTCGATCGAGGTCGAGGTTTGTGCGTTCGGAGTGTTCACAGCGCAGGAAACTCATTCGCTCGATACCGATTTCAATGCTCTTTTCAACCAGCCATTCGATGCGGTCGGCGTTTTTGGTGGGGGCGATGGCCAGATGGAAGCTATGAGGGCGTAGTCCATGGTGATGGTCAATATCCAGCAATTGCACCACACAGTGGGCTGGCGGATCGGTACTGAGGATTTGGACGGTAGCCAAACGTCCTTGACCGTCGGTGATGTGAATTTCATCTCCTGGCCGTTTGCGCAGGGCTTTCATGCAGTGACGCGCCTCATCGGGAAGCAGTTCGAAGACAGGATGAGACAGGAGGTCTGGATGGTAAAAGAATTGCATGTCAGAGGGCTCCTTATTGGGGTTTACCTAGTAGTCGGAACATGTTTTTCTTGTATGCCTCCACACCAGGTTGGTCGAAGGGGTTGATGCCTAGCAGATAGCCACCGAGAGCGCAGCTGAACTCGAAGAAATAGATGAGCTGACCCAGATTGTTTTCGTCGATTTTGGGCACGATAACACGCAGGTTAGGCACTTGGCCATCGGTATGGGCCATGCGGGTGCCTTCCTCAGCGGTGAGGTTGATCTGGTGGATAGACTTTCCGCAGAGGTAGTTGAGCTTGTCAAGGTTGTCGGCGTCTTCGGGGATGGGCACTTGGAAGTGTGACTGCTGAACCGACAGGACGGTCTCAAACAGGTGGCGTTCGCCTTCCTGGATATACTGGCCGAGGGAGTGGAGGTCGGTGCTGAAAACCGCACCGCCAGGGAAGATGCCCTTGCCTTCCTTACCTTCGCTTTCGCCGAAGAGTTGTTTATACCATTCGATGAAGTAGGTGAGTTTGGGCAGGTAGGCCACCATAAGTTCTATTTTCTTGCCTTGCTGATAAAGCAGATAGCGCATGAGGGCGTACTGCTGGGCGATATTGTCATCGAGTTTGTCATGAGACAGCAGGTCGGAGCGCATTTGTCGTGCGCCTGCGATGAGCTGTCTGATATCAAAGCCGGCCACTGCGATGGGCAGGAGTCCCACGGGGGTGAGCACCGAGTAGCGGCCGCCCACGTCGTCGGGGATGACAAAAGTTTCGTAACCTTCAGCATCAGCCAGTTGTTTGAGGGCTCCTCGGGCTTTGTCGGTGATGGCCACAATGCGTTGTTTGGCCCATTCCTTGCCGTATTTGTCCTCACAGTGTTTTTTAAGGATGCGGAAGGCGATGGCAGGCTCGGTGGTGGTGCCCGATTTGGAGATAACGATTAGCGAGTAGTCCTTATGGTCGAGCACTTCGAGGAGCTCGCAGAGGTTGTCTTCGCTGATATTGTTGCCGGCGTAGGTGACGAAGGGGGAGTGGTTGTCGCTGAAAGGGCAGAACATCTTGTAGCTGTGCTGCAGGGCTTCGATGATGGCTCGTGCGCCCAGATAGGAGCCGCCGATGCCAATGACCACTACCAGTTCAGACTGTCGTTCGAGGCGGGTGGCGCAGCTTTGTATTTGGTTGAGCAGTGCCTCGTCGGTCTCTTCGGGCAGGTCGAGCCAGCCCAGGAAGTCATTACCCTTGCCGCTCTTGCTGCAGAGCTGTTGGTAGGCGTTGGAGATTTCAGCCTGATGACTTTTGACTTGTTCAGGGGTGAAAAACAGGTTGTCGTTAAGGTTCAGTTGTATCATTCTTGTGCTTTTTATTGATGTTTTTGTCTAATTTATTCTCATAAAGTTTGCCCCAGTCGAAGACGATACCTGCCTGGAAGTTGGCGTTGGAGGCATTCATAATCGAACGCTTGATGTTCTTGTTGGTGCAGAAGGCTATCAGATTGTCGGTGGCGGCATAGATGTGGAACACGCCCAGATTGAAGCCGACACCGATACCCAGGTTGGAATAGCTTCTCTTGGCGATGGTGTAACTCACGCAGAGGTCGAAGATGTTGAGGAAGTTTCCGTTCCAGGCTACAGTGAACGAGGGGACAAACTCCTTGTTGATAATGCGACCCTGGAAGAGGGCTGTGAAGCGGTGGTACTTGCCCACATTGCAGTAACCCTCCACGATGAAGCGTGATGACAGCATGCGGGTATAGGCTTTCTGCTTTTCCACATTGATGGGGAAATAGCCTACCAACTCTCCCGCAAAGCCAGACGGGTCATCAATGATGCGTTCCACATCCTCGGTTGACAGTCCGTTGAAGATAAAGCTTCCGTTGTTGTAGTAGGTGCTGGTGTCGGTACCAGTGACGGAGCTGGTGATATGTTGGTTGTCGCTTTTCCAGTGGATGAATCCCAGATCGAGCACAGAGGCTGACACCCCAAACATATTGTTGATGCGGCAGGTGAATCCTAGGTCGATGGCTGCACCCACATTCTTGCCCAGATTACCCATATTTTTAAGCAGGTCTTTGGGATTGAACTTGATGCTGGGAACGCCGGTGCTGGTGTCGATATTGATGCTGTAGGGAATGGCGCACGACATGTTGGCATCGAAATTGTAGTTGAGCCTCATGCTGTAGTCGTCGGGATTGGTATAGAGGCTGGCGCGGGCCTGATTGGTGTGAAAATTGGCCACACCCAGCAGTATTTTGGGTTTCACGCCGATGTAGAAGCGGTCTTGGATTTCAGTCTGTACGCCCACGCCGATTTCCTGGTAGGCGGTAAGGCTGAGCTTGAGTTCGGGGGTGGCGGGATTATCCTCACCCACGTAGGCCATGTTGCCGTGAACCGGCAATGCGAAGAGATCCTTGTTGTAGCTAAGATATTCGTCCACACGTAGGCGGTAGCTGAAGGTGATGCGCACGGGCTTGATGTAGAAACCGAAGTCGATGATGTTGACGGCGGAATTGACGTTAAGCGCATTGCCCTTGTTGGACAAGTGGTCAACAAAATTGTTGAGTCTCAGTGTGGTGATGACACCGTCTCTGTTGGTGCCGAAAATTTGGTTATAGTGGAAACCTGTGTTGGTGACAGCCATGTTGATGTTGCTGATGGCAGGAACTCCAATCCAGCCTTTGTACTGCAGGTGAGCTGAAGGGCTGGTATAGGTGGAGTAGGGGTTGAGGCGCATGAAATGGAGGGTGATGCCGTCTTGGGCCGCCAGACTCAGGGTGGCGGTGATGAGTGCTATGCAAAAAATCAGTTTTTTCATATTAATCTACGTTTACGTGGAGGTTTGAATAGTTGATTTTGGCTCCAATAGCGGCACGAATAAACTGGGAATCTTTAATTTCCACCTGATTTCCACTGGTGGTCAGGGTGAAGTTCATGATGATTTTGTCGTAGGTGACGATTTTCTGGGCATCCTGTTGGTTGAACTCGATGAAGAAGGGTTCTTGCTCGTATGGGGTACCGTAGTATGCCCCGTGGATTTGCAGCTGTCCCAGTGGCACATTATATTCCTCGCCGGTGGCGCTGTTCAGGAATTTGATGTGTGGGGTCAGGTCGAAGGGGAAATTATGGGTGAAGGCGAATCTCAGAGTGAGATTGTCGATGGATTCGAGGATAGTGCCTCTGGTGGCGCCCAGCAGTTGGTTGTCCATTGTGTCGCGGTAAACGGCGTTGTTGATGGACAGGTTGGCGGGCAGTTCAGCTTTGATTTTCAGGTCGAGCGAGGAGTTCTCGTTCACGTCAAGTTCGGCCGCTTTCACTGTAAGGTCGCAGTTAAATCGCAGGGAGTCCATACTCATGTCATAATAGATGGAGGGGATGGGTGAATTGACCAGCGGCAGGAATTCATTGGGAGAGAGTCCCGCGTCTATGGTTGTAGGATTGGGAATCAACGGCGACTGGGTCCCTTGATTGTTGAAGAGGTAGAGCTGGTTGATGGTGCCGATGGCAGAGCACAGCGAGTTCCGGCCTGAAATGAGTACCCTTGCGTTGTTGATTCTGATGTCGTCGAAGCGGAGTTTGTCAAGCGACATGTTGAAGCCTATAGTTTCATCCATGTTGGGTAACGCATAGTCGTGAATCAATTGTCCCCGGATGCTGTAGATGGTGAAATCGGAAATGTTCACTTGGCAGCTCACATCCAACTGCTGACCCATCTGACCGCCAGTATGGACGTTGACATGGGCATTGATGTATATGTGCCCATCGCTGTCTCTTATACACATCTCCGAG
>LXOW01107020.1_pt1 | contig 10879 bp, 14 predicted proteins | sample 1368591 | NCBI WGS metagenome assembly LXOW01 (sample SAMN04884650, study PRJNA319009) | bovine gut metagenome | isolation source: Cow rumen | host: Bos taurus | place: Italy: Legnaro (PD) | collected 2014-07-09
CGACTAAACCCCGACTTTACTCCGACTAAACTCAAAACCCTGTTTTTAGGCACTTTTCAGGGTGTTTTAGATAAATATGTTTGCAGTAAAGAAAACGGACAAAGCGAAAACCGCGTCCGGCGTATGGGTGTCACCACACCCACCCCTATATCCCAATATAGGGATATTGTGGGTGGGGTGGGTTACAGCCTACCGCGACTCCGAGCATTTTTGTGCTATAATATTTGGAGCGAAAGAAATAATTTCGTATCTTTGCAGGCAGTTCGGGGAGAAATCCGGACTGACAAATAGCACTCGCTATTATTTCGCGCATAGCCAAGAGCGTCGGAAACTCTGATTGGTATAAGAAGCACGGAAATAATAGGTGACAGGCGAGCCGTATAACGGTTCTTCTGTTCTCGTTTGGGATAGCGATGCATACGCTTAGGCGTGATGCATCCAGCAAACGGGACAGAGGCACCATCCGACGCCGCCTCTTGCTATGCGCAAAGGAGCATCACGCTCTTTTTGTGCCATGGCGTGATTGATAGTTGAGCGCATCGACTAAAACTATCAATTGAGTATGGCAAATACAAATTTAGCAAATGCGAAGACTGCGAAGAACGACGAGTTCTATACGCAATATCCCGATATTCAGAAGGAGATAAACGCCTATCTGGACTACGACCCAAATGTGTTTCGTGGTAAGACGGTGCTGCTGCCTTGCGACGACCCAGAATGGAGCAACTTTACAAAGTTCTTTGCGCAGAACTTTGAACTGTTGGGCTTGAAGAAATTGATTTCTACCAGTTATGCCCCTGAAAGCAAGAAGTACAAGATGCCGTATCAGCCAACGCTCTTTGAGACTTCGCAGCCGTACTTCGACAATGACAAGAGTAAGACGCACGGCAAAATTTTCGTGCTAACCCACGATGTGACGGGCGACAATCGTATTGACATCAACGACCTGCAATGGCAATACTTGGAGGGTGACGGTGATTTCCGCAGCAAGGAAATACGGAAACTGCGCGACGAGGCAGATATTATTGTGACTAATCCGCCGTTCTCGCTGTTTAGGGAGTTCGTTTTGTGGTTGATGGAGGCAGAGAAACTGTTTATCATTATTGGTAACATGAACGCTGTTACATACAAGGAAATCTTTCCGCTTATCAAGGAGAATAANNAGACAGTTATGCCGATGGAGTATTTGACGAAAGTACAAGTCTTGTCAAATTCCGAAATTGTTGTTGGTTTACGAACATTGACCATGGTCGCCGCCACCAACCCTTACGGCTTATGACTATGGCTGATAACTTTAAACATAGCAAGCATAAAGAGATAAGAGGAAGGAAAGACTATATTCATTATGAGAATTATGATGCGATAGAAGTTCCATATACAGATGCCATCCCCTCAGATTATAATGGAGCAATGGGATTACCAAAATCATTCCTTGACAAATATTGCCCCGAACAATTTGAGATTATTGGAATAGCAGAAGGAGATTCAGGAAAAGAATTAGGATTAAAGCCTTTTCCACCAGAACTAAAGAAAATGAATCCAAGCCTAAGGCAAGGGCAACTTTATTATATGGAAGATGGCTATCCAGTTAAGCCATACGCAAGAATACTAATCCGCAAAAAGCAATCACAATGAAAACAGAACTGAAAATCTATACCGTTGAGCAGATTTGCGACGGCTTCGAATACAACGAATTGGAAGGCAAAGGTCTGTATGGCCTGGCTGGTCAGTTAACCATTCAGCCAGAGTATCAGCGTAACTACATCTATGCTGACGGCAAACGTGATGTGGCAGTAATTGAATCCGTCCTGAAAGGCTATCCTCTCGGTCTTATCTACTTTAACAAAGTGGATAGTGGACGCTTAGAAGTTCTGGACGGACAACAGCGCATTACTTCTCTCGGTCGTTTCCTGAAGAATAAGTTTGCTGTAAAGATAAACGGACTGGAACAGATATTTGACGGATTGGACGAGGGACTTCAGCAGAAAATACTCAAAACAGAGTTGTTGGTTTATATCTGCGAGGGCGAGGGTGAACATGCTGAGGAAGAAATCAAGGAATGGTTCAAGACTATCAACATTGCCGGTATACCGCTCAATCATCAAGAGGAACTAAATGCCGTCTATAGTGGTCCATTCGTCACGCTGTGCAAGGCTGAGTTCAGCAATTCACAAAACGCCAACATTCAGAAATGGGAATCGTATGTGAAAGGCCCAGCTAATCGCCAGCAGTTCTTGGCAACAGCTTTGGAATGGGTGAGCAAAGGCAACGTGGACGGCTATATGTCTGCACATCGCCGCGACGAGAATATCAACGAAATCAAGACCTATTTCAACACGGTTATAGACTGGGTAGATAGTAAGTTTGATGATGTCTATGATGAAATGCAGGGCTTGAATTGGGGCGAACTATACGAGCGTTTCCATCACTTGCCGTTGAATCACTCGGAATTGTCGGCAAAGGTACGCGAACTGATGCACGATGATTTTGTGACTAACCGCAGAGGAATCTTTGAGTATGTGCTTGGCGGCTGTCAGGACACAAAGTTGTTGAATGTCCGTCTGTTCGATAAGCCTACCATGCGCAAGGTATATCAAGAACAAACCGAAAAGGCAAAAGCAGAGGGTATCAGTAACTGTCNNAAGGTCATGAGGCTAACCGCCATAGAATCTGGAAGCCAGAGGAAATGGATGCCGACCATGTAACGGCCTGGAGCAAGGGAGGTTCAACAAGCATCGAGAATTGCCAGATGTTGTGCAAGACTCATAACAGAATGAAAGGAAATAGATAAAACAACTAAAAAAGAAGAGTGATATGGCTGAATTAATGTTACTTGAATACAAAGAAAAGACAGGGCAATTTCATCACAACATGGTGATAGATCGTAAGCTACAATGGGAGCCCAATACCTATGGATGGGAAACCATAGCCTATACGTATGAAGACAAGGCTATGATATTTGAAAATGTCATGGATTGTAAGCTTCATAGACGCGAGGCTTTGAAACAGCCACCTTATACCGCTGAGTTTATTCGGAAAGAATGGAAGCACTACTGTTATGCTTACAATTGTATTGTGAGTGCGATAGAAATCACCCCGGAGCAAAAAAAGTTCATTCAGGAACACTTCAATGAGGCAGAGGCATTGGCACGTTTGGGGAATGGGCACTTCTCAGATTTAAAAACAAACAAGGAACTTCCATGGGCATGGGAATATGACCCACACAATTTGATTGATTCGAACTTCTAAGCAATGGACTCAGGGTTCTGCCCCCTTGAGTCCTTAACAGAGCAAAAGGAAAAAGATAATGAATTTTTAAAACGATAGATTATGAAAAAAGTATTATTAACATTGTTGATGCTGATGACAGGATTGGTAGTCAACGCACAGGTGCCTGATATTGATTCTGCAGCCATTATTATTAAAGAGAAAGGTGTATATGAGCAGAAGCGGGTTGTGACAGTGGAAGGAGCCAAAGCTTCATCATTGTACCGCCGTGCTATGGAGGCTCTAAGCGACTGGACTGGAACAGAAGGAAGGTCGAAAGCTGGTCTCGACTACTGTGACAAAGATGAAGGTGTAGTGAATTATAAAGGCGAGTTTTATAACGGTTATCGAAAAATCGCTTTTGGTAGAGAAGTACCGTTCTATACAGACTTCACTATGAAAATACGCTGTAAAGATGGACGGGCACAGGTGACAGTAATTGTACCGACGATGCACGCCACGCTACCAAATGGTCAGACGAAAACTTGGACTATGCGTGAAGTTATTGAGCAAAATGAACAAGCATCGCCACGAAAAGTTGAGAAAGCAAAAAAGAAAATGCATGGCATGACTACTCGCGAAATAGTGGAATTACTCCTAACAGAAATGGAAACGGCTCTTAAGAAAGATCCAGATGATGATTTCTGATTATGGTTGAATTTCTCTGTAATAACAGGCATAGCACATGGCACGAGGCAAAGTAATAACTACGCATCTGCGTACTGGCGATCCTAACGGCATTCGCACGGTGTTCATCAGCAATAAGATTTGCGAGATGATTGTGTTCCCCAAGTCGGAGTTTGAGATGGTGAGCAAGATGGAAGAGAGTTCACGTCCTGCGCTCTACATTCTGTTGGGCGAGGACGAGAACGGTAGCGCACAAGCGTATATTGGGGAATCAACTAACGGTGTGAAGCGCATTTATAACCACAAAAGCCATAAGTTGTTCTGGAACAAATGCCTGATGTTTGTAGCAAAAGACGAGAGCATCAACAAGGCTGACGTGCAATATCTGGAGCGCAAAGCCATTGACCTGGCTACTGACTGTGCTCAGTATGGCGTGATGAACGAGCAGTCAGGCAAGGAGATTTCGCTGTCGAACTATCAGATAGACATCATGGAAGAGTTCTTCGATGATGTCCGGCTGTTGGCATCGTTCATTGGCTGTCCTATCTTCGAGAAGCAGGAAAAGACGAAGATGAAGAACGGCGAAAACCTGTTCCATATCAAAGTGCGCGACTGCGATGCTCACGGCATCTTCAACGAGACCGACCACTCGATGCGTATTCTGAAGGGCAGTCTGCTGCCACAAAGCACGGTGCCTTCGTATAGAGACGGGGAGAAGCGCAACGCCATCATAGCCGCTATGTCGAAACCCACCAAAGATGGCTTCTGGGAGTTGCAGCGCGACTATGTGCTGGCCAGCCCGAGTACAGCCGCCAGCTATTGCTCTGGCCGCAGTTGTAACGGATGGCTGCATTGGATAAACGATGCAGGGCAGTCGTTGGACGAATTGTATAGGAGCGAATAACAAGAAAATGTTGTACAGCTTTTGACCCAGTTTTTGGAACTCAAGGACTATTTTTGTTTAAATTGTTTTGCTGATTCAAGAATAATCACTATCTTTGCGGCAAGTTATAATAGAAAGTATTCATAATGAGTGACCACTTCGCAAAAGAACCAGCGGCTGCGCTGACATACGGCATGAGCGAGGAACTGAGGAACAGCGACATGCTTAGTCGCGTGCAGGACCTTAGTCATGAGGACAAGACTTGTTTGATTCGATACATCTATAGGACAGACGAGCCTGAAGCAACAGTATTTGAGGAATTGGAAGATGACCAGTACCCATATACGATGGAAGAGCTCAATGCCCGCATTGACGAAGCAGAGGAGGAAATAGATCGTGGCGAGGGGAAAACCTTTGACGAGATGATGGCAGGGTTTAAAGAAAAACTGCTATGGCTCAAGTGAAATGGCAGAAACGTGCGGAAAATGAACTCTACAGGTACCTTGTCAAGGGATTCTTAGAGTTTGGTGAAACTACCGCCAATCGTTTTGCATCTATAGTTGCCCATATCAATGATGACTTAGGCAAGTATCCTGAAATTGGTTATATCGAGCCGTTACTGAGGGACAGGAAGAAACAGTATCGCGCCCGTCATATACTGAAGAGGTTCAAACTGATCTATTATTACGCCAAGAGTTCCGATACGGTTCATATAGCTGATATTTGGGACACCAGGCGTGAGCCCTCAAAACTTGCAAGCAGAATAAAATAGTCTCACAGGGGGGGCTCTGTGAACCTCCAACGCCAAAGCTAAAGTGCTCCTCAAAAGTCTTTGCCTGCTCTTAAGGTGCAATTCAATTTATAAAAGATTCTTTTCGTCTTTTTCGTTGGGTTTTATTGGCTGTTTGGCATAAAGTTCGTAACTTTGCACCCTGTATGATAGTATGTATAGCAGAGAAGCCCAGCGTGGCGAAGGATATTGCGCGGATTATCGGCGCTACCAGCAGCCGTGACGGGTATATGGAGGGTAACGGTTTCCAGGTGACGTGGACGTTCGGCCACCTGTGTACGCTGAAGGAACCCCACGACTACACGCCGATGTGGAAGTCGTGGAGCCTGACGGCGCTGCCGATGATTCCAGAACGGTTCGGCATCAAGCTCATCGACCAGCCGAGCATCAAGAAGCAGTTTGCCGTCATCGAACAGCTGATGCAGCAGGCCGAGCGCATCGTGAACTGCGGCGACGCGGGCCAGGAGGGTGAGCTCATCCAGCGCTGGGTGATGCAGAAGGCCGGCGCGAAGTGTCCCGTCAGCCGACTGTGGATATCGTCGATGACTGACGAGGCCATCCGCGAGGGTTTCCAGAGTCTGAAAGACCAGCAGGACTACCAGCCGCTCTACATGGCGGGCCTCAGCCGAGCCATTGGCGACTGGCTGTTGGGCATGAACTGCACGAGGCTCTACACGTTAAAATATGGTCAGAACCGCCAGGTGCTTTCCATCGGCCGCGTCCAGACCCCTACCCTCGCCCTCATCGTGAACCGCCAGAAGGAGATTGACAACTTCAAACCCGAACCTTACTGGGTGTTGGCAACGGTCTATCGCGACACGACGTTTACAGCAACGAGTGGCAAGTTCACCTCGAAGGAAGACGGCGAGAAAGCTTTCCAAACCATTGAGGGAAAGCCGTTTACCGTTACGAGTGTCGAGAAGAAGGAGGGCAGGGAACAGCCGCCACAGCTCTACGACCTGACGTCGCTACAGGTGGACTGCAACAAGAAGTTCGGCTTCTCTGCCGAGCAGACGCTGAACCTCATCCAGGCGCTCTACGAGAAGAAGTACACCACCTATCCGCGTGTCGATACGCAGTACCTCTCTGATGACATCTACCCCAAGTGTCCGCAGACCATGAACGGCCTGTTCCAGACGAAGTTCGGAGGTGTGGCACCATACGCCGACCTGATACGACCCATCGGCGGCAAACCGCTGAAGAAGTCGAAGCGCGTTTTCGACACATCGAAGGTCACCGACCACCATGCTATCATCCCGACGGGCGTCATCCCCCAGAACCTGAGCGATGCCGAGCAGAAAGTGTTCGACCTCGTGGCAAGCCGGTTCATCGGCGTCTTCCTGCCCGACTGTAAGTTCTCGACGACGACGGTGCTGGGCGAGGTCAGGTCTGCTGCGACAGAGTCGCAGCCTACAGAGAACGCCATCGAGTTCAAGGTGACGGGAAAGGAAATCCTCGACCCAGGCTGGCGTGTCGTCAGAGAAGTGAAAAGTGAGGAAGTGAAAAGCGACGACGAGAAGAAGGCTGAAGACGAGGAGCGCACGCTGCCAACCTTTGTGAAGGGTGAGAGCGGCGAGCATAAACCCACGCTGACGGAGAAGTGGACCACGCCCCCGCCCTACTATACGGAGGCTACGCTGCTCCGTGCGATGGAGACGGCAGGTAAGTTCGTCGAGGACGAGACGTTGCGTGCTGCCATGAAGGAGAACGGTATCGGCCGTCCCTCCAGTCGCGCCAGCATCATCGAGACGCTATTCAAGCGTAACTACATCAAGCGCGAGCGCAAGCGACTGGTGGCCACGCCTACCGGCATCGAGCTGATAGACCTGATTCGCGAAGACCTGCTCAAGAGCTGTGAACTGACGGGCATCTGGGAGAAGAAGCTGCGCGACATAGAGCACCAGAAGTACGATGCAGCCCAGTTTATCCAAGAGCTGAAGACGCAGGTGACGGAGATTGTCCGCGACGTAATGACCGACCCGACAAACCGCCATGTCACCATCGCGCCGACTCAGGAGCCACAAAAGAAAAAGCCGCAAAGCAATAAAACGGCCTGACTTTCCGTCTTGCAAACAATAAAACGGCCTGACTTTCCGTTATTGAATATGTTATGCGACAGAACTTACACCTTATCTATCTATTGCTGGTAGCCGCACTCCTGACGGGATGCGGTGCCGAGCAGGCCATGAAGAAGGGTGACAAGTTCTATGCCTTGGGCGAATACTACGATGCCGCCGAGCAATATAAGAAAGCCTACGCACAGACCAAGTCGAAGGAGCGCGCCCTGCGCGGACAGCGGGCGCTGAAGATGGCAGAGTGTTACCGACACATCAACTACACGCAGAAAGCCATTGCCTCGTATAACAACGCCATCCGCTATAAGCAGGAAGACTCGCTGTCGCACTTCTATCTGGCGCAACAGCTCATGAAGAACGGCAACTACAAGGAGGCCGAGAAGCAATACCAGGAGTTTCTGGACTCTATAGGGAACTATGACTATAAAGACCCTCAGCCTTACGAACAGCTGGCAAAGACGGGGTTGCGCTCTGCCCAGCAGGCTCCTCAATGGAAGAAGGAGGGTTCGGACTATACGGTGAAGCGCGAGAACTTCTTCAACTCGCGACGTGCCGACTACTCGCCGATGCTGGCTGGCGAAGAGAACAACCAGCTCTTCTTCACCTCGACACGCAACCAGGCCAAGGGCGACGAGCTCAGCGGCATCACGGGAACAAAGAACGGCGACATCTTCTTCTCGCAGAAAGACGACAAAGGCAAGTGGCAGCGCCCAGAGGTCATCGACTCTGAGCTGAACAGCGACTTCGACGAGGGCGTCTGCTCCTTCACGCCAGACGGTCGCGTCATGTACCTGACACAATGCAAGACCGACCCTGACTATCCACGCTATGCCACCATCATGACGTCGAACCGCTCGGATGCCTCGTGGGGTAAAGCCCAGGAACTGAAACTGACGCGTGACACGCTGTCGGCCTACGCCCACCCTGCCGTAAGTCCTGATGGCTAGTGGCTCTACTTTACCAGCAACATGCCTGGCGGCATGGGCGGCTACGACATCTGGCGCGTGGCGCTGACTTCCAACGGCTTAGGCGGCGTCGAAAACCTTGGCGCACCCATCAACACCCCTGGCGACGAGATGTTTCCCACATTCCGTCCTAACGGCGACCTCTACTTCTCGAGCAACGGCCATGAAGGCTTAGGTGGACTGGACATTTATGTGGCAAAGCCACAAAAGAGGGAAGAGGAAAAAGTGAATAGTGATCACTTATACCTTATTGAACACCCCGGCTACCCCTTGAACTCGCAGGGCGACGACTTTGGCATGACGTTCGAAGGCATGCTGAACAAAGGCTACTTCTCGTCGAATCGTGGCGACGGCAAAGGCTGGGACCACATCTACTCGTTCTATAATCCGGAAATAGTGCAGACCGTCAAAGGCTGGGTCTATGAGCAGGACGGCTATGAACTGCCACAGGCACAGGTCTATATGGTGGGCAACGACGGCACCAACCTGAAGCTCAGCGTCAAGGGCGACGGCTCGTTTGAACAGCAAATCAAGCCCGGCGTGGACTATGTCTTCCTCGGCACCTGCAAAGGTTTCCTCAACCACCAGGAGCAACTGCGCGTAGAGCCCGTCAAGGAGTCGCAAGAGTATGTGTTGCAGTTCCCGTTGGCAAACATCACCGTCCCAGTACTTATCGAGAACATTTTCTACGACTTCGACAAGGCCACGCTGCGCCCGGAGTCTGCCGAAGCCCTCGACCAGCTGGTGGCGCTGCTGAACGAGAACCCCAACGTCACCATCGAACTCAGCGCGCACACCGACTATCGCGGTTCGGCAGAGTATAACAAACGCCTGAGCCAGCGCCGCGCAGAGTCCGTCGTCAACTACCTGACGGAACATGGCATCGCTTCGGACCGCATGAACCCTGTGGGCTACGGTAAGGAGCGCCCCAAGAAGGTGCGCAAGAAGTTGACAGAGAAATATCCCTTCCTAAAAGAAAACGACGTCTTGACGGAAGAATTCATCAAGACGCTCGACGAGGAACAACAGGATATCTGTAACCAGCTGAACCGCCGCACGGAGTTCCGCGTGCTGCGCACTACTTACGGACTGTTTCCGAAGAAATAACCTCGCCCACGCCGACGAACAGCAGACCAAAAAGTATGGTCGCTACAGCCAGCAGGTTGACGCTGAATGACTGCGTCGCCATCGTACGCAGCATGACCTCGAAGTGGACAGCCAGCAGTTCCCAACCACGGAAATACACAAACAGCACCACAAACACCATGATGCAGAACGGTGTCCACAGACGCATGAACATAGAAGTCTGAGGGCTGAGGGCTGAACTTTGTTCGGCCTCGATGCGTTGCATCACGCGCTCTGTGAAGCCGCCATCCTCTATCTGCTGGCTGGCAGCCTCGCTGAAAAACTGTCGTAACAAGCGTTCGTTATCTTCCGTCATATCCATTTTTTCTTAAATAGTTTGCCAATTTCTCCTTACCTCGCGAAAGGTGGGACTTAATCGTCCCTTCCTTGAGACCAGTAATCTTTGCGATGCCAGCAATGTCGTAGCCATCTATCAGCTGCATCGTAATACACGTCCGTTCATCAGGCTTCAGTAATGCCAAGGCGGCGTAAAGGTCTGTTTTAAGGGAAGAGGTAGAAGTGAAAAGTGAAGAATTTGCTACCGCCCTACGTTCTATGGATAGAACATCGGAAGAAAATTGTTCATTCTTCAATTTTACCTCTTCCTTTCTAACGTGGTCATAAAACACGTTATAGGCTATGCGCATGAGCCAGGTCTGGAACGAGGCCAGTCCCTTGAACGAGCGGATGTTGGTGTAAGCCTTGATAAAAGTGTCCTGCGCCAGGTCGTCGCTCAGCGCCTCGTCGCCCAGCGTCTGGTGCAGGAAGAAACGGCGGATAGGCGACTGGTATCGGCGCACGAGCTCATCGAAAGCCCTGTTGTTGCCCGATACCGCCACCTGTGCTACAAGTACTATGTCACTCAGTACCGCCATCTCTTACCTCTTACTTCTCACCTCTCACCTCTTACCTCTTACATCACCCTACTCTTCTCGGGCATGATGATCCACGCCACGATGTAGAAAGGAATACCGGCGAAAGCCGTAAAGAGTGTCAGAGCTGCATAGCCTAAGCGAACAGCTACGGGGTCGAAGTCCAAATACTCTGCAACACCTGCGCAGACACCGCCTAACACGCGGTCGTCGCTGCGATAAAGTCTCTTTGTCATAACCTAATCTATTTTACTATTTAACCATTTGACAATTAT
>LXOW01358888.1_pt2 | contig 10879 bp, 7 predicted proteins | sample 1368591 | NCBI WGS metagenome assembly LXOW01 (sample SAMN04884650, study PRJNA319009) | bovine gut metagenome | isolation source: Cow rumen | host: Bos taurus | place: Italy: Legnaro (PD) | collected 2014-07-09
ATCTGGAGCGCCAGCGTACCGTATCCCTCCTCGCTTCCGATGTCGGGCAAGCGCTGACAGGCGCCAGCCGACAGCAGAACTGCCAGCAACAGGAAGGGGAGGATATGCACGAATCGTCTCATTGTCAGAAGGATATGTCGTCAACGCCCAGATAATACTCGTCCCAGGGCATGACCTCGACTTCGATGTAGGCCTTACTGGGCTGGATCTGGACTTTGTAAGTGTATAATTTGCCTGGCTCCCAGCTGATGGGAGTGGGGCTCTCGCTCTCGGGATTCTCTTCCTCCGGTAGGTAGAGGTTGGTATAAACCGGGGTGATGTCGTTTCCCACATGGATGGAAAAGCGCAGGGTCGGGTGAATCTGGCCATCTCCCAACAACTGTTGCGGGATGACGAAATGCCATTGCTCAATCTTCGTGGGCGTCGTCGGATTGGTCGCATAGTCGGTGGGCACCTCGATCCAGTGGCTCTGGTCGGCGGCCTGCCAGGCATAGATGCCGGAAGACTTGGACTCCGCCGGGGTCCAGTTGATCTGATACTCCTCATCGCCGGGCTGGGGGTTGTTCGTGACCACCCAGTTGGCTACGAGTCGGCCCACGGCGCTAAGGTTCTGCAATTCGAAACTGTCCACAAAATAGTCCACCTCGCTCCCTTCCGCCTTGCGGAACAGGAAACGGACGGCGGCACAGGCGTGGTGGAAGGCCAGCGGGACCTTGGCGGTGCTGCCGTTAACGGCCATGTCCCGTTTGGTGGAAGCGACCATCAGGTCGTAGTCGTCGGCGAGCATGGAGTAGGTGGCGACCAGCTTGCCGCCGCTGGTACCGTATTCGACGCGGGCGTTGGTCGGGTAGACCGAGCCGAAGGTGTAAGAGCCTTCGGAACGCCAGTAGCGGAGGGGAGTATAGGTCCAACGGAACGGCTCCAGTTCATTATCCGTCTCCTCGCAGGTCAGTTCCACACCGCGGAAGATGTCCGTCGTGGCCCCCGCGGGGGAGGTCCAGGAACCGTACACGGAGACGCTGTTCCCCACCTTGATGAAATCGTCCTCGTGGCTGGGATAGCTGTTGTCAACGCTCTTGACCGAAGCGGAAGATCCTCCGACCATGCCGGCGCTGAAGAGGATGGCTCCCTCTTCGGATTCGGGACGGTCCATCCGCTCACAGCCCGTCAGAGCGGTGAGGAAGAGAGCGGCCAGCAGGCCGGTGCAGTATGACTCAATTCTGCGCATCATGAGGGCCTCATCGGATCTATCGGGGTTAAACTCCATTCATTTCCATTCTCCCAGTCGGTCCAGGACACGGAGAACTGCATGGATTCTCGTACGAAAAAGACATACACGATCCAGCTTCGTCCGCGGACGAAATCGCCGGACGCATGCATCTCGAAGTCCGCGCTGGCATTGATGGTGGTCTCGCCGACCTGGTAGCTGTAGCTGACCTGGCCCGTGAGCTTCTTGTCGGTCTCGCGCAGGTAGCAGCGACCGGCCTCGGTGAGCACCTTTTTCGTGTTGATGCCGTCGTTGATCAGGGCCTCGTACTGGCGGGCATAGGCTTCGCGCTCGGCCAGATTGGCGGGAGGATTGAATACATATTCCTCCGGAGCGGTATAACGCCGTACGCTGGTGGGAGGGTCGAGGTTGATGGCGGAAGCGCGGTATCCGCTTATTTTGTACGGATTGGCGGAGTCGTTGAACAGATACTCTGTCTCGGAGATGTTCTCGCCGTTCACCGTCAGACCGGTGACAGTCAGGCTCTTCACCATCGGACCGACCTCGTCCCGGAGCTGGCAGAAGACGAAGCGGAACTTGGAAACGGCCTTGCGGACCGTGACCACGTCCACGCGCATCACGGGATAGGAGCCCGTCATCGAAAGACCCTTCGCTACGCCGGAGTAGGGCAGCCCGTCCGAAGGGACCGCCGTACAGACCGGTTTCCCGTCCGTTCCGACGCCGAAGCAGTTGCCGCTCATAACCAGGTCGTCAAGCGTGGCGCGCGTCGTGCTCTCGCTGAGCCCGCCTTGCCCGATCGACGCAGGATTCCCGATGACATAAATATCTACTTTGGGCTTGGCCTGGGCGACGGCCCGGTCCAGCGGGATGTGATAGCGGTTCTCGTATTGCGTCAGCGGGTCAGAAATCGTGTTTTTATTATCCGGATCAGGGCGGCTACTAATAGGGTTAATGTAGCCGAGCAACTTCCCGGCCGGATTGTCCTCGTCGACAGCATCGTGCAGGAATACCCAGATGCGCAGATCCTTGATGGCGTCCTCGCTGCCCTCGGCGGAGACGTTTCCTTCACCTCCCTTGGTCTCGGCCGGGGCTTCAATGTCCAGCCAGAGGATGAGCTCGGGCTCTTCGTCCAGCGTCCTGCGGCAGGCCGTCGCCGCGAGGGCGGCGAGTGTCAGCAGAAGGAATATGCGTGCGAGGACTTTCATGCTATTGGATAACAACGGGGACGGTAGTGGGGGTGGACAAGTTCCAGCCGAACTCGGCCTGGACGCCCAGCTGAAGTTGGGGGTCGGTCAAATCGGGAAGGACATCATAGGCAGCCTTGAGGGATGTGAACGACGCTTTGACCTGCGTGACGTGGTCGCGGACAAAAACGCTGCCTAGGCTCTGCCCGGAGTTGTCGGTGCGCTCGCTGAATTTGAGGATGCCGGCCAGGTAGAAATGCTGCCCCGGGGGAATCTGGCAGCCTCCAGCACCCGTGTAGGTGGTGTAGTTGGTCTTGTTTTGGAATTCCAGGGCAAAGTGCACGTCTGCCCCGGACCGGGTCGGGAGAATGATCGTGGTCAGATCCGCGTTGGTTACATTGTTGGATCTAGTAATCCACGCGCGAGGGTTGCCGCTATCGTCATTGACGTCGGCGTCGTAGATATAGTACATCTTGGCGCGGGCGTCTGAACTGGGCAGGGGGGTGAAATCGAAGGCCAGGGGATACTGGTCGGCGATGATGATACCGGTCAAAGGGAACTTTGTATTATTGATGTCGACATTATTCCCGGCAAAGTCTTTTATGTCCGATGTCCGTTTCTGGACTTGAAGCTCCATCAGCGCTACTCCGTACTGGAGAGGATCCCGGACAACGGCCGATCTGGCATGGGCGTTGACTCCCAGATCGGTGTAGTGGCTGAGGATGGCGTCCCAGGTGTATGCGGACGTATATTTCTGCTCTATGTCTTCCTCGCCGGTCGAAACCAGCGGACTGTTTACATAGTACCAGAGGCTGGGCGGGTAGCAGATTTCGTCGGAGGGGATGTAACCGAGACCGGAAAAGTGGTCGATGTTGTACAGGTTCTTGAACGTTCCCGCGCCTTCCTGCCACTGGATGGGGAAGATGCCGGACGGCAGGCCAAAAACGGCCGGCCCGTTGACCTTCATCTTGATGGTGGCGCCGGTTCCGCTGCCGGACCGGGTGGTATATTTGTTCTGATCGGCGGTCTTGGTGTCGTCGTAGATCAGTTTGATGACCGCCTTGGCCAGTTCGTGCACATAGGGGAACGCCGCGCCGTTCTTCGGCACATAGTAGTAGTCTGCGCTCTTGCTGGCATCCGATGCATAGGGGTAGAGCTTTCGGTAAAGTTTAGTCAGTTTGTCACTTAGAACATCGTCAGAGAGCGGGAAATAGATGCCCTTGTTGGTGAATTCCTCCAAGGCCGCTTTCATGTCAGTGTGGTTGTTATAGCTCGCCGGGTTGTTGAAGTAGTATTTAGGATTGCCACCCTTTGCAGACACGTTGGCCTGCAGGATTTTGTTCAGATAGTTCGGAATGATGTCGTCCCGCCACGGGACGGCTGCATATTTGGGAGAAGTCTTGACGTTGCTGGAAATGGGGTCCGGCTCAAACAGGATGCCATCGGTATTCTCGATTTGATCCAGGTCCGGCGCTACCAGCGAGCCGTTGTGCTGCAGGAAAGCAACGGATTCGGCGCTGCTGTTGTTGTTGATGCTCTCGTCCAGCGCCTTGCCGTACACCAGCACGGCGTCGGTTTCGGGCCGGAAATATACCCGGTCGTAGAGATGGGCGTAGTTGTTATAGATGAGCCCGCCGTTGGCGTCTGCTTCATTCATGAAGACGCCGTCCAGGCCCGCCTGCGGAAGCGAGAGCCGGTAGTCCCAGAGCTCGTCCCCAGAGGCAACGGGGGTGTTGGCGTGTCCGGTCCGAAAAGGAAGGATAAAGACGCGGTCAATGCCCCGGAAACTCTCCGGGTTCATGCTGCGTTGGGTGATGGCGTCTGCCATCTTGGTGCCGCTCTGCTGCGCACCGCTCACGGACAGGGCCAGGGAAACGCGCACATCCTCGTCGAGCCCGGGCGTAATAGGCTCCCGGGTGCACCCAGGCGGGAGCATCAGCAAGGCCATAAGGCCGGGGATAAGGATGTGCAACTTGCTCATGATCAGAATTCAACGGGGATGCTCATGCCTTCGTGCCAGTCCAGGGTGACGCTGGCGCCGACATGGTGGTTTCCTGGCTGGACGGCTCCGTTATGGCGCACGGCGCCAGTCAGGATGTCGAAAGTGCCTGCGGGCCGAGGCTCGTGCATATGCAGGACGGTCTCGGTCATCGTGCCGTCTTTCATCTGCGCATAGACAATCCAGCGCCAGAGTTCCTGCGTGTCCTCGTCTGCCTTCGTCCCCGGCGCATCGTGGCTCGGGAAGTGCACGGCGACAAATGCGCGCCGCAGGGCGTCTTGGGTGTCAATCTCGTGCGTAGCGTTGCGGTGGCTGACGTCGAAGACATAGGTGCTGTCGGCGATGCTGAAGCCCGTGGCGAAGCCTTCTGTCTGCACGGTCACCGATTCCACTCCGGGGGCTTCCGACAGGTCCAGGACGAGAACGGAAGCCGCGTTGGCCATGTGCAGGTGCACTTCGAAGTGTTGGTCCACGCCGGAGAGCACCTTGATGTCCTGGCGGGCCGTAAAGATACCCGTCCCGTGCACCGGGGCAACTCCGTCCGTCGCCTGCTGCTCCAAGCGGGCGGTGCGGCTGTTCTCGTCGCCAACGAGGGCCACTGCGCCGTTGTCTCGCAGGTTGGCCACGGCGCAGTGCTCGTACTCCCGCACGGGCAGGTAGAGGGTGTAGCGGGTTTCGCTGGCGTTCATCACCTCGCTCATGTGCTTGAGGCGGAGTCCGCTGCCGTCCGTGTCGTAGAACGACAGGTCCACGTCGCGGGCGTATTCGACGAAGATGCCTTCCAGGTCGGTCTGCAGCAGACTGCTGATCTCGAGGTCGGACTCCATCGACAGTTCGGTCGAGAGCTCCGTGGTGATATCGGTCACGAGCTGGAGCTCGTAGTCAAGGTTGAAATCCGTGCCGCATTCAGACATATCCTCGTCCACGAGGCGGCAGCCGGTGAAGGCCGCCGTCCCGAGGACGCAGAATACTGTGAACAGGATATGCCGGAGAAGCGACATGGAAAACAAGCACTAATTGAGTTTGCCCATTTCGACTTCGAAGGAAAGGCCGGTCTCCCACGTGATATCCACGGAAACACCCAGCGAAACCTGGTTGGACCGCAGGTCCGGGACGGACATGTAGGCGTGCTTCAAGGCATCATCCTTCAAAACGAGTTTGGCCGTCGTCATGTAATCCTGCATGAACACGCGCGGAACTTCAATCGTAGCACCCGTTATCGGATCGAACGGCGGGTAATAGTAGTAGCCGGTCTTGCTGCGGTCTCCAAGATGACCGTTAAGACTGCCGTAGTTGCCGGAGCTGGTTGTGCGAAGTTTATCCAGATCCAATTTGCCGACCAGGTAGAAGATGGCATCCTTACGGACCAGGTTGGTTTCCCCCCAGAAGTCCATGCCGGTCTTGTTCTGCAACTCGAGAGCGATATAGACATTCGACTGCTCGGCCGCCGTTTTCAGGGCGTCATAGTTGTCCCAGCAGAGCGTATATACGGTGCTCTCGCCGGCATCAATGTCAGTGGCATTCTCTTTCTTGATGCGGAACCGGTCTTCCTCGTCGACTCTGTCATAAATCATTCTCTCAAACTGGTCCTGTGCGAAGGTCAGGTGGGTGAATACGCCATTCTCAAACGTGACATTCTCATAAGAGGGCGGGCCGACTATGGTATCGTCACTGGGGTCGTCGGGGGTGTCATGTTTATCCATAATGTAGTCCGGCATGCGGGTGAAGTCCCAGGTGACCGCGGCCGGCTGGCCTCCAATCACGATACCCGTAACGAGCAGTCCGTTCGTTTCGTCGTTGATGGGAATCTCGTTGGGACTCTCGTTATGGATGAGTGCGTTGTTGTCATATAACACGGAGACATTATTGTCATATACGACCGAGGCCTTGAGCAGGGCGGAACCGTAGTTGATGCAATTTGCCATGGCGACGCTTTGCGTTTTGGAACTCACGTTGCCAAATTTAAGCCAGTCATTTCCCCATTCCGTGTCTTGTTTCCATAAGGCGCCCGTTTGCGGGAAGTCTATCTCTGCATGTGTCAATTCGGAAACACGTAGCGGGGAATTGCCATAATACATCAACTCCGCGGGATAGCAATAATTGAAGATGTTGAATTTTTTATCCTCGGATCCGAACGCGTAGGCAGGAATATCCTCGCTGAACAGGAAGCGGTCAGCGTGGAAATAATAAGGCTCAGTCGACGTGGGCGTCTTGACATCTGCCTGAAGATAGGCGGCTCCCATGGGGAAGCCGATATTCATCGGGAATCCATCCGTTCCGTCAAGAGCCGTGCTGGTGCCGCGGAGATAATCATTGGTGAAATAGGTAGCGATACCGGACTCATTGTAGAGTGCAAGCGCGGCCGGTACGTCTTTCACGTTATTATAGATGGCGGATTTAATGTCAGCGGCGGAACGATAGACCATGTTGTCCTTATCGCCGTCGAAATAGAGCCTCATTCGCGTGTGGATCTCTTTAGCGAGTTGCTGGGCGATTGCTTCACCCCAGTTGGCGGGTTGGGCGTCCAAGGCTTTGTGGAGGATGAAGTCAAGGTCTCGCAGGGTGCGCAGAATGGCTGCAGCCGATCCGGCGCGGAGTTCGTGATAGGTCTTGTCGCCATCTTTCAAATCGACAATGGTGATCAATTTATGATAAGCCTCTCCCAGCGTTCCGAGCAGGGGGACGAACTGAAGCCCGTTCCCTTCGCAGGCGTTACAGACAATGTCTGCCGAGGTAGTGCTCACGCCGTCATGCTCGGCAGCATACATGTCGCCCAGCATCTTCCAGGAGCAGTTGCCGATTTTAAGCTTATAGGTGTGCGTGGAGACCGGATCGTCCCCGCGCCGCTCATACGTGTCACCATCCCCATAAGCATCTCCGCTTGGATCGGTAAAGATCCCCTCGCCGCCGGTGTTGGCGCCGGAGATTTTCTTATAAAGCAGGTCGGTGGGCTCGTACGGGAGCCAGATTTTATACTGCTTGTGCGCAGTGCCGGTGGGCTGGTATTGATTATTGTCTGATTTTGCCTTACCATCCGTTGTCCAATAGTTCTGCTCATCAACCAGGCCGGCAATGGTCAGGCTGGAAATTATACTTTGAAGCGCGTATGTGCCGGCTGTGTAGGGGAGTTTGTTGCTAGGGTCGACGCGCGGGGTCAGCGAGAAGCGGAGCGAGGCCAGGTTTGCCGGGTCGCCGGAGGCGGTAATGCTGCCCTGGTGCTCCGGGCCCTTGGTGTTTAGCGCCTTTCCGTACAGGACGACGACATTGGTCTCCAGCGGGAAGGACAACTCCATGATTCGGCTTTGCTTCGTGTCGGTAACGGTGCCTGCATCGAACAGTCGGCCGAAGTTGTAGTCTTCTGTCGCCTTGCCGGCACGGAACGGATTAAAATAGAATTTGCCGACGGCGGCACCGGCGCCGGTTGTCGCGGGTGCGCCATCGAAGCTCGGCGTGTTGCCGGCATCCATCTTGTACGTCAGGATGTGGGCATCCTGCATGCCCAGGAAGGACGACCCTGAAGCTTGCACGTTCGCGGCGGTCATCTTGGTGTCGTCTCCTGTCTTCGGGTTGACGTTCAGCACGAACTTGGTGGTCACCGTGTTCTTGTCCGGATTGTAGTTCGGATTGGTGTTGAACTGCTCCCGCACACAGCCCGTGGCGAGACTCGCGAGGGCTGCTGCTCCGAGGAGCGCGCTTGTGAAAGTTTTAAATACGTGGTTCATAAGCAGTTAGTTAATTATTTGATGATTTATTTTTCTTCGTAGAAGATTCTTACAAACACGGCGCTGCGCTGCTCGGAGAGGAAGCGCTGCTGCAGCTTCTGGTAGATGGTGCCGCCGGCTGCGGCCTTGAGGTATTTCTCGCGTTCGTCGAGGTCCTTGAGGCTGTCGAGGATGTGGGCGACCTGGCGGTATTCGTCGTCGGTCAGGCCGCTGGCGCCGGCCGCCTGGCGCTCGTTGAGCTCGTCAATGAATTCGGACCAGGCCTCGCCGCCGACGACCAGTTCGAAGAGGTCGTTGGGGAGGCTGGTGATCTTGCTGCGGATGTAGTCCTTGACGGCGGTGGCGCGCTCGAGGGCGAGCCGCTCGTTGCCCCAGCGGCCGCCGTCGATGGAGGCGAAGCCGATGATCTGGATCTTGACGGGGACGATGGTCTCGTCGGCGAGCATCTCGCGGGTCACGTCCAGGATGGTGTTGAGGTGGGGCATGTTGTCATACACGCCCGTGCGGGTCTCGACTTCGCGCAGGACGCGGCTGTCGTTGTACTGGAAGAGGACGGTTTGGGCGCCTTCGCTGCGGCGAAGGACCATGTCAGGGGTGTACGGCTGGTATTCGGCGACCGGGCGCAGGAGCGGGTGGCGCTGCTTCGGTGCGGGCTGCGGCTCGACAACCGGTTCCGGTTCTTCCTGAACGGGCTGCTCTTCGACAATGGGCTCCGGCTCCTCATTCGCCGCTTCCAGTTCGTCATTCGCCGGCTCGACCGGCGAATCTCCCGCGCGCATCACCTCTTCCGCCTCGATGCGCTGGATGGCGTCGATGATCTGCTGGCGCTTGCCGCTGCGTCGGCGGGTGTCCCAGGCGATGTTGAGGGCCAGCTGCGGCAGGACGACGACGCCCTGCTCGGGGCCGACCTGCGCGCCGCAGTGGGCGCATTCGTAGCGTTCGGCGTTGATCCAGGCCGCGGCCGCGCCGCCGGCGAGCTCGAGCCGCCAGTGCTCGCCCAGCCACCAGGAGTGGCCGAAGAAGAGGCCCGCGCCGTACGCGTCGCCCTGGAGGCGATGCTCGTTCAGCACGGAGTAGAGGCCGAAGGGGAGTTTGATGGCGCCCAGGTTGTAGTGGGCGTAGAGGAGGTCGGCGCCGAAGAACCAGCCGTCGAAGGTCCGTTTCGGCCACCAGCGGAATTCGGGGGCCACGAGGAAATGGCGCCATTTGGTGGCGTCCTCTGTGGCGTAGTCCCAGGCGAGCCAGCGGGGCCAGGGTTTCAGGCCGGCGGTGACGCCGAGGGACGTGTGCTGCCCGAGGGCGATGTCGAGTCCGAGGTTGGGGGTCGCCATTCCGGCGTAGAAGAGGTTGGTTCGCAAGGCCGCACCTCGCCAGCCCAGGGCATCCGTTCGAATGGGAGACTGTACGGAGGGGGTTGCTTTAACGCCCAGCGTATCCGCTTGGGGGCGGAAGTCTCGGGTGGCGCTGCCAAGGGCCGGAACGCAGACGCCCAGGAGGGCGAATAGCAGAACCGGAACGAATATCTTTAGTTCTTTCAAACTATCCTGTTCTAGGTCCCTCGCGTGCACGAAAATCATGCTTCTGCGACGAGATTTTAGTGGTTTTGCAATGCAATTGTAACAATTATTGGTAAGAAAAGCAAGATTTTTATCATTTTCTGCTTAAATAATGGCCTTCCGGCGCGATTCTCGTGCCGATTTGCCCGCAAAACCGCCCGATTCCGTGACGAATTATTCGCCTTTTCTGCCCGCATTCTATCCTAATTGCCTCCTCCGATCGCCGCCGTTTCGGCATGCTCAAGCATACAAACAGGGCCCAGCCTTATGGCCGGGCCCTGGAATTGTTAGAAATTGACGGCTATTTGACATTCGTTCCCGGTGTTGGAGATTCCGGGTCAAGCCCGGAATGACTATAAAAAAAGCCCGGAGGAGATCCGGGCTTTTTGAGGGGAGAAGGAAAGTCTTTTTACTTCGCGAGCTTCTTGGCCTGCTTGAGGAGGGCCTTGGAGGGGACGGGGGCGAGGTCGGTGCGGACGAGGCTCCAGCGGACGGTCCAGCTGAGCGTGGCGCCCGGGGCGAGGGTCGTGTAGGCGCCCTGCTCCTCGATCTCCACGAAGGTCTTGCCGGGGTTGGCGTAGGCCTGTATCTCCGCTTCGGCGGGAGCGGCCTGACCGGCCTTGAGGTCCTGGAACTTCTTCACGAAGAGCAGGCCCTTGGCGCTGTAGGCGAGCCAGCCCTTGCCGTCGGCGTTGATCTTGCGGTTCTCGCGGGCTTCATCCATCACGTACCAGGCACCGCCCTGCGTGAACTCGAAGGGCAGGCCGGCCATGTTGTTGGCGGGCTCGACGGCCGGGGCGACGAAGAAGAGCACGCCGTCGTTGGGCACGCGGGAGATCTCCCACGGCGCCACCTGGCGGGTCTCGCCGGACTCGTTGACGATGGTGTAGGTGATGGAGATGGCGTCCTTCTTCGGGACGGCGGTGAACTCCTTGCGGACGCTGTAGCCGAAGCGGGACTTCTCGCCGGTCAGGACGAGCTTGTCNNTCGCTCTGCGGGCTGGTCCAGAAGGTGCTGCCGAAGGAGTTCGGCATGCGGCCCTGGTTGAGGACCTCGTCGTCGCCGAGCTTGTAGGAGAGGATCTTGCCGCCGCGGGTGGCGTCGATGGTCATGGTGGTCTGTCCGACGGCGATGGTGTACTTGCCGTCGGCCTCGGTGATGGTCTGCGCGGAGGCGCTGGCGGCCGCTGC
>LXOW01206148.1_pt1 | contig 10876 bp, 10 predicted proteins | sample 1368591 | NCBI WGS metagenome assembly LXOW01 (sample SAMN04884650, study PRJNA319009) | bovine gut metagenome | isolation source: Cow rumen | host: Bos taurus | place: Italy: Legnaro (PD) | collected 2014-07-09
CTATCGTTCCTTTACGGAGGCGGGCTTCGATTTGCTTTACGACAAATCCGGCATCTACGATATTCTGCGCGGGATTTTCTTCCGCCAGTGCGGCACATCGACGATTACGCGCAACTGGCAGGAACTCGGAGATTTGCAGGAAAAGATGCTGAATTTCCTGGAAAATCACGACGAACAGCGTCTGTGCAGCAGCGCCTTTGCCGGGCATCCGAAAAAGACGATGGCCCTGGCCGCCGTGGCCGCGCTTTTCAACCGCGCGTCGCTGATGCTCTACGCCGGCGGCGAACTGGGCGAAACGGCCTCCGAAGCGACGGACGGCCGCACTTCCATTTTCAACTGGGTGCATCCGGCATCGCTGCGCAAACTGCATAAGCATCTGCTTGGCGGAGCGCTGGCCAAGGGAGACGCCGCCGTACTGGGACGCTGGCAGTCGCTGCTGGCGCTCGCATCGTCGCCGCTGTGCCGGGAAGGAGAAAACTGGGACCTGAACTATTGCAATGCCGCTGCCCCCGGTTTCGATCCGGAACGGCATTTTGCTTTCCTGCGCTTCAATCAGGAGCGTTGCGTGCTGATTTTCTGCAATTTCAGCGACAAGCCCGCTTCCGTGCAGATACACGTCCCCGTCCGCGCAGAAGGTGACTATCCCCTCTCCGCCGGAGCGTGGGATTACAGCATTTTAGAGATTTAATCCTATCCCGAACAACAGGGAGAAAACGAAGGTTCCGAGCACCAGGATCGGGAGCATCGGATCCAGTTCGCTGTCGTGACGCAGCCAGGTCCCTTTCACGTGCATCAGATAGGCCGGGAGCGTCAGGACGTACAGAAAATTCATCGGGCCCGTATAGTGCTGTAACGTATAAATGACGACCATCGCCCAGCCGCCGCAGATCAGCAGCGTCTGGTACACCCGGGACCAGGTCTGTCCCAGGCGCATCGCCACCGTCACGCGGGTGGCCGCATCGGACTTCATATCACGGATGTTGTTGACGTTCAGCACCCCGACGCTGAAACAGCCGATGGCGCAGGCGGGCAGCAGGGCCGGCGTAATGTCATAGTTGAGCGTGCAGACATAATATCCGCCGCAGACCGACACCAGGCCGAAAAAGAGGAAGACATAGAGGTCGCCCAGCCCGCGGTAGCCGTAGGGATGGCGTCCGAGCGTGTAGCGCATCGCCGAAAGGATGGCCAGGGCGCCGAGCCCCAGCAGACAGAGCGCTTCGCGGCTCAGCAGCGTATCCATCGCAAACCAGACCATCAGCACGCCGCTCAGGCAGCATAAGAACACCACGGCGGCAATCAGCCGCTTCATTTCGTCGATGGTGATGTCCCCGTCCTGCAGCGAGTAACGCGCGACGCTCCGGTCTGCACGATCGGTCCCGCTGAGCGTATCGCCGAGTTCGTTGGAAAGATTGGATAGAATCTGCAGCAGCACGGTCGTCAGCAGCAGGAATTCGACGGTCAGCGGACTGAGGGTCGTCTGCGTAGCGGCGATGAAAATGCCGGCGACGACGCCGGAAAGGGAAAGGGGCAGGGTGCGCAGGCGCATCGAGCGGATACAGGCAGTAATGGTCATAAGGTCAAAGGTTTTGTGCCGATATACATCCGGCAGATGCCGAGGCTCATCGCACGGTGGCGCACATCGGCAAAGCCACAGCGGCGCATGGTTTCCATCCACTGCGTACGGTCCGGGAACGCCAGCACCGAAGCGGGCAGGTAGCGGTAGGCTTTCCAGTCGCCGGACACCGCTCCGCCGATCAGCGGAAGGATATGCTTGAAATACAGTTTATAGCAGCCGCCGATGACGGGATTTTCCGGCACCGACAGTTCCAGAATTACCAGTTTGCCGCCGGGACGCAGCAGCCGCAGGGCTTCGCGCAGGCCGGCTTCGCGGTCGGGAAAGTTCCGGATGCCGAAGGCGATGGTAATGCGGTCGAAGGCAGCGTCCGGAAGGCCGGTCGCGCAGGCATCGCCGCAAAGGGTCTGCACTTGGGCTTCAAGCCCCTTGCGCGCGAGTTTCTTCCGCATCACCGCCAGCATCCCTTCGGAAAGGTCGAGCCCCGTAAGTTGCGAACCTTCCGCCATTTTGCGGGCGATGGCAATACTGAAATCCCCCGTTCCGCAAGCCAGGTCGAGAATGCGCTGCGGCTCCCCCGGAGTAAGGATTTCGCGCAGGGCAAGCCGTCGCCATCGACGGTCCACCCCAAGGGATAGCAGGTGGTTCAGGAGGTCGTATTCCCCCGCTATCGTGTCGAAAAGACGCCGTATGTTGTCCGTTTGCGGCATAGGATTGCAAAGTTACAAAGAAATCCCTAAATTTGCGTTTCAAATCACGTATAGTAGTATATATGAAAGACTCCATCATCATCCTTTGCGGCGGCGGCCCCGCGCCCGGCATGAACACCGTGGTCTGCTCCGTTGCCAAGACTTTCCTCGCTCACGGTTTCCGCGTCATCGGCCTGCACGGCGGTTACTCCGGTCTTTTCTCCAAGAATCCCCGTACCGAGGACATCGATTTCTTCAAGGCGGACGCCTACTTCAACCGCGGCGGCAGTTATCTGCAGATGAGCCGTTTCAAGCCCACCGACGAGGATTTTGAAAAGAATTTCAACCTGGCGCTCTTCTCCGAGAACAACATCAAGTTGCTGGTGACCGTCGGCGGTGACGATACCGCTTCCACCGCGAACCGCATCGCCAAGTTCCTCGAGAGCAAGAAATATCCCATCCGCAACATCCACGTCCCCAAGACCATCGACAACGACCTTCCCCTGCCGGACAACGCGCCGACCTTCGGCTTCAACTCCGCCAAGAACGAGGGTGCGCACATCGCCCGCACGGTCTATGAGGATGCCCGCACCTCCGGCAACTGGCTGCTGATTTCCGCGATGGGCCGCAGCGCAGGCCATCTTGCGCTGGGTATCGGCGAGGCGACGCACTGCCCGATGACCATCATCCCCGAGATGTTCAACAAGACCGAAATTTCGGTGGACAAGATCATCAAACTGACCCTTTCCGCGATTCTCAAGCGCACGATCCTGGGTATCCCCTACGGCACCGTGGTGGTGGCCGAGGGCGTGTTCCACGACCTGGATGCCGAGGATATCAAGGCGACCGGCGTACATATGACCTATGACGAGCACGGCCATCCGGAACTCGGCAAGATCTCCAAGGCGGTCCTCTTCAACGATATCCTGGAGAAGGAATTCAAGAAGGTCGGGATGAAGGTCAAGACCCGTCCCGTGGAAATCGGTTACGACGTCCGCTGCCAGGATCCCGTGGCCTTCGACCTGAGTTACTGCTCCGAACTGGCAATGGGCGCCTACGAACTCTTTGCCAAGGGCGAGACCGGCTGCATGGTCTATGTGGACGCTTTCGGCAACGCGAAGCCCCTCTACCTGCACGACCTGCAGAATGCCGAGGGCAAGATTCCCCCGCGCCGCGTGGACATCGACGGCGGTATCGCGCAGAACTACTACAAGAACATCTGCCACTACATCACCCCCGCCGACTACGAAGCCGCCAAGGCTTTTGTGCCGAACCCCGAAGACTACGACTTCAAAAAAATCCTGGGCTGGTAATCCCCCCTTTGGATTTTGCGACAACGACAGCCGGAACGATAAGCGTTTCGGCTGTTTTGCATATAAAAACGTAAAAACGTATATGAAACGTTAAAATCTGCATCCTCGCTCTCTCAAAGTCTTGCTGGTATTGGTTACGGATTATAGTTTCGCAAAAAACGGAATTCATAAAACTGTAAAGACTATGAAAAATTTCTTGACCAGAGTGCCGGGCTACAAGACGACAAAGCCACAAAAGACAAAAATCGGTCCCTACGTGGAACTGGGAATTGACCGCAATTTTAAATTCTTCTTCTCATCACCAAAACGCAAGGACCTTCTGCTGGCCCTCCTGCAGGTATTTCTGCCTGAACTCGGCATAGAATCCGTAGAACCAGGGCCCCAGGAACATATCGGAAAGGACTCTGATCTCATCAACAGCATCTTCGATGTGAGTTGTACCACCGTGGATGGAAGGGCAATCGTTATCGAAGCGCAGTACAGTACCCGTCCGGATTACCTGGATAGAATGCTCTACTACTCCACCTGGCCTATTGATGAACAGATCCACACAAACGAGTCAGATAATTATACGCTGAATGATGTTTATGTGCTAAGTTTTATTAATTTTGCGCTTATCCACGACAAGGACTGGGAACAGGCAGACTGGGCTACCCGGCGAAACGGAGCCAAAGTCATATCCTCCTACTCCATCCGAGAGGACAGTAACGGAGAGAAGATGACCGATGCTTTGCATTTCCGTTTTGTTGAGCTGAAGAGATTCCTGAAAACGGAAGAGGAGCTGGAGAGCATACAAGACTGGTGGCTCTACATCCTGAAGAATGCAGGAAGCCTGAACGAGGAGTTGCAGATTCGACTGAGTGAAGGAGGAGACATCCTGAATCGCCTGCTGGAAGCCGTCCGTGTCGAAGGAATGGACAAGAACGAGAAAAACGAATATTTCAAAAATATGAAAAACGCCTTCGATATCAAATCAGAAAAATGGTTCGCCCGGCAAGAAGGCATCGAGGAGGGGATGGCGAAAGGGCTTAAGGAGGGGGCCGCAGCGGAGAAAGAGGCTATTGCTAAAAAGTTAAAAGAAAGGGGGATAAATGTAGATGACATAGCGGCCATCACTTCCCTATCGAAAGAAACCGTCATTTCTCTTTCGGAACGAAATTGACCAGGCCGACACCGGTAAAGACCAGCACGGTGGCCAGCACTTTCAGGGCGTTGAGTTTATCCAGGCCCATCGCAAGCGCAATCACCATCGCGATGACCGGCTGGACATAAGTGTACAGGCAAACGACGACGGGACGGACCCGCTTCTGGCCGATAGGGATAAGGAAATAAGCGACAAATGTGGCAAAGAACACGACATAGACGACATCCCAGATGACACTCGGAGGAACGGCCGCCAGATGAGAAGCCTTGAACGCGCTGAAAGAGAACGGCAGCGCCATAAGGGACGAGAACAGGAACATCCACTTCATGAACGTCACCACCGAATATCGCTGTATCAACGGCTTGAAGATACCCACATACAAAGCAAAACAGAGGGTATTGCAGACCATCCACAAAATTCCCATAATGGACGTTGAATCGGCGCCGGAGCGGATGGATACACAGTTGTAAATCAGGATGAACACGCCAATCAGGCTCAATGCAATCCCCGTTACCCCGCTCCAGGTAATCCTTTCTTTGATGGCGATGGCCGAAATGACAAGCGTCATAATGGGGCTGAGCGTACTCATAATGGAAACGTCGATGGCCGTCGCCGCCGCTACCGCGTAAAGAAAAGCCACTTGCGTCATGAACAAGCCCAGGAACGAGGCCAGCGCCACCTTCCACATATCCTCCTTTGCGATTCGCTCATGCGGGGCCGTGAACAGCGAGCAGAGCCAGAACAGTGCCGTCGCTCCGAAGGCTCGCAAACTGAACAACGCCATCGGGGTAATATTCCCGTCGATGGCGATATTCTTACAACTGATGATATTGAAGCCGAAGATGGCGTAGGCAGTGAAGCAGGCCAGGTTTCCTATCAGCGCCCCGTCCTTCCTTTGAATGATTTCTTTCCCATCCATAATTATGCTCTGTGAACATAATGTTTTTAAAACATAATTCCAAACATATCTTATTCTTACCGATTCTCGTCATCCTTCTCGTACCAGCCACCGCCATGCACCTTTACGTACCCTTCCACCAAGTCCTCTATTACTTATCTCTTCTTTGTTTCCCAAAAACGAATTGGTCAAAGAAATCGGCGTACTTTTTCTTGTGCAGGTCAGTGCCCAGCCATTCGTACATTCCTTCCGCTTGTAGGGATTCGGCCCTGGCTTTCACCTCGTTGCCATACATTCCTTCGAGTGTCCCCATGTTTCGCTGGAACTGTGTTCCGGCATCCTTCATGGCAAGATAATCACCCATCGAGAGGTAAAGATATCGTTCCGGGTGGGCCAGAACAGGCTGATACCCCTCAGAAACCAGCCAGCGGATCTCAGCTGTCGGCACGATATGTCCTATCTTTTCCGGCTCGCGTATCGGCAGCTCCACAAGAATGTGATTGCCTTCCCAGGGAAGCAGCCAGCTCCCGGCCTTGACATCAGGCCAGGTTTCCGGAATAAAGCGATATTCCATCGAGGGGACAAGTTCCAGAGGAATCCCGCGGCGCTCCAATTCGGTGCGAAGTAACTCGCAGGCCGCTTTTACGGTTGAAGGAGTATTCCGGTAAAGGAACGAACTGTGCGCAGTACATATAGCACGCTGATATCCCCATTCTACTAGCTTCCCGGCTAGGAATATGGAATCCTCCAGCGTTTGCGCCCCGTCGTCCAGCCCGGGGAGAATATGACAATGACAATCAACCTTCATGACAATGCAAATTTAGAAAAAAGACCGGGACGAAGCAATCGGAGCCCGGTCTGCCGCCGCTTTCCTTTCACGCTTACCGTGAATATAGACGGATAATATATATTTATCTATCACACCGATAGATTTTTATCATTGCCACGTCTATTGTAATGCAAGCCTTTTCGTATGATTGAGAAGATCATCCTCGCCATCACCCACAGCGATGACTATACAGACTATTTGTACCAGACAGCCTGTCTTACCAATAGCCGTATCATCCCGATGCTGAATCCGACAGCATCGGAGCTTCACAATGCCATAGGAGATAACACTATTGTCTATCGTTGCGACGGCAGATACAAGGACCCGCAGATGAAAGCTCCGTCGGTTTTTGCACACAGCATCAACCGGACGATTACCGTTTTGACGCATTACTACCTAAGAGAGGATGGTTCAATAAACATTGCCGAGGCCGAAATTGCGCGTGAGATGATTGAGAAGGCCCTGATGGAGGTGCTGGAGGCGCCTCAAAACCTCCGGGAAGTGTATCGTGGGTATTTCACCGGACTCTGGAATAAGCGGCAAGAAATCTATACGAAGCCTCAGCTATTTTATGCCAGTTGCGGCATCAGTAATAAGTTTGTCAAATCGGTTCCCCTTGGAGTGATGTTGAAAACTCTGGAGGAGAATCAGGACTTGTTCATAGATGCCAAGAATGGACATATGCTCATCGACTTGCAATTCATAGAGAACCATGAAGCCAATAGATGGGAATGGCAATATGAATGGTGGTATCCTGGCTGTCGCTATTTAATAACAGAGTTTTTCGATTGGGAGAGTGATAGATACAAAACAAAGGACCTTCTGGCTTATACAATAGAGAAAACCTGCCGCAAGTATAACAAAGGTCAGGGCCGCAGCCCTCTCAATATCTTCAACGTGATTGATGAACTTTCTATCAGTCGGTGATAGATTTCCAGTGAACAAGCGTCTTTTATTCGCCAAAGCTTAACTTATGACCGATAAAATCATCTTAAACATCCACCACAGCGACGATTACACAGACTATCTTTTCCTCACTGCCGGTCTGACCAACAAGCGGATTATTCCGATGATAGACCCCAGCCCGGCAGAGATTAAAGCGAAGTCAGACTGCAATACGACAGTCATAGGATGCTACAATTCCCGTAAAGAGCCGGGGCCTAACGACGGCGTAGCATCTTATAACGAGATGACGCACAATATCCACCTCCTCTCAAGATTCTATCTAATGGAAGACGGGACCGTAAATGCCACCCAGGCCGAACTGGCTCGCACTTCTATCCAGGAAAAGCTCAACGATTTCCTATACTCCGAGGAGAACTTGCATGAGTATTACCGGCGGAACTTCCCGCTCTTCTGGAGAATGAGGCAACAGATTTATGATAACCCTCTACTTTTCTATGCAAAGGCCGGCATATTTAGTACCGCAAATTGTAGATATTTTCCGCTGGGAGTAATACTCAAAACAATTGAATGGAATGAAGACCTGTTCAGAACCAGACAGGGAGGCGGATGTCACTGCGAAAAAGCGCCGCTTCTGATAGACTACAATCCTAATTACGGAGACTGGTATAACACATCATGGACGTTATACACCTGGTGTCCCCAATGTTCTTCGCGAAGAGAAGTTAATGTCGGATACATCGGAGATTATGAATCCCACCTTGAATCCATATATCGCAAATTCGACCGCAAGCAGGGCCTGAGTGCCTTCACTCTATTCGACGTTGTCGACACTCTTTCTATCACCCGGTGATAGATTTTATAACGAACTCCATCTTTATTCTGCAAACCAATTCCAATATATGTCCAATATCCGAGTAAGCACAACCGATCTGATGCAGATCCTGGAGATGACTCCGGCGCATCACAACCTGATGCTGGTGGGACGCCACGGCATCGGCAAGTCCGAAATCCTCACCGAATACTTTGCCAAACAGGGCATGCCCGTAGTGGCGCTTTTCCTTGGCCAGATGGCCGACCCGGGCGACCTCATCGGCATCCCCAACAAGAACGAGGAGACCGGCAAGACCGAGTTCATGCCGCCCTACTGGTTCCCGCTGGACGGCAAGCCCATCGTCCTCTTCCTTGACGAGCTCAACCGTGCCCGTCCGGAGATTCTCCAGACCATCATGGACCTGGCGCTGAACCGCAAGCTCGCCGGCCGCCAGCTCCCGGAGGGCAGCCGCATCATCAGCGCCGTCAACGAGGGTGAGCAGTACCAGCTGACCGACCTGGACCCCGCGCTCGTGAGCCGCTTCAACATCATCAACTTCCAGCCCACCGTGCAGGAATGGCTCCTCTGGGCCAAGCGTGAGGAAGTGGATCCCCGTGTCATCAGCTTCATCGAGGAAAACAGCATCTGGCTGGACCGCAACGCCGATTCCAGGGAGAACGAGGACACCGGTCTGGACAAGACCCCCGACCGCCGCGCGTGGAAGCGTGTGTCCGACATTATCAAAGGCGCAGAAGTGCTGACCACACTCCACCAGAAGGTCATCGCATCCGTCGTGGGTGCCAAGGCAACTGTCGCGTTCATGGGCAGCGTCAACAATAAGAAGGTTATCTCCGGCAAAGATATCCTCTATAGTTTTGGCAAGGTGAAAGAAAAACTCACGCCCTACACCCTGCATGAGATGTCCATCGTGAACGAAGGCGTTTTCCGTCTGCTGGAGGTGGAGAAGATTCCTGCCGATAAGAAGGCCGATGTGAAGCAGAACCTGAATGACTACTTCGACTATCTGGTCAAGAGTCGCAAGGAGGCGGCCGCCCACTTTGCCAACCTCTACGTGCAGCAGACCTATCCCAACGCGGTGGCCTTCATCGCCCGAGAATGCCAGGTGCTCACCATGACGCTGGTTCTTTACGTCAAAAGCATAAAGTAGATGAGGGCACGGTTCGATAAGATATTTGAGCGCTGGTTCGTCAGCGAGCCTGCGCTCTTCGTCGTCATCTGCTCGCACGAGATTGTCTCCAATGACAAGATCAAGTGCCCGGTGCGGAGCGGCTGCGGCCGGATCGAGTACAACCCCGACTTCGTGCGGGAGATGTCCGACACCGCACTGGAGGAGGCGCTGAAGACAGAGGCCATCCGCATCCTCATGAAGCACCCCTATGAGCGCCGTCCGGATGGTTGCCATGCCGAGGCCCTCTCCGTAGGCAGCAACCTCACTGTTGCCGACAACTATCCCTTTGCGCGCTTCAGCATGAAGATTCCGGCCGATTACGGATTCAACCCCGGCCTGCCCTATGAGACATATTGCCGTCTGGCCGAGCAAATCGGCGAAGAAAGCGACGAGCGGGATGCGAATACCGACCTGTCCGAACTGTGGGAAGATGACCCGCTGCAGGTTGCCCTTATCAACGGACTGATTGACGGCATCAAGGACTGGGGTTCCATCGCCGGCGACTTTGCAGAACGCGTCAAAGCATCCACCCGCGCATCCATCGACTGGAAGAAGGTGCTCTTCGGATTCCGGGCGCAAGTGCTCTCGCAGGAGAGGCATCTCACTAGGATGCGTCCGTCACGCAGGACGGGCTTCGACAATATGGGCTCCGTACGCCAGTTTACCAGCCGTCTGCTGATTGCCCTGGACGTCAGCGGTTCCATCACGAGTGATGCCATCAGCTATTTCCTTGGCGTGGTAAACAGCGCCTTCAAATATGGCATCACGGAGATAGAAGTGATTCAGTTTGAGACCAGGGTGACGGCATCACAGACGCTGAAGCATGCGATAAAAGATACCATCGCCGTTGGCCGAGGCGGTACGGATTTCCAGGCCCCCATCGATTATGCGGCCGAGCGGGACTTCGACGGCCTGGTTATTGTCACCGACGGCGAAGCGCCCGAACCGGTGATTCCGGCCGGGTTCCACACTAATATCCTATGGGTATGTGAGAGTGAATTTGCCTACCGGAAAAACGAGGGCTGGATGCGCCGCAGCGGCAGGGTTTGCACGATGCAGCTACGCTGATTTAGCGGCGTCTATGACATCAAGAAGGCTGAGGCTGCTGATGCCTTGGCCTTTGTTGTAATAGTACGTTGCCTCTTCAATCGCCTTATTGCACCTTTCGGCGCGCTGGAAATTCCAGGCCCTAATTTCTCCTCTTGCCCCACATGCGGGACACCAGGTATAAAGCGTCCAGTGACGGTCAAAGACTCTGTCGTAGTCGATGAGCATGGGATCCGCGCCGCAGCTGCACCCACCGCCCAGACGGATGCGGAAGGTTTTGGGCTCTTCATCCATGGCTTTCAAGACAGCGCCGATGGGCTCACCCTCAAACGAAAGACTGCGGCCGAATCGGCCGGTATCGGCAAAAAAGAGCCAGGGATCGTCGTAGATGAGCTGGCGGTTGCTCCATAGGAGCGGGAAATAATGCCGGAACAACTCCCGGAGATTCTCTTCAGTGAGAAGAGCGTGGATGGCAAC
>LXOW01145482.1_pt1 | contig 10875 bp, 9 predicted proteins | sample 1368591 | NCBI WGS metagenome assembly LXOW01 (sample SAMN04884650, study PRJNA319009) | bovine gut metagenome | isolation source: Cow rumen | host: Bos taurus | place: Italy: Legnaro (PD) | collected 2014-07-09
TATTTCGGCCCCGGCACGGAGAACCTCTCCTGCACCGGCAAGGCCACGATCTGCAATATGGGTGCGGAAGTCGGCGCCACGAGCTCCGTCTTCCCGTATGGCGTGCACATCGCCGAGTACCTGATGGCCACGGGCCGCAAGGAAGTGGCCGCGATGGCCTCCTCGCTCTGCTGCGAGCTGCGCGCGGACGACGCCGTGATCGCGCATCCCGAGCAGTATTTCGACGAAGTTGTGCAGATTAATCTCTGCGAACTCGAACCCTACATCAACGGTCCCTATACGCCGGACGCCGCGTGCGCCCTCAGCGAGATGAAGGACCGCCAGGCGCGGGAGCGCTTCCCGCACCAGGTGGAGGTAAGCCTCATCGGCTCCTGCACCAATTCCTCCTACCAGGACCTCGCGTCCGCGGCCTCCGTGGCCCGCGCGGCGCTGGATGCCGGCCTGAAGCCGAAGGCGAAGCTCCTCGTCGTGCCGGGCAGCGCGCAGATCCGTGCGACGGCCGAGCGCGACGGCCTGCTGGACTCCCTCCGGGAAGCCGGCGCCACCATCATGGCGAACGCCTGCGGCCCCTGCATCGGCCAGTGGGAGCGCGAGACGGACGACCCGACGCGTCCGAATACCATTGTCACGAGCTTCAACCGCAATTTCGCGAAGCGGGCCGACGGCAACCCCGAGACGCGCGCCTTCATCGCCTCTCCGTCGATGGCGGTCGCCCTCGCCTTTGCCGGCAAGCTCGACTTCGACCCGCGCTCCGAGACGCTTGACGGCGTGTGGATGCGTGCCCCGCGCGGCCTCGAGCTGCCTGCGGACGGCTTCGTGCCCGACACCTCGGGCTTCGTGGCCCCGCAGCCTGGCAGCCCCGAACCGGTCATCCGCCCCGACAGCAAGCGCCTGCAGCGCCTGGAGCCCTTCGCGCCCTGGGACGGCAAGGACCTGATGGGCCTGCCGTTGCTGATCAAGGTCAAGGGCAAATGCACCACCGACCATATCTCGATGGCCGGCCCGTGGCTGAAGTTCCGCGGCCATCTCGAGAATATTTCCGACAACCTGCTGCTGGGGGCGACCGACGCCTTCACCGGCAAATCCGGCCCCGTGGCCCCGCGNNGCCAAGAGCTTCGCGCGCATCCACGAGACCAATCTCAAGAAGCAGGGCGTGCTGGCCCTGACTTTCGCGAACCCGACGGACTACGCCAAGATCCGCCAGGGCGACAAACTGGACGTGCTCTGCTCCGGCATCGCTCCGGGCAAGCAGATCTCCGTAATCATCTGCCACGAGAACGGCTCGCAGGAGATCATCCAGGCCCGTCATAGCTATACCCCGCAGCAGATCGCCTGGTTCCGGGCGGGCTCTGCCCTCAATACCCTGTCCCGATGACCACGAAGACCAAGAAAGAATTCCTCATCTACAAGCTCTCCGAGGAAATGAAGGGGAGCACCCGGATGGATGCCGACCTGTTCAAGAAATTGGACGTCAAGCGCGGTCTTCGTAATGAAGACGGCACCGGTGTGCTGGTCGGACTGACCAACATCGGCAACGTCGTGGGCTATGAGCGCAAGGCCGACGGCAGCATCGAGCCGATCGACGGCAAGCTCTACTTCCGGGGTTATGAGGTCAAGGACCTCGTCCACGCCATCATGGCCGAGAAGCGTTTCGGCTATGAGGAAATCTGCTTCCTGCTCCTGTCCGGCCGCCTGCCGGACGCGGAGGAGCTCCAGGCCTTCAAGGACCTGATCTTCGACAATATGCCGTTGGAGCAGAAGACCATCCTGCACATCATCGAGCTGGAGGGCGACGACATCATGAACATCCTCGCGCGCAGCGTGATGGAGTTCTACACCTTCGACGAGAATCCGGACGACGTGTCGCGCGACAACCTGATGCGCCAGAGCATCGAGCTGATCTCGAAGTTCCCGACCACGATCGCCTACGCGTACAATATGTACCGGCACCACCACCATGGCCGTTCCCTGCACATCCGCGATGCCCAGCCGGGCCTGTCGCTGGCGGAGAATTTCCTCTATATGCTCAAGGGCTCCGACTACACGGAGCTGGACGCGCGCACGCTCGACCTGCTGCTCATCCTGCACTCCGAGCACGGCGGTGGTAACAACTCGACCTTCACCGTCCGCGTGACTTCGTCCACGGGCACGGACACCTTCTCCTCCATCGCCGCCGGCATCGGTTCCCTGAAGGGCCCCAAGCACGGTGGTGCCAACCTCAAGGTCTGCAGCATGATCGACTTCCTCAAGGAGCACATCACCAACTGGACCGACGAGAAGGAGATTGCCAAGTGGCTGCGCAGCATCCTCAAGTGCGAGGTCTTCGACAAGAGCGGCCTCGTCTACGGCATCGGCCACGCAGTCTACACCAAGTCCGACCCGCGTACCGTCCTGCTCAAGGAGATGGCGCGCGAGCTGGCCATCGAGAAGGGCCGCCTGCCCGAGTTCGAGTTCATGGAGCGCATCGAGCGCATCGCCATCGAGGAGGTCTATGCCGCCAAGGGCCGCAAGAAGGTGCTCTGCGCCAATGTGGACTTCTATTCCGGCTTCGTCTACGACCTGATCGGCATTCCGCGCGAGATCTACACGCCGCTCTTCGCCATGGCCCGTATCGTGGGCTGGTGCGCGCACCGCAACGAGGAGCTCAACTACGAAGGCCGCCGCATCATCCGCCCTGCGTACCGCTGCGTCACCGACGAGAAGGACTACGTCGTGATGGACGAACGGTAGTCATTCCGGGCCTGACCCGGAACCTCCTGAAAAGCGTTTTTACAACACCCTGATATTACGTTTATTACAAAATTACTCCGGGGAAATCTCCCCGGAGTAATTATATAATCGGCTGACAATCAGCCGTATCCGAAAACGGCCTACAGCGAATCGCCGAAGTCCTCGCGGAACTTCTTGACGAGATCCTNNAAGCGGAGCACCTTCGGCTCGGAGACCCACTCGAGGCCGCCGATGAGCTTGCGGTTGTCCCAGAGCCACTTCACGCGGTCGGCGCAGTACTTGACCTGCGAGAGCGTGAAGACGCGGCGCGGCATCGCGAGGCGCTGGAGCTCGAGCTCAGCGTAGCGCTCGGAGCCGTCCGGGTTACGCTGCTCGCTGACGGTACCGCGCTCCATACCGCGGATACCGCCGGCGATGTAGAGGGCGGCGCCCACGGCGGCAGCCGGATACTGGTTGTGCGGGATGTTCGGGACGATCTCGGAGCAGTTGAGGTGGGCGCCGAGGCCGCCGGCAGGCGTAATCACAGGCACGCCGTAGTCGTCGAGTTCTTTCACCAGGTAGGCGATGAACTCAGGACCCTGGCTGATGTATTCCATATCGAGGGACTCGTAGAGGCCGACCGCCATGGCTTCCATGGAGCGGACCTCCATACCGCCGTAGGTGAGGAAACCCTCGTAGAGCGGCACGAATTCCATCATTTCGTCGGTGAACTTCTTGTCGTGCGCGGTGATGATGCCGCCGCGGGAGAAGCCGAGCTTGCGGGCGGAGAAGTAGATGATGTCGAAGCGGTCCGCCAGCACGTGGTAGATCTCCTTCGTGGTCATGAACTTGCAGCGCGCCTCGCGCTCCTTCATGAAGTAAACGTTGTCCTGCAGCAGGGAGGCGTCGAGCACGCTCTTCACGCCGAACTCGTGGCAGATGTCGGTGACGGCGAGCATGTTCTCCAGGCTCACCGGCTGGCCGCCGATCAGGTTGGTACCCGCTTCCACGCGCACGAAAGCCACTTTGTCCGGACCGTAGTCCTTGATGGTCTTGCGGAGGAGCTTGAGGTCGAAGTTGCCCTTGAACGGGTCGTCGCTCTTCGGCACGAGGCCCTTCTTGTCCACCAGCTCGATCACCTCGCCGCCCAGGCGCGTGATGTGGGCCTTGGTGGTGGTGAAGTGGAAATTCATCAGCGTGACCATGCCCGGCTTCACGTACGCCTCCGCGAGGATGTTCTCCGCGGCGCGGCCCTGGTGGGCCGGGAGGACATTCTCCGTGCCGAAGACCTCCTTGATGGCGGCCTTGACGCGGTTGAAGGTCTCGGAGCCGGCGTAGGAATCGTCGGCGATGCTCATCGAGGCCACCTGCTCGTCGGACATGCCGTTCACACCGGAATCGGTGAGCATATCCATGTAGATGTCCTTGTTCTGGAGGAGGAAGGTGTTGTTGCCGGCTTCCTGGATACGCTTCAGACGCTCCTCGACCGGAAGCAGGGTGAGTTTCTGGACGACGCGCACTTTGTGCATCTCCAGGGGGACCTGATTGTCAGGCTGATAGAATTTGACTGCCATAGTATGTGGATTTGCTACATTACGAACCAACCGGGTACTAAGGTAGAAATTTATTGGTATATTTGCAACTGTTATGTTAGGAACTATCGTCAATACCGGGTGTATTATCGTCGGCTCCATCGTGGGGAGTCTGCTCAAGAAAGGCCTCGGAGAAAAATACCAGAACGTCCTGTACAACGCGATGGGACTTGCCTCCCTCGCGCTCGGCGCCAACACCTTCGTGCAGAACATGCCGAAGAGCGAATTCCCCGTCCTTTTCATCCTCGCGATCGCGCTCGGCGGCATCGTCGGCACGGCGCTCGACCTGGACGGCCGCACCAAGCGGCTCATCGCCAAACGCGGCGGCGAAGGCCTCGCCAACGGCCTCATCTCTGCGAGCCTGCTCTTCTGCGTGGGCACCTTCAGTATCGTGGGGCCCATCATGAGCGCCACCACGGGCGACAATACCTTCCTCTACACCAACTCCACCCTCGACCTTGTGACCTCGATGGTCTTCGCGACCACCTACGGCATCGGCATCATCTTCGCCGCGCCCATCCTCTTCTGCTGGCAGGGCACGTTCTACCTGATCGGCAAATTCGCGGCCTCCACGCCGCTGCTCGAGGGCACGCTGATCAACGAAATGGCTATCGTGGGCGGCCTGCTGATCATCTCTTCCGGCCTCTCGCTGCTGAAGATCAAAGACTGCAAGACCCTCAACTACATCCCCGCCCTGCTCGTCCCGGCCCTCTGGTTCCTGATCAAGGCGCTGGTCAGCTAAAAAATCGAATAAACTCCTTGCATTTTCGCTTGCAATGGCTATATTTGCAGAAGTATGATGAAGCACACGAATGCATATTGGTGGTGGCGCCTGTTACAACTCCAGAAGTCGTAAGAGGTTGACGCTCCGTATGTATTCGAGATAGAATAACAAGGGCCCTGCCGCGATGCGACAGGGCCCTTTTCCGGATTATAAACAACAAAAGATATGAAAAGTTATTTAGTAGATTCAGAAGGTTATTACGGTGAGTTCGGCGGCGCCTACGTCCCCGAGATCCTCCACCAGTGCGTCTCCGACCTGCAGGAGGCCTACCTCCCCATCCTCGAGAGCGAGGAGTTCCAGCGGGAATTCCGCGCGCTGCTGCGCGACTACGTCGGGCGCCCGAGCCCGCTCTACCGCGCCCGGCGGCTCTCCGAGCGCTACGGCGCGCAGATCTACCTCAAGCGCGAGGACCTCAACCACACCGGCGCCCACAAGATCAACAACACCGTGGGCCAGATCCTCGTGGCCCGCAAGATGGGCAAGCGGCGCATCATCGCCGAGACCGGCGCCGGCCAGCACGGCGTGGCCACGGCCACCGTCTGCGCGCTGATGGACATGGAATGCGTGGTCTATATGGGCGAGACAGACGTGAAGCGCCAGCGGGTCAACGTCGAGAAAATGAAGATGTTAGGCGCGACGGTCGTGCCCGTCACCTCCGGCAACAAGACCCTCAAGGACGCCACCAACGAGGCCATCCGCGACTGGTGCTGCCACCCTTCCGACACCTTCTACATCATCGGCTCCACCGTCGGTCCGCACCCTTATCCCGACATGGTGGCGCGCCTGCAGTCCGTGATCAGCGAGGAGATCAAGGGCCAGCTGCAGGAGCACGTGGGCCGCGACTACCCCGACTACCTGATGGCCTGCGTGGGCGGCGGCTCCAACGCCGGCGGCACCATCTATCATTATATAGACGACCCGCGCGTGAAGATCGTGCTCGCGGAAGCGGGCGGCCTCGGAATCGACAGCGGCAAGACGGCCGCCACCATCGCCCTCGGGCAGGTGGGCATCCTGCACGGCGCCAAGAGCTACGTGATCCAGAGCCCGGACGGGCAGATCGAGGAGCCGTACTCCATCAGCGCGGGCCTGGACTACCCGGGCATCGGCCCGATGCACGCCAACCTGGCGGCGCAGGGGCGCGCCCGCGTGATTCCGATCAATGACGACGAAGCCGTCGCGGCCGCCTTCGAGCTCACGCGCCTCGAGGGCATCATCCCGGCGCTCGAGAGCGCCCACGCCCTCGCGGCGCTGGGCAAGATGGACTTCCGTCCGGAGGACATCGTGGTGCTGACCGTCTCCGGACGGGGCGACAAGGACATCGAGACTTACCTCAACTATATCAAGAAATGAAACAATTTAGTTATAGCCTCGTCAGCCGGGAATTGCCCGGCGATCTGCATACCCCCGTGTCCGCATATCTGCGCCTGCGGGACGCTTCTTCGCGCTCCATCTTGATGGAAAGCAGCGACTATCACGCCGGGCGCGACGCGCGCTCGTTCATCGCGCTGGAGCCGCTCGCCGAAGTGGGCATCGCCCACGGAATCGGCTTCCAGGCCCTGCCGGACGGCAGCCGGCTGGAGAAGAACATCTCCGCGGACTACCCCGCCGACAAACTTGTCCGCGAATTCATGGGGGCGTTCGAATTAAGTAACAAAAATGTTTCCCTCTGGGGTTTCACCACGTTCAACGCGGTGCGCTATTTCGAGGACATCGCGGTCAAGGATGAGACCCACGCGGAGCACGACGCACCGGACCTGCTCTACGTCCTGTTCCGCTTCACCCTGGAGTTCGACCACTTCCGCAACCGCCTGACCCTGCACGAGTTGGTGCCGGAAGGCGCGGAGCCGGAGGGCGAGCGCATCGAGCGCCTGCTCGGCCGCGCGGCGACCAATCTCTACGATTTCCGCCCGACGGGCGAGGTCAGCTCGACGCTGACGGACGAGGAGCACCTGGCGAACATCCGCCGGGGCATCGCCCACTGCCACCGCGGCGACGTCTTCCAGGTCGTCCTGTCGCGCCGCTTCGTGCAGCGCTACGAGGGCGACGACTTCCAGCTCTACCGCGCCCTGCGCAGCATCAACCCCTCCCCGTACCTCTTCTACATGGACTTCGGCGGCTACCGCATCTTCGGCTCCTCGCCCGAGACCCACTGCCGCATCGAGGGCGGACGCGCCTACATCGACCCCATCGCGGGCACGACGCGCCGCACGGGCGACGACGCGGCCGACGCGCGCGGGGCGGAGTTCCTCCGCAACGACCCCAAGGAGAACGCCGAGCACGTGATGCTGGTGGACCTGGCGCGCAACGACCTGTCGCGCAACTGCCACGACGTGCGCGTCGACTTCTACAAGGAGCTGCAGTACTACTCGCACGTCATCCACCTCGTCAGCCGCGTGAGCGGCGTGCCGGACGCGGGCGCCGACCCCGTCAAGACCTTCATCGACACCTTCCCCGCCGGGACGCTCTCCGGCGCGCCGAAGGTCCGCGCGATGCAGATCATCTCCGAGCTCGAGCCCCACAACCGCGGCGCCTACGGCGGCTGCGTGGGCAGCATCGGCTTCGACGGCTCGCTGAACCAGGCCATCACCATCCGCTCCTTCGTCAGCCGCGGCGGCGAACTCTGGTTCCAGGCCGGCGGCGGCATCGTCGCCAAGAGCGACCCCGCCTACGAACTCCAGGAAGTCAACAACAAACTCGGCGCGCTCCGCAAAGCCATTGAGATCGCCGCAACACTCTGAGCCTTATGAAGATAGCCATCATAGACAACTACGACTCGTTCACCTACAACCTGGTGCACCTCGTCAAGGCGCTCGGCGCCACGGTCAGCGTCTTCCGCAACGACCGCTTCGAGCTCGGGGAGCTCGCGGCCTTCGACAAGATCCTCCTTTCCCCGGGTCCGGGCATCCCGTCCGAGGCCGGGCTGATGCCCGAAGTCATCCGGTGCTACGCCGCCGAGAAGCCCATCCTGGGCATCTGCCTGGGCGAACAGGCCCTCGGCGAGGCCTTCGGCGGCACNNCCCTGCCGCCGCACGGCGGAGGATTATTTATTCGCCGGCCTGCCGGCGGAATTTCCCGTCGGGCGCTACCACTCCTGGGTGGTCGACGCCGCCACGCTGCCCGCCTGCCTCGAGGCCATCGCGCTGAGCGAGGAGGGCCAGGTGATGGCCCTGCGCCACCGCAGCCTCGACCTGCGCGGCCTGCAGTTCCACCCCGAGAGCATTCTCACTCCCGACGGGGAAACGATCATGCGCAATTGGTTGAATCATTAAAAGTTAAGAAATATGAAACAGTATCTGAACCAACTCATCGAAGGGGAGACGCTCTCCCGCGAACAGACGCACGACATCCTGCTCGGCATCACCCGGCAGGCCTACAACGACAGCCAGATCGCGGCGCTGCTGATGGCGCTCCAGACGCGCGGCGTCACGGTGGACGAGCTCCTCGGCTTCCGCGACGGCCTGCTGGAGACCGGCAAGCACGTGGACCTCGACGACTACAACACCCTCGACATCGTGGGCACGGGCGGCGACGGCAAGAACACCTTCAACATCTCCACCTGCTCGGCCTTCGTGATCGCCGGCGCGGGCTACAAGGTGACCAAGCACGGCAACGGCGCGAGCACCTCCGTGAGCGGCGCGAGCACCGTCCTGGAGGCCCACGGGGCCAAATTCACCGACAATCCGGACGTGCTGCGTCGCGCGCTCGACGAGGCCGGCATCTGCTACCTGCACGCTCCGCTCTTCGCCTACGGCATGAAGTTCGTCGGCCCGGTGCGCCGCGCGCTCGGCGTGCCCACCTGCTTCAACCTGCTGGGCCCGCTGGTGAATCCCTGCCAGCCGAAGAACTCCCTGCACGGCACGGCCACCCAGGCCCAGCAGCGGCTCTACGTGCGCGCCCACCAGAAGATCGGCGACAACTACGGCGTGCTGACCAGCTACGACGGCTACGACGAGATCTCGCTGACCTCCGGTTTCAAGCTCGTGACCCCGCACTTCGAGAAAGTGTTCACGCCCAAGGATTTGGGACTCAACTACGTGGAGCCCAAGGACATCTACGGCGGCTCTACGGCCGCCGAGGCGAAGGCCATCTTCGACGCCGTGCTGGAAGGCACGGCCACGGAGGCGCAGAAGTCGGTGGTCCTGGCGAACGCCGCCTGCGGCATCTCGGTGATCGACCGCAACCTCTCGGTGGAGGAGTCGATCGCGCGCTGCCGCGAGTCGCTCGACAGCGGCAAGGCCCTCGCCGCCTTCAAGCGCTTCCTGGAAATCTATAGGTGAGCGTTTTCTGCAAAGGATTGATGGGCAATGACTTATGTGATAAACCTGTCGATTTTGATGCCAGTTTATTTTGTAATTAATAGAAAATGAGTGATTTACATAAAACAGACATCCTCTCTTTAATTATTGATAGCAAACGGAAGGAGTTGGCTGGTTTGATGACGCCCAAGCGTTCGCTGAAGCGGGCGCTGGCGGAGTCCCCGAGCGGCATCATCGCGGAATTCAAGCGGAAATCCCCCTCGAAGGGCTGGATCCACGCCGACGCATTCCCGGAGGAAGTCGTACCTGCGTACGCCAAAGCGGGCGCGGCGGCGCTCAGCGTCCTCACCGACGAGGAGTACTTCGGCGGCAGCCTCGACTTCATCCGCCGTGTGCGGCCGCTGGTGGACATCCCCATTCTCCGGAAGGACTTCATCATCGACCCGTACCAGCTGTACCAGGCGCGGGAAGCGGGCGCGGACGCCGTGCTGCTCATCGCCGCGTGCCTGAGCCGCGAGGCCTGTGCCGCGCTGACGGCCGAGGCGCATCGCCTGGGGCTCGAGGTGCTGCTGGAGGTCCATAGCCCTGAGGAACTGGACTATATCACCCCCGACGTGGACGTCGTCGGCGTCAACAACCGCCACCTCGGCTCCTTCGTCACCGATGTGAAGACATCGTTTGAGCTGGCGCCGGCGCTGAATAAGATCCTTCGCTCCGCTCAGGATGACAGCCGTGTATTCATCTCCGAGAGCGGCATCAGCGACCCGGCGACGGTGCGGGCGCTGCGCGAAGTGGGCTACCGCGGCTTCCTGATGGGCGAAAACTTCATGAAAGAACCCGACCCGGGCGCCGCCCTGGCCACATTCATCCAGGCCCTATGATCAACAACCAGCTCATCAAAGTGTGCGGCATGACCGAAGGCGAGAACATCCGCGCCATCGAAGCCCTCGGGGTGGACCTGATCGGATTCATCTTCTACCCCGGCTCTCCGCGCTACGTGCGCGAAACGCCTTCCTACCTGCCCCGCAAGGCGAAACGCGTCGGCGTGTTCGTGGACGCGGACCGCGAGGAGATCCTGCGCCGCAACGAGACCTACCGCTTCGACTACGTCCAGCTCCACGGCTCCGAGAGCCCGGAATTCTGCGCCCGCCTGCGCGAGCAGGACGGCCTGCCGGTCATCAAGGCCTTCGGTATCGCGGAAGAGAGCGTGCGCAACACCGTCGCCGGCTACGAAGGCGCCTGCGACCTCTTCCTCTTCGACACCAAGACCCCCGGCCACGGCGGCAGCGGCAAGCGCTTCGACTGGTCCATCATGGACGACTACGAGGAGAAGACCCGCTTCCTGCTCAGCGGCGGCATCGGGATGGACACCGTGGCCACGCTCCACGACTTCATCTACCCGTACCTCGCGGGCATCGACCTCAACAGCCGCTTCGAGACGGCCCCCGGGATCAAGGACCCGGAACTGATGGAAGTATTTTTGGAAAACTTGCAACGATAAGAATATGAACAGAATAGACCAGCTTTTCAGCAG
>LXOW01322756.1_pt1 | contig 10875 bp, 9 predicted proteins | sample 1368591 | NCBI WGS metagenome assembly LXOW01 (sample SAMN04884650, study PRJNA319009) | bovine gut metagenome | isolation source: Cow rumen | host: Bos taurus | place: Italy: Legnaro (PD) | collected 2014-07-09
GACAGGATAATAGGCAACTTCCGCGCTATCCTGACGCAACGGGTGCTGTGCAGTCACATAGCCTTCATACAAGCTGTTGTAATGTTTACGCTCTTGGATGACGGCACGGTTGGTCTTGTCAAATTTCATCAAAAAGAGCATGGAAATAATGAAAAGCACCAAAACCACCACATTGCAAAGCAGAATAACTTTGCCCAAACCAGTGTTGTCTGTCAATTTTTTCATACTTGAATTTATTTTATATTACTAATTTTCAATATTTTACGATGCAAAGATAATTTACATTAAGCGTAGCAAAAGTAATAAAAAAATCCATACTTATGCGCAATGTTGAAAAAAAAGGATAATCTCTCCTTCTACTTGAAAAAATGCTTCTTGCGAATCTTCAGATATGCTTCCTCGTTGAAACGATAATACTTTGGAGCACGGGGAGATTTCGGTAATCTTGTAAGTTCAAGAATGTTGGTCACCAATCCGATGGCCACCCAGTGTTTCTGGAAGTTCCGGCGGTCGATTTTGCAATTGTAAACCGACGACCAAAGCCGGCCCAGTTCAGGCAAAGTGAACTCCTCGTCCAACAAATAGAAAAAATAAGGCGAAAGTTTGATGCTGGTACGTAGTTGCTCAATAGCCGTTTTCATCACCTTTTCATGATCAAACGCCATATCCGGGAGTTCGTAAATATTAAACCACTGTGTCTCAGCGGCATCGTCTCCTGCGTGAGCCTCAACATCGTGCACAAACGAGTAGTAGACAACCGAAATCACCCGACCCCGAGGATCGCGGTTTACGCCACTGCATGAGCACAACTCCTCCGTATAGCGCGGCACAACGCCCGTCTCCTCCTTCAATTCGCGCAAGGCAGCCTCCTTCAAGGTTTCATCCTCATTCAAAAAGCCACCAGGCAACGCCCACATCCCCTTGTAAGGGTCGTTTCCACGTTTCACCAGAAGCACCTGCAGGTTCTTACCGTCGAAACGGTAAACCACATTGTCCGCCGCCACTGCCGGCCGCCAATAATCATACTGGTATTTTTTCGTCTCTTCCATAATCTTCCGTTTCACATTAATCCCCTCATCTTCTCTTCTTCTCATCTTTTCATCTCCTCATCTTTCTACCCCAGGAGTAGCGGCATTCGTTCCTCACGCTTTACCCCTGGCTACCGAGCTCCCAACTCCTAACCCCTCTCCAACGCCAAACTAATCCGCTTTCTCTCCACCTCAACCCCTTCAACCTTCACCATCACCTTCTGATTGAGATGGACAACCTCGTTGGGATCGGAAATGCGGTGATCGCTCAACCGACTGATGTGGATGAGTCCGTCCTGATGCACGCCGATATCCACAAAACAACCGAAATTGGTGATATTTGTGATAATTCCAGGCAACACCATCCCAGGAGTTAAATCATTGATAGTATGAACATTCTTATCGAATTCAAACATCTCGAACTGGGTACGCGGATCGCGACCGGGTTTCGCTAACTCTTTCATAATATCCTCCAAAGTGGGCAAACCCACCTTGTCGGTAATGTAGTTCTTCAACACAATCTGCTGCCTGAGTTCTTTGTTCTTGATCAAATCCGACACGGAACAGTTCAGGTCTTTCGCCATCTTCTCGACCACCTTGTAGCTTTCCGGATGCACAGCGCTGCCGTCCAGCGGGTTCTCCGCCTCACGGATACGCAGGAATCCTGCTGCCTGCTGATAGGCTTTCGCGCCGAAACGCGGCACCTTCTTCAGCCCCTCACGAGAGGCAAACGGACCGTTCTCGTTACGGTAATCGATAATGTTCTGTGACAAGGCAGGCCCCACACCGGAGACGTATGACAACAACTGCTTACTGGCGGTGTTCAGCTCCACGCCCACGTAGTTGACGCAACTCTCCACCGTGGTCTGCAAGCTCTCCTGGAGCATCTTCTGGTTTACGTCATGCTGGTACTGCCCCACCCCAATGGATTTCGGATCAATCTTGACCAACTCGGCCAATGGGTCCATCAGTCTGCGACCAATAGAGACAGCGCCGCGCACGGTCACGTCGTAGTCGGGAAACTCTTCACGCGCCACGGGCGATGCCGAATAGACCGACGCCCCGCTTTCGTTAACCATATAGGCCTTGACATCACGCTCGAACGGGATATAACGGACAAAGTTCTCCGTCTCGCGACCGGCTGTACCGTTGCCAATGGCTATCGCATCCACCTGATACTGAAGCACTAATCGTTTCAGCTTGTCGGAAGCCAACTTGTATTGCCCCACCGGAGGGTGCGGGTAAATTGTTTCGTTATAAAGCAATTTGCCTTGCGGGTTGAGTATCACCACCTTGCATCCCGTGCGGAATCCGGGGTCGATAGCCAACGTGGTCACCTGCCCGAGCGGAGCCGCCAACAACAGCTGACGCGCATTCTTCGTGAACACGGAAATGGCCTCTTTGTCTGCCTTCTCCTTGTAGAACTTGCGCATCTCCGTCTCCATTTGAGGCTGCAGCAACCGTTTGTAAGCATCGGTGGCGGCCATCCACACCTGCTGGGCACTGTTGCTGTTGTTCTTGACGATGCGGTGCTTCAAATCCGCAAGCGTACGCTCCTCGTCAGGTGCGATGTGCACGCGCAGAATGCCCTCTTCTTCGCCACGCAACATGGCTAAGATGCGATGTGACGGAGCTTTTGCAAGCAACTCCTCCGCATTGTAGTAGATGCGATACTTTTCGTCTTCGTCGATTTTATCGGGAATCTTCTTAGTGGAGATGCGGCTGTAACGCAGAAACGTATTACGCAAACGCGCACGGGTACCGGCATTCTCGCTGATGAGCTCTGCTATAATGTCGCGCGCACCGGCGAGCGCCTCCTCCTCGGAAGCCACGCCCTTCTCCTCACTGACAAACTTGGCCGCCTCGCGCTCCAAATCAATCGGACGCTGCTGCCACAACAATTTCGCCAACGGACGCAAACCCTTTTCTTCGGCAACCGTCGCGCGAGTCTTGCGTTTGGGACGATACGGAAGATACAAGTCCTCCAAGGCACTCATCGTTTCCGCCTGCTCGATCTTTTCGCGCAACTCAGGCGTCAGCTTACCCTGTTCGTTGATGGAATCTACGATGGCAGCACGACGCTTGTCTAATTCCAACCATTTGGCATACAGATCTTTAATATTACCAATCTGCACCTCATCCAAAGAACCGGTGGCCTCCTTACGATAGCGGGAAATAAAGGGGATGGTGGCACCTGTCTCCAGAAGATTCAAGGTGTTCTGCACCTGCTCCTCCGTGAGACTCAATGCCTGCGCAATCCGTAATGCGTAATTATGTTCCGACATCCTTTTCTCTGTTGCCTTTTGCCTATTGTCTTTTGCCTAAAACGACTACTTCACAATTTCCAGCAGCTCAATATCGAACACCAGCGGAGAATACGGCGGAATAGCGCCGCGAGTCATGGTACCATCACCGTATGCCAAATCAGACGGAATCAGCACAGTAACCTTGTCTCCTACCTTCATGCCAGAAACGGTAGCGTCCCAACCGGGGATCACCTGACCAGCACCCACAGTAAATTCGAAAGGAGTACCGCGCTCCACAGAGCTGTCGAACACTGTGCCGTCAACAAAACGACCGGTATAGTGAACTTTCACGTTCTGCAAAGGTTCCACTTTGTCACCGTTGCCCTTCTTGACAGTCTTCAAATAGACACCCGTCTCCAACTGTTTCATACCAGGATTGTCCTTCAGATACTTGTCGATTTCAGCCACTTCCTGCACTCTTCTCTCATCCAGTTGAGCCTGCATTTCAGCTTGTGCCTTCTCGAAATCGGCTTTCTTCATTACACCGAAGAGTTTCACATCCAGATAGAGCGGATCCTCGCCGAATTCATACGCCTGGTTCATCATTTTATCGAAAAAGGTAGGACCATCCAAAATAAACGTAGCACTGTCGCCCTCATGCATCATGCGAAGTGCGGTGAACATATCGCCCTCATAAAGGGAATCCATCACCATCTGCTGAGGCATCATCGGGAAAAGCAGAGAGTCACCTGCGCGAAGGGAAATCAAAACGCCCACCAAATCACCCGTTTGCGGTTGATATGCAGTATCGTGAACATCTCCATAAAACTGATAGTAAATACCAGATTTATCCTTTTTGAAGCCTTTGTACTTGCTGCATGCTCCTAAAGCAAAAATAGTGGCGATGGCGAGGCCGATCAAGGCCAATTTTGTTACATTTTTCTTCATTTTCTTCAGTTTTAAATCTTTATCTATTTGATTAACAATTCATTATTCATTTTTTGGTGGATGAACATGGAGCAACTCCACCTCATACACCACCGGCGTGTAGGGCGCGATATTCAAATTGACGAATCCCTGTTCCCCAAAAGCCAATGAAGAGGGGAACACCATAGTGATTTTATCTCCCTCACGCATCTCCATCACGAGAATATCCAATCCGCGAGCTACTTGACCCATGCCAAGTTCGAAAGTGAACGGATTTTCCGGGTCTAAACTACGATCAAATTCAGAACCATCCAATCTAAAGGCACGGAACAGAATGTCAACAACGCAACCCTGCTCCGCCTTCTCGCCATTGCCCACCTCAACATACTCGCAATATATACCTGCTATCTTATTGGTAATATGGTTCTTATCTACATAATTATTAATCAGAGAATCCTCAAGATGCCGCATCAGTTCTTTACGCTCCTCGTAAAGTTCTTCAGCTCTCTCCAAATTCTGCTTCGACATGATTCTCAGCAACTTAATATCCGCATAAATCGGCTTTTTGCCGTATGGATATTCACCCATCCCCAAAAACTCTTCGTAAAACTTGCGCCCGTCAAAAATGAACGTTGCACTGTCCCCGAGATGCATCATTCTCAATGCGGTGTAGATGTCGCCCTTGTAAAGATCGTCCATCAGCATATTGTTCTGCGTCATTGGAGACAACACCGAGTCTTCAACCCTCAGCGCCATATTGACGACCACAAAATCACCTGTTTTCGGCTGCTCGTTGCCCTCGTTCAACTCATGAAACTGATAATAGACACCCGAATTCCGTTTGAATCCGTTGTACTTTTTGCAAGAAACAAGCGTCACACAAAGCAACACCGCAACTAAAACCCATATCAAACTATTCTTTTTCATCATCTTGCAACACTATAAGATACCTGTATGTTGTTTTCCGGCAATTGTTCATCGTTTTCCAAAGCTCTGATTTCCATCACAATAGGCTGCAAAACATGAATCATATCACCGTCACCAGCCACACCATACGCCAAATACGAGGGAATCACCAAACGGGCTTTGGCTCCGGGCTTCATCATTTGCGCCGCCTCATGAAGCGCTCCGATCTCTTCGGAACGGTTCACTATGAAAACCTTGACGCCATTGCTGTCGGAATTGTAAATCTGCTCCCCTGAGAGTAAAAAAGTCTTGTATTCCAACACCACACGGTCACCCTCGCGAAACTGCTCGCCATGACCGGGTTCCAAAATCTCAATATAGAGCCCCGTTGGCGTCCGCTCCATCTGCCAGCCGTAACGTGCGATGAACATCTGCATCTCCTCGTTCTCCAGCTGCATGATTTTCTTATTCCCCTCCACGTAAGGCGCGTCCTTGTCCTCCTTCACCTCATCGGATGAGGACACGACACTCCCTGTGGCCTTTTGGTCACAACACGCGGTGAACCCACCGACAAGCAAAGTTAACATAATGAGAATCAGAAATCTACGCATGGGTTACTTCTGTATCTCGGCGTTCTCCCGAACGGCGTTCTCAAAATGGGCAATAGCCTCCTCCATTGTACCGTGGTAGAAGGCTCCTGCTGCGTTGGCATGTCCACCGCCCTCGAAATACTTGCGAGCAAACAAATTCACATCCACAATTCCCTTGGAACGGAACGACACACGAATCCGATTGTCACGCTCGGTGAAAAAAGCCGTGTAGTGAACAGATCCCAACGAGAGTCCATAATTCACAAAACCCTCGGTATCACCAATTTGGAAACCATTATCCGTTAAATCCTTCTTGGTCAGATACATATACGACGCCCCAAACTCCGGCATCACCTTCAGACGCTGCGAAAGGGCAAGGCCCAACAGTTTCATGCGACTTTCGGTGTAATTGTCATAAACCTTGCGATGGACATCCTCGCCGTTTACACCCGCCTCGATCAGCTTGCGCAGCACGGTGTAAGACTCCGGGAAATCGCAGGTGTAGGACATCGAACCCGTGTCGGTGATGATGCCCACATAGAGGCACTCGGCAATCTCCTTCGAAGGCATTCTGTCGGGAGTAAGGTACTTGTAGAGGAAGTTATAGACCAGCTCGGAAGCGGAGGTGGTCAAATGGGTGGAGTACATCACATCGCATTTGATGTCGGGTTGCACATGATGGTCAATGAGCACCCGGAAGCCCGGGAACTTGCTGATGGCGTTCTGGAGGTCCTGACCGGCACGGTGCGGGGCGTTCATATCGACCACGAAAAGGATGTCGGCATTCTTGATGCGCTTGCGGGCCTCGGTAAGGTTTTCTTGCGCCACGAGGATATTCTCCGCGCCGGGCATCCATTGGAGGAAGCCTGGGAACGGGTTCGGTGAAATCACAGAAACCTCGTAACCGTCGTCCTTAAAATAGTGATAAAGGGCCAAAGCACTGCCCAAAGCATCCCCGTCGGGATTGAAATGGAACACAATGGCAATCGCCTTCGCATCCTTCAGCGCAGCCTGCATTTTCTGTATATCCTGCTCTTCCAAAGTATCAGATTTTTGAATCGGCAAAGATACGAAAAATTCGCTAATTGGGAATTGATAATTGATATTTATTTCGGTTAGCCCGCAGGCCTAACGGCCTGCGAAAAAACGCATGGGATCCCGCATTCCTACCGAGCCCTTCAGCCCTAACGGGCTGATGAAGGAACGGAATGCTCCCTTATTCGCTTCGTGTGCGGTAGTTTCGCAGGCCGTTAGGTCTGCAGGGCAAGACGATTCCCACAATCGTCACGAACGCAGACATTAGCAGTCCGTTAGGACTGCGGGGCTCGGTAGCACAAAACGGCATCGGGTGTATTTCGCAGGCCGCTAGGTCTGTATGGCTCGCTAGGAGACGACGCTTCCCAGCGTCGCAAATCGCAGTCCGCTAAGACTGCAGGGCTCGGTAGCATAGAGCGGCATCGGGCGTTTGTCGCAGGCCGCTAGGTCTGCAGGGCAATATTAGGAAACAAAAAGAACAACCATTACCACGGCTTGTGCTTTTTCAAAAAACTTCGCTTTTCACTTTCGCTGAAACCGCCCGAATCAAATGCACCCGCACTTCCATCATACACAAACGTGCAATATTCATTGTATGGGATGACCCTGGAATCGCCCATAATTGCATCTCTTTGTTCGGCCTTAATTGGATAATTGCGTAAGACGTATCTATAGCAGCCCCATCTATCACGGCATAAATTAAGGTTAATCCTACCAGGGTCGTACTGGTCATATCTTACCCCAATGCATTCCATCGAATTCAACCGCTGTTGAATTTCATCAAACTCTTCCTGACTAAGTCCTACGAGGGACATCATCATTTTTTGATGGGCTATTGCCGCTTCATCACTATAATAGAAAGAGTCGTACCTGTTCCCCGCGTAAAACCTTGTCAAAGAGTCCCCTTTGAATTCCATTTCCACAACACATCTGTCATTGAGGGCAGAATGCATATATTGTCGCAACTCTTCCATTTCGGTATGATGCTTATCATAATGCTTAGCCATAATGTCAGGATTGCATCGCCGGTCGGGTGCCACCGCAAGAACATAAACAACCACCAACAGCACGTTTATTCCTCCCCATATCACCGCAATCCGCTGCCAAACATCACGCCAGCGCAGCCCCATGATGAAAAACGCTATCGAAAAGCCTATCGCCGGCAGCGTGACCCAACAAAAAATGAGAGCAATCATAAAGCCAATAAAATCGTCAACCCAAAACAGCACAATTATCGCGGTGACAATCGCAAAAGGTATCAGCTTCAAGATCCCCAAAATGGTCGTTTGTGTTTGTTCTTTCATATTACCGAATTATTACTACCACCCGGAAATTTTCATCCCCACATTTATCCAAGCCAGAAGTATCATGAAGCAAACCACCACCGTCAAAGCCAATAGTAACGTAATCTTCCACCTTTTCTGCGCAATCGAGAACACGAAGGTAGCAAATCGCAGTATTTTGGCAACAATCAACAGCGCTATCAAGAAAGGACCTATAAACATGTCGTCCACAAACTCTTTCCCTGTTTCTAAACACAACAGTTCATTAGCCAGAAAGCAGAGCATCGAAGACACACTCACTAGTGGTGCCGCCCACCAATATTTCAATATCAAATCAGATATCTCGTTCATTGTCAAATGTTTTCGAACCATCACTTCTCCAACACAAAACTTACTTCTGCCTTATCCACATACCATTTGTTGCGACCGGAATCGTCCTTGCGACACAATGTCATTTGCTCAAATACCACCAACAGACTGTCCGTGCGATAGACCAGCATCTCGTTCTTATGATCCTTCAACCAATCTTTTGACGGCTCTTTGCCCGTAAAACCGTATTTGCGGAACTGCTCATCCAACACTTTGTCCATTGAAATCTTGATGTGGTCGCTAACACACACCAAGGGTACTTCCACACTGTCCTTTGGATCAGGTCTATACCAACCTCCGACATCTGCATACACACGACTGAATCCATTTATATCAATGGGCTTTTCATTATTGTAATAAAGACATGCGTAATCCATTATTTCCTCTTTCACAATCTCTTCCCGGGCGAATTCTTCCGACCACGCCGAAGCATAATGGCTGGTACTCCACGACAACGATTCCAAATATTCCCCCGATTTCGCAAGGCCGAGTTCCTGCTTCATCATAATGGTATCATGATCTCCGATATAGTCCAACGACTGATACAACCTTCGATGCTCCACCATACGCAAGGTGTCGGCAGGGTCTGGGTCGGGCAATCGCAGCGTGCCGTCGTCGTTCAGGCGGTCGAGCTGCTGCGCGAGGGTGCGGACTCGGTGTAACTGCGACCTCATCGCCACCTTCTCGCCACGGAGCGGCGGCAACAACACCGTCAGCAACACCACACACAACGCCCCTGCCGCCAACGCGAAATAGCCGTGCCGGTTGCGGAACAGGAACACGATGACAATCAAGGTCATCAAACCTCCGAGCAGTATCAAGTAGTAGCGCGACTCCGTCAGGCCGTAGTCCATCAAACGGCGGGTCAACCCCGTCCAAAAGAGTGCCAACAGAGGCAAGACGAACATACTGAAATGGTCGTAAAACCACTTGAAGGGTCTCGGTTCCGTCAGCACCTCCAACATCTTGGCCGCGAAGAAAACCACGAAGAAGACCGTCACCATGATGGCCACTCCACCCTTAGGCAAATTCCACGCAAAGAGGATTTTAGCGGCATAAATATAGAGTACCACGGTGTATATCAACAGAGCAGGAGTAAGCACCCAGTTCAACACCACGGCCCAGAAACGACGAATCTCGATAGTCTCTGCATGGTCCTCCATCGCGAAAAACAGCACGGGAGCCAGTCCGCAAAAGAGCACCACCGCCACCTGACCGTACCAACCGTTCCATGTTTTGTAATCGATGTCGAAGAGGGAGGTGATCGTATATGCGATGGCCGCGTACAGCAGATAGAAGATTCCCGCGACGAGCAACGCCCGCGCCAACGACCACGCCATCTGCACATTACGCTGCACAAACGGTTCGTTCTCGGTCAGCCGATGCCGCACGCACAACCACAGCGGAAGCGCCGCAAACACCGCAATCCAATAGGAGATCTCTTCCGGCCAGTCGATGAGGAACGGCATAAAACACGCCGCCACCATCACCGCCAGCGGCACTAGGTAAATATCCAAGAAGACTACCCCACGTTTACGAAACGGCTGCAGTGAGTAAGCTGCCACCACCATGAACGGCGCAACTACCACCGGCCGCAGCCACCACGGCACCTCCCAGTCGGCATCCCCGTCGTGAGCCAACCCGCAACACATTGCCACACAAACATATACTAGGATTGCTATCTCTACTGGATGTGCTTTCACCGCCTCCCAAATCGCCGCCAAACCTCTTTGAATTTTATCTTTTAATGTTTTCTTTTCCATATCATTCGTTCATCATTTCATTTTGCAAAAATACATTTTCATTTAACATTCATCGTCATCCGACACGGGGAATTTCGCCGCCTATGTTTGCGGGGAATTACGCCGTCCACATTCGCGGGGGCTCACGCCACCCGCCTATTATCTGTCAGTCCTTCGGGCTTCTCAAGGAAGAGGTTTTAATATTATTGAGGTTGATACAAACACCTCATTATCAATTATCAATTATCAATTATCAATNNCATCATTTCATTTTGCAAAAATATAAAATCATCTCATGTCCCCTCATTCCGCCTTATACCACTTCACCTTCTGCGACGCGTACATCAACACCGCCAAAATCACGAAAATGCCGAGGCTGCCGAACAACAATGCGTAGGTTTCTAATTGCAGGAGTACGTAGATGAAGATGTAGAGCGCGAGCAACAGACCTCCTACCATCAGCGCGGTCTTGCGAATCTTCAGGATGCCGGCCAGATAGACGGTGATCAGCGTGATCGTCATCAATGTAGCGATGACGTAGGACCAGAAGAACGGGATATGCTCGCTGAAGGAGAGCAACAGCGTGTAAAATACCAGCAGCGCAACCCCGATGAGCAGGTACTGCACCGGATGGATGGGCGTCTGGCGGCGGTACTCCACGAAGAAGACCGTGGCGAAGGTCAGGAAGATGAACAGGTAGGCGTACTTGACGCATCGCGTGGTCTGCTGGTACTGCATCACCGGCACCC
>LXOW01108915.1_pt1 | contig 10865 bp, 5 predicted proteins | sample 1368591 | NCBI WGS metagenome assembly LXOW01 (sample SAMN04884650, study PRJNA319009) | bovine gut metagenome | isolation source: Cow rumen | host: Bos taurus | place: Italy: Legnaro (PD) | collected 2014-07-09
GTATTCGCTAATCTCTCAGGCAAAAGGACAAAGACGGTCGGGAGCGTATCATGCGCTTTTCGGAGATTTGTTTTTTTGCCGAGCCGTTTGGCTCGGTTATTTTTTTCAGGAGGCAGAAAATATGAATGGTTTTTTTGAAAAACTATCTCAAATCAATGACGCTGTCAACGATTTCGTTTGGGTGAAAATCGGGCTGTTTTTGCTATTGGGCACCGGCATTTTGCTGACCTGTGCAACCGGGTTTTTCCAAATCTCGCACTTGCGTCATTGGTGGAAAAAGACCATTGGCGGTGTTTTCACAAAAAACGGTGACGCTACCAAAAAAACAGATCGTCAAAGCATTTCGCAGTTTCAGGCGCTTTGTACGGCGCTTGCCGCAACGATCGGTACAGGCAATATCGCAGGTGTTGCCGCCGCGATCGCTGTCGGCGGTCCGGGCGCGGTATTCTGGATGTGGGTCGCCGCGTTTTTCGGGATGATGACCAACTATTCCGAAAATGTGCTGGGCATTTACTACCGCCGCAAAAACAGCGCGGGGGAATGGTCGGGCGGCCCGATGTATTACTTAAAAGACGGTTTGGGCGGAAAAAAGCATTGTAAAGGACTCGGAAAAGTACTAGCGGTCCTGTTTTCTTGCTTTGCGGTATTGGCCTCTTTCGGAATCGGAAATATGGGGCAGATCAACAAGATCACCATCAATGTGCAGTCCGCCTTTTTCGGTTCGACTCAAACAGCAACGATCGGAGGCGTATCGGTTACGGCTTTGTTGATCGGAGTGGTGCTGATGGTGATCGCGGCACTGATTATCATCGGCGGTTTGCAACGGATCGCCGCCGTGGCGGAACGCGTGGTCCCGTTCATGGCTGTGATCTATATTGTAGGCGCACTGGTGGTCTTCTTTGTTCATCTTTCCAGCGTTGGCGCAATGTTTGCTGCTATTTTTAAATTTGCCTTTGGTGTTAAAGCAGTTGGTGGCGCCGCGGTCGGTATCACTTTGCAAAAAGTGGTCACGATGGGCTTTAAAAGAGGCGTCTTTTCCAACGAGGCGGGACTCGGTTCCTCGGTCATGGTACATTCCTCTTCCAATGTAAAAGAACCGGTCGTGCAGGGTATGTGGGGTATCTTTGAAGTCTTTTTTGATACCTTTGTGGTCTGTACCATTACCGCGATCGTGGTATTATCTTCCGGGTACATCGATTTGGATACCGGCATGATCAAAAACGGCGTCGATGACGCGACTCTGGTCGCGCGGGCCTTCAGCAACGTCTTCGGAAAAGGCGGGGAGATCTTTATCGCACTGGCGATTTTGCTTTTCGCATTTACAACGGTGCTGGGCTGGTCGCAGTACGGCTCCCGCGGCATCGAATACTTATTCGGCGAAAAAGCGGTCAAGGTGTATCAGGTCATTTTTGTTTTGATGATTTTGTCGGGTGCGGTCATGACTTCCTCTCTTGCGTGGGATATTTCCGATACCTTCAACGGCTTTATGATGATCCCCAATTTGATCGGCGTATTAAGTCTGATCCCAGTCGTGGTCAAAATTACGCGCAATTATGTGGATCGCACGCTGAAACATAAAGACACTCCTGCGATTCTGTCTTACGAACAGGAGCATTAATCCGGCTTTTGAAAGCAGCCATGGCCCCGTAAAAACGTTCGGTTTTTACGGGGCTTGTATATTTTTCTGAAAAACAGTCGATAATTCCTTTAAAAATAAGCGTTTTGTCTAAAAACCAAAAATTGTAAAAAAAGGTCTTGACGAATGGAAAAAATTGTTCTATAATTGTAAATTACTAATGACCATGGGGGATTGTGCGCTTTTTTTCTCTTTTCAACCCTGCAAGACATCGAAAAGAGGGCACTGAACGCCTTTGTTTCAGGCGAAATATTTCTCTGTGGAAAATCAATTTAGGAGTGATTGCAAGCCTATGGTGCCGACTTCAATGGTGAAACCTGTCCAACTGGGGAAGAACAAGCGCATGACTTTCTCGAAAATCAGTGAAGTTATCGACATGCCCAACCTCATTGAAATTCAGAAAGATTCCTACAGGTGGTTTGTCGAAGAGGGCTTAAAAGAAGTTTTCCGGGATATGTCCGCCATCACGGATTACAGCGGAAATCTACAGTTGACTTTTACGGCCTATCGTCTTGATGATACGCCCAAGTATGATGTGACCGAGTGCAAAGCGCGGGATACGACCTATGCCGCTCCGTTGCGGGTGACCGCCCGTTTGGTCAATCATGAAACCGGCGAAATCAAGGAAAGCGAAGTTTTCATGGGCGATTTCCCGCTGATGACCGAATCGGGCACCTTTGTCATCAACGGTGCCGAGCGCGCGATCGTTTCTCAGTTGGTGCGTTCTCCCGGCGTCTACTTTGCCGAAAAGACCGATGAAAAGACCGGTAAACGGCTGTTTTCTTCCACCATCATCCCCAACCGGGGCGCCTGGCTGGAATATGAAACCGCCGCCAGTGATATTCTCTATGTCCGGATCGATAAAAACCGGAAACTGCCGATCACGACATTTGTCCGCGCTCTCGGGTTGGCGTCCAACCAGCAGATTCGGGACTTCTTCGGCGACGATGAACGCTTAGCCGCGACGCTCGAAGCGGACGATACCAAGAGCGTGGAGGAAGCACTGGTCGAAGTCTATAAAAAACTTCGTCCGAGCGAACCGGTCACCATCGAAGGCGCGGAGAACTATTTGCATCAATTATTCTTTGACGCCCATCGTTATGACATTTCCCGCGTGGGACGTTATAAATATAATAAGAAATTAGCCATTGGCGCGCGTGTTCGCGGTGCGGTGGTTTCCCGTCCTGTCGCGGATCCGATGACCGGTGAGGTTTTGGCGGAGCCCGAAACGACGATCACCAAAGAACTCGCACTGGATATGGAGAAGAAGGGCGTTTCCGAGGTCTATATCCATGTGACGGATAACGAAGGAAATGTGTCCGAAGTCAAAGTGGTTTCCAACGGTATGGTAGCGCTTAAAGATTTCACCGATTTTTCCGATGAAGAACTGGATCAACTGCGGGAATCGGGGATTAACGAAAAAGTATCTTTCCCGGTTTTGAAGGAAATTTTGGAAAACACCTCCGGGAAAGAGGAACTGCGTGAAGCGATTTTGGCACGCGCCGATGATTTGATTCCCAAGCATATCACGGTGGATGATATTTTTGCCAGTATCAGTTATTTCCTCGGCTTGCCTCATCACGTGGGCGAAGTCGACGATATCGACCATTTGGGCAACCGTCGTATCCGTTCGGTAGGAGAACTCCTGCAAAACCAATTCCGCATCGGTCTTGCCAGAATGGAGCGTGTGGTACGGGAAAAAATGACGCTACAGGCGCAGGATCCCGATAGCATCACGCCACAGTCTCTAATCAATATCCGTCCGGTCGTGGCGGCCATTAAAGAATTCTTCGGATCTTCGCCGCTTTCTCAGTTTATGGATCAGACGAACCCGCTCTCTGAACTGACTCACAAACGCCGTTTGTCGGCTTTGGGACCAGGCGGTCTTTCCCGTGACCGCGCCTCTTTTGAAGTGCGTGACGTACATTATACTCATTACGGCCGGATGTGCCCCATCGAAACGCCGGAAGGTCCGAACATCGGGTTGATTTCTTATCTGGCGACTTTCGCAAAGATCAACGAATACGGCTTTATCGAAACGCCTTTCCGCAAAGTGGACAAGGAAACCGGTCGCGTGCTGGATGAAGTTCGGTATATGACCGCCGATGAGGAAGACGAATATGTAGTGGCTCAGGCGAATGAGCCGCTCGATCAGGACGGGCATTTTATCAATAAAAAAGTAATGGCCCGTTATCGTGAAGGATTCCAGGAAGTGGAAGCCAATCGCGCGGATTATATGGATGTTTCGCCGAAAATGGTGGTTTCGGTCGCCACGGCAATGATCCCGTTCCTCGAAAACGACGATACGAACCGTGCGCTCATGGGTTCCAACATGCAGAAGCAGGCAGTGCCGCTTCTTCGTCCTGAAAACCCGATCGTCGCTACCGGTATGGAATACAAAGCCGCGATCGACTCCGGCGTTGTGGTACTCGCTCAGCGCGACGGGGAAGTCACCTATGTCAGTGCCGATCTCATCAAGGTGCGCGCGAAGAACGGAGAAATCGACGAGTATGAACTCATTAAATTCCTGCGTTCCAACCACGGCACCTGTATCAACCAGCGTCCGATCGTAAAGGTCGGTCAAACCGTGGAAAAAGGCGAGGTCATCGCGGACGGTCCTGCGACCAGCAACGGCGAAATCTCGCTTGGTCGCAATGCGTTGATCGGTTTTATGACTTGGGAAGGTTATAACTACGAAGACGCGGTACTCATCAATGAGCGTTTGGTACGCGATGATGTTTATACATCGATCCACATTGAAGAATATGAACTTGAAGCGCGGGATACCAAGTTGGGACCTGAAGAAATTACGCGGGATATTCCCAACGTCGGGGATGACGCGCTGAAAGATCTGGACGACCGCGGCATTATTCGCATCGGCGCGGAAGTGACCGCTGGCGATATTCTGGTTGGAAAGGTCACCCCGAAGGGCGAAACCGAACTGACCGCCGAAGAACGCCTCCTGCGCGCAATTTTCGGTGAAAAGGCAAGAGAAGTGCGCGACACTTCTTTACGCGTGCCGCACGGGGAATACGGTACTATTGTGGACGTCAAAGTTTTCACCCGCGAGAATTCTTCGGAATTGAGCCCCGGTGTGAATGTGGTCGTACGGTGCTATATCGCGCAGAAACGGAAGATTTCGGTGGGCGATAAGATGGCAGGCCGTCACGGAAACAAAGGTGTTGTTTCCCGTATTCTTCCCAGTGAAGATATGCCCTTCCTGCCGGACGGTACACCGCTTGATATCGTGCTCAATCCGTTGGGCGTTCCCTCACGTATGAATATCGGGCAGGTGCTCGAAGTTCATTTGGGCTATGCCGCGCGGGCGCTCGGCTGGAACATTTGTACACCGGTATTTGACGGCGCGCACGAAGAGGATATCCGTTCCTGTTTTACCATGGCGGAAAACGCCACCAAAAACGGCAACTATAAAGATCGCAACACCGCCAAGATCGACTTCTCGCGGATTCCTTTGACCGCTGATGCAAAAACGCAGTTATATGACGGACGAACCGGCGAACCTTTTGATAATCCGGTAACGGTCGGGTACATGTATTATTTGAAACTCCATCACCTGGTTGACGATAAGATCCATGCCCGTTCCACCGGCCCGTACTCCTTGGTGACACAACAGCCGCTCGGCGGTAAAGCGCAGTTCGGCGGCCAGCGTTTCGGTGAAATGGAAGTTTGGGCGTTGGAGGCTTACGGTGCGGCGTATACGCTGCAGGAAATCCTGACCGTGAAATCCGACGATGTTGTCGGCCGTGTCAAGACATACGAATCCATCGTCAAGGGGCAGAACATTCCGAAACCCGGCGTTCCGGAATCGTTCAAGGTTTTGATCAAAGAACTGCAATCCCTGGGATTGGACGTCAAAGTGTTGGATGCGGATGAAAACGAAATCGACTTGAAGCAAACCTTTGACGATGATGACGATCTTGGTTTGGGTACGCCTGCCATTCCCGAAGACGCCAAAGAAGATTTTGACTTTGACGGCGACACGGTGGCCGATGATTTGATCGGCTTTGGCTTGGAAGATGAAAACGGCGACGCGATCATCGACGAAGAACCGGATGAAGAATACGACGATCATTTTGACGAAGAAGCGTAACGGAGGGCAATTATGGCAGAAATCGAATTTGAATCCATAAAAATCGGATTGGCGTCGCCCGAACAGATACGAAGTTGGTCGCACGGCGAGGTAACGAAGCCGGAAACGATCAATTATCGCACGTTAAAACCGGAGCAAGGCGGTCTTTTCTGTGAACGCATTTTTGGGCCACAGAAGGACTGGGAGTGCCATTGCGGAAAGTATAAGCGCATCCGTTATAAAGGAAAAATATGTGAACGCTGCGGCGTTGAAGTGACGCGCGCCAAAGTGCGCCGCGAACGTATGGGCTCCATCGAACTGGCTGCGCCTGTCTCGCATATCTGGTATTTCAAGACCATTCCCTCCCGAATGGGATTGGTGTTGGATATTACGCCCAAGGCGCTGGAACAGGTATTATATTTTTCACAATATATCGTGATCGATCCCGGCACGACGCCGCTTGAGAAGAAACAACTGCTCAACGAAAAGCAGTATCGCGATATGCGAGAAAAATATGAAGATGATTTCGAAGCCGGAATGGGCGCGGAAGCCATTAAAAAGTTACTGTGCGAAATTGATTTAGATAAGGCTTGCGAGGAACTTCGCACGGAAATGGAAAACGCATCCGGCCAGCGGAACGCACGTTTGCTCAAACGGCTGGAAGTGTTGGAGGCGTTCCGTCAATCCGGAAACCGTCCCGAATGGATGATTTTGGACGTCATTCCGGTGATCCCGCCCGATCTGCGCCCGATGGTGCAGTTGGACGGCGGTCGTTTCGCTACCAGTGATCTAAACGACTTGTATCGTCGGGTCATCAACCGTAACAATCGTTTAAAAAGACTGTTGGAACTGCACGCTCCCGATATCATCGTTCGCAACGAAAAGCGTATGCTGCAAGAGGCGGTCGACGCTTTGATCGATAACGGTCGCCGCGGCAAACCGGTTACCGGGCCGAGCAACCGTGCGCTGAAATCCCTTTCGGATATGTTAAAGGGAAAACAGGGACGTTTCCGTCAAAACCTGCTTGGAAAGCGTGTGGACTATTCCGGCCGTTCGGTTATCGTGGTAGGACCGGAACTGAAAATGTATCAGTGCGGTCTGCCGAAAGAAATGGCGCTCGAACTGTTCAAACCGTTTGTGATGAAGCGTTTGGTGGAAACCAAAGCCGTTACCAATATCAAATCCGCCAGAAAAATGGTGGAACGTGCTTCCACGGAAATTTGGGACGCTTTGGAACTGGTCATCAAGGAACATCCTGTTCTTCTCAACCGCGCACCGACGTTGCACCGTCTGGGTATTCAGGCATTTGAACCTGTTTTGGTCGAAGGCAAAGCACTCAAATTGCATCCGCTTGTCTGTACGGCATACAACGCCGACTTCGACGGCGACCAGATGGCGGTCCACGTGCCGCTGTCGGCGGAAGCGCAGGCCGAAGCCCGCTTCTTAATGCTTGCCGCCAACAACCTGCTCAAACCGTCGGACGGAAAACCGGTTACGGTCCCCACACAGGATATGGTGTTGGGCTCCTATTATCTCACCCTCGTAAAAGCGAATGAAAAGGGAACCAACAAGGTCTTCCGTGATCAAAACGAAGCCATCATGGCGTATCAGGACGGACTGGTGGAACTCCATGCCCCCATCCGTGTCAGAATGGCTGACAAACAGGGCAATCATCAGTTGATCTGGACGACGGTCGGCTTTATCCTGTTCAACGAATCCATTCCGCAGGATCTTGGTTTTGTGGATCGTAGCGATCCCGCTCATGCGTTGGATTTAGAATGGACGTTTGCCGTCAAAGACCATGTGACCGATCATGTCGACAGCAATGACGACATTATTCAGAACAAGGTCGGGAAAAAGCAACTCGGAAAAATCATTGATAAATGTATTACCATCCACGGAACCAGCGAATCCTCCCTGGTTTTGGATAATATCAAGGCCACCGGCTTCCGGTATTCCACCAAAGGCGCCATCACCGTCGCCGTTAACGACGCGGTGATCCCGCCCGCTAAGAAGGAAATCTTAGCCGAAGCGGAAAAACAGATCGACTTTGTTTCGCGTGATTATCGCAGGGGCTTGATCAGTAATGACGAAAGAAGCCGTCATGTGATCGATATCTGGAACAAGGCGACCGAGAATGTCGCCGACGCGCTGAAGGGAAATTTGGATGAATTCAATCCCATCTTTATGATGGCGGATTCCGGTGCGCGTGGTTCCATGAGTCAGATCCGTCAGTTGGCGGGTATGCGTGGTTTGATCGCCAATACCGCCGGTAAGGTCATCGAAGTTCCGATTCGTGCGAATTACCGTGAAGGTCTGAACGTTTTGGAATACTTCATTTCCTCCCGCGGCGCCCGGAAAGGTCTTGCGGATACGGCGCTTCGTACCGCCGACTCGGGTTACTTGACCCGTCGTTTGGTGGACGTCGCGCAGGATGTCATTGTGCGCGAGGACGATTGCGGCAGTGAAGAGGGAATGACCATCTTTGATATCAAAGACGGCAACCATATCCTGGAACCGCTGGAGGAACGCTTAGACGGACGCTATCTGTTGCATGACGCCGTTCATCCCGAAACCGGCGAACTCTTGTGGAGCAAGGAAGACATGGTCACCGCCGAAGGCGCCAAAAAGATCGTTGATGCGGGCATCACCAGTATTGAGATCCGTTCGGTGTTGACCTGCCATAGCCATCACGGCGTGTGCAAAAAATGTTACGGCCGCAATCTTGCGACGGCAAAACCGGTTACGATCGGGGAAGCGGTTGGTATCGTGGCGGCGCAGTCGATCGGTGAACCCGGTACGCAGTTGACCATGCGTACGTTCCATACCGGCGGTATCGCCAGCACCGAAGACATCACACAAGGTCTTCCTCGCGTGGAAGAACTGTTTGAAGCCAGAAGACCAAAACGCTGTGCGCTGATCGCCAAAATCGACGGTACGGTTCGGATCGTGGAGGAAAAACGCAGCAACGTCGCCATCATCACAAATGATGAATTGAAGACCGAGGAAAAGGTCGTTATTCCATATGGCATCCGTTGTCTGGTCAAAGACGGCGATACGGTCAAAGCAGGCGATATGCTGATCCCCGGCGCCAAGTATCCGCAGGATATTTTGGAAGCACAGGGACCTGAAGCCGTGGAAGAATACATCATTGCCGAAATCCAAAACGCTTATCGGACACAAGGTGTGGATATCAACGATAAACACATCGAAGTCATTGTACGGCAGATGATGCGTAAACTCCGCGTGATCGATCCCGGTTCGACTAATCTGTTGCAGAACATGAGTTATGAATATAAAGAAATTGCTGATGAAAATGCAAAGATCCAGGCAAGGATCGACGCCGGAGAAGAAGGACTTTCCAAAGCCGTCTACCGTGCGACCCTTTTAGGAATCACAAAGGCGTCTTTGGCGACCGAATCCTTCCTGTCGGCCGCTTCCTTCCAGGAAACCACTCGTGTCCTGACCGAAGCCGCGATCAAAGGCAAGGCCGACCCGCTGTTTGGTTTGAAGGAAAACGTGATTATCGGAAAACTGGTCCCGGCCGGTACCGGCATGCGTTGTGAGGATATCAATCCTTCCGCATACGCCGAGGAATCCGATCATGAGCACGGCGATTTTGCTTCTTCCCCGTTAGGGGAAAAACAGAGTGACTTCGAATCACCCGCAGTAGTCACTTCCGGCGAGGAAACCGTTTAACACTTAAAAAGCCGCACGGAAAAACCGTGCGGCTTTTTTGTCGGTATTGCAGAGGAAAAAATGAATATCCGGTCTCGCTGCGGAAAAGCGGCGGGAAGAGGTGAACTTGACACCGAAAGGAAACAGGAAAAGAAAATCAAAATCAAAATCAAGGAATCTTTTAAGTGATCAAAGGATGGCTTACGTAAGCATTTCATGTTGGGGAGCGGTACTTACACTGGCGCGTTGCAAAAGGATCCCGTCTACCGTGGTAATATCGTCAAACCAAATATCACGCGATAATTTGTCGGCGGCGACTTCACCAATGGTTTTATACATAGGATCGATCGTGGTCAGCGTCGGGGATATGGTGCGGTAGATGTCCGGATTGTTGTCATAACCGATGACGCTGACATCGTTCGGACAACGCAACCCCAATTCTTTAAGCGCGTATATACAACCGGCTGCCATATTGTCGTTTGCGCAAAAAATGGCGGTCGGNNATTGTCGTTTGCGCAAAAAATGGCGGTCGGTTTTTGCGACCCTTCAAAAAGTTCTTTGGTCAGATAATAACCGCTGGCAGCGGTCATATTTCCCCATTTGATCAAAGAAAAATCAATGGGAAGCCCGTTTTTTATCATGGCTTCCTGAAAACCCATCGAGCGCTCTAAACTGGCGCCGTACGAGATGCGGCCGTTGATGCTGGCAATACGCTGATGCCCGAGAGAGATCAGGTATTCCACGGCCTGACAGACGATTTTTCTGTCGTTGGAAAGAATAGCACAGGTGCGGATATTCGGTTCAAAATTATTGAGAGTTACGATCAACTTTTTTTGATTGACTAAAAAACCGGTGATTTCGCGGTTGGAACTTAATAGAAAAATGCGTTGTACGTTTGCAAAAACGGTGCGGTCAAAATGATTGAGGATCTCATCGGCGTTATAACTTCCGAGCAATACATTGTACCGATTGGCAAGTTTCTTATAAATAGGGGAATAAATGGTATGAACCCATGAATTTCGGTCATAAAGAGTACCTGAAAAAGGCAATGACGAATAATCGACCGAGAATGGATGATTGCTGTCGGCAATGATCAAAATTCCGATATTTCCGTCAAATTCTGTTTCGGTTTTGCGGATAGACGCTTTGACAAAAGTGCCTTTTCCTTTTACCTTTTCGACAATATTGTTGTTGACCAGTTCACTCAGCGCCCGACGAATGGTAATAATGCTCACATGATACATTTCGCAGAGTTGTTTTTCGCTTGGAAGCAGGGAGTGAAAGCCGTATTCTTCGTTGCTGATTTTCTTCAGAATATCGTTATAAACATCTAAATATAAAAAGGAACTCATGGTGAAAATCTCCCGGTAGTATTTATTATTATTGTATATAAAAAACGCAAAAAAGTCAATTGTTTGTTCTCATATATTGCCATATTATTTTGAAAAAAATGATAGAATA
>LXOW01245717.1_pt1 | contig 10865 bp, 12 predicted proteins | sample 1368591 | NCBI WGS metagenome assembly LXOW01 (sample SAMN04884650, study PRJNA319009) | bovine gut metagenome | isolation source: Cow rumen | host: Bos taurus | place: Italy: Legnaro (PD) | collected 2014-07-09
TTCTCCGAGCGTGACTTCTATCTCAAAACCGTCAAGGCCTTCGGCGCGGACGCCGGGCGGGTGCGGCGAGTGCTCGAAAAGCGCGGCTTCACGCGCTGGCACTATGACGCGGAGGGCGGCTTCATCCAGCTCCACCCCGAGGGCGCGCGATTGCTGCGCGGGTGGGACGTCGAGCTCGCGCTGTCCGTGAACGTGCTGGAGCAGCGCGAGGGTGGGCGCATCTGCCGCGAGCTCAAGCTGCTGCGCGCCGCAGCGGAGGACTGCGCGCCGGAGAAGCTCTGATTTCAGAAACCCCGTATCTCTGCCCGTTTAGTTCGCTGCACACAAAACATATGTCACGAGTGAGGTTCTATGGAAAAGCTGTCCTTTTTGATCACCAAAACCGGCTTTCGTGTCGACGACGCGGTCGCTGTGTCCGGCAAGGATGCCGAGGAGTGGAAGAGCGCCTTTACCGGCAAACCCTACGAGACGCTGTACCGGCTCGCGTTTCAGGAGCGCCCGGCCTGCTTTGACGCGGCGGGCGTGTATCTCTGCCAGGTGGCGGAGCGCTTCGCCGAGGAGCTGTTCGCCCTGCCGGGTCTGGAGCTCTCGCGGGAGAACACGGAGCTCAGCCTGAGTGAGGAGAGCACGGAAATCCTGCTCAACTCCGTTCCCTTCGTGCTCGGCTCGGAGTATGTCACAGCGGGCTGGCTCAAGAAGCAGGTGAAAAAGCTGCTCGGCGTCTTTCAGGCGGAGATCAGGCGCTATCCCGGCAAGGTATCCCTGTACCTGTCCGAAAAGAGCCAGAAGCTCCAGGTACCGGAGCGCGTCTTCTTTCACCTCGTCGAGAACCGGGACGACGAGGAGTACCCCTTCGCCTTTCTGGCGACCTATGCCACAGCGGGAGACAAGGGGCGGGTGCGCCACGTCCCGCTGCAATACGCGCTGACGGAGTACCGCGAGCAGCGGCAAAAGCTCCTGGAGCTGCTCGGCTGCCTGAACCGGGCGGCGGAGGTCTCCGCGCTGATCGGAGGCTTTGTGGACAGCGGAGAGCTGTTCCACCCCCTGCGGCTGACCGCCGAGGAGGCCTACCTGTTTTTGAAGGACGTGCCCGCGCTGGAGGACAACGGCATCCTCTGCCGCATCCCCAACTGGTGGAAAAAGCGTTACAGCGCCGTGTCCGTCTCCGTCAAGATCGGCGAGACAGCCCCCGCTCTGCTGGGGCTCGACTCCCTGCTGAGCACCGTGCCGAGCCTCACGGTCGGCGGCATACCGCTGAGCGAGGAGGATATCCGCCTGCTGCTGCAGCAGACCGAGGGGCTCTCCTACATCAAGGGGCGCTGGATCGAGGTCGATCACGCGCGCCTTCGCGAGCTGCTCGAGCAGATGGAGCGGCAGGGCGGTGAGATCACGCTGCTCGATGCGCTGCGGATGGAGATGTCCGGCTCCGCGAACGACAGTGAGAGCGCCGATATCGGGCCTGTCGTCACGAACGGCCAGTGGCTCGGCGGGCTGCTGCAATCGCTGCGCAATCCCGCGAAGCTCAAAAACGCGCCCGTCCCGGCGGGCTTTCAGGGCAAGCTGCGCCCCTATCAGCAAAGCGGCTACAGCTGGCTGCGGCAGATGTCCACTCTCGGCTTCGGCGCCTGCCTCGCAGACGACATGGGCCTCGGCAAGACCGTGCAGATCCTCGCGTTTCTGGAAAAGCTGCGGGAGGAGAAGCCGCTCTCGCGCGTTCTGCTGATCGTCCCCGCGTCGCTGCTCGGGAACTGGCAGAAGGAGGCCGCGCGCTTCACGCCCGAGATGCCGGTGGACATCCTGCACGGCCTCCACGCCCCCGCGCTGGCCGAGCGCTTTGCCAAATCGGAGGCCTTTCTCACCGTGACCAGCTACCGCATGGCCGCCTCGATCGAGGCGCTGCAGGAACCGGTCTGGGACTGCGTGATCCTCGACGAGGCGCAGGCGATCAAGAACCCCGTCTCCAAGCAGACGCGGCAGCTCAAGAAGCTCAAGAGCCGCATGCGCATCGCGATGACCGGCACGCCCATAGAGAACGATCTGAGCAACCTCTGGTCGCTGTTTGATTTTCTCGACAAGGGGCTGCTCGGCTCCTCCGACGAGTTCCGCGCCTACTGTCGGCAGCTCGAGGAGCGGCCCGAGGGCTACGCGAAGCTGAAGAGCATGATCTCCCCCTTCCTGCTGCGCCGGGTCAAGACGGACAAGAAGATCATCTCCGACCTGCCCGACAAGCAGGAGCAGATCGACTATGTGGAGCTGAGCAAGAAGCAGACTGTGCTCTACCGCAAGCTCGTCAGCGAAATGCAGGACAAGCTGCTCGAGAGCGAGGGGATGCAGCGCCGGGGGATGGTGCTGGCGCTGATTTTACATCTCAAGCAGATCTGCAATCACCCGGATCAGTATCTGGGTCTCACGGAGTACAGCCCCGCGCAGAGCGGCAAGTTCGAGATGCTGCGGGAGCTCGCGGAGACGATCTACATGAAGCGCGAGCGCGTGCTGGTATTCACGCAGTTTCGGGAGCTGACCGGCGCGCTGGACGATTATCTGGCGGAGATCTTCCACCGTCGCGGCGGCGTCATTCACGGCGGCGTGCCCGTCGCGGAGCGCAATCAGATCGTGGAGCGCTTCCAGAGCGAGGAGTATGTGCCCTATCTGGTGCTGTCCGTGCGCGCGGGCGGCACGGGGCTGAATCTGACGAAAGCCAATCACGTCATCCACTTCGACCGCTGGTGGAACCCCTCGGTGGAGAATCAGGCCACCGACCGCGCCTTCCGCATCGGGCAGGACAAGAACGTGATGGTACATAAGTTTGTCAGCCGCGGCTCGGTGGAGGAGAAGATCGACGCGCTGATCGCGTCCAAGCGGGAGCTGGCCGAGAATGTGATCGGCTCCGGCGGAGAGAACTGGATCACCGAGCTCTCGAACGAGGAGCTGCTGTCTGTTCTCCGGCTGGACTGAGGAGGTCATGACATGGCAAAGAAAAGCTATTGGGAGGAGACCTACTATCCCCAGCCGACGGAGGCCGAGCTCAAACGCAACGCGGCTCAGACCGCGCTCAAGGCGAGCCGCAAGGGACAGCAGCTTCATCCCGTTATCCTGAGCGGCAGAAAGATCGCGCAGAGCTGGTGGGGCCAGGCCTGGTGCGAGAATCTCGAGCGCTATGCCGACTATGAGACGCGCCTTGCGCGCGGGCAGCGCTATGTGCGCAGCGGCACGGTGGTGGATTTGCAGATACAGACGGGCAGGATCGTCGCCCGCGTGCAGGGCAGCCGGAAGACGCCCTACAAGGTCGAGATTCGGATCAGTCCCCTGTCGCAGAAGCGCTGCGACGAGATCATGGAGCGCTGCTCAAGCCGCGTGGACTCGCTGGACAACCTTCTGTCCGGGCGCTTCCCGGAGGAGCTCAAGGACATCTTTCTCGGCGAGGGCGGGCTGTTCCCGACGCCTCGGGAAATCTCCTTCTCGTGCAGCTGCCCGGACTGGGCGATGATGTGCAAGCACGTCGCGGCGTCTCTCTACGGCGTCGGGGCGCGGCTGGACGAGGATCCGCTGCTGTTTTTCACGCTGCGCGGCATCGAGACCACGCGCTTTGTGGACGTCGTGATCGCAAACCGCGTCGAGACCATGCTGGCGAATGTGGACAGGCCGAGCCCCCGGATCATCCAAAACGCGGCGCTCGACGAGCTCTTCGGCGTACTGTAAGGAAACGGAGGAATCGGATATGGAAATCAGCAAGCAGGACTGGAAGCTGTTCCGGGAACGGATCGGCGGCTGGCAGGAGGCATATATGGAGCGCCTCTGCCGGGAGTACATCGCGCTATTGAGCAGCGACAAAGCGGCGTCTGATCGCTTTTGGGATTTGGAAAAGCGTATCTGCGCGGACAAGCGGAACCCCGGCGTTCTGATCGCGCTTCGCAAAGGAAATGTACCCATGGACTTGGTTCGCCTCGTCTGCGGCGGCGTGATCACGCCGGCGGATCTGGACGGCTTCAGCGAGGAACTGCGGGAAACCGTGGCGTACTTTGTAAAGGTGTATACGACTGATACGGAATAGCGCGCATATCCTCACATGATACTAAGGAAACGCTGATTCAACCCGGCGAGAGCGGATGCCGAGAAAATTTTCGTCGGATCAAGGCGCAAAAGCGCGGGAATGCTTTGTGTATTCCATGCTTTTGTAACGCAGAGCCGGCGAACGATTTGCCGGCAGACGCGTGACCGCCGGATCAATCAGCGTTTCCTTAGGGAGGCACAACAAAAGCAAGGAGCCGTACCGGGGATTTCTCCTCGATACGGCTCCCTGCTTCTGTTGCGGTGAATGACAGACTTCTTTCGTCAGTCTTTTCTGTCTTACGCTTTGGCGTTGTCGGCCGCGCGCTCGCCGGCCAGGAGGCCGGAGGCGTAGCTGAAGCCGAGGCCGGTGCCGCCCAGATAGTAGGGCACGCTCCAGAGGTCGGCGTCCGCGCCCGCGACGAACAGGTTCGGGATCGCCCTGCCGTCGGCGGTCAGCGCGGCCAGATTGCCGTCGGTCTTGATGCCGCCGAGGGTCAGCCACGCGCCCACATTGTACTCGACCATGTAGAAGGGGCCGGTTTTGACGGGCTTGAGGTACTCCGCCGGGGTGTACATCTGATCGTCCACGCCGCTCTCGCAGGCGGCGTTGTAGCTCTCCACCGTCTTGACGAGGTTCGGCATGTTGAAGTGCTCGGCCAGCTCCTCGATCGTGTCGGCCTTGAAGGCCCAATCCTGGGAGACCGCCTCTTCAAAGTCGTCGTAGATGTTGTCGAGGACGACGCCGTCGAAGCCAGCCAGCAGCGCGGGCCGCCGATCTCCCCGATCGCGCCCAAAGCCTTTGCGGTCATCCGGTGGGAGAGCGCGAAGGGCTCCGCGGAGAGCGGCGTCGACTTTGAGAGAATGGACACAAACATGCCCGAGCTGAGGCCCGCGCCGCAGGCTCCCCAGAAGCCGCAGGCTCCGCCGGGTACGCTCTTTCCTCTGCTCAGCATCTCCTTCAGGGCGCTCTCAAGCTCGATAGCCCCGCCCGCGTTTTTGTAGGCCGTGAGCAGCGCCGCGCCGACCATCACATGATGCTCCGGGCCGTGCATGTGGCAAAACGGCCGCGCCATCAGCTTCTCGATGATCTCAACAGGGTTCTTTGATTGTTCGTTCAGACACAAGCCGACGATGTCATCCAGGCCCGCTGTATGGCAGTCGTTGCAGACATAGTGGCCGCGGACGCAGCGGGCCTTGCTGTTTTCCCTCTTATGGCAGATCGCGCATTCCATGAGCTCGTCTGTTTCCAGATACTCCAAGGGCGCGCCGCAGATCAGGCATTCTTCGGTTTTCATGGTCAGTCCTCCCGTATGCTTCTACAGGCCATAGATCAGGATTCCGGCGACAGCGGAGAGCCCTATCAAGCCGATGGGCGAGAGCCCTTTTTTCATGAGCTTTTTTGAGCCGAAGTTGATTCCCGCAAGCACCGCTGTCAGGATCACGGCGGTCAGATCCACCGAAATCGACCCCCAATACCCCAGGCAGTTACGCAGGATCATATAGACGCCGGTCGCGAGGATAATGCCGATCATGCAGGGCTTGACGCCCCGCAGAACAGCCTGTACGCAGGGGTTTTTCAGCGCTTTTTTCAGCAGCGCCATGATGAGCAGAATGATGCAAAACGACGGGAGCACGACCGCGGCTGTCGCGATACACGCGCCCCGGAAGCCCGCCTGCGAGCTGCCCACCTAGGTCGCCAGATTCACCATGATAGGACCCGGCGTGCTCTCGCTGACGGCGATCATAGTCGTCAGCATCTCGTCGTCGAGCCAGCCGTATGACAGCACCACATCCCGTATCAGCGGGATCGCGCCATAGGCTCCGCCAAAGGCAAACAGCCCCACCTTCAAAAAGCCGAGCAGCAGTTCGAGATAGATCATCCCTTCCCCGCCTCCTTTCCGTGCCGCTTCACCAGGAACAGCATAAGGCTGACGGCTGCCGCGAACAGCATCAGCGTGATGGAGGACACGCGCAGCGCAAAGACGTCGATCAGCAGCATGGCGAGGAAAGCGCAGCCCATCGTGATAAGGGGAAAGGGCTTTTTCTGCATCTTCCGCAGCATCTTGATACCGGCGTCAAGGATCAGGATACCCACGGCGGCCTTGATCCCTAGGAAGGCGTGGGAAATCCATGTGATCTCCAGAAAACGGTCCAGAACGCCGGAGATCAGGAAAATGATGCAAAACGAGGGGAGAACCATTCCTGCCGTCGCAGCGGCGGCGCCAATAAAGCCCTTCTGCTTATAGCCGACGTAGGTCGCGCAGTTGATCGCGATCGGCCCGGGGGTGGATTCCGCGATGACGGTGACATTCATCATCTCGTCGTGGGTGATCCAGCGCTTCTGCTCCACGCAGGCGTGCTCGATCAGGGCGATCATGGCGTAGCCGCCGCCGAAGGTGAACAGGCCGATCTTGGCAAAGGTCAAAAACAGGTCGAGAAGGATTGGCATACTTCTCAGTTTTCGTGATGACGGCGGCAGCCCTCGTCCCCGTGATGGTGGCCGCAGTCGTGCCCCTCGCCGTGGTGGTGGCCGTGGTGGTCGCATTTCGCGTTGGGATCATACACGAGCTTTCCTTCAGCCAGCGCCTTTGCCGCCGCGTCCGCCGAGCCGGACACGCCGCCGTAGAGCCTGATTCCGGCCTCGGCCAGCGCGTTCTGCGCGCCCATGCCGATCCCGCCGCAGATCAGGGCGTCCGCCTGCGCGGCTTTCAGGAAACCGGCCAGCGCGCCGTGACCGCTGCCGTTGGTGGGGACGATCTGCTCCGCGACGATCCTGCCGTCCTCCACGTCGTAGAGCTTGAACTGCTCCGTGTGGCCGAAGTGCTGAAAAACCTCTCCGTTTTCATAGGTGACTGCGATCCTCATGCTGTTCGTTCCTTTCTCCATGATGTTTTCCGCTCCCTGATCGTTGAGCCGATAGTTCCCGCCGCGGATCAGGAGCCGTTTGCCTCCACCAGCGCCTCCGCCGTTTTACGGCGGGCGCTCTCGTAGATGGCCGTTACCGTGGTGCGCGCGACGCCCATGCGCTCGGCGCACTGCTCCTGCGTCAGTCCCTCGCGGTCAAGCAGCCGGATCGTCTCAAATTCATCCAGACTCATCACGACAGGTTCCCCGGCCGCGGCTTCCTCGGGCGAGAACTCCCAATGATCCGGATAGCCGCCGATCCATCGGCAGCGCGGTCTCCTGGGCATAGGCGCACCTTCTTTCCTGACTTATGTCAGGATAAGTAATAGCACATTTTCTGACATAAGTCAATAATTATTGTGAAAGCTCCGCTTCGCGCTCCTTCGCCTCGAAGCGCAGGCAGACGGAAAAGGACTCGTCCACATAGCCCCCCCAGCCTTTGCAGCATACGGGCGGTTTCCATGCGCGCCGAAGCCCACGCTGTCGCTATAGGCCCAGGCCGCGCCGGGGTTCTTTTCCAGCGCGAAATACAGGACTTCCAGATAGGTCGGCTCGATCAGATCGTCCGCGTCCAGCGGAACGATAATGCCCGTGCGCGCGTTTTGTATCCCCGTGTTGCGGGCGGCGGACAGGCGGTGCAGGAAGGCGCTTGACAAGCCAGAAGCGCTGGGCTATACTGATTTCAGCCTTGTTTCAGAAAAGAAAAACCGGAAAGGAGAAGACCCATGAACCTGAAGCGCACCCTGTCCCTGCTGCTGGCTTTGGTAATGCTGCTGAGCCTTACCGCCTGCGGCTCGAAGTCCGAACCCGCCCCGGCCGCGACCGAAGCGCCCGCCGCCGAGGAGAAGACGGAAAACCCCTATTCCAACCCCTACGCGAACCCCTATGCCAACCCCAACGAATCCTCCAATGACAGCGCGGGCGGCAACAACCCCTACGCCAATCCCTACGCCAACCCCGCCGCCGGCACTGAGGAGGCCGCGCCGGAGGAGCCCGCCGGCCCCGTGCTCTTCGGCGAGGAGAAGTACGTCCCGACCCCCGGCGAGGGCGCGAAGTATACCGTGAACGAGACCGCCGACGGCTGGCTCGAGATCGTGAACGAGGGCGGCGAGACCCTGGGTCTCTCCCCGATCTCCGGCGTCAAGCTCGTGGAGGCCGACGGCTTCGCCTTCAAGGATCTCAACCAGAACGGCGCGCTCGATCCCTATGAGGACTGGCGGCTCTCGAGCGAGGAGCGCGCGGCCGACCTGATCGGCCAGATGCAGGGCGTGGAGAAGGCCACGATCCTGATCCACAGCAACAACCTCGCCAACGCCTACAGCACCGAGCCCGTCATGACCGATTCCGACACCTACACCATCATCAGCGGCGGCGCGCGCGGCGGCGTTACCCGCAACGGTCTGCGCGGGCAGGATCACGCGATCTGGGCCAACAACGCCCAGGCCGTCGCCGAGAGCGGCTGGTACGGCATCCCCGTCATGATCTCCATCGACCCCTCCTTCATCTCCGGCATGGTGGAGGCCGTCTCCCTCGGCTCCACGATGAGCCCTGAGCTCGCCGCGAAGATCGGCGAGGAGACCGCGAAGCAGTACCGCTCCGTCGGCGTCAGCGTCCTGCTCGGGCCCCAGGTCGATATCGCCTCCCCCGTGATGGACCGCGCGGGCGGCACCTTCGGCGAGGACCCGCAGCTCACGCTCGATCTCGCCACCGCCTATGTCAACGCCATGCAGTCCACCTATGACGCCGAGGGCAACGATCTCGGCTGGGGCGAGGACTCCGTCTACTGCTTTACCAAGCACTACGGCGGCGCGGGCGCGACCGAGGGCGGCCGCAACGACCACTCCCCCACCGGCCGCTACGCCGTGTTCCCGGGCGACAATCTGGAAGCCCACCTCATCAGCTACTTTGACGGCGTGTTCAAGCTGCCCGGCAAGACCGGCACCTCCGGCATCATGACCGAGTATGCGATCAACACCGACGGCGAGGGCACGCCCTACGGCGGCGAATGGGCCGGCGCCTACAACCCCTATATGTACGGTCTGCTCGAAGCGGGCGGCTTTGACGGCCTCAAGATCACCGACTGGGGCGTGTACGAGTTCGCCGGGGTCTGGGGCGCGGAGGAGCTGCCTCAGGCAGAGCGCATCGCCCTGAGCTGGGAGCGCGGCGCGAACCTGATGGGCGGTCAGGACGGCCCCGAGCTCGTGGCCGAGGCCTACGCCAAGCTCGTCGAGCGCAACGGCGAGGAGAAGGCCGAGGAGATCATCAGCGCGGCCGCCGGGAAGTTCATCGAGGTGCTGATGAACCTCAATCTCTTCGATCAGCCCTATGTGGATTCCTCCGTCGCCGCGAAGCTCGTCGGCAGCGAGGAGTCGAAGGCCTACGGTCTCGAGACCCAGCGCCAGTCTGTCGTCATGCTCAAGAACGACGGCACCATCAGCGCCGACGGCGCGAAGGCCGAGAAGCCGACCGTCTATGTCCCCTACGTCTTCCACACCGGCTTCAGCGTGAGCTGGATGGGCGGCGTCAGCGCCGGTACGCCGAGCTGGACGCCCAGCATGGATCTGGATACTCTCGGCAAGTACTTCACCGTCCTCACGGATACCGTGGGCGAGCCCAGCGGCAAGGACGCCGACGGCAACGCCGTCTACACCTCTGCCGATGTCGTCCGCGCCTCCGCCGAGGAGATCGCCAAGTGCGACTATGTCCTCGTCGGCATGACCAACCCCTACAGCGTCTCCTACGACGACAACTACTCCGTCGCCTGGATCTACGAGATGCTGTACAACAACGGATTGTTCTTTGAGGACACCACCTGGTACCCCGCCTCCCTGCAGTACGGCGCGTACACCGCCGACGCCGCGCGCGAGACCTCGATCAGCGGTCTGATCCTGCCCGACGGCACGAAGCAGAACCGCTCCTACAAGGGCAACACCGCCCCGAACGACGCCAATTACGGCGATCTCGAGGCTCTCCAGTACGCGGCTGAGGCCGCGGGCGAGGTGCCTGTCATCGTCTCCATGTTCATGGAGCGCGGCATGGTCTGGTCGGAGGTCGAGCCGCTGGCCGACGTGATCCTCGTCTGCTACAGCAGCCAGAAGCCCGAGGTCGTCTCCGAGATCATCCTCGGTCAGACGGAGCCGAACGGCCTGCTCGTGTTCCAGCAGCCCGCCTCGATGGAGGTCGTGGAGGCCCAGCTCGAGGACGTGCCCCGCGATATGGAGTGCTATGTCGACGCCGCCGGCAACGCCTATGACTTCGCCTTCGGTCTGAACTGGGCGGGCGTCATTCAGGACGCGCGCGTGGAGACCTACTCGAAGGCCCCGCTCACCACGATCCAGAGCCTCGACTACGCCGCCTACGCCGCGGCGAACAAGTAAAAACCTTACACTCCGCTCCCCCGGCCCGTCCCCGACGGCCGGGGGAGCTTTTTGTCTTTTCCCTTCAAAACACCGCCGTCTTTCAGATTCCTTACGGAAAGCGTTTTGAGACAGCCCCGTACAGGCGGCGCTTCCTCGCCTCCATCCGCACGATGAGCGAGCAGATGCGCGGGCTCGTGGAGGAGCTTTTGACCCTGACGCGGGCGGACAACCCCGAGTCGCGCGCCGCGCGTCGGCGGCTGGGGCTGTGACGACAAGGGGGACGTGAAAAACCGCGTCCCCCTTGCATATATGCTATTCTGTTATGGGGGAGGCCGAAGACTCCCCGTTTTCAAAAGCGGCNNGCCGCCCGCCTTGGGGTTTGTTGGGGTTTAAGAGCTTGCCGTCTGGGCTCACGCCTCCTTCGGAGCAATTGCGCCCGTGTCTGTGCCGTTGGCCATGACGTGCGCCACTTGCGCGATCAGCGTCTTCTCCTCTCCGTTGACGCGGTAGGTGATGACGGTGACGACGTTCTGGTACTTGTTCTGGCTGAGG
>LXOW01345369.1_pt1 | contig 10863 bp, 5 predicted proteins | sample 1368591 | NCBI WGS metagenome assembly LXOW01 (sample SAMN04884650, study PRJNA319009) | bovine gut metagenome | isolation source: Cow rumen | host: Bos taurus | place: Italy: Legnaro (PD) | collected 2014-07-09
CAGCAGTCGTCAGATTGGAAAACACCGTCTCCCGGGCCACCGGCAGCTTCGAAATGGCATAGCCGGAGAGGAAAAAACTCACCACGGAGCAGAGCAAAGACAGGAACAACACCGACAGCAGATAGGAGGTCTCGCCCAGCGGCCGGATATATTCCGCCAGACTTCCCTTGCACTGAATCAAAGCCATGACCGTAAAGACCAGAGCTCCCACCCCCATCATGGCATAGGTTCGGGCAAAGGGGGATGTGCGGGCGGAAATGCGCCGGGACAAAAGAGTATAGGCCGTAGCCCCCGCCACCGCCACCAGAAGGGCCGCAACGCCAATCCCGTCCAGAGTACCGGAGCTGCCGTTCATCAGGCCGATCCCAATGACGCCTCCCACGGAAAGGAAGCTGAACAACAACTGTCCCACCGTGGGCCGTTCCTTCAGAAGCGGCCAAGCTGCCAGGGTGGAGACCACCGGGATCATGGCAATCATCACCCCGGAAAAGCTGGTGGTAGAATGGAGAATGCCGTACTGCTCCCCCAAAAAGTAGATTACCGGCTGCGCCATGCCCAGGGCCAGGAGGGGCAGCACCGCGCCGCGGGCTTCCCGCAGGAGGCCAATCTGCCGGGGAAAGCAGTGCATCAACAAAAAGGATAGTAAAAAGCGGTGGCTCAGCAGCACAAAAACGTGGGCCGAGTTCAGTCCCATCCGGGAAGCCAGAAAGCTCAGCCCCCAGAAGGAATGGCAGCAGACAGCCGCCAGGGTTGCCCGAAGGGCAGTTCGGTTTGTTTCCTTCATAACATCCTCTCATGTTTTCCTTTGGATACACTGCATCATAACATATTCCAACCTATTGTGCAAGTGCTTATGAAAAAAACAAAAAAACCGTTGCGAATCAGTAAAAATTTGTGTATAATACTGAGGGTTATACATACATTTTGATATCCCCGGAATGCTCCGGGACGAAATTGGAGGCCGTCTATGACAAGCACTCAACCCTTTGCGCTCCTGTACGGCGATCAGCCGGACACGGACAATCAGGACCAATCTGCGGACCATGCGGCTTTCCGCCGCTCCGCATCAAAGTCCCCGGCCACGAAGGAGTCGGATAACCTGGCCGGGAATGCGCCAGCATTCGGGCCAGAGGCCCCCTCAGCAAACTCTTCTTGGAGCCGAAATGAAAACGCCCCAAGTCGAGGCCGCACGGAAGAGCCTCCTTCTGTGCAGCCTATGCCGTTGGCGTCGGCGCCTCCAACTGCCGCTGCGGAAGTGGCGACAGACGTCCCCACTGCCCCCTGGCCGAAGGCGGGGAAGTCCGCTGGACCGACGCTGCTGAAGTCCGCTGCTGTGTTGACGAAAACGCCCACGGATAATCCCGTGCCAAATCAGGCTCCTGATTCGGCATCACACAGAACCCTATCCTGGAAAAAAACAGCCCTCATCGTCGGCATTGTCGTGCTGCTGATCGCGGGAGTAGTCTGTGCGGATTATTACTTCATGCCCATGCTCCGTTACCGGGAGGCCGTACAGCAGGAGGCGAAGGGTAACTATGACCGGGCCACACGCCTCTATACCTCCTTGGGAAACTATCGGGACTGCCAGGACCGCCTCGCCCAACTTCCCGCCAAAAAGGCAACCGCGCTGATGAATGAGGGAAACTATCAGGACGCCATGGACCTGCTGGAGGCCGAGGACAAAGAAAGCCCGCTGATTGCGGACTGCCTCTATGCGCTGGGTGTTCTGGTATACAACGACGGAGACGCGGAAACCGGTCTGGCCTATACCGCCAAACTGAACGAGCGCTTCCCGGACTATCCCAAAACCCAGGAGCTTGAGCAGTTCTGCAACTACAGTCTGGGCCAGCAGTACACTGAAATGGCCGCAAGCGCAAATAATTATGCCCAGCAGAGCGGCAGCTATGAGCTGGCATGCAAGTATTTTGATGCAGCCGGAGAATATGGAGACGCGGAAGACCGGGCGATGGAATGCCGCTATCGCTTGTTCAGCGGGCTTTCAAATTTGCTTCCGAGCCGCATCAACACGCAAAAGGCTGTTTCCATCCTTGGGGAAATGGGCAACTATCGCGATGCCACCTCCACACGGCTGAGAATCATGTACAATTACGTCCTTGAGAACTACATAGCCCCCGTTGGCAATACCTGTTATTCAATCATCAAAGACGATCCTGTCGTCAATACTTTTTTGGAGGAGTTGGCCGCAAGCAACTACGAGGATGCACCGGCCCTGTTGGACCGGCTGAACGGCAAGGGCTTTTCCCTGGAACTGTTTTACGGCGATGAAAACACCCCACTTCCGGATGTGGTTACAGATTTTTCCAAGGTTTATATACACTGTGAAATCCCCAGGTGGGAGAACCTGGAGCCGGTACAGCCCTACCTTCTTTTCGCGTTTGCGAATGAAAACGGATTTTGCAGTGTACCGATGGAGGGGGACAGTGGCTCCGCAACAGTTTGCCTGGATCAGATTATTGAGAAAAACGAGGAGGCTTTAGGGAGATTCCTTGTGGACTCCTCCGAGAACGGGAAGCTTACGCTGGTACTCACGGATGGCTTTTTATCAGTCCGTTCCTTGCTGCTGGACGACGAAGGCAATTTCAGTGCGGATAAGGCTTGCGTCCCCTCTGAATGCGTAGTGAGCTTTCGGTATGAGAGGGCCTGATTCTGTGACTCTGGATTATGCCCCCATGGAGGGAATTACCGGCCGGGATTTCCGGGAAGTCCACGGGGTCTGCTTTCCTGGCGTGGACCGGTATTGGATTCCTTTCCTGTCTCCCACCTCTGCCCACCAGCTTACCGCCCGTCAGCTTCGGGAGCTGGACCCGGGGACCCTGGGATATGAGCGCCTGGTACCCCAGGTTTTGACCAAGGAGTCGGCGGATTTCCGCTGGGCCGCGGAGGCCCTGGGGGAATTGGGCTTCCGGGAGGTCAACTTGAACCTGGGCTGTCCCTCCGGCACCGTGGTCAGCAAGGGTAAGGGCTCCGGCCTGCTCCGGGACCCGGCGGCCCTGGACCGGTTTTTGGAGGCAATCTTCACTGCCTCGCCGCTGCCCGTCTCCGTCAAAACACGAATCGGTCTGAACGACCCGGCGGAATGGGAAATTTTGCTGCCCATTTTGGCCCGTTATCCCATTCGGGAGCTTACCATTCACCCCCGGACCCGGAGGGAATTCTACAGGGGCGGCGTTCATTTGGACGCCTTTCAGCGGGCGGCGGCTATCCTGCCCTTTCCCCTGCGATACAACGGGAACCTCTTCACAGTCGCGGATATCCGGCGGGCAGAGGCAAGCAATCCATCTCTGGCAGGCGTCATGGTCGGGCGGGGCCTGCTGGCAGACCCGGCTTTGATTCTGCGCTGTCGCGGCGGGAAGCGGGACCGGGCCGCTTTGGTGGCCTTCCACGAGGAGCTGGCTGCCCGGTATCTTGCCTATATGCACCCAGACGGCGCGGTGCTGCCCAAGTTCAAGGAGCTTTGGCTCTACCTGTCCCTGCTGCTGCCGGAGGAAGGGGCCTGGAAGCGGCTGCGAAAATGCAGCCATTGGGCAGAATTCCATCCCCTGGCCTTGGACCTGCTCCAAAACGCGGTGTTGCTGGAGGACGCGGACTTTTCCAGAGCACCGGGGTAGCGGGAATCAGCGGAGGGCAGTGCTGGCCCCCCTGTAGGCTGGTGCGAACGAAACCCAGGTGGCGTCGAGGACGCCGCCCCCTACGCAACGCTGAACCCTGAACTCCGGTCTTTTTGGGATCTGTTCAGCAGGGTCGTAGTGGATGCGCACCTGCGCGTCCATAATGCCCCGAAAATGATGCTTGCCCTGGCCGCGCAGGTGCACGTCCACTGCGGAGTTGGGGCGACTGAATTGATACCATTTTGCAGTTTTTGTGGAAAAACACCCTGCTATTTTTCAGTATTTGCTATTGTATTTGCGGTCTTCCCGGTGTATAATGCCCGCAAGGCAATCAAAATGCTCCCTTGTTATTTTTTGCTATTTAACTGTCAACCATTTCGTGAGAAAAATAGTCTATAGGAGTGTACAGCCATCTCAAAAAGGAGGAACAAGAATATAATGAACGAAAACCAAGAGCCCATGCTGGACCCCATCCAGAACCAGGCGACCGGGCAAGCGGAGCCCCCGGCAACAGAGCCCGCGCCCTTTGGCGGTCAATATAAAGCGCCCGCCGCAGCAGAGGACGATTCCCCGGCTTACGGTGGAACCGGCGCCTACAGACAGTCCGCCGGAAATGGCGGTAACTCCCCCTATGGTGGGAACTCCGCCTTCAGGCAGTCCGACGAAGACGAAGGCTACTCCTTTTCCTATGGCGGAAGCTCCACCTACAGGAATCCTGCCAACCCCTACGTCATCCATGCGGAACCCCCGAAGAAAAAGCACACCGGCCTGATCATCGGTCTGGGCTGTTTGCTTCTGGCCCTGCTGGCGGCGGGCGGCTGGTGGCTGCTGAGCAACCGCAGCACCGATCCCCTGAAAAGCCTGAAAAACGCGGCGAACAAAACCTTGGATAGCTATTTGGATTTCTTCAAGGACCTTCCCAACATGCACCAGTGCCTCGAAAATGAAAAAAGCTTTGTGGAATCCGACAGCAAACACATCAATCTGAACGTTGCCCTGGATGGCATCACTCAGGTTCCCGATATGAACATCCAAGTTGGCGTGGATTTGGACGGGAAAGCCAAAGCGACGCTTGTACACGGCAGCTTTGTAAACGGAGAGATGACGGTGCCTGTGGATATCTACATCGACAAGGATCAGATTCAGATCGGCTCATCCACCCTGCTGAACGAAGGCGAGGCCTTTGCGATTCCCATACAGAACCTGGGCCAAAAGTGGAATTCCTCCCCCCTGGCGGAGTCCACCAAGCTGCCCGATGACCTCTCCCTCTCCTTCCTCACGGAGGGCCTGTCGGAGCAGAGCATGATCGATACCTTTGGCGAGGACTGGACCACCTTTAAGGAATCCGTCACCTATCGCAAGGCAACTGAAGCGGATGGGGCGGATTACTTTACCGGCAAGGGCGAGACCTACGTGCTGGTTTGGGATCAGGCCCTGCTGGACAAACTCGGCCAGCGGGCGAAGGGCATCGTAGATTCGTGGACCAGCACGTCCAAGCTGGAACACGTTTACCCCACCTTTGCGATGGGCTTCCTCAGTGCTGTCGGCCAAAAGATCGAAGCTCCCCGGCTCCTGGTGGAGAATGACATGCTGGTGGGCGTTTCCATCCAGGAAAAGACCACACAGACCGAGAAGACCGTCGCTGTGATGGAGCTGTTGGGAGAGACCAACCCCTGGTCCCGCTATCAGTTGACCTTTAGCAAGCTGAATTCCTCCACGCAGAAGCTGGAGACTGTGCAGTCTCTGGAATACACCATGACCATTGCCGACGGCAAGCTGCAGGCGAAAGGCGTTCAGAAGGGCGCTGACGGAAAAGAGACCGCGTCCATGGAGTTCGTCTACGCCGACGCCGATGGCAGCAATGCCTTCAAGGTAGACGGTGACTTTGCCGTAGGAGGAAGCGGTTATTCTCCCATGCCGGGAAGCAACGTGTCGGATATGATGCAATCCCTCCTGGATAGCATGAGCATCCGCATGACCCCCACGGACGGTGGTGTCAAGATGGAGGAATCCATTGATCTGTCCACCTTCCCCTCCACTTCTATGTTCTCCCTGACGGGAAAGGCAACCATTTCCCTGGAGCTCAGCACCAAAATCGAGGCCGTTAAGCCCCTGTCCGACAAGCCCACGCAGCTCCTGGAAATGGACCAGATGAGCCTGGGTATGCTGGCAATGCGCGTGATGCAAAAGCTGGGTCTTACCCAGGGCTTTGGCCAGTAAACACAACTGCAAACCTTTCGCCGCGCAGACTTCTCGAAGCCTGCGCGGCTCTTTTTTATTTTTGTTGAAAAATTTGTAAAACCCTGTTGAAAAAATCTTAAAACAATGGTACAATAAAATAGTCTAAAAATAGGGGTGGAGTGGTTTCAGCATGGGTATTGTCGTGATCGGCGCTGTGTTTGTGGACATCAAGGGCTTCCCCTCCGGACAATACATCCCCCAGGGGCGGAACGTGGGCTGGATCGAGCAGGTCCACGGCGGCGTGAGCCGCAACGTGGCGGAGGACATCGCCAACGTGGAGCTGCGCCCCACCTACGTCAGCCTGGTGGACAACAACAGCGCGGGCGAGGAGGTTGTCCGCAAGCTCCGCAGCCACAAGGTCAACACCGACTATGTCCTGCCCGTTCGCAACGGCATGGGTACTTGGCTGGCCGTCTTCGATCACACCGGCGACGTGGTGGGTTCTATTTCCCAGCGCCCCGATATGACGCCCCTTCTGGATCTGTTGGATGAAAAGGGAGACGAGATTTTCTCCCAGGCTGACTCCATTGTGGTGGAAATTTGTCTGGACAAGGAAATCGTCAAGCGGGTTTTCCGCCTGGCCAAGCAGTATGCCAAGCCGGTCTATGCCGTGGTGGCCAATATGTCCATCGCGGTTCAGCGCCGGGACTTCCTTCAGGACTGCGCCTGCTTCATCTGCAACCGCCAGGAGGCCGGTATTCTCTTCTCTGACGACTATTCCCAGGCCACCATTCCCGAGATGGAAACCATTCTGGCGGAAAAGGTCCGTCGGGCCAAAATCCCCAGCATGATTATCACCATGGGCGACAAAGGCGCTGTCTATGCCGACATGTTCGGCTACAAGGGCTACTGCCCCGCCCGAAACGTCATTGTCAAGGACACCACCGGGGCCGGAGACGCCTTCTGTGCCGGTGTGGCCGTAGGGCTGACCTACGGCAAAACGCTTGCGGAATCCTGCGAAATCGGTTCCTTCCTGGCGGCTTCCGTCATTATGACCTCTGAGAACGTTTGCCCCCGCTTCCTTCCCAGTGAGTTGGGTTTGGATGTGGAGGTTCCCACGGATAACGACTAAACCATCAACTACTTTTCTGTTACTGAGCGAGGATCAACATGAAATCACTGTTTCAACGAATGACCGCAGTTTTGCTGGTGGTTCTGCTGGCCGTAGGCGCAGTGGGACCTGTCACGGCCGCGTACAGCACCTTTTCTCCCGTCTGTACCCTTGGTACCGACCCGTCGGACATGCTCTCCGGCGGCGGACGTCAGGTTCTGGTGGGAGAGCTGCAATACTACATAGACGACGCCGATGGCTCCGTTTACGAGCTGAGCCGCCCGGACCAGGTGGTTGTTGAGGGGCCGGTTGCCGGGCTGAATTACGCCGACGGCGTGCTTTACTATGCCCGCTTGCGGGAAGCGGATTTTGCCCTGTGCGCCTTTGACCTGGAGGCTGGGACGGAACGTGTGCTCCTGAAAACCTTCTCCGGCAGCGTGCGCCAGCTTTACCTGGTGAACGACAAGGCTTTAGAGTTCTCCACCGGAGACGAGGTCTGGAGCTTCTCTCTCACGGACGGAACCTGCACCCTGCTTCTGACCGCACCGGAGCTTTGGAGCTTCGTGCCTACGGGCTGCGGACTGATTTACGCCACGGGCAGCCTCTTTGACTACACCCTCTTCGCTAACGGGCAGCTTTTGGCCCGGCACGTACAGGATTACACCGTCCGCTTTGATCTGAAGGATGGAGCGTTGGTTTACACCTGCGGCGGAGACGATTATCAAATGGACCTGTCCGCTGCCTTTGGGGGAACCGGTGAGGTGCGGGCTTATGACGGCTATCCCTTCATCCCCGAAGAAGAGTGCGGCGAGGAGGAGGCCTGGGAGTGGTACGTTCCAAGCCCCGGCACCGGGATTACTCGGTCCGTCTCCGGCTACGTTACAGAGGCTGAGGCCTACTCCCGCGGCAAGGTTGCCCTCTTCCCCAAGGACGGGCTGCTCCGGATGCAGGCAAAGGAAGGAACCCTGAACATTGTCCGCCGCGCCAGACAGATGCTGAATATCCAGTGGACCCCTGTGGGGGACGTGGGCTTCGGCGGCTGGGGATACACCGATCTCTCCTACGATCTGCAAATCTTCTATGAGCCCGGCGTCACCTATCGGGGACTTCCCTACGGTCAGGCCATGAGCTACGTGCCTTGGAACACCTCCTACTATGGCTTCCTGAATTCAGTCCGGGACGTCAACAGCAAGCTGTACAACGAGCGCTGCACCTATAAACGCGGTTCTCAGTACTACGGCACCGACTGTTCCGGTTTTGCCTCCTGGGCCTGGGCAACCACAGTCAACGGCACCTCCACCCCCCAGCGGAAAACCTGTTCCTCCATGATGGCCTGGAACAACACCTCCAAGATTGGCCGGTCCTATTCCCAGATTCAGGTGGGCGACGCGCTGATCAGCAGCGCCCACGCCGTTCTCGTCACCGATGTGGCCTACAATCTGGATGGCACCATGACCTCCATTGAAATCTCCCAGGCCAACCCCACCAGCGCATACAACGGCTGCTGTTATTCCACCCGCTACACTGGAAGCGCCGCCCTGCAGCGGCTGAACACCAACTACTTTGTCAAGGGCAGCTACTCCATCTACCGCAACAAGGCCCGGGACTCCGTTACCTATACCCACGACTGCTGCGTTCCTGTGGAGGGCGATGTTTGCACCATCTGCGGCTGTGGCACCAAGCCCGAGCCGGAGAATCCCGACGTCAAGATCGGCATCGATGTGAGCTACGCCCAGGGAACTGTCAACTGGAAAACCGTGTCTACGCAGGTGGATTTCGCCCTGCTGCGGGTAGGCTATACCGGAAACACCCAGGGCGGCATTTACAAGGACAGCACCATTGCCGCCAACATCAAGGGCTGCACCGAAAACAAGATTCCCTTCGGCCTCTACTACTACGCCGGAGCTACCACCCCAGAAAAGGCTATGGAAGAGGCGGACGCGGTGCTGGGCTGGCTGCTGGAAATCGGCGCTACCCCCTCCCTCCCGATTTTCTACGATGTAGAAGAGACCCGGAACATTCTCAAGCTCTCCAGCGAACAGCTTGCGCAGGTGTGCGCCGCCTTCTGCGACCACCTGGAGGACTTTGGCTTCAAGGCGGGCGTCTACGCCAGTTCCAGTATCTGGAACAGCAAGATGAAGAGCAGTACCTATGACAGAATGTCCCATTGGGTTGCCCATTGGGACACCAGCCGGATGACGGCTCTGGCCGGCGCAAACGTCTGGCAGTATACCAGCACCGGGAAAATCGCCGGCATTTCCGGGGACGTGGATATGAACTACTGGATCGGCTCCCTGGGCAGCACCGAGCATCCGTCCACCGCTGTTCTCACCGCGCCGGCCTGCGTGGACGGGAAGCTGGTTTCCGCCTGCGTCAAATGCAGCCTGGTTCAGGAACAGCCCATCAAGGGCGTGGGCCACACCCCCGGCCGGACCGAAGCAAAGACCGAGGTCGAACCTACCTGCACAGAAACCGGCGTCTATGACGAGATTACCTACTGTTCCATCTGCGGTCAGGTGGCAAGCCACATGACCCTCACCCGGGAGCCTCTGGGCCACAGTTGGACGCTAACTGGTGTTCTGGCCCAGGACCTCGTGCCGGAGCCTCTGGATATCGCGTCTGAATTAAGCAGCCTCCCCACAGAGGGGGTAGATGTTTCGGCATTCTTGCAGGATGATCCCACAACCGACAGCAGCCCGGTAGAAAACGAAGTGGTTTCGGAAGACCCGGACGGCCTTCTGTCCACCGAAAGCCCGCTGGAAAAGAGTGAGAGCGTTCACGACCGCACCGGTCAGTACACCTGCTCCCGTTGCGGCGAAACCAAGGAAGCCCCCCTTTGCGCAGGTGAAATCTTTACCGACATGCCTAAGAAGAGTCACTGGGCCCATGCGGCCATTGACTGGGCTTACTTCAACGGACTGTTCAAGGGTGTTTCCGATCACGCCTTCGGCCTGGATATGACCATGGACCGGGCGATGCTGGTGACGGTCCTGTACAGCATTGCCGGACGCCCCGCTGTGGAGGGGACTATCCCCTTCCGCGACGTAAAGAAAAAATCCTATTACTACCAGCCCGTGCTTTGGGCCTATCAGATGGGCATCGCCGGCGGTACAGGGGATAATACCTTCTCCCCCACCGCCCCTGTCACGCGGGAACAGGTTGCCGTCATGCTTCTGGGCTACCTGCGTTCCCAGGGACAGGAACCGGAAATCCACAAAGAAATCATTGCGGATTATCCGGACGTTGGCCGCATCAGCGACTTTGCCGTTTCAGGCATGGCCTGGGCGGTGGAGCAAGGAATCCTCAGCGGCAGCCCAGTAGACAATGTCGTCTATCTCTTCCCCCGCAGCACCGCCACCAGAGCCCAGGTAGCTGTGATGTTCATGCAGTTTACCAAGCTTCTGCAAAGCCAGGGACTTTGGAGCCCCCCGAAAAACTACGGCCTGACGGAGCTCCGGCTTCCCCACGATGGCGCGAATTCCGAGCGCTGAGCTAATTAACAACGCGGCAGTTGACGAACGTTTTCCGTCAACTGCCGCATTTTCTATAGCTTTTTCATGTGGGCCGAGGCCGTCTTGGCCAGCAGCTTTTTTGTGCCCTTCTCATCGAAGGCCACCTCTAACAGTGCGTCGCTGCCCATTTTAGTCACGGTGAGAATCATACCCCGGCCAAAGGCGTTATGGAGGACCGTATCTCCCGCCCGGTACTCCGGAACAGGAGCCTCCGGCTTGGAGGATACGGGGGGCGTGTACCGGGACCTTTGGGTCCGGAAGCCCTCTCCGGCAGGGCGGCCCGGGAAGCCCCGGCCCTCCCGCTGAGATACAGACAGATCATCCCGGCCCGTTCGTTCCTCTGCCCCAGAGCGGGCAGGCTTCAGGGGCTTATCCAGCAGCTCAGGGGGAATATCCCGGATGAATCGGGACAGGCGGTTCACTGTGGTCC